>Ga0326727_10023066_pt1 | contig 11935 bp, 5 predicted proteins | sample MB2enrmetagenome_FD_207643 | JGI IMG/M metagenome (GOLD analysis project Ga0326727, IMG submission 207643) | Lab enriched peat soil microbial communities from McLean, Ithaca, NY, United States - MB29MY | ecosystem: Environmental > Terrestrial > Soil > Wetlands > Peat | place: USA: New York... | reverse complement strand
ACTCCCCTGGCGACGACCGGCGAGCAGAATCCGTACTGCGCGGCCTCGCCGTTGAAGGATGCGGAGAACACCGAGAACGACCGCTCGCTGGGCTTGGTCATCACTTTTGGCAAGCTGAGGATTCTGGACCTGGGCGACCTGACGTGGAACAAGGAGCGGGGGTTGATGTGCCCGGTGGACAAGCTGGGCAAGATGGATGTGTACATCGTGTCGCACCACGGGCTGGTGAACAGCGGCAGCCCGGCTCTGGTGGATGCGATTGCGCCACGGCTGGCGATCATGGACAACGGCCCGCGCAAGGGCGGCGCACCCGCAACCTTCGAGACGATTGAGGGTTCATCCAGACTGAAGGACCTGTGGCAATTGCACACAGCCGAGGGAAGCGATGCCAAGCACAACGTCGCGGATTCGCATATTGCCAACCTGGCGGGGCCGGATGCGGGGAACTATCTGAAGCTGACGGCCCGCATGGATGGCAGCCTGGCGGTGACCAACGGGCGGACCGGCGAGACGGTCGAGTATCCCGCGCCTTAATTAGATTGGCCGGGCAGGCGGTCTTATGCGATGGATTGCATCCTACCTAAGCAGGCACCTCGCGGCCATTCGGCTCTCTGCCGGATGCTGCGGGCTGCTCTCGCAAAGTAATAACGGAGAAAACAATGGACCAGAGCAGCAGGGCGCGAAGAGTGGACGGCGTGATCGAAGACGCGAAGGCAGGCGAAGTGCAGGCAGGATTGGCGGAGCGCGAGCGGCGGACGGCTGGATTGGCCCGGATGGGGCGGAGTCTTCTTGGCGCTGGGCTTGGGTTGGCGCTGGTCTTCGGCGTTGCGGGCTGCCATAAGACGGCTCAGCAGCCGGAGGCGACGACCAACGCGGGCGACCAGAATGGCGGCGATCCCGCTGATGCTAATATGGCGCAGGCAGGGGGAGGAAACAGCGCAGGGCAGCCGGCACAGGTACTGGGCGAGCGCTCGCAGGGCCAGAGCCAACAGCAGGGCGAGGACACTTCGCAGCAGCCCGCGCCCATCGTGCGTCAGGCGCCGGATTCAGGCCAGCAGAGCTATGTCAACGGCGACGCGGACAATGGCAGCGGCAACGATGGACAGCTCAGCGATCAGCAGGCAGACGCGCTATACGCCAACGATCTGGCGGATGCGCAGGCCAGCACACCGCCTCCTCCGCTGCCGGACTACGACCAGCCACCCGCTCCGGATCCCGACTATCTGTGGACGCCGGGCTACTGGGCGTGGGGGCCGTTTGGATATTACTGGGTCCCCGGCTACTGGGTTGCTGCGCCGTATGAGGGCGCACTGTGGACCCCGGGCTACTGGGGCTTCTATGGCGGCTTCTATCGCTTCCACCACGGCTACTGGGGGCTGCACATTGGGTTCTATGGCGGCATTGATTACGGATACGGCTACATCGGGCATGGATACTACGGCGGCTACTGGAACCACGGCCACTTCTTCTACAACACCACAATCACACGGGTCAATGTGAACGTGATTCGCAACGTGTACGTTCATCCTGTGATGGTGAATAACGTGGTGATCACCGGACGGATCGGCAATCGTGTCAGCTTCAACGGCGGGCGCGGAGGCATTGTGGCACGCCCCTTGCCGGCGGAGGTCCGTGTACTGCACGAGCAACGCATTCCGCCGATGGCGTCGCAGGTGCAGGCGCAGCATGCAGCGGCACAGAACCGGCAGCAGCTCTTTAGCCAGAACAATGGACGGCCCGCGGTTGCTGTGGCCGCGCGCCCAGTGGCAGCAGACCGTACGCTGCCGGCGGCGCTACCCAGGCCTGCGGCATTACCGCGTAGCACGCCTGCTGCGCAGCCTGGGGTTCGCGGCAACGCGAGGCCGGCACCACTGCAGGCGCCAGCGCAGGCGGTTCGTCCACAGGGAGCGCAGCAGATGCGAAACGCTCCGATGACTCCTGCTTCGCGGCCCGTCACGCAAAATCATGCCCAGCCGCAGTCACAACCACGGCAGGCCCAGCCGCAGTCACAACCACGGCAGGCGCAACCGCAGCAAGGCCAGCCACAGGCAAGGCAGGTGCAGGCGCAGCCACAGCCGCAAACTATGCAGACGCAGCCAACCCCACAACCGCAGCAGCAGGCCAGGCCACAGCCGGCCCCGCAACCGCAGGATGTACCTCGTCCGCAGCCAGCCCTGCAACCGCAGCAGCAGGCCAGGCCACAGCCGGTCCCGCAACCGCAGGATGTACCTCGTCCGCAGCCAGCCCCGCAACCGCAGCAGCAGGCCAGACCGCAGCCGGCCCCGCAACCGCAAGCTGCGCCTCGTCCACAGCCTGCCCCGGCGGCACGTGCGCAGCCGAAGGAACAGGGGAAACCTCGTTAGCGGATATAGCACGACTACTCGGCGGGACGGGCTGACCTGGCTCGTCCTGCCGTGCTATTTATTTACGCGTGAGGAAGTGCGCGATGCTGGGGTATGCTAGTTGGCCAAGCAGGATCGCATTCAGTGTGAGGATGACCGCGACGGTGAGCCAGCCGGCAATGCGGGTGCGGCGCGCGCTGGCAAAGCTGCGCATAACGTCCACGCGGCTGGTGAGCATAAGCAGAGGGATGAGCGCGAAGGGCAGGGCAAAGCTAAGGACGACCTGCGAGAGCACGAGGATGCGCAGCGGGTCGAGGCCGGTGGCGATGATGGCGATGGCCGGGATGACGGTGATGGCGCGGCGCAGGAAGATGGGGAACTTGATGTCGAGGAAGCCCTCGATGATGACCTGTCCGGCCATGACGCCGACGGTGGACGATGAGAGTCCGGAGCAGAGCAGGGCGACGGCAAAGACAACCGCGGCGGCGCGTCCGAAGAGCGGGCCGAGGGTGTGGTAGGCCTCTTCGATGGTGGGCTGCAGGTTGTTGGTGTGGACGAACGCTACGGCGGCCATCAGGACCATGGCCGAGTTGATGAGCCATGCGCCGTTCATGGCGACGAAGACGTCGATCAGCTCGTAGCGCAGAAAACGGCTGAGGATGGCGCGCCGCGGTAACTGCGTCGGCTGGTTGCGGGCTTCCAGGTTGTCCAGCGTCTCGGTGGCAGGCAGCGCGGAGCCGGTGAGCTCTTTCAGGCGGGGCTGCACCAGTGCGGAGTGCAGGTAGACTACGTGCGGCATCACGGTTGCGCCCAGCATGGCGACCGCGGCGTAGATGCTGTCGTGAAAGTTCTGCGCGGAGGAGTGGTCGAGCGTGGGCAGCAGGGTAAAGATCGTCGCCAGCTTCCAGTCCGGGTGGACGAGGAAGATCTCGAAGGCATAGGAGACGCCGATGACGGCTACGAATCCCATGATGCCGCGCTCCAGCCAGCGGAAGCCGGCGAGGTCGAGCGCGAGGATGGCAAAGACCAGAACGGTGGAGACCAGCGCGGCCACCAGGAGTGTTTCCTTGGCGCTGAAGCCGTGGGCGGCGAGCAGTGGGCCGAAGAGCAGATCGAGGCCGATGGCCGCGCCCAGGAACTCGGCAAGATCGGTGGCGACGGCGGCGATCTCGGCGGCGATCCATAGGCCGAGCGTGGTGGGCCGGGTGAAGTGCCTGCGGCAGTTCTGCGGCAGGGTGAGACCGGTGACGATGCCCAGCTTCGCAGCCAGATACTGGATGAGCATGGCCATGACGTTCGACCACAACAGCACCCACAGAAGACGGTAGCCAAACTGTGTGCCGCCCAGGATGTTGGTGGCGAAGTTGCCCGGATCGATATACGCGACCGAGGCGACGAAGGCTGGGCCGAAGTAGGTCCACATCTCGGTGCGGCTCAGGTTGGAAAAGAAGCCGCGGCGGGGAGGGTCTGCCTTGGCAGGCTCTGAACTTTCGCCGGAAGGGCCAGCGAGCGTTTCCGGCTTACCGGAGGCCGCTGGTCCCATTTGCATTGGCGAACGATCGGGCATTCATCTCCTGCGCTGGGCCCCGAGGAGATGGGCGGAGGGCCCCGCGCCCCATAATAGTTAGGGTTGACTACAAATTAGGTATACCTAACTGCAAGAAATAGGTCAAACTGAAAGATAGGTTGGAGACCCACGCATGGCGGCGCGTCGGCGGGCGTATGGCAACAGCGAATCGGTGGACAACTACCTGAAGGCCATCCTATTGCTGGGAGGGCCTGAGCAGTCGCGTGTGACCATCAAGGCGCTGGCCGAGCGGTTATGCGTGGCGCCTGCTTCGGTGACGAACATGCTGCAGAAGCTGGCGGTTTCGCCGCTGCCGCTGGTGGAGTATGAGCGGCATCGCGGAGTGCAGCTATCCTCTGCGGGAAAGCGGCGCGCGCTGGAGGTGGTTCGCCATCATCGGCTGATCGAAACCTTTCTGTACCAGGTGCTGGATTACCCTCTGGAAGAGCTGCATGAGGAGGCGGAGCGGCTGGAGCACTTCATCTCGGAGCGCTTCGAGCAGCGGATCGCCGCCAAACTGGGGCATCCCAGGATCGATCCTCATGGCCACTCGATCCCGACCATGGAAGGAAAGATGCCGGGGGGGGCGGGGCCGGCGCGCGAGTCGATGCTGCTGGCGGATGTCGTCCAGGACGGGACCTATGCGATCGACAGCATCTGCGACCGGGATGTGCGCAATCTGAAGTTGATGGAGGCCTGCGGCATCACGCCGGGGGCGCGGCTGCGGGTGAGGAGGAGCGCCGGCCTGGATGGCTGCTGGGTGAGGGTCGGGCGCGCCTCCAGGGAGTTCCATCTATCCCTCGAGGTTGCGCGGGACATACGGATCGTCCGTCTAGCGAAGTAATCCATCCCCACGGGAGAAGCGGAGGCTGCCCCCCTAAGAAAAATGCGGCCGGCAGATGATCTGCCGGCCGCATTCTTTGAATGGTTGGAGGTTAGAAGCGGAAGCGTCCTGCGAACTGCCAGTCGCGCGGCGGAATCTGCTGGTTCTGTCCGGAGACCTCGCCGTAGTTGGATGTATCCCAACCGGAGCCTGAGCCCCCTAAGTTGAAGAAGGTGGAGTTGGTGGTATTGGTCACGTCCGCCTCAATCTGGAAGGTAAGGTGCATCGTAGCGGTCTCACGAACGTTGAAGGTGCGCCGGAGGCCGAGGTCGATGTCCCACCAGCCGGGGCCATGCAGTCCGTCGGGAGCGTTGCGGGCGATATTGCCGAGTTTATAAGTCTGGGTGAGCGGACCGCTGGTGCCCAGCGGGCCGGTGTTTTCGTCCTCATTGCAGGTGCGGTAGATATAAGTCGAAGGCGAATCGGGACATTCAAAGGCGTTCGGGTCAAGATACTGGATTTGGCCAAAGCTGGATGCATTGGATCCGGGACCGCGGCCCCATCTGCCATTGATGCGCGCCTTCCTCGGGTCGAAGCTGGGATTGTAGTCGGGGAAGCACGACGGTCCCTGGCCGCCGTAGGTGTTGGGCTCGCACTGGCCGCTGGCGTTGGTGAGCGCGATCGGATAGCCATCGCGATACTTGTAGATGCCTGAGAACTCCCAGCCTCCGCCGATCATGCCGGCCAGGCGGTTGGTGGCGAAGAAGGCCTGGCCGCGCCCGATGGGAATGGTATAGGTCCAGGCCACGTTGAATGCGTTGATCTGGCTGTTCCCGCCAATGCCGCGGTCGAGCCGGTTTGCGGACAACGGAGTGGGGAAGTTTCCATCCACACTGGTCACGGGGTAGTAGGACCTGCGGTTGCCGGTGTCGTCGATTTGCTTGCCGCGCGTGTAGTTCATGAAGCCGGAGAGGTTGTGCCACGGCCGCTGGGTGACCTGGATCTGCACGGAATTGTAGTTTGAGTTTCCAGTGTTTCCCCAGGCGTCTGTGAATCCGCCGTACTGCGGGAAGGGCCTAAGCGAGGCCTGCACAGTTGCGTTGGGGCCGGCAAAGAGCGGGAAAGGAGGCTCGTTGCCATTGGGGCACGCAGCTGCGTAGCCTGTAGAGGTGGGGCTGGCAAACCCGCAGAAGTATCCGGCGGACGTAGTATTGGTGCCGAAGGACTGGTCATAGTCCGGCGAGAAAGTATTGTTCGCGTAGCCTCGGCCGGAGCCGCCGGGCAGGAAGTGCGTCTCCGAGCCGGAGTAGTCGGCGCTGAATACGGCCTTCTTGTTGATCTGCTTCTGGAAGCCGAAGCTGAAGCTGATGTATACAGGACCGCGCCCGCCATAGTACGGGTCGGCGTAGACCAGGCCCCCGCCGGGGTTGCAGTATTGTGTGCCGCCGCAGTTGAAATCGTTCAGGTGGTCTGCATTGTATTTGGTGTAGTCGTAGTTGCCGGTGGTGTTGAGCGGATTGACACTCTGGCCGGGCACAGTCCAAGGGGGAATGGAGGTCCAGGGATTGCAGGACCCTGGGGCCACGACGGAGACGTTGTCGGGGCATATGGTAACGATTGGGTTTGTGCCCTGCGTACCCTGTCCATTGGTCGGAGTAGTGAGGGAGCTGTTGGGCGTGGCATTGGGGGCGAAGTAGGTGGTCAGGTAGATGGCATTGGGCGTGCTGCTGTTGGTCTGCGATTGACCGTAGCTGGAGGAGAACTCTCCACTGTTTCCCGTACCATTGGTTGCTCGCGATCCACCGCCTACGCCGCCGGAGTGCGTGACCGAGAGGCCGAAGTTGCCCCGGATGACCAGGGTTGGGTTGATGGCGTAGGCAAAGCCCACGCGCGGCTCCCAGTTTTGGTTGTAAGGATGCACCGGGGTGGTGCAGTGGCAGATATAGGGGGCGTATATCGCCAATTGCTGCGCAGGCGTCTCAGGCGGGTTGGTGCTGCCGGAGAATTCACTGATATCGGGGAAGCCGGCAAACTCCACCACTCCAGGGATGCCCACGATGGGATTCATCTTGGTGGTGTTGATGAACGATATGCGGTCTTTGACCTCGTGGTAGGGCTGCAGATAGTCGTAGCGGAATCCAAGGTTCAAGGTGAGTTTGGGGCTTACCTGCCAGTTGTCCTGTATATAGGGCGACATGGGCCGGTATCGCGCACCGATGTCCTGGATCGCCTGGGTGCCACCGGAATAGCTGTAGACGGCTCCGACCAAGAAGCTGGCGTAAGGTTCGCCAGAATCCAGACTGTTGTAACTGAGGCTCAAGGAGTTGCTGAAGCCTCCGTAGCTCCCTCCGTTGGTCTCCAGCCACTGCGCCGTTGCGCCGAAGACGATGTTATGGCGGTTCTTGACCCAGTTCAGGTTGTCGAGGACGGTGAAGGCATTGGTGGCCACGGGGCCACTGCTGTTTGAGGAAGACCATCCGCCGGGCGCCGTGCCGCCGCTGAAGCTGACGTTGGGCATGTTGGTGGTGGCATTGCCCGGAGGCGTATTGGTGATGCCGACGGCGCATGTGCTTTCACCGCCGTTGCACCCCGGAACAGCCGGCATGGTGTCCGGGATGGGTGGATTCGGTCCCAGAATTGCCGCCACGGCGGGAAGAGGATTCGGCATGCTCTTGCCGGCGGATATGGGGAACCCTTCGCCCCAGTTGCGAGTGAATCCATATTTGATCGAGTTGATCAGGGTTTGCGAGACAATAAATGTGTACGACAAGATCCCGCTGGCCGTCTTCTGGTTGGTATACGTTCCCGAGGCATAGGGCGCGGGCAACTGGGTATAGCTGCCGTAGTCCGGTGCTCCGCCGTAGCCAACATTGCCGCCGAGGGCCGTGAGCGAGAACTTGTTGCGTGAATTGATGGTGTAGTCGATCTTTACATCGGCGTCGTAGTTGCTATTGGCCAGAGGAAGCGAGGCAAGGTAGTTGTTGGAAGTGGCGCTGCTGGTGGGGGCGGGAAGCCCGGCTTGCAGTCCCAGCGAGATGCTGGAGAACTCCGCGGGGGGGATGACATTGTAGGTGGGAATGCCGTTCAGCAGTCCCTGGAAGGGGGGACGTCCGGCAGAACCAAAGGTCAATGTGGGGTCCTGAATGCAGGAACCGGTGGAACCGCATAGATCGGTGAAGTTACCCTGGCGATTGAGCATCGTGGCGATGTTGATCAACTGGGGCGTATTGCTGATCTTGGTGTATCGGAATCCTTCGTAGCTGACGAAGAAGAAGAGCTTGTCCTTGATGATGGGCCCGCTCACCGTACCGCCGAAGTTGTTCTGGTGCTCGCCCGGCTTGGTCTCAATACCGGTGGAGGTCACGGGCTGCTTGACATAGCCCCAGGTGTCGAACATGGTGTTGCGGACGAAGTCGAAGAGAGTGCCGTGGATCGTGTTGCCGCCTGAATTGATGGTGTAGTTGGCGCTTCCGGCGCCGCCGAACGATACCGACGCGCCGCTGGTCTGCACGCTGAACTGGTTGACCGCATCCACCGATACCGCAGTGGCGACCTGGGTGCCGCTGCCCTGCGCGTTAATGTTGGATACGGGCACGCCTTCCACGTAGTTCTGGTTGAGGTTGGTCTGTCCGGTGCCTCCATAGATGCCCGAGGCCCCGGCGGTTGAACCCTGGTTGGTTGCGTTGCCGGGATTTTCCTGGACGCCGGGCATCAGATACTGGAAGGCTGTGGGATCGCGCGGCCCGCCCTGCATGGTCAGCGGAAGGGAAGTATAGAGCTCATTTTCGATGGTCCCGCCCAGGGTGGAATCGGTGGTGTCCAGGTAGGGCGGAGCATCGGTGACGGTGATGGTCTCGTTCGCGCCGCCGACGGTGAGCTTCAGATTCAACCCGAACATGGAGGCGTTGTCGACGTTGACGTTCTCCTGCAGCAGCCGTTGGAAGCCCGTGGCTTCGACCTCGACGTTGTACGTGCCGACCGGCAGGTCGTCGATGGAATAGACTCCCTCGCTGGTAGTCATGCGGGTGGTCGCAACCCCGGTGTCGGTGTTGGTGGCGGTGACCTTCGCCTTGACAACCACCCTGCCCTGCGGATCGAGGACAGTCCCGGTGATGCCGCCGCCGCTGGTAGTCTGGGCATGGAGCGACACGCCGCTGTAGAGGGCCATCGTGAAAACGGCCAACAGGCAGGCTACGAGGGTGACGAAGCGCTGTGCGAGAAGACGGCTAGAAAGCCCGAGCGGCAATGACCCAACAGTCGTGATGCGATACATAGTTTGCTCCATCTGAGTTTGCGCTGGAAGGCGTTGGGCTGGGATTCCGGTTGGTTCCGGTGAGAACATCCCCCAAAAAAAGCCTTGCGCCGATGACTAGAAATCTGAAAATACCGATGAGCCGGAACGCGAAAAAAGTATTTGTTTACAGGCGCGATTGTCAATAAGAAAATGTTTTCCCATAGAAACGGTTGCAGTCGGTCGAGTGGCCCTGTCGGGGCGATGCTCGACCGGGAGCGGGCTGAGCTTCCCCCGGAAGTTTTAAGTTTTCAAAGCTTCACGCAACATGGTACTTTGTTCGGCAGCCCGAAACAACGTCGATTTTTGATTTTCTTTGGTATCGTCGACCGGAGGGCGAAAGTCCTGCCTGGTTGGTTCCCGCAGGGCCGGCGGCCGACCGGTCCCGGTAACCGGACAGGGGGCAATTCTGGAGAGCGTAATCCCTAACGGACACCATGGCGATCTGGCCCAGTCGGGCGCACGGGACCATTGTGCCCCTGAGGCAGGCCGATTCCCTCAGAATAGGGCCCTGCGGTCCGGTAAGAGGATGTTAGCGGTCTTTACCCTGACTGCGGGCGCGGCGTGCCTGGCCATGCACGGGACAGGATGGGGGCAGGCGGCGGGCAGTTCCGTTGCCGCATCCGCGCCGCAGAGCACAGCGCAGCCCAGCGACACCACGCTTCGAGTCACTTCGCGCGAGACGGTGGTGGACGTGACGGTGACCGACGCCAAGGGCCGTCCGATCCACGATCTGAAGCAGTTCGACTTTGTGGTGAAGGAAGACGGCAAGCCGCAACCGGTCCGCAGCTTTAAGGAGTTCAGCGAGATTACGCCGCCGGCGGTGCGCACTCCGCCACCGCTGCCGCCCAACGTTTACACCAATCTTCAGCGGGCGCCTACCACCAGCGCGGTCAATATTCTGCTGTTGGATGCTTTGAACACGCAAACTCTGGACCAGGTGGTCATGAAGCAGGAGTCGCTGAAGTACCTGAAGAGCATGCCCGCGGGGACGCGGATCGCCGTGCTCGCCCTGGGCAGCAGCCTGCGCATCCTGCAGGGATTCACCTCTGACCCCGGCCTTCTGATCGCCGTGGTGGATAGCAAGAAGAACCGGGCGTTGCCGTCGCCGTTTATCGACAACGACAGCGGCAGTGTGCTGGACGATGAGGTGGACGCGCAGACCGAACTCGGCAACGATGACATTGCAGCCGGGATGCAGCAGTTCGAGAACGAACTGGCCACCGAACAGCAGGACATACGCAACCGCATGACGCTGGAAGCTCTCAATCAGATTGCCGCGTATGTGAACGGGATCAAGGGAAGGAAGAACCTGATCTGGTTTACCGAGGGGATGCCGCTGAATATGTTCCCCACCATCGGCGGCACCAACGACCTGGAGGAGATCACGGACTATGCCAAGGACGTGCGCCGGACCACCGATCTGCTGGCGGCGGCCGAGGTCGCGGTGTATCCGGTGGATGTTCGCAAGCTGTTCAACAATCCGGCCAACGGCGCCGACCATGGACTGTCGAGCATCAATGTGCATACCGCGGCGAATCAGGCGGCCCAACAGGCGCAGTTCCGGCTGAAGACGGGCCAGGAACAGGTTTCGATGGAAGCGGTGGCCGAGGCGACCGGGGGCGTGGCGTACTTCAACACCAACGACCTGAAGGGCGCCGTCGACAAGGCGATCGAGAACGGAGCCAACTACTATAGTCTTTCCTACATCCCTCCCGACCTGAACTTCGATGGACGGTTCCATACCATCGATGTGCAAGTGGACCGGCCGGGCGTGCATCTGAGCTACCGCAAGGGATACAACGCGGACGATATCGTGCACAATGCCATCACTCCCATGTTGCCGCTCACCACCAGCGCGCCGGAGCCGTATGGAAGCAACATGCAGGCCTCGATGGGCCGGGGCGTGCCCACTGCGAGCCAGGTGCTGTTTGACGTTCGCGTGACGCCCAGCGCCGAGCCTGCCAAGCCGGGGGATGCGACGGTGATCGGCACGCTCGATCCCAAACTGCAGGGCAAAGCGCTTGTGCGCTACGACGTCCTGTACTTCATTCCGGAGATCGCCAGCCAGATCGCGTTTGCCTTGGGGGCGGATGGAAGCCGCAAGTGCTCCCTGGAATTCGACCTCGCCGCTTATGATGTTTACGGCAAGCGGATCACGGGTTTGAGCCAGACCTCCAACTCGCCGCCCTTCACGGCGGAGCAATATCAGCAATTTCTTAAGCAGAAGCAGTTCCAGTTTCTCCAGCAAATCGATCTGCCGCCCGGGGAGATCTTTCTCCGGGTGGGTATCCTCGACGCGGTGTCCCAGAAGGTGGGCACGCTGGAGGTTCCGTTGCAGGTGGCGAAACCGGCGGCCAGGCCGGCCGGCGGGTCCGGGGGGAAAGGCGGCAGCTAGACCCTGCTCTCCAGCAGCCAGGCGCGTTCGGGGGCAGAAGCGGCAAGCGACTTCAGCCAACCCGCGGAACATGGTGGTAATATAGGCCCTGATCTCCGGGAGTCATGCGCGTTTGAAGACCGTTCCTGCAGGTTTCTTCATGGAGCGCATAGACAGGCAGCTGCCGGACCCTTATCTCCGCCGGGCATCTGCGTCTGAAAATTTTCCTTGCAAGTGACTTGAGCGAACGCGTAGAAAAGATGACTGCCACGCCCTTATCTTCGTGAGGCATGCGCGGCTGAAGATTTTTCTTGCAAGTGTCTTCAGCGAACGCGTAGTATGCCGCATATTTTGGAAACCGTATCTCATGGGTATTGAGCCACGAAATTTGACGGCGGTTGGGGGCCATGCTGCCCGCACTGCCGGATTGTAAATGCAGATGATTTAAGGACAGGTGAACCCGATGCTCTTCCGCAAACACATCGTCTCGTCGCGAACTCTCTTCCAACTGACAGTGGCCCTGGTCTTCTTCATG
>Ga0326727_10023065_pt1 | contig 11937 bp, 6 predicted proteins | sample MB2enrmetagenome_FD_207643 | JGI IMG/M metagenome (GOLD analysis project Ga0326727, IMG submission 207643) | Lab enriched peat soil microbial communities from McLean, Ithaca, NY, United States - MB29MY | ecosystem: Environmental > Terrestrial > Soil > Wetlands > Peat | place: USA: New York... | reverse complement strand
CGGATGGGGTCCTGTTCGACTACAGCCAGACCACGCTTATTCAGTACCCTGGGGGCAAGGCCGGAGGCTACGCGATACCCAACAGCGTCACCGACATCGCAGAGTATGCGTTCCTTCATAGCAGCCTGACCAGCCTCACCATTCCCAGCAGCGTCACCAACATCGGCGGCCGTGCGTTCTTGGGCTGTTACGGTCTGACAGCGATCACAGTTGATGCGCTCAACCCATTCTATAGCAGTGCGGATGGGGTCCTGTTCGACTACAGCCAGACCACGCTTATTCAGTACCCTGGGGGCAAGGCCGGAGGCTACGCGATACCCAACAGCGTCACCGACATCGGGACCTGGGGGTTCGCTCTTTGCGCCCTGACCAGCGCTACGTTAGGCACCGGCATCACCAACATCGGAGAGCTTGCCTTCGGAGGCTGCAGTAACCTGACTACCGTTACGATAGACAATGGCCTGACCGCCATCGGAGAGCTTGCCTTCTTTGATTGCAGCAGCCTGACCAGCGTCACCGTACCCAACAGCGTCACCAGCATCGGGGAAGATGCGTTCAATGGCTGTTCCCGCTTGCCCAGCGTGGCGATCCCCGCCAGCGTCACCAACATCGGGAGCTATGCTTTCGCGGATTGCGCCAGCCTGATCAGCGTCTCGATTCCCGCCGGCGTCAGCAGCATCGCAGAAGGGGCATTTGAGGGTTGCGACGATTTGACCACCATTACGATCCCCAACAGCATTGCCAACATCGGAGCGTCTGCGTTCAACAGTTGCTTCAGCCTGGCGAGCATCACGATTCCAAACAGCGTCACCAACATAGGAGACGCTGCGTTCGCGTGGTGCTCCAGCCTCAACGGGGTCTATTTCCAGGGTAATGCTCCCATGCCCAGCACTGATGTGTGGATGTTCAATGGTGACTACAAAACCACCATTTATTACTTACCTGGCACCACGGGTTGGAGTTCAACGTTTGACGGTCATCCAGCTGTGCTCTGGAATCCGCAACCGCAAACCACCGGTTCCAGCTTCGGCGTCTCGACGAACGGCTTTGGGTTCTCCATCAACGGGGCTAGCGGCATGACCATCGTGGTGGAGGCCAGCACGGACCTAAGCAACCCCACCTGGGTTCCTCTGCAAACCAATATACTCACCGGCGGGTTATTTTATTTCAGCGATCCCCAGTGGACGAATTATCCTGGCCGCTTCTACCGGCTCAACATGCCATAACGTGCACTGGTGACGGATGGTTGAGCTGCAGCCCGCCATGGACCGGTTCGGCTAGGTTGTTCAAACGCCCAGGAAAGCCCATGGCAGGCAAGAGACCAGCTATCTGGATCAACAAACCGGCGCTGCCAATAGGCCAGCGTCCGAGCCTGGTGAGCGGCGGCCCATATGCCCATGTTTTATATTCACGGCTGGGCTGTGGTGAGTAGAATCCAGCAAGACCCCTGACAACAAAGATGAGCACAACCTGGAACCAGTTCGCCCGGACCGGTCAGCCAGTTCTGCTATACGCGACTCTTTGATCCGTGCGAAATCCACCGTGACCAAGCCTCGTGTCTCCTCGTCGCCTATGGTCCTCCAGATGCGGTCCTGCTGGTTGCCCGGGTCACCCTTGACGAAGAGTTGTGTAGTGTACGACTCTCGGCCCTTCATTTTGATTTTGAAATGGACGTGCGGGGCTGGTGGCCCTGTACATTGCCGCCAACGAACGAAAATGGGGTCAGCCATTAGGGCACTGATCAAGTAAAAAAACGTTGTACGTCCGATTTTTTTCTAAATCGTTTTTGCCGCAACTTTCCAACCACCGCGCGGGCACTGACTCGAGCCTGCGTTTTCGTCGTTTGAATCGGATCTTCGTGGGGCCTTCCCATCGAGGCGATCCGTTCAGTCAGCCATCTGGGTCTAGCGCGTTTTTGGCTGATGCCCTGGCTGGCCTCAATTTCGAACCGAAAGGAGCGGACCGGATCGCTCTGGCCCTGGCTCCCTCCGGCTCGGTTTTCTTGGTCAGCCGTTCTATTACCACACGCGCTGGTTTTGGCAAGCGCGTGCGTTCACCAGCTCTGCGCCCATCCCGCCCCAGGCGGGACCAGAAAACCTTCAGTGCCGGGCCGCGTTCATTCAATTGCAAAGAGCTGTGGTTCCCTGGAAGCACTGCTGCCTCCGGAGTCCAACCCGTTTCTGACTCGCGACACGGTCGAATCGCCTGCAAAGTGTCTCTAAGTTGCACTAATATAAATTGTGAGGAGAGCAGCCGTCTCCAATCAAACCACAGGGCTCTTTGTCCAACCCCACTCCTGGCTGGCGGCCGCTCTCAAAATCAATTGTTCTTCATCGTCAATTCCGATCGCCTGCAAAATGTCTTTAAGCTGCATTGATACACATCATAGGGAGAGCAACCGCCTCCAATCAACCCACAGGGCTCTGTGTCCAACCCCTTCGCTGGCTGACGGCTGCTCTCAAAATCAGTTCCTCTTCATGAGCGCCAATCCTGGGAACATCCGCTTGGCATCATAGTCAGTTTGCCGGCTCATCACGTGCCAGGCCGCCTTGGCCAACTTGCACCCCAGCGCTTTGGTCGCAATAATGTTGCTGGTCCTTGCCGCCTTGCGGTCGTACCAGCGTCGGCACTGCTCGTCGTAGCGCCGCGCGAAGTGGGCCGCCTCGACGAACGCCCAGGCCAAATACTTGTTGCCGCACTTCTGGTTGTTGTCCGCCTTGCACTTGCCATTGCTCAGGCGCTTAGCATCGACCAGCCGGCAATAGCTGGCGAAGTCCCCGTCGCTCTGGAACCGCTTGATGTCCCCCACCTCCATCGTGATGGTCATCCCCAGGATGCGGCCAATTCCCGGTAGCGTCAGCAGCTTCTCATACATGGGCAGCTCCCGCGCGCAGCCCAGCACCGCCTTCTCTATCCGGCAAACGCTCTGGTCCAACGCTTGAATGTGCTCGGCCTGGACCCGCGCAATCAGTTGGTTGGCCGGATGCGTGTAGAGTTTGGGAGCCTCCTTGGGTTCCATTTTCTTGGCGTCGCTCAGATCGAGTCGGTCCCCGTGCGTGCGCGCATACAGACTCTTGAAGCTCAGCAGCAGGGCCGTCCGCTGATGCACCAGGTTGGTTCGGCGCCGCAGCAGGTCCCGCATGGGCCGCAATTCCGGATCGTAAATGTGCGCCTTGGGCAGGATGTCCAGACGCTGCAGTTCCGCCAGGTGAAACGCGTCGTCCGTGTCGTTCACGTGCTTCAGCCCGCTGTACTGTTCGATCTTCGCCGGATTGGCCAAGTCAATCGGATACTCTTTGGCGCGCAGCCCGTCCACCAGCCAATACCAGTTAAAGGTCGATTCGACCGCCATCCATTGCAGCTGGGGCTTGAACGGCTCCAAAAACCCAACCACTTCATTCAAGTCGCACTCCAGCTTCCGGTGTGCGACCCGTGTTCCATCCTGGTTGATGATACCGATCATTACGTTGTTGCTATGCAGGTCGAGACCTGCGATTAATTTGTCCTTAGGTCTTCTCATGGTTTTGTTCGTTGTTCTTACTTCACTACGGACAACAACGTTCCACCGTGCGGAGACCTTTGTCTCATCTGCCCTTAATGTTTATCAAGCCATAACATGGTGCGTTTTCTTTCATCATCCGGGACGACCGTGGGGTGGGTCCGCAGGCGCGCTTGCTCTCATCGCCGCATGCAATCGGATGTTCGCGCTCTTGGACGTGCCCAAATGCATGCGTCGGGCAACCGCTTTGATCGGGAGCGTCGTCTCCCGCCGCAGGCGCGCCGCGATCAAGCTTGGCGGAATGGCTCTTGCGCCGCGAGAGCAAATCAGCCTCCTTCCAACCGAGCCCGCACCGGGTTCAGATGCACATAATCTTTTTTGCCGCATTACGGGGAGTTGGCGTCCCCGATGTGCGGCTGATGGTCGATGTTCCAACGCTGGCGGGCGGTGGGGTTGAGCGAGTAAGCGGGCGGCATCCCCAAACTCGGGGCGCCCCAGTTGTTCGTCTTGGCGTATTCCACGTGCGCGTCGCAGAAGACCACGCAGGCGCCTCCGGCGTGCCGCTGGCCGGTGAATGAGCAACCAAAAAGGTTATACGGGACGAAGCCATTCGCGAACGGGTTGTAGTCGCTCACGGCGATCATGTCTGCCGGCGCCGCCACGCTCGACTCTGCCACGCTCGACTCTGCCTGCCAGAGCGACGGACCCGGCAACGCCCAACCGCTCCAACCGCTCAGCCCAAGACTCTCCTGTTGGTAGGAAATGTCCACGTCCTGCAACACCAGCCCGACCCCAATCGCGTTGTACCCGTAGCTCAAATTGCACAATGGCGGCCATTCCATCGCCATGATGTCCGGGTAATACCAATTGTTGCTGACATTCAGGCCCGCTCCCGTCTGGCTCGGGCAGACAAATACCGCCTGGCTGTTGCCGGCGTATCCCAGGATTCTGGCATCCCAGTAGCCGGTCCGGTAAGGCGACGAATCGACAGTCGACGACATCGGTCCATAAGGGGGGTAGCTCTTGTAATCATCCACGTACTGCCTCAGCGCCGTCCCGATCTGGTGCAGGTTGCTCATGCACTGCACCCGCCGCGCGGAGGCCTTGGCCCGCGCCAGGGCGGGCAAGAGCAACGCCGCCAATATGGCGATGATCGCAATGACCACCAGCAGTTCGATCAGCGTGAACCCCGCCTTCGCCTCCCGCCGCGCTTTCCTTGAGGTTCGAGTTTCGGTTATGACTTTGCGCATGTAAACCATGATTAGAATGTTGGCACGGCGCTGGTTCGGGCGCAGACTATGTCAGTATGATAACACACATACAGTTAGGGTCAATAGAAAAAAAACAGGGAACCGTGGCGCTGCTTCGTCACCTGGGGAAACCTCTAAGGAGATGGTGGTAGTGTTTGGCCAGGGAAGCGACCAGAGCCAGGACCGACACCAGCGCGCCGATGGATAAAGCGACCCAGAGCCACCACTGGGCCGGGATGGCGATAGGCGCGGTCTGGTGGCCCACCTCTTTGAGCCGAAACGCCCGAGAACCGCCCCACAAGACGGCTGCTGCCAGGAAGGCGAGCAAAGGGCAGGAAACCCAGCCGTTGAAGGTCTCCCAGAGCAATTCTTCATACCAAAGACCAAGACGAAGGGCTGCCAGAGAGAACAGTGTGGCCCAGAGCGGGGCAGACAAGAGAATCGCGCGGGAATGTGTGAGGGCCGAGATGACGTAGGAGAAAGCAAAAACTGCCGCCGGCAGCGCCGCCACCAGGCCGTAGAGCAAACCGGAATTGAAGGCCGGGCGAGCGCGAACCAGGCCGGAGTCCACATATAACTTGGCCAGGATCTGGGACAGGTCCAACCCCAGCGCCAGCAGGTCCATGGCGGTAAAGAGCAGTAGCGCTCCGCCGCCCACGGCAAGACGGGCCAGGTAACGTTCCGAGCGGGTCGGCGGAAGGGAAAAGGTAAATTCCTCGCAGCCCTCGCTGGTATCGCCGCCCCCGTAAACCGGCCCGGCGATGATTGCAAACAGCCCGCCAAAGAGCAGGATCCACGCCGGGTTGGCATACAGCGGCATCACCCAAACACAAGCCAGCCATGCGGCCAGGAAGAACAGAAGGAGCCTGCTGTGGGCGTACCACTCGCACCAGATCAGTCCGCCAAACGCCTTCCAGTCACTCCAGGGGGCCACCCCGGGATCGGCCGACACTGGAAGCGGGACGATTTTCGGATCGGTTTGGTTGGAGGGCTCGCAAGGCATGACTCAAATGCCGGCAGGGCGCTGGAAGGCGGCAGGGTTCACGGGCGCTTTCACTGATAGCCCTGCCAGTTGGCCGGGTCGTCAAAAAAGATCTGCAGCGGGTCGAGCGGAATCGGCGCCGCCGAGCCGGCCATGGTCGAGTTGCCGAATTGGGGCGAGACACTCCAAAAAAACTGCCGACGGAGCACGGAGCCGTCGAGTTGCGCGCGCAGGAGCAGGCCGGAATAGTTGCGTATATTCGGAGTGCGTTGGTTTCCCAGCCCGTGCAATTGGCAGGCGGCCACGCCCGCCCGGTCGCCGGAGTTCTGAAGAAGCCACCATTCCGCATCGTCCCAACTGAGCGGTTCCAAGAGATAGGAATAATTGACCGAGCCTTGCCCTGGGGCGGAAATGAGCAAGGACCCGCCGGTCTGCACCCATTGCCCCCAATTACCCGTCTTGTCCTCCGGACAGATCAAAGTGTTCGTGGCGGGCAAGTACTTGGCGGCAACGAGGTCGTCCACGGACGGACGCTTACCGCCGGAATCGTCCAGAAATGCATCGAGCGCCACGGTGAACTGGCGAAGATTGGAGGTGCATACGGTGGTGCGGGCCTTCTTCTTTGCGGACGCCAAGGCCGTCAGCAGCAAAGACGCGAGCACCCCGATGATGGCGATCACCGTGAGCAACTCGATTAGAGTGAAGGCGTGAGGGGTAGGCAACCCCGACCTGCTACTGAATGTCTTGATCGGTGTCATTGGGTAGGAAACCCCCATCCGCCCGGTTTACCTTTCCAAAAAGTTCGACAAAAATCTCCTCCAGCCCTATCGGGAAGACCTGGACGCGGGCGTTTGCGGAAGCGCGCAAGACCTCCAGCTCACTTCCGCTTGTCCAGCGCACAATTGCATTGAACACCGCCCCCGCGCGGCTCGTGTTTAAGGCTCCTGGAATGACGAAACCTGCCGGCGCCTCCTCGGCGTCAAATATGACCTGCACCCGCTTGATCTGATTCAAGAAGTCCTCGAGCGGTATTGACAATGCCAGCCGCCCGCGGTCCATGATACCGATGTGATCCGCCATCCGCTCCAGGTCGCCGATGATGTGCGTACTGAGCAGCACGGTGCAGCCATCCCTCCGCGTAATGACGTCCAGGATTTGCTCCATGAACTCGCGCCGGGCCACTAGATCAAAACCCGCCGCCGGTTCGTCGAGCACCAGCACGGTCGGACGAGATGCAAAAGCCAGCAGAAGCCCCGCCCGGCGCTGCTCGCCATTGGATAAGCTCCCAATGGTCCGGGTCCAGGGCAGAGCCCAGTCCCTTGCCAAGGCGCGGGCATGGCCGGGGTCCAACCTGGCATTGACGCGTTTCAGGCAGCGACTCAGTTCCTCCAGGCTCATGCCGCCAGGCAATCGGTGGGTCTGGGAAACGTAGGCCACGCATTGCCGCGCCGAACGGGGGGCCTCCCACATGCTCCATCCGAGCACCCGCGCCTCGCCCTGATTAGCATGGAGCAGACCCATCAACAGCCGCAGCGCCGTCGTTTTGCCCGAAGCGTTGCGCCCGATGAGCCCATACACCGATCCTCGGTCCACCGCCAAGTCCAAATCTTTTACCGCAACCACTCCGTTCGCGAAGACTTTGGTCAGGCCGCGCGCTTCGATGTCCAACTCCCTCATGGCTCACCTCTTGGACACGACCGACAGCCTCATCGGCTGCTCCAGCTCTTCTGTTCCCCGCAACTCCGCCAACTCCTCCCGCACTAACTTGAGCACTTGGCTTGCGGACGCACCCATCTGAACCGCCTCCACCGCCAGGTGTCGCGCCAATTCCCTCAAGGCCCGCTCTCGTTCCGTCCCGCTCATGCGGCGGGCTGACACAGCCACGAACGCGCCTTTTCCATGCCGCATTTCGACGACTCCCTCGTGCTCCAGGTCGCTGTAAACGCGCACCACGGTGGTGGGGTTGACCGCCAGTTTCTGCGCCAGTTCGCGAATCGAGGGGAGTTGATCCCCGGGCTTGAGAGTCTCGGAGGCAATGTAATACTTCACCTGGTCAACCATCTGTCGATAGACCGGCACGCCCGAATGCGGGTTAATCTGAAAATGCAGCATAATCTGGCCTAAGTCGCGCAAAATCGACTATGTCAGTATGGTAACACTCATACAGCGGATGTCAACGAAGATCCTCGTGCGGAGCGATCCGGCGCGCGGCCCAGCCTCGGCCCAACCCATAACATGGTGCGTTTTCTTTCATCATCCGGGGCGACCCTGGGGTGGGTCCGCAGGCGCGCTTGCTCTCATCGCCGCATGCAATCGGATGTTCGCGCTCTTGGACGTGCCCAAATGCATGCGTCGGGCAACCGCTTTGATCGGGGGCGTCGTCTCCCGCCGCAGGCGCGCCGCGATCCCAAGCTTGGCGGAATGGCTCTTGCGCCGCGAGAGCAAATCAGCCTCCTTCCAACCGAGCCCGCACCGGGTTCAGATGCACATAATCGCACGCCGTCCGCAGATAGCCGTTGCCGCTGCCTTCCACCACCTGCGCGGCAAAGCGGTCGTCCGGAGTTAAGGAACCGGCCCGGTCAGGGTCCCATTGACCACCTTGAGATTTTGCAAGTCGCGCAGGATGAGCGCGAGCCCCCCTAAATCGAGGCCGCTGAGGTCAAGGGCCAAGGGGAGCTTGTTGTTGGTGAAGATCGCATTAATAGCGGCGGCGTTGAGGTTGCCAGCCGTAGCTCCCACGTTGTTGAACACGTAACCTGTCGGAGCGGTTCCACCAAAGAGGATTTTGCCATCGGCGGCGATGATGCCTTTGTTGCTGCCTTCACAGTAGAACAGGGTGCCTTGCGTGGCATCGCCAATCTGACCGCCGGACACCACTTTGCCCGTTGTACTCAGCCCGCCACCAATCCACAGATTGCCCAGGATGCCCCCCTTGACAGCGTAATTCCCCGTCAGACCTCCGTTCAACGTAACATCGCCCAACTGCTGCCCAAGAATCACGACGGAGCCGTTTAACGGCCCATTGGAAAGGATGCCACCCAGGCGCGTGTTCTGGCCCGCGACCGTGCGGTTCAGGCCCAGATTGCCTTGAACCGCAATCACGCCGCTGACGCCGCTATTCGAGGTGATTTGGCTGACCAGGTTGCCGCGGCTGATGATTTGACCGCTGATGCCCCCGCCTTGCGCCTGCACGACCGTTGTCGTCAAGAACGGCCCTTTGATCGAGGTCGCGACATAGAGGTTGCCAAAGTTAGCGCTCACCGAAGAGGTCGCGCCGGTGATTGGATCGGTGCGAATGCCGGTGGTCTGGATCGTTCCAATGATTGCCCCACCGGAAATGATCGAACCAAAGATGCTGGGAGCCGTGACATTCGTGATTCCCTGGCTGGACAGCAGGTTCAGATCGCCCAGCGGCCCGGTGCTCGTGATGGAATTGGAAATCCATTGACTGGTCTGGATCGAGGCCCCGTCTCCCCGGAGGGCAATTGTCTGAATGACCGAGGCCAGTCCCTTGGAGGGTGGCATGGCCGTAACGAGCGCGGTCACGGCGCCCCGAGCAGTGTTGCTGGGCGTGGTGATGTTCCCGTTGCCGGCGCTATTGGGTGAAAGGACTCCTTCCACCTGAAACACCACGCTGTGGCTGTCGAAACCCGCGTTGGTCGGGCTGGTAACAAGGAACAACGCCACCTGCTGGCTCGATTGATCGGCGAACGGCACGCGGAAGGTGTCATTTGCCTGAACAATGGCCGTGCCTGGGGCCAACAAGGCCAAGGGGGCCGAGGAGTTGGCCGCTGCGCCTGTCTCGATTGTCCCATTGGGCGCGGTGCAGGAACCAAACGCCACGGCCTGGATGCTCTTCGCCTGGATGTAGCCGTTGGGGGCATGATCGCGGATGCCCACGCCGGCCAGATTGTCACTGGGCAAACGGATGCCGGCGGGATTGGTGTCCTGCGCAAAGAAACTGGCGGCCTGAGCGCTCACGCTCGTCAGAAGGTCTCCCTCGACATCCACGTTGCGCACACCTGACATCCCGCTGGCGTCCAACCGGGCGAGATTGAATTTTGCAACGTCGCTATACACTACCAGGCTCAGGTCGAATTGATCGCGCGCGGTGCTGACGTTGTTGGTGATGCGGACGGTCAATTGCGGATTGGCCAGCGATCCCGATTCATAGAAATACTGGAAGTTGATATAGGGCTGTCCCGGGCCGGCGGCCACCGCGGACGGATTGGGCAACGGGTAAGGCTGCAACGGCGTCGCTGCCTCGACGCGCCGCTGCACGCCGTTCTCGGTCACTTGAAGCACCACCGGGCCGAAGCCGCCATAGACGGCGATGGTCCCAATGTGGCCGGCGGTAATCGAGCCAGGAGTACCACCCGCCACGCTCAAGCTTTGGAGGGTACCATAGACCGTGATAGTGCCGGCCATGTTCTGACCGACGCTTAGGTGGTTGGGTCCAATGGTCAGTGTGGTCAGGTTCCCGACGGTAATGCTGGCCGTGGGCGCCAGCGAACCGTTGACGATGGCCAGACTGCCCAGCGTGCCCGAGACGCTGAGCGTGCCGGACACAGTCTGACCGACAGTTAGCAGCGTCACATTTCCATTCACCCCGAGCCCGCCGGAGATACTACCGCCGACTTGAGCCAGAATGACATTGCCGTTTACGGTGAGCGTCGGATTGATGTCGCGGCCGACTTTGAGCGTAAGGGTGTTCGCGTTCCCGCCCAGGCTGCCCACCGTGATCGTGCCCGAAACCGTTCCGCCGGCGGTCAACGAAATGGGGGCGTTCGTCGTGGTAACGCCGTTCACCGTTTGGCTCGGCGTCCCAACGCCGCTAATAAACGCCGGCACTTGTCCGAATACCACGTCATTGAGGTCGTTATAGCTCAGGTTCGTCAATGCAGCGCTGGTCAAAAGCGCGGAGAACACTCCCACATCGTTGTTCGCATTGCCCAGCACCACGTTGCCACCGGAATTCACCCGGAAATATTGTGCGCGGATGGCACTGGAGGATGGCGACTGGGATATGTTCCCCGCAGCCAAAAACTGCACGGTGCCGCTGTTTGCGCCCGTGCCGTCAAGACTGCTGACATTCGCAACCTGCAGCGTGCCTGCCATTGCCTGGATAGTGATGTTTCCACCGATTTTGCCCGTGCCGCTTCCATTGGCGGTCACGTTGCCATTGAGCGAAATGTTCCCAAGCACAGCATCGAGGTAAATCTCTCCGCCGTTGGCACCCGTTCCACTGCTCACCACATTGCCATTGGCTGTCGAGGTGAGATTGCCGCCCGTAGTAATCCGTATCGTGCTCGGACCCGCCACCGTCACGTTGAACGTCGGCCCCAGCGTCGAACCAGGCAGCGTTCCGGCCTGCGGCACCGTATCCAGCGTTAGCGCGTTCGCATTATAGTAATTCAGGCTCGAAGCCCCGCTCAGCGCCGCCGCCAGCACCTGCGCGTTGTTGCTGGAATTCGTCAGCGTCACGTTGCCTCCACTTGAGAGGAGCCGCAGGTAAGCCTCGGTCAGGGCTGTCGAGGGGTACTGCGTAATGCCCTTGGCCGCGCTCAACTGCACCGTCCCGCCCACACTCGAGACGCTGGAAACTTCGATCGAGCCCGCATTGGCAATCATCGTGATCGTGCCGCCGCTCATCCCGTTGGCGTTCACATTGCCAACCAGGTTGATATTGCCGCTGGTCGCGTGCAGGAAGACCTCCCCGCCATTGGCGCCAGTGCCCGTGCTCAGGACACTGCCGTTAGCCGTCGAGGTCAGATTGCCGCCGGTCGTTATCCAAATCGTGTTCGCACCCGCCACCGTCACGTTGCTCGTCGGGCCCAGCGTCGAACCCGCCAGCGTCCCGGCCGTGGGCACCGTGTCCAGCGTCAGCGCGTCCATGTCGTTGTAATTCAGGCTCGAAGCCCCGCTCAGCGCCGCCGCCAGCACTTGCGCGTTGTTGCCGGAATTCGTCAGCGTCACGTTGCCTCCACTTGAGAGGAGCCGCAGGTAAGCCTCGGTCAGGGCTGTCGAGGGGTACTGCGTAATGCCCTTGGCCGCGCTCAACTGCACCGTCCCGCCCACACTCGAGACGCTGGAAACTTCGATCGAGCCCGCATTGGCAATCATCGTGATCGTGCCGCCGCTCGTCCCGTTGGCGTTCACATTGCCAACCAGGTTGATATTGCCGCTGGTCGCGTGCAGGAAGACCT
>Ga0326727_10023064_pt1 | contig 11937 bp, 8 predicted proteins | sample MB2enrmetagenome_FD_207643 | JGI IMG/M metagenome (GOLD analysis project Ga0326727, IMG submission 207643) | Lab enriched peat soil microbial communities from McLean, Ithaca, NY, United States - MB29MY | ecosystem: Environmental > Terrestrial > Soil > Wetlands > Peat | place: USA: New York... | reverse complement strand
CTCGTTTGAGGCCGAATCTGTTTTACCAACAGCAGCACCGGTTGCCGCAGTTGTGGGTAATTGAAAGGGCTCTGCCGGGGTGGCAGTAGAACTTTGAGAATTCCGGGAGTCCATCCGAGAAACTCCTTGCGTGAGCCGAGCAAAGCACATGTGCAGGAGAATCCGGATGGACCAATTGGAAAGTCTAAGTCACTCCGTATGGGAGTGCAAATACCACGTATCTTTTATCCCCAAATGCCGACGTCGAGTGCTGTATGAAGGTCTGCGGCAGCATTTGGGCGAGGTTTTCCGTCGTCTGGCCGAGCAGCAGGAAAGCCGTGTGTTGGAAGGGCATCTGATGGCGGATCATGTACCCATGCTGCTTTCCATGCCGCCCAGGTATGCGGTGTCGGAAGTGGTGGGGTACATAAAAGGCAAGAGCGCAATTCATCTGGCCCGGACGTACGGAGAGCACAAGCAGAATTTTGCAGGGCAGAGCTTCTGGGCGCGGGGATATTTTGTCTCGACCGTGGGCCGAGACGAAGCGACGGTCCGTGAGTACATCCGCACGCAGGAGCAGGAAGACCAGCGACTTGATCAAATGAACCTGTGGCGATAACTTGCCACCCTGAGGTGGCGCAAATGAACCGGGCCGCGTTAGCGACCCCGCTCAAGCCGCTTTGAGCGGCTCACACCGCTAAGACTCCGGTTCTGCCGGAGGATACTTACAGAGGATTGCCGAATGATCGACAGCTTGGCGATCGAAGAATCGTGCGTTTACGCGCATGCAAGTGAAACCTCACTCAACAACCAACGCGAACCTCAAGGTCCATTGCATTAAGTGAAATTTAATGTAACTTCAATATACTCAACTCCTCAAAGGGGGCATTGCCATCGGCCGAAGATTGCCGCCGAAGTATGGTGCTCCAGAAGAGGGAAACCCTTATGCAAAGCATTGGCCGCGCAGGCCGTCGGTATAATGAATCGGGGCACGGATTGCGCTTTTGGCGCATCGCACCAATGCAACCGGCCGCTGATCCAACGCCCTATTTTCCGTCTCATTTGAGGGGAGATTATGTGGGATAGTGTCTGGCCAAAGCTGGGCCGCCGTTGTTCTGGCCTTCGTTCCGGTGCATCGCTTTTCTTGTTTTTGATAGCAGTAACCATTGCCCCTGCGCATGGGCAACTGTCGGGGGAACCCGCGGCTTCTGGTCGAGCGGCAACCGACAAGTCAATAGTAATTTCACTGGATGAGGCGATCAAGCGTGCGGAAGCGAATGAGCCAGCCTACGCGGCCTCTTCCGCGGAAAGCAAGGCGGTTGGACTGGATCGCTGGATCGCGCGCGGCGGCCTGCTGCCCAGCGTGACTTATCACAATCAGGCGCTCTACACGCAAACCGATCATGGGCAAACCTCTCCGCGATTTATCGCCAACAATGCGGTGCGGGAGTACACCAGTCAGGCGGTGGTCAATGAAACCATAGGGCTGGGTTCGTTGGCGGGAGTGCACAGGGCGGATGCGGCGGCGGCGCGGGCCGCAGCGGAGTTGGAAATTGCGCGGCGCGGCCTGGTGGCAGCTGTAACCAGCCTCTATTATTGCGCTGTGGCGGCAGAGAATAAGCAGAAGATTGCCGAGCGCGCCAGCGAGGAAGCCTCCGACTTTACTCGGCTCACAACCAAGCGCGAGCAAGCCCGCGAGGCAGCGCACGCCGATGTGGTAAAGGCGCAATTGCAGCAGCAACAGCGGGAGCGCGAACTCAGCGACGCCAGGGTTGCCACGGAAAAAGCTCATCTGGAGTTGGGTGTGCTGCTATTTTCCGATCCGCGAACACCGTACCTGCTTGACTCTGAGAAAAGCGTCACACCGTTGGCCGAGCGCGCCGAAGTGGACGAGGCGGCTGAGAAGAACAATCCGGAACTGAAGAGCGCTCTGTCCGCTCTGAAGATGAGCAACGACGACGTACTGGCCGCGCGGGCCGCCTATCTGCCTGATCTTGGACTGAACGTGACCTATGGCATCGATGCTCCACAATTTGCCGTGAACGGCCCTGCTGGCGCACATAACCTAGGCTATTCGGCTGGTGTGACATTGGATATTCCAGTATGGGATTGGTTCTCGACTCAGCATAAAGTGAAGCAAAGCAAGATACGGCGAGATGCCGCACGCGTGGCGCTGACAGCAACGCAATCGCGGCTAATTGCTCGTCTGAATGAGGCCTACTCCGAGGCTGCGGCCGCGCGGGATCAGCTCGCCTCGCTCGATGAGAGCGTGGCTACCGCGGCCGAAAGCCTGCGGCTCACAAAACTACGCTATAGCGAAGGAGAGGCCACCGTGCTGGAAGTCGTGGATGCGCAAACCGCTTTTGTCAGTATGGAAAATGCCCGCGAAGATGGAAGCGTGCGCTACCGGGCGGCGCGCGCCGACTTGCAGACGCTGACTGGAACGATGTAAGCCAATGACCATAAAAACGATCTTGAAGATGAGCATGAATGCATATCGTGGAGCCGCTGTGAAGAAGACTTGCTGGATTTTCGTGCTGCTGCCCTTGGTCCTATCGTCGGGCTGCAAGAAGGATGTGCCACCGGAGACGCAGGTGACCGTGCAAGCCGAGCATCCAACACAGGGAGCCATCGCTGAACACATTGTTGCCGATGCGGTACTGGCGCCGCTGGCGCAAGCTGCGCTTGCACCCAAGATCTCCGCGCCGGTGCGCAAGTTCTACGTACAGCGCGGAGCACGGGTGAAGGAAGGCCAATTGCTGGCCACGCTGGAAAACAACGATCTGTCCGCCGCGGCGCTGGATAATAAAGGCTCCTATATGGCTGCCGAGGCGGCGTTTGCGACAGCCACCAAGGCACAGGTTCCGGAAGACACGCTGAAGGCCGAATCGGATGTCGCGCAGGCCAAGGCTAATCTCAACCTGAACTTGAGCATTGTTAAGGGCCGCAAGCAACTGTTTGCGGAAGGGGCGATTCCGGGCCGCGATTTAGATACAGCGGAAGCTGCGCTTGTGCAGGCACAGGCTGCTTATGATGCGGCGGTCAAACATCTTGATTCGGTATGCAAGGTGAGCCGAGAGGCAGCGCTGAAAGCAGCGCAGGGGCAGTTAACTTCGGCGGAGGGTAAGTACAAAGGGGCGGCGGCGCAGGTGAGCTATTCGGAGATTCGCAGTCCGATCAGCGGCGTGGTGACTGATCGACCGCTCTTCGCAGGTGAAACAGCCGCCGCTGGCGCGCCGCTCTTGACGGTGATGGATACTTCAATCCTGCTGGCCAAGACGCATCTGGCACAGAGCCTTGCCCAGCGGCTGAAGTTGGGCGACGAAGCATCTGTCGCTGTGCCAGGAGTGACCGAGCCGGTTACAGCGAAAGTAGCGCTTATCAGTCCGGCTCTCGACCCTGGCAGCACCACGGTCGAGGTCTGGCTCAAGATTGACAACAAGGCCGGTACATTCAAGGTCGGAACGCCGGTAAAGGTCTCCCTCACCGGAAGAGCCAATGCGCAGGCGTGGAAGATTCCCGCTCAATCGATTTTGGCCGCGCCGGATGGAAGCAAATTTGTGATGGTGGTCGGCACCGACGGCACGGCGCATAAAAAAGCAGTGACACTGGGCCTGACGGATGCGGAAGAAGTGCAGATCACGAGCGGACTTGTGCCCACCGATCTGGTGATTACCGTCGGAGCTTATGGATTAGATGACGGCGCAAAAGTGAAAGTGGGCGCTGCGGACGACGACAAAAAGGCTGATATGGGCGGAGGGAAATAGTGATGCCCAAGGAAAACGCCCAGTCTGTGGAGAGCCCAAAGACTTTCTGGTTGGCGCGCTCTACGCGCACCATCTTCTTCTTTGTCGCGATGCTCACTCTCTCCGGCATCTATCTTGCTTTTCAGGTGCCCATCTCCGTATTTCCGGAGACGAACTTTCCGCGCGTGGTCATCGGTGTCGATAACGGTGTGATGCCTGTGGAACAGATGCAGGTGACTATCACCAAGCCGATTGAAGACGCGGTGAACTCCGTGCCGGGGTTGAAGACTGTGCGCTCAACCACCAGCCGCGGATCGGCGGAGATCAGTCTCTTCTTCGACTGGAACCAGGATATGTTCCACCAGCTTCAGTTGGTGGATGCGGCGCTCAACAAGGTTCAGCAGACATTGCCGTCCACTGCGCGGATCACGACCAACCGCTTGACCTTTGCGACGTTTCCGATTCTCGGCTACAGCCTGACGTCGGATACCGTGCCACAAACTCGCTTGTGGGAGATTGCCACTTACGACCTGAAGCCGCCGCTGAATCGCGTGGAAGGCGTCAGCACCGTCACCGTGCAAGGCGGCCAGGTACCAGAGTTTCACATCGTTCCGAACACGGCGTTATTGCAGTCCGCAGGTGTGACGATTCCAGACTTGGTGAATGCTATTCAGGCGTCGAATATCGTGGACTCTCCCGGTCTTTACGAAACCAATCATCAATTGATTCTGGGGCTGGTGGGAGCACAGGTTCACGACCTCGATCAACTGCGGCAACTGGTGGTGAAGACGACTGCGGCAGGTGTGCCCGTGCGCGTGGCCGACGTAGCGACGGTGGAACAGGCCACCATGCCGACTTATACAAAGGTAACCTCGAACGGTAAGGAAGCTGTGCTTGTCAGCATTGCCCGCCAGCCAGCCAGTAACACCGTGGCTGTGGCCGATGCGGTGAGCGCGCAGATGCAGGAGTTGAAACGCAGGCTGCCTTCCGGCGTAAAGATCGAGCCGTTTTACGATCAATCGCAGATTGTGCGCGACAGCATCGCAAGCGTGCGCGACGCCATCGCCATTGGACTTGTTCTGGCTTGTGTCATTCTCTTCCTCTTTCTGCGCGACTGGACCTCCTCATTGATTGCGGGTTTGGTCATTCCGGTCACGATTGCGGTTACCGTGCTGGTGCTGTGGTTGATCGGCCAAAGCTTCAATTTGATGACGTTGGGTGGTCTGGCCGCTGCCATTGGCTTGGTCATCGACGACGCCATTGTGGTGGTGGAAAACATTGTTCTCCACCGGGACGGCGGCGAGAGCCGAATCCATGCCGTGCGCAGAGCCCTCCGGGAAATCATTACTCCCCTGATTGGATCGACCATTACCCCGGTGGTTGTGTTTCTGCCGCTGGTCGTGGTCAGCGGCGTGACGGGTAGTTTCTTTCGTGCGCTGGCCATCACCATGACCGCGGCCTTGCTGACTTCATTGCTGCTGGCTCTTACCTGGACACCGGGCTTGAGCCTGCTGCTTCTGAAGGAGCAGAGCAACAGTGAGAAGCAGGAAGATCATCATGCCAGCCGGTTGCTGAATTATGCAATCCGCATTCATCGCCAGCTTCTCGACTGGTCACTGGCCAGGCCCCTATGGCTGGGAGCCGCGTGCTTGCTGCTGGTGATCGGCACCTGGGCCGGCTATCAGGCGCTTGGCTCCGATTTGCTGCCGGAGATGGATGAAGGCGGCTTCATCCTGGATACCACCATGCCGGCCGGCAGTTCGCTCAGCGAGACGAACCGTGTGTTGGAACACGTCGAACGAATTTTGCAAGCTACGCCCGAGGTCGAAACCACCTCGCGCCGGACCGGTTTGCAACTGGGATTGGCCGCTGTGACGGAAGCCAACTTCAGCGATTTTACTGTGAAACTGAAGTCCAAGCGCAGTCGAGGAATCGATGAAGTAATGAATGATGTGCGCACGCAGATCAACGCCACGGAACCAGAATTGAACGTTGAGTTCACTCAGGTTTTGCAGGACATGATCGGAGATCTATCCAACGCGCCGGAGCCGATCCAACTCAAGCTCTTCGCAGACGATCCCGCGATGCTGGAGCAACTTGGTCCCAAGGTCGGCGACGCAATCGGCAAGATCGACGGCGTGGTCGATGTGCAGAATGGTATCGAGAACACCATTAGCGGTCCGGCCACCAACTTCCAGATCGATCCCATCGTCGCCGCGCGCATGGGCTTCACGCCTAGCGAAATTTCTCAGGATGCAACGGCCATTCTGGACGGTGTCACGACCGTCGATCCTTTGATTCAGAACGGTCGTCCGTATTCGATCCGCGTCCGGCTCGGTGCCGAGCATCGCACCTCTCTTGAGGCAATCCAAAACACGGTCTTCAATAGCAGTTCCGGCCGCAGCGCAACGCTTGGATCGTTGGCCGAGATCGAGCAGTTGCCGCCGCAAAACGAAATCCGCAAAGAGAACTTGCAACGGCTGGTTGTTGTAACCGGCCGCCTGGAAGGATCGGACCTGGGCAGCGCAATGGCCAAGGTCCGCCAGACCGTCGCAGGTTTGCATCTGCCCGCTTCTGTACGCGTCGAGTACGGAGGAACCTACGAGGAACAGCAAAAGTCTTTCCGCGATCTACTGCGGGTTTTGCTGCTGGCTCTGGCCCTGGTCTTCGGCGTGTTGCTTACCGAGTTCCGCAACTTCCCCGCGCCCATCGCCATTCTGACCTCGTCCGTGCTATCGATCTCCGGCGTAATTCTGGCCCTGCTTGTTACTCATACCAGCTTCAATGTAGCCTCGTTCATGGGACTCATCATGGTCATCGGCATCGTCGCGAAGAACGGCATTCTTCTGCTCGATGCCGATGAAAAATTCCGCGCCGAAGGTGCTTCGGCCCGCGAAGCCATGCTCCATGCAGCACAACGCCGACTGCGCCCAATCGTAATGACGGCGATTGCTGCTGTTTGCGGAATGCTGCCCTTGGCCTTCGCTCTGGGAGCGGGTTCACAGATGCTGCAACCGCTGGCCATCGCGGTCATCGGAGGCCTGGGCATATCCATGCTACTTAGCCTGGTTGTTACGCCAGTGGTTTACTTCCTACTTACTCGCAACCGCGAAACTCTGTTGGAAGAATCAGGTTTATAAAATCTGCAACCAAGCCACCATAGGTTCAAGATCAAGTCGAAACGAATTCGCCTTGATCTTGAATCTGTGATGAAGCTCCCCGCCGTCCTTAATCACAACGCATTACTTCGGCTCCCTGTCTTGGGCCATCTGCTCGTGCATTTGTACGAGTTCATGCAGCTTGGTCGCTCTGTTTTTGAGCTACGGAACAATGTAAATTCGAGGTGGTGTTAGCCAGCACGAATTTGAAATGGACGGATATATATCCGTTAGGCTTGACTAACGAACATCTCTCGAAGGATATTGAAGTACACTCGATGGCATGTGTTCGCAAGGTTATTGGGCTGTCCAAGGTGTCGCTGGCCAATGACGTTGAGCTGCGGCGCTGGTTATCCCAACAATATGTGTGCGACAGAAGAATCGTCTTCAGCATGATATTTCTATCATTCCGAAGCGACGATGAAGGATAGCTGAAAATACCGGAGGTGGATTTCTTTGTCTTCAGGTACCCCGCATTCCCGTGCATTTTTTCTACCATCATCCCAGGGGCAGGCGCACCATGAATGTGCTCCCCTTGCCCACAGTGCTCTCTGTGGACACAGTGCCCCCGGCTCGCTGGACGATGGCCTGAAGGATCGCCAGACCAAGCCCTGCACCTCCGCTGCCCCTTGAACGGGATTCGTCTCCGCGATAAAACCGTTCAAAGACGTGAGGAAGCGCATCTGAGGAAATGCCACACCCCGTATCGATCACTGTAAGAAGGAACGCTCCATCGCGACTATCGAGTTTAACCTCTACGCATGCCCCCTCCTCGCTGTAGTGAATCGCGTTCTCGATGAGATTCTTCAGGATGGTATGCAGGTCTTCGATCGAGATTCTGGCAAGAAGATGGGGCTGGGAAGCATGTATGCGAAGCGTCATCTTGCGCGATGCCAGCAACGGGGAAAGCTCTTGTTCGACATCCCGTGCGGCGTCCACCGCATCACTTACAGAATCCCTGCTCTGCTCAGCTCGAGCGAGACCCTCGATCTTGGCCAACTGCAGCATGCCATACGCCAACTCCTGCATGCGCTCGGTATCTTCCAACGCCCGCTCAATCCCCTTGCGGTATTCCACGGCCCCTTCCGGACGTTCCAGGGTAAGTTGCAACGTTGACTTCACAATTGCAATGGCGGTCTTCATCTCGTGTGCTGCATCGGCAGAGAACTGCCGTTCCCGCACGAAGGCCTTATGCAACCGGTCCACCAAGCGGCTCAAGGCCGTCGACAACGGGGTCAGTTCTTCGGCCTCTTGCGACGATTCTCCCTGCTGCAGCACCCAATTCGATTCATCGATCAGGGAGGCGCGGTGAGCCAGATCCATTAGCGGCCGGAGTCCAATTCCTACCATCCATGCAGTGGCTCCAAGCGACACAAGCAAGATAGCTGCACCGATGCATATTGCAATCCAGGTCACATGCCTCTCGTGCTCTTCGAGTACAGACACGCGTGCGCCGTAGAAGAGCGTAAGCTTGGGCAGGCGAGCCATTGCTGCAGCATTATCGTCGAACATCTGAACGTCCCGTTCGACCAACATCCGATAGCGATGCTCGCCAATGCGTATCGTTGTAAAGCTTCGAGGCTGCTGTGAAAGTGGCTCTGTAGGCTGCCAGTCTCCAGACGCGGCAATTACTTTTCCCGATGGATTGGCTAAAAGAAAGATATCTTTCTTCGGCAATCTAAGCAGTTCGCTGTGCAAGACCACTCTTTCGCCAGGACTGTCAGGTGCTTCGATGACGGATGTGATCATTGCTGCGTGCTCTACGATCGACGACTCAAGCATCGCGAGTGATCGCTTTTCTTCAAAGCGCACAACGAGCGCGATTGCCAGAAGCGCCGCCAGAATCTGTACAACCGCGACCCCACCCATCAATCGCCATCGCATGGACCTCAGCTTCAATCAGGCACCCCGTCCCGCAACATATAGCCGTGCCCGCGCACGGTGTGAATCAGTTTTCGTCCCGACTCTCCTTCGATTTTTTTGCGGAGCCCGGCAATATAGACCTCGATGACGTTGCTGATTTTTTCCCAGTTAAAATCATAAAGATGCTCGAGGAGTTCGGTTTTCGAAACCACCTGCCCTTGCCGATGCATCAAGTACTCCAGCGTCTTGTACTCCATCGGCATCAACGCTATCATTTCACCGGAGCGTCGTACCGTCGCTTGTGCCGTGTCCATCTCTAGATCGCCAATCGTGAGCTTGGAATCGGCATGACCATGGCTTCTGCGGATGAGAGCCCGCAATCGTGCCCGCAGCTCACGGAGATCGAAAGGCTTGGTAATGTAGTCGTCGGCACCCATATCCAATAAGCTCAGCACCGAATCCAATTCGTCTTTTGCGCTCAGCACCAGAACCGGCGTGCGGACTCCCTTTTTGCGCATGCGGGTCAGGATCTCGATGCCGGACAGACGGGGGAGCATTAGGTCGAGCACCAACGCGTCGTAACTATTGTTGGTGACAAGATATAACCCCTCCTCGCCATCGCGCGCCACATCGACGGCAAAGCCTTCGGTTTCCCGAAGGCTTGCCGCCACGTTTTCTGCAAGACGCTGCTCGTCTTCTATGACTGCGACTCGCACTTCTCTACTCTCCTTGCCGTAAACAGACCGCGGTAGTGATCCCTCTGCCTAACTGGGCTTTCCGACTTCGATTCACCTAGAGCTAAATCCGAAAAGGCAGTCCCAGAGAATTCGTACAAGGCTGCGGTATCCGATTGGTCACGGCAACTGTGGTGCGGGTACAGCGTTTCGGATTGTGCTTTAGTCCTCATGGGCTAGCTTTTCACCGTTGGGGCCGACAGCGACCTCATGTACTTTGCTTCCCTTTTTGACGATTGCTTCATAGGAGACGATTGTACCCTTTTTCGTTACCGACTCGACTTTGGTAATCGGCGGATTCAAGTACGAAGTGCAACGGGCTTGGATGAGTTTAGCAACAGCAGCGTTCAGTGAGCTGTTGACGTTAGCAGCAAAACCGGCGCGACTTTGAAAAGCACCAATGCGCCTTTTCATCAAATGCAACGCTGCTTTTCAGATTTATTGTCGCAATCGGTTGAATGCTGTAGGTGGGGTCTTGCATACATTCGTCTTCAAACAACAACTGTTCAAAGATTTCTTCGGCGGTGAGTTGTCCGCAGTGATAGCAGCAAAACGTGTAATGCTTGCGCCTTGAAGATTGAGCATAGAACCATCCGGGGGCGGTGATTTGCAATGACAGTTGCGGATTGGCGTTCACGAATTGTTCAACTCGCTCGACAATCCAAGGCGCACCCGCTTTCTTCAAAGGTAATGGTGAGCCTATACTTTCCTCTTCAATTGGCAAGTTGTCCCAACAGGTTGTTTCGCTTTGCATAATCGCAAAGATGTCAAAATCACGTCCACAAGCCCAGCATCGTGAAAAGTGGTAGATAACGATATTTTGAGATGTTGCTCTCCGCTGTTTGAAACAACGTCGGAAATTCCCGTTCAATAGCGACATGACAGCTTTCCGCATTGTCATGGAATGGCTACCAACGCATACTCTTTCGTCCGCGAATATGGGAAACAACGGCTCAATGCAATTCGCTGGCGGTAGTGCATTCTGCGCACCTTGCCCATAGAACCAGCAACCCCGCACGTTATGGGCGGCGTAAACACTCTGCCTTCTTTCAAGTTCTGTGAGCGTTATAGGGGATAGCTGAACCTCAAAAGCAATTTGAACATTGCGCCGCGTTGCCATCACATCGGCTCTCCATGTACCGCCAGGGCCGTTCATTTCTACTTCTGCCTTCCATCCAGCCGCCCTAATTGAATCTGCAATCACGCTTTTAAAATAGAGATGCAGTTCTGATTCCGGCCCCGATGTGCAAGTGTCGGGCTTTCTCGCGTGTACAAAATGCCTTGTACCACGATTGCTCACGCGCATGAAGCCCTTTGATTTGCAGCAGCAAAGTTCAATGACCGACTTCGACGCTTTGAGAGCAGTCCATTCTTCCGAATTGAAACGGGTGGCGTCTGTGCGTTCACCGTTTACAAAAGCTGCTAGGACCATTGCCGAAAGATTAGCATTGTCAACGATTTGAATGTCCAAATTCGGCCAATGGGTACAACAGTGATTTCAATACCCACTCCCTGCGGGGTGGGTACGGAATTGGGCACACTTGTAGATTGGAATGTGGGATTGTGCTGTATATGTCTATTATTGTCATTGGTCGGGGCGGAGGGATTCGAACCCGATTTAGGCCCGCCTACGAAAACTCGCATTTTCTGTGATTTAGGTGCAAAGCAAGAAAGAGCATAGACTTACCAGTCTTCCATACCGTCCTTGCCTTCTCCCCAGTCTACACAAGGAACGAGATTCCCCGGAATTTTCGTATCCTTCGTATCCATGGAAAATGAGCTGGAATCGGTGGAAGAATAGTTTTGAATCGAAGTTGATCGCGCGAAGCGTTTCGTCCTGAAAGCGACTGATCGCCCAAGGTGCATCTCGATTCTAGCGCGAGTGGCGATGCATATGCGGGGAGCAAGAACTCGCAGATAAGCACCACGATCCCTGCTTTCGTGGCCAGGAAGCTGCTGCCCGTTCGCAATCGTTTCCTGGAGTCCTCATTGTGACCGATAGAGATTTGGTCTGCCGGTCGCCAATTGGTCCATGATATGTCCGAATCTCGAGGGTTCTTCAATCGTGTGGGATCAGCTCCAACTCTCTTTGCCGTAGTTAGCACCAATCTCCGGATTGGAACTCTGAAGCGATCTACTTCCGAGCTGCTTCCGAGCACTTCAAGCGGGTTCGCGAGTTCGACTCGCGAGGAACTGCAGACATTGAAAGTCGTGGCGAGCATTCCGGGTTGGCCTGTGACACCAGCGGGAGGCATCCTCCGATTTGGGACTGATCGGCTTGTGACGGGTACCCAGCAGCGGTGATTACGGGTTGGTGACCGCAACGTTCGTGTGCCATGGGGTTGAGTTTTTTGGGGCGGCGGCGGGAGTCGAACCCGACATCAGTGTTGAAAACGCTCAACTTACTGATTCTCGGAATGACAGCTTTGCAGGAAACGCAATGATTTCCAAATCTAC
>Ga0326727_10023061_pt1 | contig 11938 bp, 10 predicted proteins | sample MB2enrmetagenome_FD_207643 | JGI IMG/M metagenome (GOLD analysis project Ga0326727, IMG submission 207643) | Lab enriched peat soil microbial communities from McLean, Ithaca, NY, United States - MB29MY | ecosystem: Environmental > Terrestrial > Soil > Wetlands > Peat | place: USA: New York... | reverse complement strand
TTCGGCCAGGCTCTGGCCGCCGCCATGGCAGCTCCCGCGCCCGCCTCTGCACCCGTGGGGGGCGCCTCAGAGGAACTGACTGCGGTCATGGCGCCGCGCACGAACCCGCTGCTGGCCTTACAATATCTGGCCGTTGGCACCGCCCGGCCACAAGTCGGGGGGTTGTTCGCTTCCCTCTCAAACGTGCAGGGACCGCTGTGTGCCGCGGAGCCGGCGGCCAGCGCGACAACGCTGCAAGGCGCCTCGTCGGCGACGGCGGCCGAGCAGGGGGCTTCGGTGGACCAGCCGATGGCGCTGGCCGACTATCCCCGTCCGGAGAACGACAACGGCCGCGGCGTGCACTGGATCCCGACCACATCGCAGCCGACCGAGGTCGTCGACCAGTACATGACCCGGCTGCAGGCGCTGGGAGTGCGTTGGGTGACTTTCCTGAACGACCCGAACGACCTGACCAGCAACGAGTACCTGGTGAAGAGGCTGACCGCGGCCGGCATCGAGCCGGTGATGAGGATCTGCAGCCAGGGCACAGGGCCGATAGCGACCGACCTCACGCCGCTGGTGGAACATTACAAGCAGCTGGGAGTTTCCTACTTCCAGATCTACAACGAACCGAACCTGAGTGACGAGAACGGCGGCCAGCAGCCCGACGCTACCCGCTACGCCGAGAACTGGATCGCGGCCGCGAGCCAGGTGGTGAAAGGTGGGGGCCTGCCCGGGCTGGCACCGCTCAGCCCGCAAGGCCAAGTCAACGACCTGGCCTTTTTGCGTCAGTCGCTGCAGACGATCCAGGCGGAAGGCGGCGGCAACCTGTTGTCACGGGCCTGGCTCAGCGTCCATAACTACGGCCAGGACTACCTGCGTGTGCGGCAATACGATCAGACCATCCGGGATGTGTTAGGGCGCAGCCTGCCCGAGATCGGCACGGAGGCTGGCATCTACCAGGGCCAGAATGTTTCGCAAGCGGACCAGGTCCGGATTGTGACCGGTGCCTACGATTACCTGCCACAGCGTGAGCCCTACTACTTCGCATACAGCGTGTGGTGCCTGGCGAACGAGGCCGGCGGTGGCCGCGATCCGCGGTGGGAATCGCAAGCGCTCTATAGCGCCAACGGCCCGACGGCGCTGGCGAAGGCTCTGGAGGAGCAGACGGCGTGACGAAGGGAAAGCGAGCAGGGCATACGGAAGGAGGAATCAGTTCGTGAGCATTTTCTACAACATGCGCACCAGCGGCACGGCACTTACGGCAGAGCGACTGCGGATGGATGTGATCTCCAATAACATTGCTAACTCTGAGACAACCCGCACGCCCCAGGGTGGGCCCTACCAGCGGCGGCGCGTGGTGTTCAGCTCACTAATGCCGCAAGATCCTGGCGACGCCGGCGGCGGCGTCGAGGTGAGCGCGATCCTCACCGACACGCGGCCCGGCAACACGGTGCACGACCCCACGAACCCGGATGCCAATGCACAGGGCGACGTGACCTATCCGAACGTGGATATCTCCACCGAAATGATTGACATGATGTCGGCTACCAGAGCCTATGAAGCCAACGTGGTGGCACTGCAAGCCGGCAAGACCATGGCCGAGAAGGCCCTCACGATCACACAAGGGTGAGCCAACCATGCCCGCGATAGTTCCAATAAGTGGCCTTGCCAGCCCACTTTCGATGACCCCCGCGACAGGCGCGTCCGCAACAAGCACGTCCGCCAGCGGCGGCAGTTCAAGCTTCGGCCAGGTGTTGAGCGACGCCTTGGAGCAGGTAGACCAGTTGCAACAGTCGGCGGATACGGCCTCGACGCAACTGGCGAGCGGCCAGAGCACCGATTTGCACAGCGCGCTGATGACGGTGGAGGAGGCCAGCCTGGCGATGCAGCTGACCGTGCAGGTACGCAACAAGGTGACCGATGCGTATCAAGAAATCATGAGGATGACGGTCTAGACCGGGAGGCAGTTGAGTGAATGGCCAGGAGCACGGCTGGCAGGCAGGGCTGAAGAACGCCTGGGGCCGGCTGACATCGCTACAACGAGCCGGCATCATCGGCGCCGGCGTGGTAGCCCTTGCGCTCGCCTTCTACGCGGTCATCCTGGCGCAGCAGCCGGACTACGCCACCCTTTTCAGCGGCTTGAGTGACCAGGACGCGGCAGACGTCGTGGACCAGCTCAAGTCGCTGAAAATCCCTTATCAGCTGGCACAGAACGGCTCGGCCATCCAGGTGCCCCAGCGAGAGGTTTATGACGTGCGGCTCGATATGGCCAAACAGGGGTTGCCCAAAGGCAGCACCGTTGGCTTCGAGCTCTTTGATAGCAGCCAGCTGGGTAACCTTGGCATGACGGATTTCATGCAGAAACTGGATTACCAACGGGCCCTCGAGGGAGAACTGGCCCGGACGATCGACAGCCTTGACCCTGTAGCGTCCGCCAAGGTCAATCTGGTCATCCCCGATGCCAACATTTATACCTCGCAACAGGACGATCCGTCGGCTTCGATTGTGGTTCAGCTCAAGCCCGACACGGATCTGACACGCGGCCAGATTCAGGCCGTCACCCACCTGGTGGCCAGCAGCGTCGAGGGGCTGAAACCGGACAACATCACGCTTGTCGACACCGCTGGCAACGTGCTCTCTGAGGCCGGCAGCGGCGATACGGCGTCGAGCTCGCTGCAAGGAGGCAGCTCACAACTCGACATCGAGCATTCGTATGAGAGCGATTTGGAGAAGCGGCTGCAGGCGGTCCTCGATCAGGCCATCGGCCCCGGCCAGGGTATCGTGCGAGTGAGCGCCACGCTCAACTGGGATCAGAAGCAGACCAGCAGCGAAACCTACGCGCCGGTAACCGACAACACGGGTGTCGTGCGCAGCCAGCAGGTCGACGAAGAGACCTCCAACGGGTCCGGGCTGGCGCCAAGCGGGGTGCCTGGTCAAAACAGCAACAGCGTGCCCATCTATCCCGCCAGCGAGGCGATCACGAACAGCGGTTACTCCAAACGGGACGTGACCACGAACTACGAGCTGTCAAAGGTCACGCAGACGGTCACGCAGGCGCCTGGATCGGTCAAGCGCCTGTCGTTAGCTGTGCTGCTCAGCGATAGCCTGCCAGCCGACCAGGCCACGCGCCTGCAGACCGTCTTGGCCACCGCGGCAGGGCTCGATACCAGCCGCGGTGACACTATCGCCGTGGAGCGTGTGGCGTTCAACACGGCGAGCTCGTCCACGGCCGCGTCGGCGCCGGCACTTGCCGAGAACTCGCGCCAGGCGACGATCATGAGCCTGCTCAAGCTGGGGGGCATCGTGCTGGCCCTCTTGCTCCTGCTGCGCTTCGCCCGCCTGACCTTTAGCGACCTATCCAATCGCCTCACTGGCGGAATGGCGCACGTCACGGTCCTGGAAGACGACTATCTGCGGGCGGGTCGGGTCCCGCAACTGCCCCAGGGCAGCCCCGCTCAGGCGCTGGCCGAGGAGGCCCAGCCGGAAGCCGGGGCCGGGCTTCCGCCAGAACTGCCGGCCTACCAGCCGTCTAAAGAAGATAACTTGCGCGCCCAACTTGTCATGCTGGCCAATAAGCGGCCCGATTTGATCGCCGATCTGATCCAGAATTGGCTCGCAGAGGGATAAGTATGCCACCCACCATGCAAAACTCCGCCGCTTTGAGCGGCCAGCGCCGAGCCTCAATCTTGTTGATCGCCTTGGGCAGCGACCTGGCAGCCGAAGTGCTGCGCCATTGCCCTGAGGCCGCCGTCGAGCGGCTGACCGTGGAAATGTACAACACCTTCGGCGTCTCCCCCCAGGATCAGACGAGCGTGCTGGAGGATGCCTGCAAATTCACGGCGACACGCGACTCCGAACGGCAGGGCGGTCTGGCGTACGTTCGAGAGCTCCTCGTGCGCGCCATGGGCCAGGAGAAGGGCGAGGAATTTCTCTCCAAACTTCTGGACGAGCGAAAGGAGCAAGATTTTGGCTTTTTGAGAGACGCCGACCCGGAGTCGATGGCCGGCATGCTCAAGAGTGAGCACCCGCAGGCCATCGCGCTGGTGCTGTCGCATTTGCGGCCCGGCCAGGCAGCCAAGATCCTCAGCAAGATGGATCGTGAGCTCCAGTCAGACGTGGCCGCCCGCATCGCGCAGATCGAGCGCATCGCCCCGGAAGTGGTCAAGGAGGTCGAGGAGACGCTTCAGAAGCGGCTGGCCAATGCTCTGACCCGCGACGAGTCGGGTGTGCAATGGGGCGGAGTGCCGTTCCTGGTACAGATCTTGAACCAGGAGCGCGGCATGGAGAAGAACGTCTTGGATGCTCTGGCCGATCGCGACCAGGACCTGGCCGACCAGGTCAGGAACCAGCTTTTCACCTTCGATGACCTGGTGAAGCTTGATGACCGGGCGATGCAGCGTGTCTTGCGTGATATCGACCAGAAAGATCTGCTGCTTGCTGTCCGCGGAGCCCACGCCGAAGTACGCGAACACGTGCTCAAGAACATGTCGAAGCGCGCAGCCCAAACATTGGAAGAAGAACTGGCCATCATGCGCCCGGCGCGCCTCAGCAACATCGAGGCCGCGCAACAGCGCATCGTCAATGTGATCCGCAGGCTGGAAGAGAGCGAGGAAATCGCAATCGCCCGAGGAGGCCAGGGGGATGTGCTCATTTAGGGCCGGTGGCCGAGTGATTCGCGAATATCGATTGGCGGCCCCCGATGAGCAGCCACAGGAGACCGCGCCTCGGCCGGCGCCTGAGGACGATGCGGCGACGGAGAGCGGGGCCGATGTGGCGGCGGAAACGCTCCTAAGCCAGGCTCAGTGCCAGGTCGCGGAAATGATCGACGCAGCTCGCGCGCAGATCGCGCAGATGCACCAGCGCGCGTATGAGGAAGGCCGGCAAGCAGGCCGGCAGGCGGGACACGAAGAAGGTCTGAGGCAGACTCAGGCCGCAGGCCGCCAGCAGGTCACCCAGTTGGCTCAATTGGTCGAAAGCCTGATCTCCGAGCGCGCCCGGCTGCTGGCAAGCGCCGAAGAAGAGGTGGTCGAGCTGGCCCTGGCAATCGCCCGCAAAGTCATCGGCGATGCCGCCGCTGACGATCCTGGCGTGATCCTGCAAATGGTAGCGCAAGCCGTCGAAGTGCTGGGGCGGCCTGCTTCTTACGAGGTGCATGTCAATCCTGAGGACGCGCAGCGCATCGAGGCACACCTGAGTGACTCCGAGGGCAGCAGAGAGTGGACACTCGTGGCCGACGAACGCGTGGCTGCGGGAGGCTGCACGGTGAACCATGGAGTCAGCCTGGTAGATGCGCGTCCCGAAACACAACTGGCCTTGATCGAGCAGGCCTTTGCCAGCTTACAGAGGTCGTGATGACAGCCAACCAGGAACTGACGAAGATCGATCTGCGGCGCTATAACGCCGTCTTGCCGCAAATTGTGACGCTGCGCCAGCAGGCGCGCGTGAGCCAGGTAATCGGGCTGGCCATTGAAGCTGAGGGGCTGAGCGTGGAGACCGGCGAGACCTGCGAGATCCATGTGAACCACGGGCGCCCGCCGGTGGTGGCCGAAGTGGTAGGCTTCAGACAAGACAGGGCTTTGTTGATGCCGCTGGGTGAAACGAATGGCATTCAGGCGGGCAGCCCGGTGGTGGCCATGCACTCGGCTTTCGGCGTGCCGGTGGGCCGCGAGTTGTTGGGCCGCGTGATCACTGGCCTGGGCCAACCCCTGGACGGCCTTGGGCCGCTGCCCCACACCAGGACCGTGCTGAGCGAAAACGAAGCGCCACATCCGCTGCGCCGGCCACCCATAACTCAGCCGTTGCCGACAGGCGTCCGAGCTATCGATGGTCTGCTGACTGTGGGAAAAGGGCAACGCATCGGAATCTTCGCCGGCAGCGGGGTCGGGAAGAGCACCCTGTTGGGTATGCTGGCGCGCAACACGAAATCAGACGTCAGCGTCATCGCCCTGATCGGCGAGCGCGGACGCGAAGTGCGCGATTTCATCGAGCACAACCTGGGGGACGAAGGCCTGGCCCGTTCGGTGGTGATCATCTCGACCTCAGACCATCCACCCCTGGTGCGGCTCAAGGCCGCCTGGACAGCTACCACCATCGCCGAATGGTTTCGCGACGAGGGTTATGACGTGACGCTGTTGATGGATTCCGTCACCCGGCTGGCAATGGCGCAGCGCGAGGTGGGCCTGGCCGTCGGCGAGCCGCCGGCGATGCGGGCGTACCCGCCCTCGGTTTTCGCGCTGCTGCCGCGCCTGATGGAGCGGGCCGGAACAGCCGAGACCGGCACCATCACCGGTTTCTATACGGTGCTGGTAGAAGGCGACGACCTCAACGAGCCGATCACGGACACGGTGCGCTCGATTCTGGATGGCCACATCGTGCTGTCGCGAGCACTGGCTGCCGAGAACCGTTATCCGGCCATTGATGTGTTGGGCAGCGTGAGCCGCCTCATCGGCGACCTGGCCAGCCGCGAGCACCTACAGGCGGCCAGCGCGCTGCGGGAGACGTTGGCTACGTACGAGCGATCCCGAGACCTGATCAACATCGGTGCCTATGCCAAGGGCAGCAATGCCCAGATCGACCGCGCCATCGCGCTCCTGCCTGAAATCAAAGCATTTCTATGCCAGAAGGGCGACGAGGTATCACCCTACGAGACGACGCTGGAGCGGCTGAAGACGCTGGTTAAGTGAGGCGGCAATGCCAGGACGAAGATTTCGCCTGGAGTCGGTGCTGCAATATCGGGCACAGTTGGTGGAGATGCGCCAACAGGAACTGGCTGTTCTCCAAAGCAGGCTGGAGGACGAGCTGGCCAGGCTGGCGAGGCTTCACCAACAAACGGAAAGCCTGGCTGCGCAGATCCGGGCGCGCCAGAACAAGGGAGCGCTGGACTGCGAGGGGCTGCGCTCAAGCCTGGGGGCATTCGGGCGGGCCGCTCAACGCGTGGTGGAGCAAATGGCGTCCGTCGCACAGATCGAGCAGCAGACGGCTGCCAAGCGCTTGGAATTGAGCGGAGCGATGCAGGACAAGCAGGTTCTGGAGAAGTTGAAGGAACGCCAGCTTGCCGAAGAGCAGCAGGCGACGATCAGGCAAGAAGCTGAGGTGCTGAACGAGATGGCCGTCCTGCGCTTCCATCGTGCCAAGCAAGAGGGGGGAGCATCCCCTGAGGACAAGGTGAAAGGCTAGCCATGGCATCCGTGTCTCTGGACGATATCAGCCTGGGCGCGTTGTTCCCGGACCTGGCCGCACGCATTGTCAGTACGTTTGAGGGCTTGTCCAGCGGCATCGGCTCGGCCGGCGGAGGCCGGTCCGACTTCTCGGCGTACATTGCCGATGCCGCCTCGCGCTATGATGTGCCTGCTGGCCTGGTGCAAGCAGTCATCCAGACCGAATCGAACTTTAATCCTCATGCGGTGTCCTCGGCGGGCGCCAAGGGTCTGATGCAGTTGATGGATAGCACCGCGCAGACGTTCGGGGTGAGCAACTCGTTTGACCCGCGCCAGAATATCGAGGGGGGCGTCCGTTACCTGCATGAGCTGTTGCAGCGCTATGGCAACGTGCCGCTAGCCCTGGCGGCCTACAACGCCGGATCGGCGGCGGTCGATACGTACGGTGGGGTGCCGCCGTACGCCGAGACGCAGGCATATGTGCAGCGCGTGCTCAGCCTGTGCAAAGGCTGGGACGCGTAAACATCTCAGGGACTGGAAAGGTATCTATGCCGGGCATTCAGCTTGAAGACGCTCCCATGAGGGCTCTGGCCACGGCGCTCAACGGTCTGGCGACGAGGCAAAGCGTGATTGCCAATAACCTCGCCAACATCGACACCCCCGGCTTCAAGGCGTCGGAGGTGAACTTCGCTCAGCAGCTCAGCGATGCGACCCAGGCAGGCAGCGGCTTGCAACTCGTCTCGACCAATCCGCAGCATCTCAGCGGGACCAGCACCGCCTCTTCAGACGCTGTCGAGATCACACTGTCGAACAACAGCAGTGAACGGTTGGACGGCAACAACGTGGATAGTGAGCAGGAAATGGAGTCGTTGAGCGAGACCGTTCTCCAATACGAGGCGGCGGCGCGAGTCGTGTCACTGCGCATGGGCATGCTGCGCAATGTCATCAACGGTGGAGGACAGTGAGCGATGCTCGCACGGCGTGCGCCGTCCAGTGACGGCGAGTTAGGGCTCCCTCGGCCAGGCCGGCCTGCGCGGGCCGACGGACCGCCGTGGCGCGCACTGGCCGCTCGCCATAGCGCTCTGCCGGCCCGAGCTCTGCACTCGGCAACCACCGCCAGGCTCCGCAACCGCCAGGCCCGCCGCTGGGCCTCCGTCCTGCTGGCTTGCCTCCTGCTGGTCGCACTCTGCCCGGCAGCGGCTGTCGCGGTGACAGGCTCGACGCGGCAGCCGCTGCCAGGTGTCTATCTTCTCGACGACTGGGCCGCCAGATCCACCAACTTCTCATTTGCACAGGGCAGCGTTGTGCACGTCGGCTGGGGCGAAATAGAGCCCGCTGACGGCCGGTTCGACTTCAAACGCATCGACGACTGGCTGGCGCGGCTGGCGCCAGCCGGGAAAGAAGGCGCCGTCGGCATCTACCTGCGCTGTGCAGACGATGCTGCCGGCGAGGATGGCTGCGCTCCGCCGTGGGCGCTGGCGTGGCAGCCGGTTATGGTCGGGAGCAAGCCGCGCTTGAACTACCTGGATGGGCAGGTGCAGCAAGCCGCGGCGCAAATGGTGGACGCGCTGGCCCGGCATTACGCGGCCGATGCGCGCCTTTCGCACATAGAGATCGACCTCGGCTTCGCCGGATCGGCATCGCCGTGCCCGATCGCCGCTGATGCACCCGGGCAGGAACAGGAATGCCAGGCCTACCAGCAGGCTTACGACGAGTCGAACAGTGGTTGGGAAGCCTACATGGCCGCGCTCATGGACGACTATGCCGGGAGCTTCGAGGCGGCAGGAGGCTTCGACCACGTTCCGCTGCAGGTGAGCATCACCGGCAAGTTCATGCAACCTGACGAGCGGGACGTCATCGTCAAGCGGGCTTTGCAACATAGTTTCGGGCTGCACGATCAGGCCCTGGCCGCGAGCTTCCCCACGGGCGAGAACCAGGCCAGCGGGTGCTCCGTTGCCGGCTCTCAGTCTGCCGGGGCGCCCCCATCGCACTGGCAGCTGCTGGCACAATATTGGCCAGAGTTGCCCATCTCGGTCGAAATGAACCAGCACCCTCGTAAGTCGGAGCTCTCACTGACCGATGAAGAGAACGTCTGGTGGAGCGTGCTGAACGCGCTCGACAAACACGCCAGCGTGATGTACGCCGAGCCGGGTGACATCCAATGGACTGATGCCTGGCAGTTCTTCGCCCGCTACGCCGGGCGCACTGCCCAGACCACACAGGATGCCTGGATCGCGCTCCGCGGCGACTCCGGCGCCTGGTGTGGTGATACAGGCGATTACGAATGGTATCTGCATCGTCGCGGCGACGCAGCGGGCGCGTCTACCGTCATGGCGAGCGCCAGCCAACAGGGTGGTCGCGTGGGCAACACGTGGGAGGGCGCCTATAGCCGGTCCACGGACATCGCCGACGGTCGCCCGGCCCTGTACTTCGATGTGGACGACGGATTTGTGTACGGTGGCTCTCAGGTGGCCATGGTCGAGGTGACCTATTGGGATGGGCCGCCGCAGGCTGCGGGCGCCACGTGGGAGCTCGACTATGACGGCACCGATTCGCCCAGCGAGGCCGCCGGGACTGTCACCCTTCAAGGCACAGGGCAATGGTTGAGCCACTCCTTTGTGCTGCTCGATGCCACGTTCCGCAAGCGGCTGCCCGACGCCGACGGCCAGCCCGGCAACGATCTGCGGCTGCTGGCCACCGGCAGCAGCGATGTGCAGTTTCACATGCTGCGTCTGAGAGTGCTCACCAGGGACCCAGGCAGCACCCCGGTGGCCACCGCAACGCCGACCGTGAGCCAGCTGGCAGCTGCCAGCGCTACGCCCTTGCCATCGGGAGCCGATTTCACGATTGAGACGGCTGGCAGGCCCAAGCCTACACCCGACGGACAGGACCTGGCGTCCGACGCGCCCATCAGCACGCCTTGGCCAGATACTGACAGCCCTGCCTCGTCGCCAGCCGCGACGGGTATCGACGTCGTGCGGTACCAGATTGACGGGCACCCGACTGTGGTGACGGATACGTACATCGATGCCGATCACCCAAACGACAATTTCGGCGTGGCCAACTGCCTGATGCTGGATTCCGGTGGTCACAAGCTGGCGCTGCTGCGCTTCGACCTCAGCGATATTCCATCCACCGCGCGCGTCGTGAGCGCGTGGCTGGAATTGACGGTAGTCGGGCGCGACCGCCCGGGCCAATTGGTCGCCAACATTTACCCACTGCACCGCGCATGGGACGCGAACCAGGCCAATTGGCGCCAGGCCGCAGCGGGCCAGCTCTGGGCCGCTGCGGGGTTGCAGCCAGGCGCCGATTTCGACCTCGATCCGGCAGCGACCGTCCAGCTGCCCGGGGAGAGCCTGGCGCAGACATCGTTGACCAACCTGGTCCAATCCTGGATTCGCCGGCCGGCCGACAACGAGGGCATCCTGTTGGCGGGAAGCGGCGACCCCGACATGGAGTACTATCTTGCCAGCAGCGAATGGCGCGAGGCCGGCGCCCGCCCCCGGCTGCGCATCCGGCTCGCCCCTGGCGCGGGGGTCGTTTCCGGCCCCGTGGCCACCCCGCTGCCGACCGGGGGCGCGAGCCTCGCCAGCGGTTCATTCGGAGACGCCAGCGGCATCGACGCGGTCGTGGTGGCTTTGCTGTACGCGGCACCTGCCACGCCCACGGTTGCGGCGACAGCGCGGCGTGCGCCGACGCCCCTGCCGCGGCGCACGCCCGTTGCCCCGAACCTACCTACGATCCGGATCGTCGCCGTCCAGCCGGCCAGCGATGGTGAGGCAGGACGGTCGGACATCGTAGCTTATGTATATGGTCCCGGCGGAGCCAGCCCGCCCTGCAACTGGACGGCCACTCTACGTCTATGGGGGGCAGCCGGCCAAAGCCCTGTCCAGGCGCTGGCAGTCGGGTCCAGAGTGCTGCGTACCATCGGGAAGCGGACTTTCCCGGCCTGGGTCTTCAAGGCCGTGGACGTGGCAGGCGCCCGTGGCAGCGAGAATCTCTTGCAGCTCTTTGCCACAGCCGATGGCGTCGAAACGATACACAACATCATGACCATCGGCGCCAACGAAGGGACTTACTACCCTCAGCCCCAACCGCCTGCCAAGACGGGAGGGGGCGGCGCAGACCCGGTTGATGCCAGCATAGAGATCCTGTGGCCCCACGGCGGCAGCGCCATCTCTGATACTTCAAAGGCCAATCTCAGCGTGGCCCTTTTCGACCATGGCACGCGCGATGTGCTGCCCGTCGATGCAGAGTACACGCCGACTGTGCTGCTACATTGGTCGGTCAATGATGGACCAGATCAGGCAGGCACGGCACCACCGGCAGGGCGGCCAAGGCTGATTCAGGCGCCATGGCTGACCTACTATCTGTGGGATTTTCCCGACGTGGACGTCAGCGCCGCCCGGCAACCTGGCCATTACCTCAACTTCTGGGTCGACGTCCCGGGCGTCACGGCATACACCAATGTTTGGAGCCACGGTTTCGGGCCTAGGCCTGAGCCGGACGCTCCACTGCCTGCCACGAGTTGCCGGTAGCAGGCAGAGAAAGGAGAGGTAAACCATTGTGGGCTGTGCAGCAGTAGCACCAACAGGAGTAAGCGCCGATACCGCCCTTGCCTCAGGACCAGGCCTGGAGTCGAGCCAGGAAAAGGCCTTTCCGGGCATCCTGCTGGCAAACATGGCGCGACCGGCAGTGACGGGGACTGGCGAGGCGCAAGCCGGGCCAGCAGTCTCAGGTACCTCCGAGGCGCAGGTGCCGGGCTCGAGCCCTGGCCAGCTCTCTCGGACGCGCGCTGG
>Ga0326727_10023060_pt1 | contig 11938 bp, 8 predicted proteins | sample MB2enrmetagenome_FD_207643 | JGI IMG/M metagenome (GOLD analysis project Ga0326727, IMG submission 207643) | Lab enriched peat soil microbial communities from McLean, Ithaca, NY, United States - MB29MY | ecosystem: Environmental > Terrestrial > Soil > Wetlands > Peat | place: USA: New York... | reverse complement strand
CGGGCTCTTTCATTTGCCGGCGCTGAGGAGGTTTGCGAAGAGGCGATACGCGCCCGGCACGAGTTCTGGGAACTGCCGGTAGAGGGCGAAGGCGACATAAATATAGGTTCCTTTGCCGCGATGCGCGACCAGCAGGCCGCCGTGTTGGGGGTCCTGGCCGGGATCGGCGGTTTCAGTGAGAGCGGTGTAACCGGGGTCCCAGCCATCGAGGAAGCTGTGACCGCGCTCCTCGAACCATCCGTCGAAATCGGCGGACGTGATTTGGTTGGGCGCGGCGAGGAGCGGGTTCGCGGGATCGAGGAGCTTGACGGGCGCCTGCTCATCGACGACGCGCTCGGGGTTGCTTTTCATCGTGAGCGGCAGCGGCGCGGGAAAGTTGCTGCTCTGGTATTGCACGATGAGCGTGCCGCCGCGATCGACGAAGGCTTCGAGGCGCGCTTCGGCGGCGGCGAGCGCGGGACGCACGGAGTAGGCGCGAATGCCGATGACGATCACGTTCCACTGCGTAAGATCGGCGGTAGTGAGCTCGTCGTTCGAGAGCAGATGCGGGGTAATGCCCAGCGCCTCGATGGCTTCAGGGACGGTGTCGCCGGTTCCCATCACGTAGCCGACGCGCAGACCGGGCGCGAGCTTGACATCGACTTTGCGCGTGCGCAGCGCGGCGGGCTTGTATTGATTCGTGGGCCGCAGGCCGGTGTAGCCGATGCTCTGCCAGCCGATGGAGTAGTCTTTGCCGTCGACGTGCGCTACGGCCTGGATGGTGTAGGCGCGCAAGGCGACGTCGCTTGCGGGAGTAACGGAAAAAACGAGCGGTTCGGTGTCGCCTGCGCTCATGAGATGGAAGGATTGTTGCGCGGGATCGGAGCGCCAGCCTTCGGGCAGCTTGAGATCGATGGTTCCGTCGGCGGCGCGCTCGGCGTGAATGGTGACGCGCACGGGAAGCGGCGAGCCATCAAGAGGCAGAATGCGGGCTTCGGGCGCGACGCGCACACCGACGGCCGGCGTGACGACGAGCGGCTGGTAGACGCCGCCTACGCCGGTGACTCGCGCGAGGGTTTGCACCACCATGCCGATGCGGATGGGAACGCCGTCGAAGACGAATTCGGCCCACGCGCTGAGCGGATAAGGCGCGAAGGAGCGCTCGCGCCAGGCTTCCTTGGCGATGTCGTAGTAGGGCTGCTCGGTGGTGGGGCGCGTGAAGTAAGGTTCAGTGGGTTGCGCGCCGGCGGGGACTTCCAGGTGAAAGAGCGCATTGGCAGGTCCGGAGCTCTCCTTCGCGCCGGATGATTCGTTCTTGTCCCACGATCCGCCAGAACCGGTTTCGAGCCACGTCTTCGAGAGCTGGGCTCCGTTTGTGGCACTGAAGGTGTGCACCCGAACGCCGAACTCCTCGCCGGGATAAACGCTGGGTGCCGATTCATCGGCCGATGCGCCGCGGCCCGGGAAGCCCTGCCCGTCGCTTCCCGCCATGAACGCGGTCATGTCGAGTCCAAGCTGATCCTTCAATGCTTCCTGGAACTGGCTGATTTTCTCGCCCAGTTCGAATGTGAGATTGAATTTTGCCTCCGCGCTCAGATCGCTCGCGTTGACGCGAGTGTAGAGGTCCAGGGTTTCGCGGTAAATGGGCGCAAGCTTATGCGCAGCTTCGACGTCGCTCCGGTTTTTACAATCGCCTGCAAAGGCGTCGAGATCGGATTGGATTTTGCGCAGGCCCCCGGCGAGCCACGCGGGCGGTGCGTCTCCGGCCAGCCGAGCCAGGCCTGCGATGCTGGTGTCGATGTTCACTTTGCTGTTCTGGAAAAGGCTCGCATCGCCCGCACTCGGCTTCGCGCTCGCCGCTGCCGGCGCGACGGCCCACAGGTGATAGCTCGACGAGTCGGGCGCCCTGAGCGCGGGATTGGCGCCGCCGTTTTGCGAGAGCTGCCGGCCCCAGCCCTCGCGCGCGATCTGCACGTAGGTGCGGCCGAGCGCGGAATCCCACGTGCCGACAGGAATTGTCACGTCGGCTTTGAGCGCGCCTTCGGTCCACTCGCCGGTGACGTAGTTGTGAAAGCGGGCCGGAGTCCACTTGCCGGTGGCGTAGTCGAACATTTGGCCGTTGGTGATGGGCGCGAAGGGCGCGCGCGAGTAGACGGCCAGCGGCTGCCACGGCTGCAGCCCGTTCTTCAGTTGCTCGGGAAAGACCTTGGGATCGCCGGCAACTTTGAAGGCCTCCTGCGCGATCTCGCCCGAGACCTGGTGGTGGCCATGGCCGTCGCTGGCTGCGCCAACAAAGGTGGAGAGAATGATCTGCGGCCGCACCATGCGCACGGCCAACACCGCATCGTAAAGCACGCGGTCGTGGCCCCACTTGGCGAAGGACTCTTCCTGCGTTTTGGAGAAGCCGAAGTCGGCCTCGGTGCCCCAGAGCTGCCGCGCGCCGTAATACTCGCCGGCCTTGAGCAGCTCGTTGGTGCGGATGAGGCCGAGGGCGTCGTAACTCTCGGCCGACATGGCGTTCTGGCCGCCTTCGCCGCGGGTGAGCGTGAGCAACGTGACGCGCACGCCGAGGCCGCGCGAGAGATAGGTCATCAACGCGCCGTCTTCATCGTCGGGATGGGCTACGATGACGAGCACGCTAGCCATTGTGCCTAGACGCTTGAGGGTTTGCTCGAGATCTGCGGCGCCGCGGTCTTCGGCGAGCGGCAGGGCTTCAACGGCTGGCTCGGGAAGCGGGACCTCGGCCAGCTCGGCTTGGGGCGACGAAGGCGATGACTGCTGCGCGCGTGCGAGCGAGGAAGATGCGGCCAGCAAAAGCGCCGCGAGGACGGCGGCGTGGGCCGCGCAATGGAGTTGGCGGAGAAACGAAATCATCAACGACAGTGTACAAGCTGGCGTGTTCTTCCACGATGTTTCGTGCTTGGTTGGTGAGTGGGTTTAGGTTCGTGCTATCCCGGGTCCCTCCGCCGCGGCGGACGAGGGACCCGGGGACCCATGGTCGTGGTGAGTTGAATGCGCGAAAAGCAACCACAGATCCTTCGACTCGCTGCGCTCGCTCAGGATGACAAAGCATTGGTGAGGGTGCTTCTTACTTGAATACTTACCGCCAGTCGTCGCGGGCGTTGGCCAGGCCCTGATTCATGAGCGCGTCGAAACCGGCGTGCTTCTTGATGAAGATCTCGCTGAAGTGGCGGTCCTGGCGGAGGAGGATGGCCTGGAGGCGGACGAGCTCGAGAAGCGCGAGAAACATGGCGATGAGCGCGCGCTCCGACCTGGTGTGGCTCAACATGCGGCGCAGCGCCACGGGCCTGTCTTCCATGGTGAGCCGGCGCGCCAGGAACTGGATCATCTGGCCGACCGTCACCGAGTCTTCTTCCACATCGATGATGGGGCGGTTGCGCGCGCGCTCCAGAATGCTCGAGAAAACGCGCACCAGATCGGTGGTGTCGGCGGCGATCTCCGGCTCAGCGGCGGAGTCCTCCTGAAATTCGTGGATGCCGGGATGGGTCCAGGTGGCGGCTTCGAGCATTTGCTTTTCGAGAAGCATCTGCGCGGCGTTTTTGAAGCGCTCGTGCTCGAGGAGGCGCTCCACCAGTTCGCGGCGGGGATCTTCCAGGGCATCGTCAGGACCGGCGGGCGCGCGCGGCAGGAGCATTTTGCTCTTGATGTGGATGAGCAGCGCCGCAGTGTAGATGAAGTCGCCGGCCACATCCATGTCGCTGGCGCGGAGGCAGTCGACGTAGGCCAGAAACTGCGCCGTGATCTTGGCGATGGGGATGTCGTAGATATCGATGTCCTGCTTGCGGATGAGGTCGAGCAAGAGATCGAGCGGGCCGTCGTAAACCTGGTTGACGAGGACGGAGAACGGCGACTGGTCGGCGTCTTCACCGCGGGCCTTGAGCGCGGCGGCGACTTTTTCGGCGGTGGTGCGCGGGGCGGACTTTTCGGCAAAGGGCAGAGTGGGCGCGATGTCCTGGGGCGGCGCGGGCGCGGGCGCGGGCGCTGACGGCACGGCGACGGCGATGGGCTCGGGCTGCGGAGCGGGTTCGGATTCTTGCGCAAGGGTTTCTGAAACTGGCGGGGCTTCGGCCTGCGAGGCGGGCGTTGCAGCCGGCTCCGCGGCCGGCTCGGGTGCGGTGTTTTCTTGCGACGCGGATGCGGCGATTTGCGCAGGTTCAGATTCGTGCAAGGGAGTTTCCATTTCGTCCGGAATCGATTCCTCTTCCGAAGATGCTTCAGCTTCCGGCGCGGATTCTTCTTCCGGGGCGGTTTCGGCGGCGATCTTGATGATTTCGGTTGCTTCTTCTGCCGGTGCGGCTTGGTCCGGAGGTGTGGATGCGACGGGTTGAACGGGAGTTGCCGCGGCAGGTTCTGTTGGTTCGGAGTCAGGTGGAATTTCTGAGTTGATGGACGGAAGGCTGGCCTCAGGGGCTAAAGCCCCGACGGTTATTGGGCTACCTACGGCACGACTGAAGTCGTGCCCTTTCACGTTTCGCGGCTCGGAGGAGATTTCTTGTGCAACTTGCTCGACGGGCGCGGAAGCGGCAACGGAGGGAGTATCGGGCTCCGTCGCTGTGGGAGCGGGAGGCTCTTCTGTGGGAGTGGGCGGTTCGGGCACGGGCTGCTGCGCCGTGATTACATCGACCTTCCCGGCGGGTTCGACTTCTGGCGTGATGAATTCAGCGGGCGGCTCGGGTTCGGGCAGATCGAGCTCGGCGGGCGGCGCGGATTCGGCGGGAATGGCGCTTGCAAGCAGCTCGACTTTTTGCGCGGCGGGTTCTTCGGCGGCAGGCTCGAATCGCACCGAAACGGCCTTTGCGGCAGGTTCGAGGTCGCGCGCGGCGGCCTCATTGGCGGTGAACGGTTCGGAATGGGGGGAGGCAGGCTTCACTCGACTCTCTTCTTTTGGTTCTTCGGTTTCTTCATTCTCTTCTTCGGGAGGGTAGGCAGCGGCCACGGCTGGTACAAGCCCCTCCCAGCCGGCTTCGACCTTTCCGTTGCGCCGAAAGAGGCCGGCGATTCCGCCCAGCGCAAATTGGAGCGCCCTGCGCCACCACGGGAGTGTTGGTTCGATCATTGTTGCTTTCCCGGCCGTCTCGGCCGCGATCTCTCACGCGGCAGTTCGCGGCGGCTGTTCGTTCACGCGCTCGCTCGCACGGTTCAGGCTCTCACGGTGGAGAGCGGCATCTTCATGGCCTCGCGCACCTGCACCATGGTTTGCTCGGCGCGGACTGCGGCGCGCCGCGAGCCTTCATTCAAGATCTCGATGGCTTGCGATTCTGTAATACCGGCGCGGCGCTCCTGAATGGGCGCGAGCACCTGCACAAGCGCGTCGGCCGCCCAGCCTTTGCACTCGATGCAGCCGATGCCCGCCGAGCGGCAGCCTTCGTAAACCTTGGCCACGGTCTCGGGCGTGGAAAAGACCTTGTGCAGATCGCCCACCGGACACTTGTCGGGGTCGCCCTTGTCGGTGCGGCGAATGCGCGCCGGATCGGTGACCATGGTTTTGAGCTTTTTTCGGACCACCGGCTCGGGATCGCTGATCAGGATCGTGTTGCCGTAACTCTTCGACATCTTGCGGCCGTCGGTGCCGGGCAGCTTGGGCGAGGGCGTGAGCAGGACCTTGGGCTCGGGAAGCACCTCGCGAGGCAAAACCTCGTCCTCTCCGTGAGCAGGCTTCGCAAAGGTGCTCTCGTGGCGGAAGAGCAGGGACTCATCAGCCAATTCCACGTTCGGATCAAAAATTGCTCTTGACTCTTCCTCGCGGGTCAGCTTCACCGCAGGATCATAGCCGCTCCTCGGATAAAAGAAGTTGAAGCGGCGGGCGATTTCACGCGTGAGTTCGACGTGCGCTTGCTGATCCTGGCCGACGGGGACGAAATCGGGCTGGTAGAGCAGGATGTCGGCGGCCATCAGCACCGGGTAGCCGAGGAAACCGTAGGTGGTCAGGTCGCGGCTGGTCAGGTTCTCCTGCATCTCCTTGTAGCTGGGCACGCGCTCCAGCCAGCCGAGCGGCGTGCTCATGCCGAGGAGGAGCGAAAGCTCGGCGTGCTGCGGCACGCGGCTCTGCAGGAAGAGGACGCTCTTCGCGGGATCGAGGCCGGCGGCGAGGTAGTCGAGCAGAACATCTTTGATGTTATCCGTGATTTGCGAGGTGTCGGCGTAGTCGGTGGTGAGGGCGTGCCAGTCGGCGATGAAGAAGTAGCACTCGTACTGGTCTTGCAGCTTGACCCAGTTGGCCAGGGCGCCCATGTAGTTGCCCAGGTGCAGCTTTCCCGTGGGTCTCATGCCGCTTAAGACGCGCGGCCGTTCGGAACGATTAGGAACTTCAGACATGTGTGGTTCGGATCTCCGGCGGCGAATCGAGAGCCGCCTGCATTGCAGCAAAGACGTGAAAAAACGCTCATTCCATTGTAGCGGGAGGGGTCGGCACAGCGGCTGCATTCCCACCCTTTCCGCAAGAAATGCGGAAAGGATGGGGCACCCCGGGTCCTATTCTTGAGGGCCGGATCGGTGGAAAGAGGAATGCTTCAGCGCCGCCAGAGCAGGGAAAAGACGAGGCCCAGCGCCGGCGTGAGCAGCAGGTTGAGCACGAATCCGCCGACCAGGATCATCAGCAGATAGCTCAGCCAGCCGCCGATCCGGTCGTAGACGCGCACCGCGTTGTAGGGCAGCATATTGCGCACCACGCGGCTGCCATCGAGCGGAGGGATGGGCAGCAGGTTGAAGAAGAAGAGCGACAGGTTGATGAGGATGGCCAGGCTGAGGAGCAGGGCGACTGGGTGGGCGGCGCTGGGGTCGGCCATTTGCAGAGCGGCCGCAAAGGACGTGATGACGATCCTGCCGCCGCCGGGCATGGTCATTTCCATCACCAGAAGGCCAGCGACCGCGACGCAGACCAGGATGAGATTCGAAACGGGGCCGGCGAGGGTGGTCAGGTTGTCGTCGCGGACGATGTGTTTGAAGTTGCGTGTGATGACCGGGGTGGGCTTGGCCCAGCCGATGAGCATGAAGGGGAGCTTGAAACCGATGAGAGGCCCAAAGATGACCAGGGCCGGAAACAGCAGGGTTCCGATGGGATCGATATGGACCATGGGGTTGAGCGAGACGCGCCCCTACATGCGGGCCGTCTGGTCGCCCAGGCGCGAGGCCATCCAGGCGTGGGCGCACTCATGAAAGCTGAGCGAGAAGAGGAGGATGACGAACTCGAAGACGCCGATGACGAACGCGGTAGGTTGCAAGCGGATTCCCCAGGATTAGGCCGCTCGGGCGCAGGTTTTTTGCGCGCCGCAAAGGCCGAACCAAAGAATCAGGGTAGCATGGCGGGATTGCGGGATTCGCGCGGCATCCCCATCGGCGAATCCTGCCTGCCGCGCATGAAACTGTAGCGCCGGCCTCCTGGCCGGCTGTCGTGCGGGTCTCCCGACCCGCACATCGGGATTTTCGCAGGGTTGGTCCCTTGCTAGCTTTCGATGTACTCCCAGAAGGAGTCGGCGAGGTCCGCGCCGAGTTCGGTGGTCATGCGGCGGGCGGCGCGTTCGGCTTCTTCCATGAGGCCGTGCAGGTAGTCGCGCGAGCGCGAGATGGCGGCGACGCCGAGCGTGGCCGATTGCCAGGTGACGGCTTCGTCGAGCTCGGCGACGGAGACGTTGAAGCCCTGCCGTAACTGGTCCTTGAGGGAGCGCACAACCTGGCGGCGGTCCTTGAGCGACTGCGCGTGCTCGATGCGAATCTCGAGAGTGAGCTGAGCCACCGGCATAACGGTCTCGGGGGATCACCGACAGTGTAAGGCCGGTTCCGCCGCTTGGAGCAACTTTTCTTTCGCAAACTGGAGTGCCGGTGCCGTGTCCGTCAATCCGCCACCCGCGCGAGTTGTTCGGCAGTGGGCTTGGGCGTGAAGGCGCTCACGACAATGAGCGCGGCGACGGCAACGAAGAGTGCAGGGAAGATGGCGTCGCGGTCAGCAAGGATGGACGGCAGGCGAAGGAACTGCTTGACGCCCGGCGCGTCCCAGAGCAGGGTGACGGCGGTTCCGGTGGCGATGGCGGCGACTGCGCCCCAGGCCGTGGCGCGCCTGGAGTAGAACGCGGCCAGCACGACCGGGGTGAGCGCGGCCCCGTAGATGGTGTAGGCGTAGAGCATTTTGGCTAGAATGCTGGGCGCGTAAAGGGCCTGATAGAGCGCCCAGGCGCCGAGCAGCACCACGGCGAGACGGGAGACGATTAGGATGCGCTTGTTTGACGCGCCGGGCGCGATGTAGCGCACAAAGACGTCTTCAATGAGATTGCTGGCCGGCGAGAACAGATAGTTCGAGGCCGTGGAGATGACCTTGGCAAAGACCGCACCCAGCAGCAGCGCGCCCATGAGGGCCGGCAGCCCGTGGCGCGCCGTGTAAGGGATGATCTCGTAAGGCTGCGCGGCCACTTCGCCGGTCTGGTAGAGCGCCGATCCAAAGACCGCGATGGCGACGATCAGCGTTTCGAGCAAGACGGTGCCCGCGATCCAGCCGATGACGGAGACGCGCGCGTCGCGCTCGCTCTTTGCCGAGAAGAATTTCTGGTACATCACCTGGTTGCCGAGCATAAGCAGAAGCGTGGGAACGAAAAACTCCAGGGCGCGCACGCAGGTGAGGTTGCCGAGAACCTCGAAGTGCGTCTCCGGCAGCGCCGCGTGCAGACCCGGCCAGCCGCCGGCTTTCACGAAGAGCATGGGCGTGGCGACGATGCAGATGACAGTAACGAGCGAACCGATGGCCACATCCATATAGGCGACTGACGACATGCCGGCCATGGCCGTGGTGACGATGACGAAGATGGCGACGATCCAGGCGCCTCGCTCCGGCGTGACCGCGCCGGGAAAGATGAGGTGCAGCACGTTGCCGCCGCCTTTGAACTGATAGCTAGTGATAGCCACGTAGGCGAATAGGATGGCGATGGTGCCGAGGACACGGGCGGTCTGGTTGTAGCGGGCTTCGAGCAGGTCGGGCAACGTGAACTGCGCGAAGCGGCGGGCGCGGGGAGCAATAAAGTAGATAAGCACGAGGCCCAGCCAGCCGCCAGCCGGCAGCCAGAGAGCGGCGAATCCGTTGCGGTAGGCATTTTCCGCGCCGGCAAAGAGCGATCCCGCGCCGATCCACGAGGTGAGGAGGGTGAGGACGAGGACCACGGCGGAGAGCGAGCGGCCGGCGACGAGGTAGTCGGCCTTGGTTTTGACGCGCAAGGCGCGATCGGCGGCTACCGCCAGCAGCGCGGCGGCAATCACGGCCAGGACAATAATATAGAGAAGAGACATTGGCGTGGGTCCTCAGGGCGGCTCAACCGATTTTAGAGCAGTGGACCAGACCCGGGGCGTCCGCACCCGGAAGCCGCAGTGCACCCCGATGCCAGGCCCCGTATCTTCTTGGGCAACCGCACGAACAAAAGTAACGGTGCGACGGTTGACGCGCCGCGCGGCTCGCGCTAATCTCGCCTTACTGGATTTGGTACCGAACCCCAATCCGCGGCCCGGCAGGACAGCCCAGAAGTTGGAGATGGGTTTATCCTGCGCTCTCACCATCCCTTCACAATCGGCTGTTTGCCTGCAAGCGCCCTGGGGGCGCTTGCGTTGGCGCGGTGTGCTGCCCCTCGACTTTAACGCGAATTCACCCTCACGGAGGACGTTGACCCTTTGAAGATCGCCCTGGAGATCACGCCCAACCTGGAGCCCCTGTTCGGGACCCGCGATGAAAACCTCAGACTGATGGAAGACTCGCTCGGCGTCCGCATCGACCTTCGCTCCGACGCGGTGTACGTGCAGGGCCCGGAAGACGGCGTGGCCCGCGTGCGGCGGATTTTCGAAGACTTTGAAGCGCTGCGCCGCCTGGGGATTCATCCGCACAACGGCGAATTGAACGGCATGCTGCGCCTGGTGGTTGCCGATGCCGCGGCGACTCTGCGCTCCGTGGCCGAAGCCGGCAAGCAGCGGTCCGTCGGGATAAAGCGCACCGTGCAGCCGCGCTCGCTCAACCAGCGCCGTTACGTGGAGGCCATCGAGCAGAACGACATGGTCTTCGGCGTGGGCCCGGCCGGGACCGGTAAAACCTACCTGGCCGTAGCCATGGCGGTGGCGGCGATCAATGCCAAGCGCATCAGCCGCATTGTTCTGGTGCGTCCCGCGGTCGAGGCCGGCGAGCGGCTGGGATTTTTGCCCGGCACCTTGCAGGAGAAGATCGATCCGTATCTGCGCCCGCTCTACGACGCGCTCTTCGACATGCTCGACGTCGAGAAGGTCGACAAGATGATCGAGCGCAACGTCATCGAAGTGGCTCCGCTGGCCTTCATGCGCGGGCGCACCCTCAACGATGCGTTCATCATTCTCGACGAGGCGCAGAACACCACCATCGAGCAGATGAAGATGTTCCTGACGCGCATGGGCAACAACTCGAAGGCGGTGATCACCGGCGACATAACGCAGATCGATCTGCCCAACCCGCGCAAGTCGGGGCTGGTGGACGCGATCAATATTCTGGATGGCGTGGAAGGCATGGCCTTTTGCCACTTCGAAGAAGGCGACGTGGTGCGGCATCCGCTGGTGCAGCGCATAGTGCGCGCCTACGAGAGCGCCAAGCCGCAGCAGCAGGAGCTGCCGCTGGAGGGCGCGATTACGGTCGGCGGTGCGGCGCGCGAGGAGCAGGCGCAAGCGCCGCCGCTGCACGCGACAAAGCCGCAGTAAAGCGGGGCCAGAGATCAGGCTAAGGACATCCCAGCGGACGGCTCCGCGCATAGAATGGGTGACGAAACTCACAGGACTCATTATGCGCATTCCGATCCTTCAGGCATTCTGTCTCGCTGCCTCCTTGACGATTCCGGCAATTGCCCAATCTCCCGAAGAGCCAGTTGTCGCTTTCGCAACCGGAACGACTTTGGTTCTGGCCTCAGCCTCCGGACAAGTCACCCAAAGAGTTGGCCTGGGACATCCTCTCTATAACTTTGCTCTTTCGAGCGATCGGAAGCTGATTGTTGTCGTCGCGCCAAACACGGCAACTGGCGGAAGTCTGAGCTTGCTAGACCTACAAACACATAGGCAGACAAGGTTGACGAGCGGAAATCTGTATTTCAAGGCAAGTGAGTTGGATAAGGGGGAGACAGAAGTATACGACGATCCACAATTCTCGCCGGATCGTCGTAGCCTTGCATTTGCCATTCACACGGACAACCCGGGCGACGGCAATGACGCGATCAATGACAGCGGACCGATTGCAGTAATGTATTTGAACTCCCGTAGGGTTCGAGTGCTGAAGGCCACGGAGAACATAGACGGGGAAGGGTTCTGTTTCGCCAACTCGCCAATGTGGTCGCCCGACGGAAAGTGGATACTATTCAATTGCGAAAATGGTGCGTTCGTTACCGACGCTCAGGGGATTAGTCTTCGAGATTTGAAGCTGGGGACCGACGAAGATGCCTTAACGTCTGCTGTGTCGTGGGTGGGGAATCGCTGTGTGTTGTATTTATAATCGCACACCACGAACGGCTCACTGGACCCGAGCAAGGATGAAGTCCTGTTGTATAGCCTGCGGACCTCCAGTTCACAGAAGCCTGCGCCAAAGATGCCGTTTCCCAGTTGGACTGCTACCGGCCTTCGAGAAGCGTCGGACTCAGCGTTCATTCTCGAATCCAGCGACGGCAAGATCATCGAGACACACGGCAAGAAGTGGACATTCCCCACGGCAAGGCTCGAATTCAATGGACTGTATTCTTGGAGAGCGCCCGCTGCCCATATTATTGGCGGCTGGCAGCCTTCCTCGATCCCGCGCGAATGCGAGTAGGCGAGTGGTTCCACGCGCGTTGATTCTCATCGACCTAGGCCGTATCGACATATACACTTTGCAGCGAGGTTTCAAGCTGTTGAAGTGGGAGTATGTCACCTAGCCGTTATGAATTGAGTGATTTGCAATGGGAGAAGATCAAGGATTTTCTTCCTG
>Ga0326727_10023056_pt1 | contig 11940 bp, 11 predicted proteins | sample MB2enrmetagenome_FD_207643 | JGI IMG/M metagenome (GOLD analysis project Ga0326727, IMG submission 207643) | Lab enriched peat soil microbial communities from McLean, Ithaca, NY, United States - MB29MY | ecosystem: Environmental > Terrestrial > Soil > Wetlands > Peat | place: USA: New York... | reverse complement strand
CGACGCGCTGAGGCGCGACTTCACCATCAACGCGCTGTCGCTGACGCGCGACGGCGTCGTCCACGACTACGTCGGCGGCCTCGCCGACCTCGCGGCGCAGCGGGTGCGCTTCATCGGCGAGCCGCGCCAGCGCATCCGCGAGGACTACCTGCGCATCCTGCGCTTCTTCCGCTTTTCGGCGCGCTACGGCGGCGGCGCGCTCGATCCCGCCGGCCTCAGCGCCGCCATCGACGAGCGCGAGGGGCTGATGATCCTGTCGCGCGAGCGCGTGCGCGCCGAACTGTTGAAGCTCCTCGCCACGCCGCGCGCCGCCGCGGTGACGACGGCGGTGTGCGAAGCGGGTCTGTTGGGGCCGCTCCTCGCCGGGCATGTCGACGCGGCGCGGCTCAGCCGGCTCGTCGCGATCGAGGCCGGCCGCGGCGAGCCGCCCGACCCTCTGCTGCGCCTGGCGGCGCTGACGCTTTATGTCGAGGAGGACGCCGAACGGCTGCGCGAGCGGCTGCGCCTCTCCAACGCGGAGTTCGACCGCCTCGCGGCGCTCGGCTGCGCGCTGCCCGTCCTGCACGGAATCGAGGCGCCGCCGCCCATCGCCGAACTGAGGCTCCTGCTGTTCGAGCGCCGCCGGCGCGGCGCGCTCGACGCCCTGACCCTGGCGCAGGTCGACGGCGGCGCGCCGCCGGACGAAGCGCGCTTCGCCGACGCCTATCGCTTTCTCGCCGCGGCGCCGGAGCCGACGCTGCCGATCAGCGGCGCCGACCTCGTGGCGCGCGGCGTCGCGCGCGGCCGGCGCGTCGGCGAGGCGCTGAAGAGTTTCCAGGCGCTATGGATCCGCGCGGGCTTCCCGCGCGAGCCGGAGACGCTGGCGCGGCTGCTCGACGAGGCGCTGCGCGGATGAGGGACGGGACGACCATGCTGCCGACGAGATTCTGGGCCGAGATGTCGTGGCGCGATTTCCAGGAGGCCGACATGACCGCGGTGGTCGCGGTGCTGCCGGTGGCGGCGATCGAGCAGCACGGGCCGCACCTGCCGGTCGGCGTCGACGCGTTCATCAACGACGGCTGCCTCGCGCGCGCCCTGGCGCGCCTGCCCGCCGACCTGCCGGCGCTGTTCCTGCCCGCCCAGACCATCGGCAAGTCGAACGAGCACCTCGACTTCCCCGGCACGTTGACGTTCAGCGCGGAGACGGCGATCCGCGCCTGGACGGAGATCGGCGAATGCGTGGCGCGCACCGGCTGCCGCAAGCTGGTGTTCCTCAACGCCCACGGCGGCAATTCGCCGCTCGTCGACGTCGTCGCCTGCGACCTGCGCGCGCGCCGGCGCATGTTCGTCGTCCACGCCTCCTGGAGTCGTCTCGGTTACGCCGAGGGCCTGTTCTCCCAGCGCGAGCGCGCCTATGGCGTCCACGGCGGCGACATCGAGACTTCCTTGATGCTCGCCTTCCGCCCCGACACGGTGAAGATGGCCAGGGCGCGCGACTTCGCCAGCGCCGCCGAGGCGATGGAGCGCGACTTCAAGCGTCTCCGGGCGACGCGGCCGATCGGCTTCGGCTGGGCGGCGAGCGACCTCAATCCGCTCGGCGCGGTCGGCGACGCGACCAGCGCGACCGCCGCCAAGGGCGAAGCCTGCGCCGAGCGCGGCGCCGACGCGCTGGTCGAGCTGCTGCGCGACGTCGCCGCCTTCGATCTTTCCCGTCTCGGCGACGAGCCGATGCTCTGACGCCATGTCCGCTCCCGACCTTTTCTTTGAGCGCGGGTTGATCGCGCAAGGGCTGAGGCGGGTGGCGGGCGTCGACGAGGTCGGCCGCGGCCCGCTCGCCGGCCCGGTCGGCGTCGCCGCAGTGATTCTCGACCCCGACGATCCGCCCGAAGGCGTGGACGATTCGAAGGCGCTGAGCGCGGCGCGGCGCGAGGCGGCGAGCGAGCGCATCTTCGCCAAGGCGGTGAGCGTCGCCATCGCCTTCGCCAGCGTCGCCGAGATCGACGCGCTCAACATCCGCGGCGCGACGCTCGCCGCCATGGCGCGCGCGGTCGCGGCCTTGAGCGTGCGCGCCGATTACGTCCTGGTCGACGGCCGCGACGTCCCGCCCGGCCTCGCCTGTCCGGCGCGCGCGATCGTCGGCGGCGACGGCCGGTCGCTGTCGATCGCCGCCGCCTCGATCGTCGCCAAGGTCGCGCGCGACGCGCTGATGACGCGGCTCGACGCCGAATGCCCCGGCTACGGCTTCGCCCGCCACGCGGGCTACCCCACGCGCGCGCATATCGAAGCGCTGGCGCGCCTCGGTCCGTCGCCGTTCCATCGCCGCTCGTTCAGGCCGAAGGCGCTTTTCGATTGACGTAAGGGGAGCGTTCGGGCGCTGATTCGCGCACCGCGAAAGTCTTTAGAATTTATTGATTCCACAATGATTCTTGGCTGCGCCGGACCGTCCGAAAAAGAGACAGGCGCGCGAGGAGAGGCCAAACCTCGTTTTAACCGAAAATGTGAATCATCGCGTTCGTCAGAGGCATTCGATCTGACGTGCGCGTCAAGGCGTTGCGTTCATGCGTGGTTCGCGTGCCGGGGCCGCCGGCCTCCCCGCCCAGCTTCAGGTTTTGCGTACTGGAAACGGCGAGGCGAGGCGCCCCGGCGCGTATTCCGCGCCGCCGCTCGACGCGGTGATTGTCGGCGACTGCGTCGCCGAGCTCGGCAAGCTGCCCGCGGGCTGCGTCGACCTCGTCTTCGCCGACCCGCCCTACAACCTGCAGCTCGAAGGCGCGCTGTCGCGCCCCGACCAGAGCGTGGTCGACGGCGTCGACGACGCATGGGACAAGTTCGCCGATTTCGCCGCCTACGACGCGTTCACCCGCGCCTGGCTCACGGCGACGCGCCGGGTGATGAAGCGCGACGCGACCATCTTCGTCATCGGCTCCTATCACAACATCTTCCGCGTCGGCGCGATCCTCCAGGACCTCGGCTTCTGGATCCTCAACGACATCGTCTGGCGCAAGGCCAACCCGATGCCGAACTTCCGCGGCCGCCGCTTCACCAACGCCCACGAGACGCTGATCTGGGCGGCGCGCAGCGCCGACGCCAAGGGCTACGCCTTCAACTACGAGGCGCTTAAGGCGGGCAACGACGATTGCCAGGCGCGATCGGACTGGTTCCTGCCGATCTGCACCGGCGCCGAGCGGCTGAAGGACGCCAGCGGCCGCAAGACCCACCCGACCCAGAAGCCCGAGGCGCTGATCGCGCGCGCGCTGCTCGCCGCCTCGAACCCCGGCGACCTGGTGCTCGACCCGTTCCTCGGCTCCGGCACCACCGCGGCGGCGGCGCGCCGGCTGCGCCGCCATTTTCTCGGCGTCGAGCGCGACCACGCTTACGCCGCCGCGGCGCGCGCCCGCATCGCCGCGGTCGTCCCCCTCGAGGCCGACGCGGTGGCGGCGGCCCCCACGCGCCGCAGCGAGCCGCGCGTCGCCTTCGCCAGCGTCATCGAGGCGGGGCTGATCGCGCCCGGCGAATCGCTCACCGACGAGCGGCGACGCCATCGCGCCGTCGTGCGCGCCGACGGCGCGCTCGCGCTCGGCCCGGCGGTCGGCTCGATCCACAAGATCGGCGCGCTCGCGCAAGGGCTCCCCGCCTGCAACGGCTGGACCTACTGGCGCGTCGAGCGCGCCGGCGAGCTTGTTGCGATCGATGACTTCCGCACCGTCATCCGCGCGGCGATGCGCCAAGCGGCGGAGTAGGGGCGGCGGTAAGGGTGAGAACCCTATGGGTGACGGCGTGTAATGTCTGTGTGCTTTAAAGCGAATTACGCATTCGCCTCGATATTTTGCGCGCGCTAAGAGTCCGGAATTTCACTGTCGATGCTGACGACCAAAATTCCTGACTTTCGCGCATTCGCGCCTTAGTCAAACTGTCATAGAAGCGCCAACCTCCCTTATCGCGCTCGGATACGCCCTCGATCGCGCGACGGACTGGCGACGCAAAGAAACAGCCCAAGGCGCAAGGCATACCACCCCGGCTAACCCCTTTCGTGCGGACGCCGTGACGGCGACAAAAGTGTCAGAACCGGTCAGAAGCCCAGCATCTAACGGTCAATGTCCTCCGAATAGCACATCTAGAGTGCCTCTAGTGAAACTCCAAACCGGAACGACCAACGGTCCAATTATTGGCAGGCCATTGGACGTTTGCAACTTAGCAATCTGATCCTTCGCTTCCGTGGCATGTGCGCCCGACGGAAACGCCTTTAGATAATCTCTGTAGCCGTCAAGCGTATTTGCCCGTTGCGCCGTCCCCCACGCCGCTTCCTCCTCGATGGCTTGTGCTAACTTGGCGATTTGGCTCTTCGCCTCCGTGGCATGTGCGCCCGACGGAAACGCCTTTAGATAATCTCCGTAGCCGTCAAGCGTATCGGCCTGTTGCGCCGCCGCCCACGCCGCTTCGTCCTCGGCGGCTTGTTGCAGCTTAGTGATCTGGCTCCTCGCGTTCTCCACATGTGCGCCCGAAGGAAACGCCTTTAGATAATTTCCGTAGCCGTCAAGCGTATCGGCCTTTTGTGCCGCCCCCCACGCCGCTTCCTCCTCGGCGGCTTGTTGCAGCTTAGTGATCTGGCTCCTCGCGTTCTCCACATGTGCGCCCGAAGGAAACGCCGTTAGGTAGCCTCTGTACCCGTCAGGCGTATTGGCCTGTTGCGCCGCCGTCCACGCTGCTTCGTCCTGAGCGGCGAGGATCCTTCCCTCGGCAACCTGTTCCCGCATTACGATGTGAATCTGTGCCTCCATGGCATGTGCGCCCGAAGGGAATGCCCGTAGATAACTTCTGTACCCGTCAAGCGTATCGGCCTGTTGCGCCGCCGTCCACGCTGCTTCGTCCCGAGCGGCTAGAGCTTCTTCCAGCTTAACAATCCGGGTCTTCGCCTCCTCAGCGTGTCCGCCCGAAGGAAACGCCTTCAGGTAAGTTCTGTACCCGTCAAACGTATCGGTCTGTTCCGCGGTCGTCCACGCCGCTTTCTCCTGAGCGGCGAGGGTTTTTCCTAGCTCATCAATCCGACTCTTCGCCTCCTCAGCGTGTGAGCCCGAAGGAAATACATCTAAATAATTTCGGTAACCAAGAATCGTATCCGTCTGTTGTGCGCCCCACCACTCTTTCCGTTCTAATTCGTACAACGCAATATACGTCAGCTCAGGATAATTGTTAATAATATGTCTCCACGTATCAGATTGCCCGCTTTCCAGACCTCCGACAACAACTTTCGCCGGGTACAACTGTTGTAACTGTTGCGCACTGAGACTAAGTTCATCATTTACATGGATTGCGTCAACAGACTTGATAAGTTCCTCAGCAACAGCGTCATTGCCAGACCGATAAGTTGCGTTAAACCTGTTCCATGCCGTCTTCATCGTATTAAAGCGCTTCTGAGCGAAGCACAAATGTGGAGACCTAAAGGACGTAACGCTTGCAGCTCGACATACATTAGAGATTACAGCTTCTTCATACAAAATCCAGTATATGCAGAAGAACAATAATATGCATAAAAGTGTTACAATCATAGCATGTATTTTATTATTTGGAAGCAACTTTACTACTTGCACATATAGCGTGCCTGCAAGTATAGATATAAATACGCCGCCAAGAATGCCTGCAATTACACAATCCGCAAGCAGCAGTACCAACAGTATGAACAAAAAAATATATCGCTTTGAACTTATCCAAAATGCGCTCATGGTGGCACCTTGGTTGCTTTATTTAACCTAGCAGCAAAATTACGTAAGTCCCCTATAACGGTCATACATATGCAAGGGACTTAGTGCCACCCCGTCGCGCCACCCAGACAGGTTTGACGGCATACCGATCTGTAGCCTCTTTGCGACCGTTCCGGCTGATCTGTTGGCAAAAGGCAAGCTCATTCTCACTCAGGTTCTATAAAGAATCAACCAGGTTCCGTCTCACTTGGTCGGCGCTTCCCGCAAGTTTGACTTTCTTAAGTTGTTCCAGGTCGCGAATGCCTGCAAAGGATCGATTCGCTAAGGTCAAAACGTCGAATCCGATGATCCCACGGGCGGAAGCCCAGCGTTGGATTTCCTCCCTTAAGACCGCCGCTTGCCCCTGCGACTCGGCGCGGCGAGATCGGCGGCGCGGGCGACGAACACCTCGCCTTCGGCCTCGCTCTCCTCCGCGTCGAGCCACAACAGCGGCAGGTCGGGATAGTCGGCCTCCAGCCGCGCGCGGCCGCGGCCGACCTCGCACACCAGCGCGCCATGGCGCGTCAGATGCGCGGGCGCCTCGGCGAGGATGCGGCGCACGAGGTCGAGCCCGTCCGGCCCGCCGAAATGGGCGAGCCGCGGCTCGGCGGCGTATTCGGGCGGAAAGGCGGCGAGCGAATCAGCGTCGACATAGGGCGGGTTGGCGAGAATCAGGTCGTAGCGATTCGCTCCCAGCGGCGCGAACAGGTCGCCCTGGAAGAGGGCGACGCGCTCGCCGAGCCCGTGCTCTGCGACATTAAGCCGCGCGACCTCGAGCGCGTCGGCCGAGAGCTCGACCGCGTCGACGCGCGCGTTGGGGAACTTCATTGCGGCGAGGATCGCCAGCGAGCCGCCGCCGGCGCAGAGGTCGAGCGCGCGTTCGACTGAAGCGGGGTCGCCGAGCAGCGAATTTTCCGCCGTCAGAACGCCGAACAGCAGCTCGCCGATGAAGCTGCGCGGCACGATCGCGCGCTCATCGACATAGAACGGCACGCCCTGGACGTAGGCGCGACGGAGCAGATAGGCGGCGGGTTTGCGCGTCGCCACGCGCGCGTCGATCAGCGCCAGGAGGCGCGCGCGCTCGTTCTGCGTCAGCCGTGCGTCGAGGAAGGGGTCGAGCGCGTCGATCGGCAGCCGCAAACCTTCGAGGACGATGAAAGCGGCCTCGTCGACCGCGTTGGTCGCGCCGTGCCCGTAGGCGAGCCCCGCGGCGTTGAAGCGGCTCACCGCATAGCGGAAGAGGTCGCGCAGGGTGACGAAGACGACGAGGCGCTCGTCGCCGTCGCCAGGCTCGAAAGGCGCGTTCGCCATGTCCGTTCTCCTTCAAGCGCGGGGCGCCGACAAAAATGGCCGGCGTCGCCGGCCATTCGTTCTCGCCTTTTCGCCAAAATGGAAGAGGCCGTCGGAATTACTTGGCCTTCATGCAATCGCTGTGAAACTTCTTGCGCTCCTTGCCGTGCAGGTCCTTGGCGTCGGCTTGCTTGGAGCATTCCGCCGACTTGACGGTTTTCGCGCCGGGATCGTCGGCGGGCGCGGCGGCGTCGAGCGCGTAAGCCCCGCTCGACAGAAGAACGCCGAAAGCGATCGCGAATACCAATGTCGTGATGCGCATGGTCGTGAGGTCCACTCGCTTGGAGAAGTTCGCCGGCCCCCGCTCGAAGCCCCCACTCGAGTCGACGCGACCTGGCGGCGCTTATAGTTCGGCGCGGCGGGGCTGCACAAGCGCCGCCGCCCGCGCCGACGCGGCGCGGCGTCGGGGCCTTTCCGCCGCGAGCCCGCCCTTTTCGCGGATGAAGGCGGTCGCCGCCTCGACCCCTTCGCCGATCTTCATGTTGGCCATGACGGAGGGGCGATCCTTGCGCATCCGCTGGGCGTCGCGCGCCATCGCCTCGCGCCAGTCGTCCGTCTCAGCGATCGTCATCTCCGTGATCGTGGTCGTGATCGTGGCCGCAGCCGGGGCCGTGGACGGGCGGCGCGGCGCCAAGGCTCTGGTGGTCGCCGTAATGATGGTGGTCGTCGCCGTGATGGACGTGATCGTGGTCGTGGCCGCCGTGATCGTGATCGTGGTCATGGCTCTCGGCCGACGTCGAGCCGCTGAGATAGGCGCCGCCTTCCGGGTTGAACGGCGCCTCGATCGCCGTGACGGTCGCGCCGAGGCCGCGCGCCATGTCCTCGATCACCGGATCGCGGCGGATGCGCAGGCTCTTCTTCGTCAGCTCGGTCGGCACGCAGCGGTTGCCGAGACGCCAGGCGAGGCGGGTCAACGTCGCCGCGTCGGCGGCGCGGAGCTCGGCGAGCGACTCGGGCGCAGCCACCACTTCGACGATGCGTCCGTCCTCCAGCTTCAGCCCGTCGCCGCCGCTGAGCGTCGCCGCCTCCGGCAGGTCGAGCAGGAAGCTCAAGCCCCGCGCTCCGGTCATGGCGACGCGGCGGCGGTAGCGCTCGTCGTAATCGAGCACCACCGCGTCGGCGGGCTCGTCCGACCAACGGCCGGCGGGAATGACGGAGAGGGCGCGCAGCATGAAAGCCTCGGGCGTTACGCGGCAAACGGCGGGACGACGCGCGTCGTCTCCGACCGCCCATCGCCCACCGCCTAATCGCCAGCCGGCCTGTAAGCCGGGTTCTGTATGGCCGGGCGCCTCGCGGCGTCCGACGTGACGGCCATTCCTCTGGGACGCCCGTCGCCGGGCGCCTCAAGCAACCAACCCGAGCGACCGGGCCTGCGGACGGGCCCCGCGCTCCTTGACGGGGCGCGCGTCGCTCCTATTCGGTCTTGCTCCCGGCGGGGCTTGCCATGCCGTCGACGTTGCCGCCGACGCGGTGCGCTCTTACCGCACCCTTTCACCCTTACCGGCCTGACGGCCGGCGGTTTGCTTTCTGTGGCGCTTTCCCTGGGGTCGCCCCCGCCGGACGTTATCCGGCGCCGCGTCCGCATGGAGCCCGGACTTTCCTCCGCCCGAAGGCGACGGCCGTCCGGCCGACTGGCTCGCTGGCAATAGGCGGCGCGGCCGGGTCGGGTCAAGCGCGGCGAGCCGCCGCCTGGTGAAAAGACCCGGTCGGCGACGATCTGTCCCGCGCCGTCGGCCTTCACGCGCGCCTGGCCCAGCCTCGCTCGACGCCGTCGTCGCTCTCTTCGATGGCCGCGACCTGGCGGGTCGCGGCGGCGCGCAAGCCAATGAACCCGTCGATCTCGCTCAGACGCTTCGCCGCCCCTCCCTCTCGTGCGCGCTGGCGCGCGACGGCGCGCACGGCGAGAAAAGCGGTGGGGTCGGCGGCGAGCGGCAGCGCGGTGGCGTCGTTGAGGTCGGCGGGCGTCAGCCCGATGTCGGCGAGCTCGCGCGCGTCCATCGCCGCCAAGGGGCGAAACGCCGCCCGCGCCGCAGCGACGCGCGCCGGCCACGAGACGATCGAGGCGAGGACGGCGGTCAGGCGCGAAAGGCAGGTCATGAGAGGGCTCCCGTCGTCCCTGTGGTCGCGGAAAACGGCTTGCGTCGCCAGAGACATGCGATACCTGACCTACAGGCTCGGTCGGCTTTGAAGTCGACCCGAAAACGACTGGCGTCGCCAGAGACAGTCCGATACAGTTCGGCCGAACTGTACCGAACGAAAGACGATACAGCCGTGGACCAACCGTCGCGTGAGCGCCCGACGACCCGGGTCGACGCCGTCATGGCGTCGCTGAAGGCGCGGATGGAGAGCCGCGCGCTGGCGCCGGGGGCGCGGCTGCCCTCGGTGCGCGCGCTCGCCGCCGCGATGGCGGTGTCGAAATCGACGGTGGTCGAGGCCTACGAGCGCCTGGTGGCGACGGGCGAGGTCTCGGCGCGCCGCGGGGCCGGGTTCTTCGTCGCCGGGCCGACCCGGCCGCTGGCGCTCGCGCTCGCCTCCGAGCCGCGCGAGCCGGTCGCCGAATGGCTGCGCTCGCATTGCGCCTCGCTTGAGGCCGAGCCCGACGCGATCCATCCCGGCTCGGGCTGGCTGCCCGAATCGTGGCTGCCCGAAGTCGGCGTGCAGCGCGCGCTGCGCGAGCTCGCGCGCGACCGCGGCTTCCGTCGCACCCGCTACGACTCGCCGATCGGCTACGCGCCGTTGCGCCGCCAGCTCGCGGTGCGGTTCGCCGAGCGCGGCGTCGTCGCTTCGCCCGACCAGATCGTGCTCACCGACTCGACCACCCAAGCGATCGACCTCGCGCTGCGCTTCCTCGTCCAGCCTGGCGACGCGGTGGCGGTCGACGATCCGAGCTATTTCCGGCTGCTGCCGCTGCTGAAGGCGCATCGGGTCAAGGTCGTCGCCGCGCCGATGACGCCCGACGGCCCGGACGTCGAGGCGCTGGCGCAAGCGTTCGCGACCCACGCGCCGCGCCTCTACCTGACCATCGCCGCGATCCACAATCCCACCGGCGCGGCGTTGTCGCCGACCACGGCGCACCGCGTGCTCAAGCTCGCCGAGCGCCATGACGTCATCGTCGTCGAGGACGAGATCTTCGCCGATTTCGAGCCGTCGCCGGCGGGAACGCGGCTGGCGGCCTTCGACGGGCTCGATCGCGTCATCCAGGTCGGCGGCTATTCGAAAACCATCTCGGCGGCGCTGCGCGTCGGTTATCTCGCGCTCAGGCCGGACTGGGTCGATCCCGTCGTCGACCTCAAGCTCGCCACCTCGCTCACCAGCGGCCATTTCGCCGCGGCGTTTCTCCACCGCATGCTCACCGAGGCGGGCTACCGGCGCCATATCAACGCGCTGCGCGCGCGCCTCGCCGACGCCATGGGCCGGACGCTGGCGCGGCTCAAGGCCGCCGGCCTCGCGCCTTGGATCGAGCCGCGCGCCGGCATGTTCGTCTGGGCGCGCCTGCCCGACGGGGTTGACGCCACCGCGGTCGCCAAGCGCGGCCTCGCCGAGGGCGTCATTTTGGCGCCGGGGCCGGTGTTCAGCGCCTCGCCCGAGGCGAGCGCCTATCTGCGCTTCAACGCGGCGACCAGCGTCAACCCGCGCGGCTTCGAGGCGCTCGAGCGGGCGATGGCGGCCGCGCGCCGCGATTCGCCCGCGCCGTGAGCGCCGGGCGGCGGTTCACCTGGAGTTCACCGGTTCTGTGGCAGTCTTCGCCGATGTGCTAGAACGTCGACGGGCGTCAGGGCCGGGGCGGCGGCGCGGGAGAAGATATGATGAAGAGACTGATGTTGCTTTCGTTGGCCGCAGCGGCGGCGCTGTCGCTCGCCGCTTGCGAGACGCCGCAGCAGCAGAACGCGGCGAACGGCGCGATGCTCGGCGGCGTCACCGGCGCGATCATCGGCGGGGCGGCGACCGACCGTCCCGGCGGCGCGCTCGCCGGCGCGGCGATCGGCGCGGCGACCGGCGCGATCATCGGCTCGGCGGCGACGCCGCCTGGCCCCGGCCCCGGCTACGCTCCGCCGCCGCCTCCGCCGCGCTGCGCCGAGTGGTACTACGATTATTACGGTCGGCGCGTCTGCCGCTCTTATTACTGAGCGGCCCGCTCGCGACCGGCCGCCGCCCTCCCTTTCCGGCCGTCGGGAGGGGAGGACGGCGGGCGTCGATCGCCCGCCGAGGCGCCGCCAGGAGCTGATCCGCCGTGACCGACGCGCGCCTCCCGGAGAGCGGGGTCGCCTCGCGCTTCCTGCCGTCGCCCAATTTCGGCGAGCGGCGGGGACGCGCGCGGCCCGACAGCGTCGTCCTCCATTACACCGGCCTGCCGACCGCCGAAGCGGCGCTGGCGTTGCTCTGCGACCCGGCCTCCCAGGTTTCCGCGCATTATTTCGTCTGGGAGGACGGCGCGGTGGCGCAGCTCGTCGCCGAAGACAAACGCGCCTGGCACGCGGGCAAGAGCTTCTGGGCGGGAGAGAGCGACGTCAATTCCGCCTCGATCGGCGTCGAGATCGTCAATTACGGCCACGACGGCGCGCTGCCTCCCTTTCCTAAACCGCAGATCGACGCGGTGATCGCGCTGTGCCGCGACCTCGCGGCGCGGCGGGCGATCGGGCCCGAGCGTTTTCTCGCCCATTCCGACGTCGCCCCGGCGCGCAAGCGCGATCCCGGCGAGCGCTTCCCCTGGGACGCGCTGGCCAGCGCCAGCGTCGGCCATTGGGTTGAGCCGGCGCCGATCGACGGCGGGCCGCTGTTCGGCCCCGGTGAGGAAGGGCCGCCGATCCGCGCGCTGCAGGCGCTGCTGGCGCTCTACGGCTACGGCGTCGCGCTCACCGGCGTCCACGACGCG
>Ga0326727_10023055_pt1 | contig 11940 bp, 7 predicted proteins | sample MB2enrmetagenome_FD_207643 | JGI IMG/M metagenome (GOLD analysis project Ga0326727, IMG submission 207643) | Lab enriched peat soil microbial communities from McLean, Ithaca, NY, United States - MB29MY | ecosystem: Environmental > Terrestrial > Soil > Wetlands > Peat | place: USA: New York... | reverse complement strand
CGAGACGACTCGCCAAAGGCGAGCCCGAAGGGTAATTGCGGAGGCAGCGGAGCGAAGCGACACAGATCGCCCATCTTCCTCCTCAATCAAACCGATCAATTATCAATCAGACTTTAGCAATTCGCAATTCCGCCCATGAATCGCCGAGACCTGCCGATCTTCGAACTCGAACACTCCCTGGTCGCCGCGCTCAGGACGCACAATCGCCTCATCCTCCAGGCGCCGACCGGTTCCGGCAAGTCCACCCAGGTGCCGCAGATTCTGCTCGACCACGACCTCCTGGGCGGGGGCGAAGTTGTCGTCCTGCAACCGCGCCGCCTGGCCACGCGCATGCTGGCCGCGCGCGTCGCGAGCGAGCGGCAGTGCGCCCTCGGCGACGAGGTCGGCTACCAGATTCGTTTTGACCGCGTCGCGAGCGAGCGCACACGGATTCGCTTCGTCACCGAGGGGGTCCTCCTGCGCCAATTGCTCCAGGACCCGCGGCTGAAGAACGTCTCCGCCATCCTCTTCGACGAATTCCACGAGCGGCATCTCTATGGCGACATCACCCTCGCCCGGGCGCTCGACCTCCAGCAGGAGTGCCGGCCTGAGCTGAAGCTCATCGTCATGTCCGCCACGCTCGAGACCGCGCATCTGGAGACGTTCCTCTCCCCATGCGCCATGCTTCAGTCCGAGGGTCGGGCCTATCCCGTCGATATCGAATACATGGCCCGTCCATGGCATCCGGAGGATGTCGCGGTATGGGATGTCGCCGCGGATGAGCTGGAGCGCCTCGCGGGTGAGACTGAGGGCGACGTGCTCATCTTCATGCCGGGCGCTTATGAGATTCACCGCACCATCGACGCCGTCCGGCGGTCCCGCGTCGGGAGCGACTTCGTCGTGCTCCCGCTCCACGGCGAACTGCCCGTCGCCGACCAGGACGCCGCCGTCGCGACCTATCCCCGGCGAAAGGTCGTCGTATCGACCAACGTCGCCGAGACCTCGCTGACCATCGACGGCGTCCGCGTTGTCATCGACAGCGGCCTCGCCCGTATCGCGCGGTTCGATCCTTATCGCGGCATCAATACCCTCCTCGTCGAGAAAATCAGCCGCGCCTCCGCCGATCAGCGCGCCGGACGCGCCGGGCGCACCGCGCCCGGCATCGCGCTCCGCCTTTGGACCGAGCGCGAGCACCTCGACCGCGCCGCGCAGGAGCTGCCCGAGGTCAAGCGCCTCGACCTCGCCGAAGTCGTCCTCACCCTCAAGGCCAGCGGCGTCCAGGACATCGCCGCCTTTCGCTGGCTCGAGCCGCCCGAGACCCGCGCCATGGACCGCGCCGAGGCGCTGCTCAAGGACCTCGGCGCCTTGCACGAGGCCACTGCGCAGATCACTCCAATTGGCCGCCGCATGCTCGCCTTTCCCGTGCATCCCCGCTACGCCCGCATGCTTCTCGAGGCGGACCAGCGCGGCTGCGTCCGCGCCATTGCCCTCATCGCCGCCCTCTCGCAAGGCCGCGGCATGCTCCGCCGCCCCGAGGGACGCCAGATGGAGCAGGATCGCGCAGATCTGCTCGGCGAAAAAGCCTCCTCCGATTTCTTCATCCTTATGCGCGCCTTCCGCTTCGCCGAGCAGAACCATTTCGCTCCGCAAAAATGCCGGCGCCTCGCCATCAATGCCGCCGCCGCGCGCGAGGCCGGCCAGACCTACGAGCAATTCCTCCGCATCGCGAAGGATGAGAAGCTCGACCTCGCCCGCACGGAAGTCACTGACGAAGCCATCCAGCGCAGCATCCTCGCCGGCTTCACCGACCAGGTCGCCATGCGCGTCGATACCGGCACCCTGCGGTGCAATCTCGTCCACGCCCGGCGCGGGGTCCTTGCCCGCGAGAGCGTGGTCCATCACAGCGCCCTGCTCGTCGCGAGCGACGTGCGCGAGATCCAGGGCAAGGATGGCGAACTGACCGTGCTTCTGAATATCGCCACCGCCATCGAGGAATCATGGCTGCGCGACCTCCTCCCGGATGCCTTCCATGCGGATGAAAAAGTTCTCTACGACCTCGTCCAGCGCCGCGTCATCGCCCGCCGCCAGATCCTTTTCCGCGACCTCCTCCTCAAGGCCGAGACCACCGACAAGGCCCCGAAGGAGGAAGCCGCCCGCGTCCTCGCGGACGCCGTCACCAGCGGCGTGTGCGTCCTCGTGAATTGGGACCACGCCGTCGAGCAATGGATCACCCGCCTCAACCGGCTGCGCGAATGGATGCCCGAACTCGAACTGCCCGGGATCGCGGAGTCCGACCGCCGCGTATTGGTTGAGCAGATTTGTCACGGCGCAATGACCTACAAGGAAATCAAGGAGCGCGCCGTCTGGCCCGTGGTGAAATCATGGTTGTCCTCCGCGCAGCAGGACCTTTTGGATAAGTTCGCTCCCGAGCGCATCGAACTCCCAAACGGCAAGAAGTGGAAAATCACTTACGATCCGAAAGCCGCTCCCACCATCGCCGCCCGCATCCAGGAACTCTACGGCGTCGAAGGCAGCCTCAGCATCGCCGCCGGCCGCATCCCGCTGGTAATTCAAGTCCTCGCCCCCAACCAGCGCCCCGTCCAGGTAACCCAAAACCTTTCGACGTTCTGGAAGGAAGCCTATCCAAAATTGAAGCAGGAGCTGCAGCGGAAGTATCCCAAGCATGAATGGAGATAGAGCGCTTCTTCAACCCGCACGTGAATGAAGTTGCATCTAGATGAGTGATTCCTGCGTAATCGGTTGACCTCCGCAACCCCAATATCTAGGGATTATTGCTCGTGAAAATCAGAGGTCGCACGAAGAGTGACCGTGTCGGAGAACACGGGGTTTGTTGCCTGCTGATCATTTGCTCAGCCTTGCTCATGATAAATTCTGGCTGCGCTGGAATTGGGATGCGAAATCAAATTGATAGCAGGAAACCTAGCCGAGATTCCTGGGCCGCACTCTCTGACGCCAAGGCCGGCAAATCCGATGGACTACATCGATCGTTTTGTGCCGCCTACGCCCAAGTGATGATGCCATACGTGAACGCGGGAGAAGATGCGGAAGCGATCGCGGATAATCTGCATTCGATTTTGAAGGCGGTCGGCGATCAAGCGTTCGCGAGGGCGTTGCTCAAGGAGAGACCAAAGATGCGTACTGCCGTGCGTGATTGCATGTATAAAACCGAAGTCCAGAACCATTATCCGGCGACGTACCAGATTCTCCATGATGCACCTCACGTAAAATGGCCGTCGGACGTGGCTTTTGAGAGCTCAGGCGGCTATCCGACGCAAGACGAGGAATGGACGCGGTGAAAACCGCTCCACTTGGCCCGATGCCAAGGATTCGATCATTCAACGTATACTGTAAAGGATCGCAAAGAAGCTTATGACTGGCACCGCGTCATTGAAAAAATCGAGAAACTCACCGCCAAGGTGGCGCAGTTGGAGCAGCGGTTTGACGACCTTGAGTATCTCCGCAATCTGGAAAAGGCTATCACCGAAAATGGCGACAAGCCGCTAATCCCTTGGGAGCAAGTCAAAGCCGATCTGGAACTCGACTAAGGTTTATGGCCCCGCCGGTGACGAACCGGTCGTCATCGCCGGTTCCACCAATCGCGTCACATCGATCAGCGGCGTCGCCCCGCCGCCCGTAAACAGCGGTAGCTGGCCATCCCATTGTTGCAGCCCCTCGTATTGGATGAGCGGCGCCGTCAGGCTCTGGGACAGCAGTTCGTTTGCGGTCGCCTGGGCCGTCGCCTTTGTCAGGATTGCCTGGGCATCGCCTTGTGCCCTGGCAATCGCCCCTTTCGCTTCGCCGGTCGCCTTCGTGACGTCCTGGTCTGCTTGCACCTTCGCCTGCGCGAGCAGGTAGGTCTGCCGCTCCGACGCCTGTTGGGCCTGGATCTTTTGATTGAGTGCGGCCTGCAGCGAATCCGGCAAATGCACCTCGCGTACCCCGAAGGAAATCAGCTTGAGATGCCGCCGTTCGAATTCCTCGGTCAAAATCCCGCTGATCTTTTCGACGATCTCGCCGCGCTTGCTCGAAGTGATTTCCTCCCAGCCATACTTCGCGCACACGACTGGCACCTCCGAGCGCGTGTATTGCCGCACCACTCCGTCTTCAACCTGATCGATCGGCGCGCCACCCCAATCGGTATAGAGCTCGCTCGCCTTCTCCTTTTCCACCTGGTACTGGATCACGACATCCAGGTTGATTTGCTGGCCTTCGTTGCTCTGGATCTTGATGGAATCATCCCCGCGGACCGGGCCCTCGGTGCTATTCTGCACCATAGGGTAGGTCTGGATCGTGACCGGGTATTGCTGGATCGCCTGCGTGAAGGGATTGATAAACGCCCAGCCGGGATTGAGCGCCCCGGTGGTGACCTTGTGGCTCGCCTTGTCAAAAATGATCCCGACGTACCCGGGCTGGATGCTGCGCCACGCCGCGAACGTGAACACCAGAAGCACGACCGCCACGAGGCCGGTGAGGACAAGCCGCATCAGACGGGCGGCGAGAAGGGGATTATATGGAAGATGGTCGGGCATGGAGCGATGGGTTTCCAAGGCGTTTCTCAATGCGTTGATGGCGCCGCTGTCGTCCCGGTCGCCGCCGGCGCCGGTGGCGCAGGCTGTGTCAGCCGCGATACGTCGATCATCGGTGTCCCGCCGCCTGCGGTAAACAGCGGCAGCTTTCCATTCCATTTTTGCAGGCCCTCGTACTGGATGAGCGGTGGCGTCAGGCTCTTTGCCAGCAGATCGTTCGCCGCCGCCTGGGCCTTGGCCTTTGTGAGGATCGCCTGCGCCTCGCCTTCGGCTTTCGCTTTCACCCCGTTCGCTTCGCCAGTGGCCTGGGTGACGTCCTGCTCAGCTTTTACCTGTGCCTGCGCGAGCGAGTATTTCTGCTGCTCCGACGCCTGCTGTGCCTGGATTTTTTGATTCAGCGCGTCCTGGAGCGGCTGCGGCAGATGGACCTCGCGGATTCCGAAAGAGACCAGGTTGAGATGGCGCTTGTCGAATTCCCCCTTCAGCACGGTCGTGATCTCCTGCACGATGTCGCCGCGCCTCGTGGACGTGATGTCCTCCCACCCGTATTTCGATGCGACGACAGGGACCTCGGAGCGCGTGTATTGGCGGACCACCCCTTCTTCCACAGCCTCGATCGGCGCTCCCCCCCAATCGACGTAGAGCTGGCTGGCCTGATCTTTTTCCACCTGGAACTGGATGACCACGTCCAGGTTGATCTGCTGACCTTCGTCGCTTTGGATTTTGATCGAGTCATCCCCGCGCACCGGCCCTTCGTCGGAATTCAAGACCATCGGGTAGGTCTGGATCGTCACCGGGTACTCCTGGATTGCCTGGGTGAATGGATTGATGAACGCCCACCCGGGATCGAGCGCCCCGGTGGTGACGTTATGGTTGGCCTTGTCAAAAACGATGCCCACGTACCCGGGCCGGATGCTACGCCACGCGGAGAAAGTAATGACGAGAAGCACCACCGCCACGAGGCCGCCGGTCGCAAGACTGATCAGGCGCGCAATGGGGAGGGGAGGATAGGGGGAATGGTCGGGCATGGGGTTGCTTTCAGATATCGATGATGAAGGGGGGTTTGTCTTTCCGATCCGGCGGCGTCTTTCCCGAGCGCCCTTTGAAGCGTCTCATGATCCGGGGGGCGAGCAGGGAGCCGATGCGCCATGAAATCCACAAAAGGAGGACCGCAATGGCGCCTTCCAGGAGGGTGGGCGTCATGACGTCTGCCCCGCTTGATTGGCCGAAAGCCGGCTTCCCATCGTGTTGTGAAGCATCGTTTCCAACTCGCTTCGCAAAGAATAGGCCCCGCCCTGTGCCTCGTCCATGTGTTTCGCGCCAAATGCGTCTTTGCTCCCATTGCGCCTTTCTGTAAAAAGTCGTCTCACCCATGACCACTTTTTCCCCCGACGCCCGCTGGATCTTTTCCTCCGTTTTCGGCAGCCCACGCTCCTCCGCTCCCGCGCCCTTCTTCCGCAAGACCTTTCAAATCACCAGCCCTATAAAATCGGCCACGCTCACCGCGACCGCCCTCGGCCTCTACGAGTGCGAGATCAACGGCCGGCCCGTCGGCGACCAGGTATTCGCTCCCGGCTGGACCGATTACGAGAAGCGCGTGATGTCGCAGACCTGCGACGTCACTCTGCTGCTCCGCGAAGGGGAAAACGTCCTCGGCGCCGTCCTTGGCGATGGCTGGTACTGCGGCTTCGTCGGTTGGAAGAACCGCCAGCTCTATGGCGACCGCCCGCGATTCCTCGCGCAGTTGCGCGTCGCGCTCGCCGATGGCTCCGAGATCCTGTTCGTCACCGACGGCACGTGGAAAACCGCCATTGGCCCCATCCGCGAGAACGACCTCCTCATGGGCGAACTCCACGATGCGCGCCAGGATCTCGGCGCATGGTCCAGCCCCGGTTACGACGAGTCCGCGGCATGGCACCTCGCCTTGTCGGAGCCGGTCGATCCTGCACTGTCGATCGAAGACCGCCTCGGCCCGCCCGTTCGCCGCAAGGAAGAGATCGCGCCGCATCTGGATCAGGCGAAACTCGACGAATTCCGCCAGCCCTGCCTGATCTACGATTGCGGCCAAAACTTTGCCGGCCGCGCCCGTATCTCCGTTCGCGCCCCGCGCGGCACCGTCATCCGCCTGCGCTTCGCCGAGATCCTCGACACGAATCGCGCGCTCTACCTCGAGAACCTCCGCGGCGCGCGCGCGACCGATCATTACATCTGCCGCGGCGACGGCATTGAGACATGGGAGCCGCGCTTCACCTTCCACGGCTTCCGCTACGTCGAGGTGCGCGGCCTCACCGCGGATCAACTCGTCTCGATCACCGGAGTCGTCCTTCACTCTGACACTCCGCCCACGGGCAGATTCCGCTGTTCCAGCGACCTCCTCAATCAGCTCCAGCACAACATCGTCTGGGGCCAGAAGAGCAACTTCCTCGAGGTCCCGACCGATTGCCCGCAGCGCGACGAGCGCCTCGGCTGGACCGGCGATGCGCAGGTCTTTGTCCGCACCGCCGCGTTCAACATGGACGTGCGCGGTTTCTTCCATAAATGGATGCGCGACGTGCGCGATGCCCAGGAGGCAATTGGCGGCATCCCCCCGGTCGTGCCGAACCGGCAATTCACCGACGTGAAAGACGATGGCGGCCCGGCGTGGTCCGACGCGACGATCATTTGCCCATGGACCATTTACCTCTGCTACGGCGACGAGCAGATTCTCGCGGATCATTACGAATCCATGCGCCGCTACATGGATTTCCTGAAAAAACATCGTTGCGCCGGCCCGATCCGCTGCCATTGGTCCGTCGATGACTGGGGCGGTTTCGGCGACTGGCTCGCGCTTGACGGCAGCGGCAAGGTCGATGGCGCCACCCCGCGCGACCTGATTGGCACGGCATTTTATGCCAATGACGCCGCCATCATGGCCCGGGTCGCCGCGCTCCTCGGCCGCGAGGAGGACGCCGCCGCGTACCGCGAATTGCACCAGGCCGTTGCCGACGCGTTCAACCGCCGCTATGTCACCCCCGATGGCCTCATCGCATCCGGCACGCAAACCGCCAGCGTCCTCGCGCTGCACTTCGGTCTCGTCGATGGCGCGCAAAAGCAAACCATGGCCCGCGAGCTGGCGCGCGACGTGGAGAAGCGCGGCTTCCATCTCGCCACCGGCTTCGTCGGCACCCCGTACATCCTCGACGTCCTCGAGGAGAACAGCTTCCTCGACACCGCCTACAAGCTCCTCGAGCAGGAGACCTTTCCCTCATGGCTATTCCCCGTGAAAAACGGCGCCACGACCATTTGGGAGCGCTGGGACGGCTGGACGCCGGAACGCGGGTTCCAGGACAAGAACATGAACTCCTTCAACCATTACGCATACGGTGCGGTCGGCGCATGGATGGTCCGGACCGTGGCCGGTCTCGATCTCGATCCCGCCCTGCCCGGCTACCGTCACATCATTTTCCGCCCCCGCCCCGGCGGCAGTTTGACGTGGGCTGAGGCCTCGCTCGAGACTGCTCGCGGCGCCGCCGCCATCCGGTGGGAACGCGATGGAAACTCCCTCCGTCTCGATCTCACCGTCCCCGACAGCGCCCAGGCGACGCTCCAGCCGCCCCCCGGCTACGGCGCGGAACGCAAGCTCCCGGCCGGCCGCCACGCCATCGTCCTCGAACCGCAGCGCTAGCGCCCGCTCGTACCCGTCTGCTGCGGTGCGGTTTCATTCGCGGACTGGATCACCGTCGTCCCCGGCGCCGCCTGCACGTCGAAAAACGGCTCTGCGAGATTCCCCGTCGCGATCACTGTCCCCGCTCCCTTGCCCACGACGAGGTGCCGTTTTCCGGGCCTGTCAAAACTGTTTCCGGTCAGGATGGCCCGCCCTGCCTCGATGTCGATCGCCCCAGCCGTATCGCTCCATGTCTGGATTTCGCAACTGTCCAGCGACACGATTCCCTTTGGTGCGCGCATGGTGACCACTCGCGCGATCGGGCCCCAGAATGCGCAGTTGGTAAAACTGATCCGGTCCTGCACCCCGGGCCCGATCTCCACCGCGCTCGTGTCCTTGCTGCCCCACCGCCCGACAAATTCTCCGTCGCTGATCTCCCAGTGGGAATAGGCGGCCTCGAAATCCAGCGGCAATCCGCAACTGTCCGCCCCGCACCCGATCATTTTCCCGCACGAGGGATGGTGGCTGTTCGGGCTGGCGATGAACTTGTATCCGACGCCGTAGCCGAAGCTGAAGCAATCTACGAGCGCCTGCCAGTCCGTGAATGCCAGTTCGAAGGCGACCCCGTTCTTATTGATCCATTGACTGTACGGATCGTTCACCGAGTACGCAGTGCCAAACGGCCAGAAGTGAACATTCTCGATCCGCCCGATATCCCCGATCCAGTCCATGTAAATGCCGGAATGGCTCGGATAACCCGTCACGTTGCGAATGAGATGCCGCCCCGCCCCGATCAGCCTGATCGCGTCGTAGGAATTCAGGAACATGCAGTTCTGAATCGCGACGTTGTCGATGCTGACGCGGCTGTTTCGACCGACCGAGACCGTAGGCGGATATGGTACTGGCGGTACGTCCGCTTTGCTCCATTCCGGATAGGTAATGACAAATCCTTCAATCGTCGCGTTCATGCCGGCCAGTTGGATGAACGGCACTCCGTCCGGCTGGCCCCGGCCCGCATAGGCGAACAGCGTTGACCCCAGCCGCCGGCCATTCGCGAACAGCTCTCCGCTCGCGCTTGGCGCTGAGGTGAATGTCCCGCGCAGCGTCACGTTCGCCGGGATGCTCAGCGTCCCAGCGATCCGGTAATTCCCCGCCGGCACCTCCACGATCCCGCCCCCTTGCGAGCCCGACTCGTCGAGCGCCGCCTGCAATGCCGCCGTATCGTCCACCTTCCCGTCGCCCAGCGCCCCGCGATCCAGCACGCAAATCAGCCCCCGTTTCGCCTCGCCCCGGACCGCCGGCACGAGCAGTAGCGCGACGGCCGCGGCCGCCAGCGGTGTTCTAAAATTTTGCAATTTTCTGACGAAAGCCATTGAGGGAAGCATGCAAATTGAACCGCCCATTCCGGGCTCCGTTGCAGCCGGCCACTGGAAATGTTTGAACTCCCCCGCCCCATGCGCTAACATCCCTCCCAAGGTGCAAATTCATCTGACCAGCCGACTTATGCCGCTCCGCGGATCGCTTTCTTCCACGGAAGAGATCGATGCGTCCGGAGCTGTTTTCGCATAACCTGTCGGCTGGCGCTGTCCTTGGGGGGAGGCGGTCGCTGCCGCTAAAAGAAATTTCCATCCCCAGTTTCCATCCCATGTTTTCCAAAGTCAGCACGAAGTACCGGCCCTTCCCGCCGATCCATTTGCCGGACCGGCAATGGCCCAGCCGCATCCTCACGCACGCTCCCATCTGGTGCAGCGTCGATCTCCGCGACGGCAACCAGGCTCTCCCCGAGCCGATGAATGTCCCGCGCAAGCTCGAGCTCTTCGACACCCTCCTTAAGTGCGGGTTCAAGGAAATCGAGGTCGGTTTCCCCTCCGCGTCGAATACCGAGTTCGAGTTCATGCGCCGCCTCATCGAGGACGACCTCATCCCGCCGGATGTCACCATCCAGGTCCTCGTCCAGGCGCGGGAGGATTTGATCGACCGCACCATCGAGTCCCTCGTCGGCGCCCATCACGCGATCATCCACCTCTACAATTCCACGTCGCCCGCGCAACGCCGCTACGTCTTCGGCATGGAAAAGCCGGAGATCGTCCAGGTCGCCTGCCGCGGCACCCAGTGGATCAAGGACCGCCTCGGCCGCCTCGCCGGCACGGACGTCACTTTCCAGTATTCGCCCGAGAGCTTTTCCGCCACGGAGGTTGAGTTCGCCGTCGAGATTTGCGAGGCCGTCATGGAGGTCTGGCAGCCCACGGCCGCCAAGCGCCTCATCCTCAATCTCCCCGACACCGTGGAGGTCGCGATGCCCAATGTTTACGCCGACCAGATCGAGTGGTTCTGCCGCAACTTGAAGAATCGCGACCGCGCCATCGTCTCCGTCCACACCCACAACGACCGTGGCACCGGTGTCGCCGCCACGGAGCTCGCCCTGCTCGCCGGCGCGGAGCGCGTCGAAGGCACCCTCTTCGGCAATGGCGAACGCACCGGCAATCTCGACATCGTCACTGTCGCGCTCAATCTCTACATGCACGGCATCGACCCGCGCCTCGATTTCTCGCAGCTCAACGCCATCCGCGACGCTTACGAGCGCTGCACAAAGATGACCGTCCCCGAGCGCCAGCCCTACGCCGGCGAGCTCGTCTTCACCGCCTTCTCCGGCTCCCACCAGGATGCCATCAAGAAAGGCCTCGCCGCCATGGCCGACCGCCAGCGCGCCGGCGAGGAGCCCGTCTGGGATGTCCCGTACCTGACCGTCGATCCCAACGATCTCGGGCGCCATTATCGCGAAGTCATCCGCGTCAACAGCCAGTCCGGCAAAGGCGGCATGGCCTACCTGCTGGAAAACGAGTTTGGCATCATTCTCCCGAAGGAGATGCAGCGCGAGTTCGGCCCCCTGGCCAACGATCAGGTCGACAAGCTCGGCCGCGAAGTCACCGCCGGGGAGATTCGCGACATCTTCTGGCGCGAATACATCGACAGCACCACCCCCATCGAGCTGGTCCACTTCGAAAGCGGCACTCGCGACGGCGCCGTCCATTGCAAGGCCGCGCTCCGCGAGAACGGCCAGACCCGCGATGTAGAGGGCCAGGGCAACGGCCCCATCGCCTCCTTCGTAAAAGCGCTGAGCGCCGCCGGCCACGCCGGCGTTGAGGTGGCAAATTACACCGAGCACGCCCTCTCCTTCGGCGCCGAAGCCGCCGCCATCGCCTACATCCAGATCAAGCTCGCCGACGGTCGCAACTTCTGGGGCGCCGCCGTCGATACCAACATCGAGCTCGCCCCCATCAAAGCCCTCCTAAGCGCCGTAAACCGCAGCCTGAAGTAGCCGCGCCGCTTTTCGCGAAGAGTTGCAGCCATGGGCCGCCGACCCACGCGGGGGTGCACCATGTAGTCGTCTGCTGCGCCGGGCTTTGAAATCAGCCTCGCCGCAGAACGTTCGAAAGCGATTCGCTAGATTCCAGACTCGCCAGACTTGTACTTGTGTTTGGCGTGTTGTTCTTTCGGGTCGCAATGTAGTAAAGTCAGAATATGACAATTCTGATCTTCGGAGCGGAAAGCGACGAAATAATAACCGGCGTACTCGTTTCGAAAGTCTTTTTCTTGAATTGAAGATGAGTAGTCTAAAAGTCAGTGCCTGCGGTTTGCTGCTAATATTTCTGGTTGCGGGGAGAGCTTTGCAAGCGATGAACATGTATTCCTATGACCTGGATTCGCTGGTTTACATGAGTACGGACGTGGTTGAGGCAACGCTGGAAAAATCGGATAATTTCAGCGAAC
>Ga0326727_10023050_pt1 | contig 11945 bp, 12 predicted proteins | sample MB2enrmetagenome_FD_207643 | JGI IMG/M metagenome (GOLD analysis project Ga0326727, IMG submission 207643) | Lab enriched peat soil microbial communities from McLean, Ithaca, NY, United States - MB29MY | ecosystem: Environmental > Terrestrial > Soil > Wetlands > Peat | place: USA: New York... | reverse complement strand
GGACGTTGCGGGCGGCCGGGCTTTCGGACTTATCGCCGTGCGTGTCGGCCGCCCAATGGATCGAGCGACTTCTGTGATGATCTAGGCTCGCTGGATGGCGCGCATATCGTTGCCACTTCGAAGATCGCTCTCTGGTATCCCCTGGGGCGGCAATCACGGCTATCCGCTCGCCAGGGGATGTTATAGAACCGGTTCCAAGGTCTCCCCGTCGATGTCATCCCGAAGGTGCCCACCGCAAAGGCTTTCACAGCCACCAGGAAGTTCAGCACCACCTTAACTGCAACGCTTCCGGGCCCGGAAGTAAGACGGCGAAGGAACGTCAAGGTGTGAAGCGTTCCTTCTGATTGGAATCTACCACACGGGATGGCGCGTTTCGCGTGGCGACGGCGGTAAGTAGCACAAACCAAACGGAAGAAAAAACTGAAATGATTGTGAATGCCAATTGGGGGCGGCCCGCGTGGCGCCGCCAGGGGCGACTTCGATACGCAGAACTTCTTCGGCGCCGCCGGGCTGGGGTTCCTTACCTTTTCAAAAACTCCCGCAGGTTCTCAAACGAAATGGCCCACACCGCGCGGCGCGATTCGTAGCCCTTCAGCTCCACCTCGCGGCGCACGAAAGGGGAATCGCCGGAGACGTGAAGCTCGGAGTAAGTGCGTTCGCCAAGGGCCACGCCCAGGCCCAGTTCCTTGGTGGCGCTCTCCAGGCGGAAGGCGGCGTTGACGGGTTCGCCCAGGGCGGTGTTGTCGCCGCCGCCGATAATGGCCGTTCCGGTATTGATCCCGGCGCCGATGCGCAGGGGCTCGGGGAGCGGCAACTGGCGGTGGATCGCGGCGGTGACGGCTTGAATTTCGTCCACCGCCCGCAGCGTGCGAATGATGTCGGCGGCCAGGAGGCTGGGGTCGTCGTGAACCCAGATGGCCATCACCGCGTCGCCGATGTATTTGCGCGCCCAGCTTCCCTGGCGCTCGGCGATTTGTCCCACGTGGAGGAACCAGGTTCCCACGGTTTGCGCCAGCACGGCCTCGGGGACGGAGCGGGTGAGGCGGGAGAAATCTCGGATGTCCACCACCACGATGGTGGCGAGCGATTGCATGTGGATGGCGGCGGTGGGCGCTTCGCGCGCGGCGGCGCCGGGCGGCGCGGCTTCCCTGGCGCGGGCGCGGGCGGCGCGGAAGAGCAACTCCTGATCGCCGAAGGCCAGCCGGTCGCCATCGGCGAGGATGCGGGGCAAGCTGACGCGCTGGCCGTTCACGAAGCAGCCGTTGCGGCTGCCGAGATCGACCAGCGAATAGTCGCCGCCCTCGCGCCGCTGGATGAGGGCGTGCAGGCGGGACACGGAGCGGCTGTCGAGCATCACGGCGCAGCCGTCGCCGCGTCCGATGGCCCAGGATTGTCCGGCGTTCAGCGGGTAGCGGCGGCCCGCACCTTCCAACAGGAGGTAAGCCTCTGGCTCCGCGGGTGTCACCGACATCCAATGTAGCAGACCGTGCGGAATGGCAATGGCTCTGCGGCGGGGCGGCGGCCGGGCATTTGGCGTAAGGAATCCGCGGCTGATAGACTGTAACCCAAGTTCTGGGGCTGTCAGCGGCTAAGGCAAATGGCAGATTGCGCCGATAAATGGGTAGGCGCGAGTGACCGCGATGGGGACCGCGCCGGGAAATGAAAGGCGGGGAAGGCCGGATGAACGTCGTCGCGATCTTCATTTATCTGCAATTGCTGGACGTACTGACCACGCTGTTGGGCTTCCGCCTGGGAGCGGGAGAGGTGAGCCCGTTTATCCGCATGCTGATGCACGCGGGTCCGGCAACCGGAGTGATGTTGTCCAAACTGCTGGCGCTGAGCCTGGGGGCACTGTGCGTACACCTCAAGCGGCTGCACGTAATCCGCTGGGCCAGCTACTGGTACGGCGTGCTGATCGTGTGGAACCTGATGGTGGCGTTGGCGGCGCAGAGCCGGGTCCCCGGCTGAGGGCCAGGCGCAGCTTACCGCGTCAGCCAGGATGCCGTGGCCATGAGGCCCGCCAGCAGCGCGCCTTCGGTCAGAATCCGCCGCCAGCTCAGCTTTTGGGCGGAGTGTCCGCCAAGGGATGCAAATATTTCATGCCACATGGGACTCCTGCCTGCAGAGATCGTATCACCAGTCTCCCGTCCGTGAGGTCCACCTTGTACAGGGGCAGGTCGTGCGGTTTCACAATATACCTGCCGCCCTGAATATCGATCGAATCGCGGTACCGGAAAACCACGTAGGGGTTGGCGCCGGCGGCGCGCACGCGGAACTGGGCGGTGGAGGCTTCGTAGTTGCCGTAGCTGAAGCAGCGGCCCAGACAAACGCGGTCGATCATGTGAGCCATGGCGAAGGTGCGCAGCGTGTCGTCGTCGACGCCGCTCACCACGCGCTGGCCGGGAGCGAGCCGCGCCACGGTATCCTGCATGCGGTCCTCGAAGGAATTCAGGGCGCGCTCGTCGCGGAATAGGAAGCTGAAAAACACCAGCGCCACCAACCCCAGGCCGCAGCGCACCACGACGCGGGCGTTGGCGCTCCCGAGCAGGGCGCAGACGCAGATCCCCACTCCCAGCGACATGCGCTCGGCGATGTAGACCAGGGAGTGCTGAAAGCCGGGGATAAAGACCGTGCTGGGCATGACGAAAACGCCGGTGGCGCTGACGATGCAGATCTGGAACGCCATGCTGGAGGCCACCCGGCGCGGCCCCAGGCGGTGCATCAATTCCAGGAACAGCAGTCCCCAGATCAGCAGCAGCCCGATCAGCACGAAGTAGTACTTGAGATCGAAGACCCACACCTGGTCGACGCCGGTGGTGCTGACGATCTGCAGCGGCGACCACCGGGTGACGGTGCGGAGGTTCAGGCCGGCGTGGATCAGGACCATGACGAGCAGCGATCCGGCCGCCAGGAAGGAGTGATAGCGCGGCGGAATCCGCCGGGCGAGCCACAGGTACGCCAGCAGGCAGCCCGTCCAGGCCACCGGGAGCCCGTGGGCCACGTAAGCCAGGGCGAGAACCGGGATGGCCACGAACCAGCGGCGCCCGCCTGGTTCCCAAACCAGCGCCAGCGCCCAGAAGCACAGCCCCAGGCTGAGATAGAAATTGAAGAAGCCCATGTGGAAGACCCAGCCATAGGCCAGCATGGCGATGCAGATCAGCAGGTGCCAGGGCCGGCGGCCGGCCACCCTGGAGACAAAGGCGAAAGCCCCCCACACGAACACCAGGACGGCGATGGAGACGGCGATGCGCTGGGCGGCTTCGGCCCCCACCAGGCCGTAGAGCCGGCCAAGCATCAGATCGAACAGCAGGTTGGTGGTCTGGCTGGCCAGCGACAAACCCTGCACGCGGCCGGTTTCGATCAACTTGGTGAGCCAGGCGTTGTAGATGTGGCTGGAGAGATCGCCGGCTTGCAGGCGGGGCTGCCAATAGCAGGGGATTAGCAGCAGAATGGAAAGCCCGCCGTAGAGCAGGGCGGAGCGGCGCAGAGCGCCGGGCCGGCGGCCGGGCGGGGTTGGCGGTCCATCGGCGGGAGCCGCAGGCGGGAGCTTGGAAAACCAACGTTTAATCTGCATCTACGCCATCCTCAGGCCCTTGAACAGGGGGATCAGCGCGAACGGAGTGGCCACCGACGCGATGCTTTCCCCGGTCTGGACGATGCCCTGCTCGGCGATCTCGGAGATATCGGCGGCGGCCAGCCCGAGATAACCGATCTGGAAGGGATCGATTCGCATGATGCGGCAGCAGGTGGCATCCACGGCCACCGGATCCTCTCCGGTCACCACCAGGCCGACCGGCTTGGGCACGCCTTGAATGGGACCGTTGCCTTCCATGCCGACGATCCCGTCCACGATGGCGAACTTGCGCGGGTATATGGTTTGCAGGTCGGCGACGCACTCGTTGATGCCCGCCCAGTGAAGGGCGTTCTTGGGCCAGCCGTAGACGCCTCCGGGAACGGTGCCGAAGAGGTTCTTCATGGAAAGCGTGGCGCCCACCAGGTGATGGGTTTTCATCTTGGGCATGGACACCAGCAGGCCGGCGCCCAGAACGGTGTTGGGAAGGTAGAGCTTGGAGATTCGCGAAAACCGCCCCTTGGGCCGGACGCGGGTGACATCGTCGAGGTTCAGATCGACGAAGAGATCCTCGAATTTGGGAATGACCTGGAAGTATCCGGCGGCCTCGGCGAGATCGAGCGTGTTGCGGCGGTGCCCGGGGCCTTCGGCGATACGCACGCTGGCCGCGCCGGCGGCCATAAAGGCCTCGTACGCGGCGTGGACCACCAGGGGATGGGTATTGATGCTGGTGGCCGCCTCGTACTCCACCAGGTTGGGTTTGAGAACCACGCTGCGGCCGCGAACGTCCAGGCCGTGGGAGGCCAGGATGCGCCGCATGGTGTCGTACAGGCTCTGATCGTAGGCCGGCGCGCGCACGATGGAGACCCGGGGAGGCGCGGCGGGAGCAGCCGGGCTGCCGCCGTTTTTGCAGCCGGCCAGCAGAACTCCGCCCGCCGACATTGCCAACCATTCGCGCCTGGAGAATTTCGTGTGCATTCTGTCAACCCCAGATACGGTCGTTGCCCTGCTCGGCCGCGGTCATCACCAGATCCAGGGAGGTTTCCGGAACGGTGCGGTAAATCACGCCGGAGGGCGTGCAGTAACCGGCGGGAAGGCGGCCGTGCACCCGCAGGCCGAAGCGCAGCCAGTTCAGCGCATCCGCCGACCGGCACTCCGCCAGAAAACGCTCGGCCGCCGTCAGGCCCCGGTCGACTTGCGGCGCCTGGATACCGCGCAGAGCGGCCAAAGCCATGCCGGTGGTTTCGGGGTAGGGAGGCGCGGGATATCCCAGGGGCGCCGGAGCGCCGTGATTCCACCCGCCTTCGTCGCACGCCCGGCTCAACAGGAACTGGCGCCCGGCATCGATACGGCGGCGGATGGCGGCGGCGGGCTGGCGGCGATTCTCTTTGTCCAGGGCCAGAATGGCGATGGATGTAGGCCCCACCCAGGCGGCGGTTCCGGGGAGCCATGGCCAGGCGGGAAACCGCGGGTCGCTGACCGGGGTGTCGTTGCCCAGCAGCCATTCCCGGAAGCGGAACAGGACGGTGGTTTCCTCGCCGGTAGTGTCCAGGAGCCAGGCAATGGCGCGGCGATGGGCGGCGGCGCCGATCTGCTCGGGGCCAAGCAGGGTCACCAGCGCGGTCACCCAACTGCTCTGATCCACTTCGCGGCGTGGAGGCCATCCGCCATCGCTCCGGACGAGCGAGCGGAGCCACGCCACGCCCCGCTCGGCGGGGGCGGTTTCGCCGGCCGACTCGAGGGCCAGGATGGCCAGAACCGTCGGTTCCGTCCACGACCCTCCAGCCACGTAAGGCCAGCCGCCATCCCGGTTCTGTTTGCGGATCAGAGCTTCGGTCGACATGGGGTGACAAGGCTGGCGGCGCGCAGCGCCCGCGGGGGTTTCGCCAGCCCTCATGGGGCGATCATTGCCGGGTGGTGCGGCGGCCGCGGCGCCGCGCCAGAAGCATAACGAGCGAGACGCCGGCCGCCAGCCAGATCGCCCCTTGAATCGCGAGGTCCATCTAATCTTCTCCTTTGCCGGTTAAGCTCGGCTGGCTGGAGCGACGCGGACCGGGAGCGGTCCGCGCCGGTTCTACCGATGTGTTCGCCTGGCCTTACGGCGCTTCAAAAACAGCCACATCAGCAGGCCCGCTGTCAGCCAGATGATTGCTTGAACAAGTGTCGTACTCATCGTTTATAAGTCTCCTCTCTTTCGAATCGCTTATCTACCTGCGCCACTCATCATTGGGAACAAATACTTCACAATCTGCAAAATGCCGGGGCCGGCGGCCACAATCAGCATGGAGGGCAGAATAAAAAAGAAGATGGGGAAAACCAGTTTCACGCCCACCTTCCCCGCCCGTTCCTCGGCTTCCTGGCGGCGCCGCACGCGAAGGAAGTCGGAATGGGTGCGCAACGACTCACCCATGCTGGTGCCGAAGCGGTCGTTCTGAATCAGAATGGCCACCAGCTTGATAAGTTCCGGCTCGCCGGTCCGCTCGCCCAGGTTGCGCAAAGCTTCGGAACGGCGTTTGCCGGCGCGCATTTCGAGGGTGACCAGCGACAGTTCTTCGCTGAGATCCGGGTGGCTGACCTGCAACTCGCGGGCGACGTGCTGGATGGCCTGGTCGAGGCCCAGTCCGGCTTCCACGGAAACCACCAGCAGATCGAGGGCGTCGGGGAGCGACAGGCGCATCTGGATCTGCCGCTTGGCCACCTTCTTCTCCAGCACGAAGCGCGGCAGAATCCAGCCCGCGGCGCAGCCCGAAATAATCAGGGCCATCTTCAACACGGGGTTGGGCGGCATCTTGGGTTCGAGAGCCAGGCTGATGGACAGCAGGATCAGAACGGCCACGATACGGATGCCGTAAAAAACCGGCAAGGCGTTCTCGGAACGGATGCCGGCGCGCATCAGGTCCAGCTTGAGAGAGGCGACTTCCGCCTCCGACGACGGCACCTTGGAGCCGATGGTATTCAAAAACGTGACGATGGTGCTGGATGTTGGTTCGGTCTGGGCGTCGATGACCCGCTGCCGGGCGTCGGCGGTGATGACCGGAGCGCCGAGCTGGCGCATGAACTTACCGGGCTTATAGAAGATCCGGTAACCCACGCCGCTGATAGCGGTGAGCAGCATGAAGAACGCCAGGATGGAAAGTAGTAACGGATGTTCCATCTTACACCTTTATATTGATAATCTTCTTGATGAAGAAATTACCGAGAAGCTGCGCCACGATGGCGCCTCCTATCATCCACTTACCGTCGCTGTCCTCAGCCATGCCCTGCAGGTATCCGGGCGCCACCACCAGCAGGCCCACCATGGTGGCCACCGGCATGAGCGTGAGGATGGTGGCCGTCAGGCGCCCGTGGGCGCTGGCCGCTTTCACCTGGCCCTTGAGGCGGAACCGCTCGCGGATGACGTAGGCCAGGCGCGACAGAATTTCGCTCAAATTGCCGCCGGTCTGCTTCTGCAGCAGCACCGAGGAGGTGAAGAACCGAATATCGAGGAGCGGAACGCGCATGGCGAAATTGCGCATGGCGATGTCGAGCGGCGCTCCCAGGTTCTGCTCGTTGAACAGGGTGCGGAACTCCTGCCCGAGCGGATCGACGATCTCCTCGCCCACCATTTCGAGGGTAATGGTGAAAGCGTGGCCGGCGCGCATGGACCGCGCCAGAAAGTCCAGCGCTTCGGGAAGCTGTTCTTCCATGCGGTCCAACCTCTGCTTGCGCTTGTGGCGGACGAAGAGGTAGGGCGAAGCGCCCATGGCAATGGCCAGGGTGACGGCGGTGACCGGGCCGCTGATCAGCAGCGGGAACATGAATCCCAAGGCCAGCCCGGGAATGGTCATCAACACCATGGCGACCAGGAGCCGGTTGGACGACCAGGTCATGCCGGCCTGCTGCAGCATCTCCTGGGCATGGCGGGTGAACTGCAACGACCTGAGAATGGCCTTGATGCCGGTGGGCCGGTCGGGCTCCATCTCCTTCAACAGGGTGGTGATGCCCACGGTGCTTTCACCGGCGGCGGTGTGCAGGATATCGACCACGTGCTGCTTGCGGCGGGAGTCCAGAAACTTCTGGCCGACGCTGGCCGCCAGCATGGTGAGCGCGAAAAGAACGATAAAGCAGGCAATTACCGCAACGGGCATTAACGGATCTCCACGACGGTCTGGAACAACTGCGTGGGCAGCGTGATTCCAGCGGCCTTCAAGCGATCGTAGAACTTCGGCCGGATGCCGGTCGCGCGGAAGCGGCCCATAACTTTCCCGGATTCGGCGAGTCCGGTTTTCTCGAACAGGAAAATGTCCTGCAGAGTGATCATGTCCTGTTCCATGCCGACCACTTCGGTGATGTGGGTGACGCGGCGCGAACCGTCGCTGAAGCGCGAAGTCTGGATAAAGAGATCCACGGCGGACGCGATCTGCTGGCGGATGGAGCGGATGCCCATGTTGGCGTTGGCCATGCCGACCATGACTTCGAGGCGGCCCAGAGAGTCGCGGGGGGTGTTGGCGTGAATGGTGGTGAGCGATCCGTCGTGGCCGGTGTTCATGGCCTGCAACATGTCGAGGGCCTCTTCGCCGCGGACCTCGCCGACGATGATGCGGTCGGGACGCATACGGAGGGCGTTGATGACAAGTTGGCGGATATGGATGGCGCCGGTGCCCTCGACGTTGGCGGGGCGCGTTTCCATGCGGGCCACGTGGGTCTGCTGGAGGCGCAATTCGGCGGCGTCCTCGATGGTGACGATGCGCTCGTCCTCGGGAATGTAGGAAGAAAGCGCGTTGAGCAGGGTGGTCTTACCGGAACCGGTGCCGCCGCTGATGAGGATGTTGAGGCGGGCCTTGACGCAGGCCTTGAGGAGTTCCAGCATGCCCTCGGTGAAGGCCAGCTTGGCGACCAAGTCTTCGCCCTTCATGGCGTGGCGGCCGAAACGGCGGATGGAGAGCAGCGGCCCATCCACGGCCACGGGCGGACTGGCGGCGTTGACGCGGGAGCCGTCCGGCAGGCGGGCGTCCACCAGGGGGGAGGATTCGTCCACGCGCCGGCCGACGCGCGAGACCACCTTCTCAATGATGCGCAGCAGGTGGGCGTCGTCCTTGAACTCGACGGGAGTGCGGTACAGTTTGCCGCCGCGTTCCACGTACACCAGGCGGGGCGTGGTGACCAGAATGTCGCTGACGGTGGGATCCTGCAGGAGGGGCTCGAGCGGGCCGAGGCCGAAGACCTCGTCCAGAATTTCCTCGATGACGCGGTCTTTCTCGACCAGGCTGAGAGGGGTCTTCTCTTCCTCGACGAGTTTGGCGACGGCGGCCCGGATCTCGGCGCGCACCCGCTCGCCGGCCATGGAGGACAGGGCCTCCAGGTTGATCCGGTCCAACAGCTTCCGGTGGAGAGTAAACTTCAACTCCTGATATTCCGGAGTGTAACCCTCGCGATTGAACAGCCGGTTGACCCAGCCGGTTTCGCGTGTATCCCCATGTCTCGGATTGACATCCAGTATGGGAGGCATTTTCGTTTATCCCTTTCCGTTATCCAAACAGCCCGAAGCGTTTCTTGTCCTTCGACTTGTCGTCTTCCAGGCTGCCCAGCTTCATGGCCAGCCTGGCGATCTGCTTACCGAGATCGGAGTTGCGGTTGAGCATCCGCCCTTCGGCGTAGGCTTCGTACAGCTCGGCGTAGTCGTTGGGAATGGTGTAAAAGATCGGAACACCCAACATCCTTTCCAACTCGTCGGGAGTGATTTCCAACCGTTTGGGCGCCCGGTTCAGAATGAGCTTGATCCGGTTCTTGCCGTAGCCGCTGTCGAGAAGGGTCTGAACGATCTGCTTGGACTGGTGCAGCGCGGGGACTTCCAGGGTGGTAACGAGGCAGGCCTCGTCGATCTCTTCCAGGGCGGCCATGCCCATGCGGCTGAGGCTGCGGCCCAGATCGACCAGCGTCCAGTCGTAATGGGGACGGGCGAAGGCGAGGACGCGGCGGATCTGGTCCCCGGTGGGCTCCAGCTTGGATGCCAGCGTCAGCGGCGAGGAGACGATTTCCACGCCCGGGATGCCATTGGAAACCAGCGCTTTCCAGTAGTGAATGTCCAGACGGTGGAGGTTGGTGACGGCATCCAGAATGGAGTACACGGACTTGGTCTTGGTGATGAAGGCGACCATTCCGGCGTCCAGGTCGAAATCCGCCAGCAGAACCTTCTGATTGTGGCGGCCCAGTTCGGCGGCCACGTGGGTGACCAGGGTGGTGGCGCCGCAGCCGCCCTTGGACGAGAAGAACCCGTAAGCCTTGCCGCCGCTCTTCTTGGCTCCGTCGCGCCGGCGGCTGCGCTCGGTGGAGCGCCTTTCGAGCGCCCGCTTGAGCGGTTCGCGAAGCGGAGGATACAGGTACTCGTTGATGCCCGCGCGCAGCGACGAGAGGATGGCGTCGGCCTGGGCGGTGGTGTTGAGGGCGATGATCATCGGGTCGCCGATGGCTCCCCGAATGGAGGCCACGAGCCCTTCCAGGGGTTCGCGCCAGTTGCTGATATCGACCAGGACGACATCCGGCCGCATGCGTTCCAGCCGGTCGAGGAAGCTGCTCAAGTCGCCGATATCCTGGTGTTCCACGATGATGCGGAACGGCAGGTCGGCCAGGCAGGACTGCGTTTGCGCGAGCAAATCGCGGTTCTCGATCGCCAGACCGATGGTCAGCGGATACATGGCGTCTCTCCCCGATCGATCCTCATCAATGGCCGCCCGATCCCGTCCCCGGCATCGGCGTGGGCGTCACGCCCGGATTGACGTTGGGCTGCCCTACGATGGGGACAAGTCGGATGGCCTGGGGCTCGGTCGCCGCAGCGGGAGCCTGTTGGCCCTGCTTCTGCTGCTGGACGAGTTGCTCCACTGGAACACTTGGGGTAGGCGGATGCACGGCAACGGGCCCGGTCTTGTCCATGCCAGGTTGGCTCATGGGTATCTCGCTGTTCCTGGGCATGAACGGTTCCTTGAATGTTAGCACGGGAGCCGCCTGGTCGGTAGGAATTGGCCGTACTAGCTCGGGCGTAATCAGTACCAGGAGCTCAGTGTTGGCGCGGTTGATCGACTTGGTCTTGAAAAGATTCCCCAGCACCGGAATACTGCTGATTCCGGGCACTTTGGAGAAGCTCTCGGTCACGCTGTTGTTGAGCAGCCCGGCGATCACGAAGCTCTGGCCGCTCTCCAGTTCCACCTCGGTCTGGAACCGCTTGGTGGTCAGGCCGGGAACGGGGTAGCCATCGATGGACAGCGCATTGGTGAAGTCCAGCGCGCTGACTTCGGGAGACACCTGGAGCCGGATGGTGCCGCGCGGGGTAACGTTGGGGATGAAGCTCAGGCGGACGCCGTACTCCTTGAACACAATCGAGATTCCGCCCACGCCACCGGGCTGGACTTCGGGGTAGGGAAACTCGCCGCCCGCCAGGAAGCTGGCCTGCTTGCCGTTGATGGCCAGCAAATTGGGCTCCGCCAGCACCTGCGCCAGGCTCCTGGTTTGCAGGGCCTGAATAGCGGCGGTCAAATTGATGTCCTTGCGGAACAACAACACGTTCACGGTGTCGGCAATGGAGATGGTTTTATTGCCGTCGATGCTGATGGGAGGGCCGGTGGTTCCAATCCCGGTTCCCGTATTGAACGCGCCGGAAGCCAGGTTGACGCCCAACTGAATGGCGGCGCCGCGGTCCACGTCGGCGAAGCGGACCTTCAAGAGGATTTGCGGGTCTTCGGCGGGAATTTCCACGCGCAGCAGGTTGACCACCTTGTTCGCCAGGGTAGAGGCAATGCTCGCGGCGCGATCGGCCGACACCACGTCCTTGACGGTGCCGCGAAGGAAGACGGCCTCGTTGTCGTAGGTGACGTTGATATCGGCATCCGGGAAGTCGCGGGCCATCTGCTGCCGCACGGCCTCCAGCTTGGCGGCGCTGGGCCGCACGGTCAATTCAAACACCAGGCGGCTGCCGTTCCTCTGCCAGATGATGAGGGAGGTTTCCCCGGGCGCCTTGCCGTTGACCAGGACTTCCCTGAAACTGATGGGCACCGCATCCACCAGGCCATCGTTGGCGATGGAGATGCGCTGAATATCCAAGGGGCTGTCGATGATGAGCGACTTGCCCACGGTGACCAGGAGCGGTTCGATCTTAGGGGCGGCCGGTGGCGGCGGGACGGCGTCGGACTGCTGGGGCGGCCGTGCAGAGCCGGCCAACTCGGCGGCCGGCAGCATCGCGGCGAGCGTGAGGATCAGGGCCACGGCTGCGGTAAGGATGGCGACTAGCCGGACGTGTGACACTTACTTGGCCTCCCCGGTGAATTTGATTTCGGTCTTATGCGTCCCGCTTACAATTTCCATAACCAGCGGCTCGGGTGGCTTGGCCGGGGGCGCCTCGACT
>Ga0326727_10023049_pt1 | contig 11946 bp, 11 predicted proteins | sample MB2enrmetagenome_FD_207643 | JGI IMG/M metagenome (GOLD analysis project Ga0326727, IMG submission 207643) | Lab enriched peat soil microbial communities from McLean, Ithaca, NY, United States - MB29MY | ecosystem: Environmental > Terrestrial > Soil > Wetlands > Peat | place: USA: New York... | reverse complement strand
CGACTAAAGAAGCTGCGTGGCAAATGACCTGGCGCCGTCAAGCCATCACGCGGTGTCGCGAAATCGTCGCCGAACAGCCTGCAGTCTATCGGCCGGTCAGTTTCTCCAATTGTTCGGGGTAGCGTGCGCCTTGCACCGTGATCTTGGAAGCGGCACTTTCGATTTCACGCAGATCGTCCGCCGTCAATTCCACTGAACTTGCCGCGATGTTTTCTTCCAAGCGCTGCAGCTTCGTGGTGCCCGGGATCGGGACAATCCACGGCTTGCGGCTTAACAGCCACGCGAGCGCGATTTGAGCGGCCGTCGCATCCTTGCGTGCTCCGATTCGGCCAAGCAAATCAACCAGGGCCTGATTCACCTTGAGCGCCTCGGGCGTGAACCGGGGCAGGTTCCTGCGGAAGTCGGAGCTATCGAAGGTCGTATTCTCGTCGATTTTGCCTGTAAGGAATCCCTTGCCGAGAGGGCTGTACGGCACGAGGCCAATGCCGAGTTCCTCGAGGGTCGGAATCACTTCCTCCTCGGGACGTCGCCACCAAAGCGAATATTCGCTCTGCAGTGCGGCGACAGGCTGGACGGCATGCGCACGACGAATCGTTTGCACTCCCGCTTCGGACAGGCCGAAGTGCTTGACCTTGCCCTGCTGGATCAGCTCCTTCACCGCGCCCGCGACGTCTTCGATGGGCACGTCGGGGTCGACGCGGTGTTGGTAGAACAGGTCGATGGCGTCGATCCTCAGTCGCTTGAGCGAGGTTTCGGCGACGTCCTTGATGTGTGCTGGCCGACTATTCAAACCGAGCCAGCCCGGCCGACCGTCCGGGTGAAGCTCAAAGCCGAACTTGGTGGCAATCACCACCTGTTTACGCAAGGGCGCGAGGGCTTCGCCGACGAGATCCTCGTTCGTATACGGGCCGTAAACCTCAGCGGTATCGAAAAACGTGACCCCGCGATCGACCGCCGACTGGAGCAGGGAGATCATCTCCTGCTTATCCTTGGGAGGGCCGTAAGAAAAGCTCATTCCCATGCAGCCGAGGCCGATGGCCGACACTTCCAGATTGCTATTTCCTAGTTTGCGCTTCTGCATTGTTGCTCCTCTAAGGTGTTGCCTCTCCCGATTCGTTCCCTTGGTTTGCCCTGAATCAAGCGCGATATTGTTCGTCGCTGACCTGTTCCATCCAGTCGACCACCTTGCCGTCGAGTTGTTCCTGGATGGCGATGTGCGTCATGGCCGTAGTCGCCGTGGCTCCGTGCCAGTGCTTCTCACCCGGCGGGAACCAGACCACGTCGCCCGGCCGAATCTGCTCGACCGGCCCGCCCCAGCGCTGCGCCAGGCCGCAGCCAGCCGTCACGATCAGCGTTTGACCCAGCGGGTGAGTATGCCACGCCGTCCGAGCACCCGGCTCGAAAGTGACGCTGGCGCCGAACGCACGCGCCGGGGCGGTTGCCTGGAACAAGGGATCAACGCGCACCGTACCGGTGAAGTACTCTGCAGATCCCTTGCCGGACGGTTGTAAACCGCTGCGTTTGATATCCATGGTCTGATCTCCCTTCACGCTGATACTTTGCAACATCTGGCGCGGGCCAACGTCATCGGTGACCGATGGGACAGTTCCCTGGCGAGACGATTTTGTAGACGCATGCCGTTGAAGCAAACAGTCGGTTGAGGCTTTCACGGCGTCCCGGTGAGATTCTCCAGGGTAACATTACCTGAACGCTGTGAAGCGCATGAGAACGCTTGCGAGCTGATCCACGCCCTTCACGTTGCTCAGAGCGTGCCACCGAAATTGCAACCCTGTCACGCCACTAATCAACCTCTTCTCACGGATGGCTCCAAAAGGTTGAATCGGTGGGTGTTGGTGCATTCGTCCATCCGCATTTGGGGTCGATTTTCAAAGAACATTGATGATGATGCGCGGAATTCGCATCATCCGCCCGCTACATCCAACCCAGCGTTATGACCGTGTCGCTCGCCGGGGAGACAGAGTTGGCTGCCGCGGCACCGAAATTCTGAATTTTTCCCCGAACGCACTAAGTTGGTAAGCACATATCCACCCTGCCCCGGGCCCGTCGGCGGGACTGCCGGCCGACTAAGGAATAGTAAGCCACGGTGTCGAAGCACCGGTAGCACGTTCGTCCCGCGGCCTTGCCTAATCCTCCACGAGTTTGTGATCGCTCCTGCCTCTGAGCCCTAGAGGCGGATAGACTGATAGAGGCGAAGTGTGCCAATCGGAGAGCTAAAAGTGGATTTGCCGACTAACGAACTGGCAAAACTTGAGGCCGCAATCGAGCGACAAACGACCGCGGACGGCGCGTACGAAACGGCCGTTCCCGAACTCAGGCTATCGCGATTATCGTCGCCCTCGGAGTGCGTCGCCGTCGTCTACGAGCCTTCCCTTTGCGTTGTCGCCCGCGGCGCAAAGGAGGTGATTCTCGCGGACGAAACGTACCGCCTCGACCGTGCGCAATCGCTGCTGGTCTCGGTCGATCTCCCGGTCGACGCCAGGGTAATCGAGGCGTCGCAGGGTCGCCCGTATCTTGCCGTTCGCATCGCGCTCGACCCGGCCGTCGTCGGTGAATTGCTGGCTGACGGCATGGCCACCCCGCCGATCGGCTCGCCCGCGCGCGGGCTCGCCGTCGCGCCGGTCGAGGCGCCGCTTCTCGACGCCGTCAGTCGTCTTGTCGCCCTCCTCGATTCACCGGCGGACGTCGTGCCGCTTGCGCCACTCATTCTCCGCGAGATTACCTATCGCGTGCTCACCGGCCCGCAGGGGACGCGGCTGCGCCAGATCGTTTCGGCGGGCGCCCCGGCCCAACGAATCGCACGGGCGATACGGTGGCTGAAAGACCACTTCGCGGCTCCGCTCCGCATCGAGTCGCTGGCAAGGCAAGTGAGAATGAGTCCGTCGGCGTTTCATCTCCACTTCAAAGGCGTAACGGCGATGAGCCCGCTCCAATATCAAAAGCGCCTGCGCCTGCAGGAAGCCCGCCGGCTGATGCTGGGCGAAAGCCTCGACGCAGCCGCGGCCGCCTTCCGCGTCGGCTACGAAAGCCCGTCCCAATTCAGCCGCGAGTACCGGAGAATGTTCGGCGCCCCACCGCGCCAAAGCGTGGCCGCGCTGAAGGTTTAGAGTTTGGCGATCTTTTTATGCTTGTTTCGGAGTTGCCGGCATCGGCGCCAACGCACGGTCGGCTCGGGCGGGGCCTCCCGTGCGTTGGCTGCCTCATTACTTCTTTGCTTTGCTCGTTTTGCTCGCTTTCTCGATGCGCACTGCGCCGGTCACTTGCGGGGCGGTGTCGGCGTCGTGGAAGGTTAGATCGGCGTAGAGTACGCGGTAGCGCTTCTCGCCGGCGGGTTTGTACCAGAAGATCGGGCGATCCTTGGCGTCGCGCTTGATCCCTTTGCCGGCGTAGTGGGCATCGGCTGACTCGGGCAGTTCCATCGTGAACTGGAACCCGCGGCCGATCTTCATCGACTCCTTCATCAGCGCTTGAATCTTCTCTTCCGAGATGTTTTTGCCCTGGCTCGTCGCATACTTGATGATCAGCTTCGTGACCCCGGTAGTGTCCAGCGTATCCGGGAAGTCTCCCGCGCTGATCTCGCAGCAGGCCTTGAATGCTTGAACGACATCTTCCTCGCGCGCCGCGGATGCATCGACGTCGAACGACTGAACCTTGTAATCGGCGGGCGGGGTCACGTCGAACAGTGATTTGTCGAGATCGACGTTGATTTCAAAGTCACTCATGACCACATCGGTGTGCGGGATGCCGCTCCAGACGTTTTCGATGCGCACCGGCAGGCCCGTCTTGGGATCGCCCCAGAGCGTTATCGTGGCGCTGGGAGAGTCGTAGCGGAAGCCGAGCGCGCGCTTACCCTCGATTTCTTTTTCGCCGACGCGCTCGTACTTGCTGTCTTTGGCATCGCGATTCTCGGAAAGAAGCTCGCGCACGCGCTCGAAGTCGTTGTAAGCTAATTTCTCCCCGGGCGCGCCTTTCATATTCATCACCAGGGCTCGTTTCTGGGACGGCATCAACGACACCATCTTGCCGGCTGGTACATCGGAAACGTTAACCATGAACCCCAGCTCCTGGCGAAATTTTCCCGGGGCAAGATAGAAGGCTTTGAACTTCCGCTTCGGCTGCCCCTCGATGGTCACTTCCATTTCAAACCGGGCGGTTTTTGCCTTAACGAGAGCATCCGCAAAACGATTGAAGGCCAGGGCAGTCGATGGACCGCCCGGCAGCAGCAGCCAAGTCAAGACTGCCACACAAGCCACCGTACCCGCGATCAGTCGAGAAATGGGACGTCGCATGATGTTTCTCCCTTCGTTAAAAGTGCGCTTCCACCAAGGGCTTGCCGGCGCCATCTCTCGCGACTGATCGAACCGAGCCAGCACTAGCTGCCGCAGTCGATCAACCTGCTCAGGCCGAGGAGCGTCGTCGGCCGGTAACCCATCGAGAAGCTGCGAGAATTCAGATTCTTGTTCGTGCAGCTCAGCCATTGGTCAGTCCCTGAAAATCGTCCGCAGTTCCTGATCGGTGCCTGAAGCCGGATTGAATTTCTTGCGCAAGAAAGAGAGTGTCCGACTCAGGGCGGTCCGCACCGCCCCGGGCGTGGCATCCACCACGTCGGCTATCTCGTCGTGAGAAAGCCCTGCGAAAAAGCGCAGTGAGAGAATCGTCTGCTCGCGCTCGTCCAAGTCCAGGATTGCCTGGTACACGACGGGCCAGTCCAGCTTTTCCCATCCCGGAAGGGAGTGATCGGACGGAAGCCGTTCCTCCCGCTGCCGGGCAGCGATCTCCCACAACTCCCGCCGGCGCTGCAATTGACGCAAATGAGCATTGACCGCGTTGGTCGCAATGCGAAAGAGCCAGCGCCGGAAATCTACCTCCGTCGTCCCGACAAACGCGCGCAGCTTCGAAGCCACTGTCAGGAAAACCTCCGATACAACATCGTCAGCGACCGTCCGATCGAAGAGGCGCCGGACGCAGTACCGGTATACCGGCGCGTAGTAACGGTCATAGAGCCGTCCGAAGGCTGATCGGTCGGTCTTGGCCCGCACGACCAAGTCGTCTTCCGTCATGGACCGCTCACGTGTGGATGTCGGTGATGCACCACGCATCCTATTCAATGCGCGAGACGGGGTTGTGTTACAACTGGCGTCGGAGAGTGACCGCAAAGTCGCTGCCGGCCGGCTGCGAGGTCCCCGCATTCAAGCGGGCTCGAAGTGCATAGCTCGCCGAGGAAGGGCTATAATCCGATGCAGACTTCCTCGAAGAAAGGGTAGATGAGGGATGGCTCATGTCGATTCGCAGAGGCTTTCTGCTGGCCACCCTGATCCTGGTTTTCGGCGCTGCATTGTGGTGGCGCAACCTTTTCGCGCAGGAGCCCCCGTCTCGACCGACATCGCCCGCTCAAGAGAGAATTGTCCTGCTTCGTTGCTTGATGAAGAACTACCGAGATCCCGTTGTGACGGACACGGTTCCGATTCTGGAAGGGTGGATGAAGGAGGATCCTGATTCCTTCGTCCGCTACAAAGCCATCGAACTTCGCGGAATGATTGCCTACGAACACGAGAAGAAAGTATGTCCACTGAGTGTCGCCCAAGCCTTACTCGACAAGGAAGCGGACCCCCGTGAGGCCGCCGAATTGGCGGCTTCCCTTCTCAAGGAGTTTCCCCCGGAGGTCATCGCTGTCGTCCTCACCGCGGCGAAGAACGCGGACGCGGATATGCGAGGCAAAGCGATGCAAGTAGTGGCTCTCGTAGCGGACCGAAATAAAGAAGCTCGGACGGTGCTCGCCGCCGCCAGAAACGACAAGGAATTTGGCATCCGCCACAACGCTCATGCCGCCTGGTTCAAGCTCACGGATGACCTGGATATTTTTCTGCCTTACTGTCTGCAGATTCAAGTAGAGTTCGGCAACCTGCCGCCACCGCCTGCCGATAGTTCCGAGAAGGTCAAACGGGAGCGGTTTTCGAAGCAGCTCATGCGCGCCGGTGTACTTCGGCTCGTGCATCAGCAAGGTGAGCAACGAACCGAGAAGGTAGCAAGTTTGATTTTCGACCAGTTCAAGAACGAAACGCCGCTCATACGCCGTTGCGCAGCAGCTTTTATTGCGTACCTGGCTGACGATACGTTGAAGGTCCCGCGCAAGGCGAAGGCTGTGAAGGACGGAACGACATTTGATGAGGAGAAGCGGGACGACTTCGAGTTGGAACACGTGTACTCATTGAAGCTCATTACGCGGTTATCGGAATTGAATATCGACAAGAAACTGCTTCAACTAGAACGCGACGATGGCGATCAGGAAGTGCGTGAAACGGCGGCCGCCGCACGAAAGAAATGGTCGGCTCTTCACACGGAAATTCCCGCCATCGAGAAGATTCTCAGCGATCCGAAGTTGCGTAAGAAGCTCGAAGAGAGAGACGCGCGGGGCTCGAAATCGGAAACAGACAGATAACGGATGCTGGCCTGGCGCATCTGCGCTATCGGAATAATCTTCGCGCCCTCGATATTCGCGTGAAAGGGATTTCCGAGGGAATGTAACAGGCGCGTAACATAGATGCGCAAGTTTCTCCCAAATCCGGATCGGCCGCGTTAGAATGCTTTCGAGTGCTGAACTGCTTCCGGAATCGAGGTGACCTATGTTGCGAGCGCTGGGACTTGCCTTGCTGGCGGTCGGATTAACTTATCCTGGTATCTCTAGCGACGAGGCCGAGAAAAAACTTGTCATTCACGAATGGGGAACTTTCACGTCGCTTCAGGATGAAGACGGCAAGGCTGTCGGCGGGATTAACACGGACGACGAGCGTGTCCCCGCGTTCGTGCATCAACTGCGCGAGCATCTGCTGATCCGGCCGACCGATCTGGCTCCAAGTTTCTTCAAGGGCGCGCCTCACTGTCATCCGGATGTGAATCTGCGTCTAGAAACTCCGGTAGTTTACTTCTATCCGCCGAAATCCGGGCCCGATCATCTGACCGGCGATATCAGCGTGCGCTTTCGTGGTGGCTGGTTGTCTGAGTTTTATCCCAATGCCGTCGTTGACGCGCCCGGTCTGGCTTCGCGCAAGTTCGAATTCGGGCATCTGGGAACCGAGGACACCGGGAGTCTCGCTTGGCACGGTCTGACGATCGGTGGCCAAACGCCGGGTCCGGAGACAAGCGATCATGTATGGACCAGCCCGCGCCAGGTGAAAGCCGTATCCGTCACTTCAACCAGTGGTGAGAGCGAGAAATTCCTCTTCTATCGTGGCGTCGCGCACCTTGACGCTCCGCTGCGCTTGTCGCAAGAGAAAGGCCGCCTGCTCATCCGCAGCCAGCTCGAGCCGGTGCTCAAGGCAGCCGCCCCTTTGCAAATCAACGCTCTCTGGCAGGTCGACATCCGTACCGACGGTTCCGTGGCGTATCGCGTGGTCGACCCCGTCACTATAGACGGTGATTCCGAGCGGATTGCCGCCGACGTGCCCGGGACGTTTAGCGAAGATCGATACAGCAAAGGGAACTTGAAACAGCTTTGTTCAACGATGCATGCAGCGCTTGTCCGTGAGGGATTGTTCGACGACGAGGCATCGGCACTTCTGAAAACCTGGGAACTGTCATACTTCAACAGTGCGGGGCAGCGATTGTTTTTCCTTGTTCCGCCGGCATGGGTTAATCATTATTTGCCGCTGGAGGTTTCCATCCCGGCCGAGATGAAACGAGTAATGATCGGCCGCATCGAGTTGGTCACGCCGCAACAACGTGAGTTGCTGCGAAAAATCGCAACCGGGCCGGCTTCAAACAGCCGCTGGCACTACGAACTAGTGCGTAAACGGTTAATAGATTCCGGCTCTTCAAAGATCGACGCCAATATCCCGATTCCAGAGGACTATCGCGCGTACATCAACCTGGGCCGCTTTCGAAACGCGCTGGTTTTGGACGAGTTAAAACGACGACCGACCAAATCGCTCAGCCAATTCATCGCGAACTACAGCCTGGAGGCGTACCGCGTTAAGTAGAACCCGGAGCGAAAGGTTCTAGTGGCCTTTAGGCGGATGCAGGACGTTGGGCACGTCCTTGCCCCCGAAGAAAACGGCCAGGAAGCGAACTAACCCTTGGCCGTCGTTCCGCCCCCGATGCCACTTCGACCTTGCTTGCGGAAAGCCCTGCCCTGCCCTGAACGACTTCCGGGCTCCGTCGGCGAACTCCACGATCAGCGTGCCCTCGAGCACATAGACATATCCCTGGACCGGGTGGGTCATCCATTCGGTCGCCGCGCCCGCCGGGATCGTCACGATGGACGAGGAAATCTCCGGGTTGGCTGTGTTGAGGTAAAGGATCGGCTCCCCGGCATCGGTGACCGAGTCCTTGGAGACGTCCGTCACGCTTGCTTTCATCCCGTCCGCGGCCATGACAGAGCTCCCAAGAAACTGGCCGACGACCGCAAGTCCGGCTCCAAGCCCGAGGAACGCCCGCCGGGATGCGGCGTTCGTTTTCTCATGGCTCCGGTCGATGCTCGCTTCTTGACGCTGATTCATGAATCGACCTCCTGGCACCAAAAACCCCGGAGATGACCTACGGAACCCCCCGGGGTATTTGATCACCGTTCCGAATTCGCGCGAATCTGTTCTCTGCGCTCTCGACGCCGGATTACTTGACGTCGGGGATACCGGGGTGGTCCGCCGGCCGGGGACCGGGCGCGGGCCAGAAGAACCGGCGTTCGCTTTCGAGAATGGGGACATCGTTGATGCTGGCCTCGCGCCGCCGCATCAGCCCGCGCTCGTCAAACTCCCACAGTTCATTGCCATAGCTGCGGTGCCAACGGCCGGCGTCGTCGTGCCACTCGTACTGGAAGCGGACAGCGATGTGGTCGTCGGTGAAGGCCCATAGCGCTTTCACGAGCCGGTAGTCGAGTTCGCGCCGCCACTTGCCCGCGAGGAATGCTCGAATCTGGTCCCGGCCGGTCACGAACTCCGAGCGGTTGCGCCAGACCGAGTCTTCCGAGTAACCCAAGGCGATTCGGGCCGGGTCGCGAGAATTCCAGGCATCTTCAGCGAGCCGCACCTTTTGCGTGGCCGTCTCGATCGTGAAGGGCGGAGCAATCACCACAGAGGCGTGTGGGACTAGCAGGTCTGCAGTCATCACGAACTCCTTGAGACAAAGACGAATGTGTGTGCAGGACAAGCGCTCAGAAAATCGCCACGGCCTGCTCGAACCGGGTGTCGCTACATCCGTGCATGTACGCATTCATCGGGCCAAAGAATCAGGTTGCGGCCCTCAGCCTCGCGATTTCCGGAAAAACGCTTATGCACACTGCGATATTCTTCCGGAAACAGAGCCTTCATCCTCATTTTCGCCGTAAGTAAGCAAATCGGGCCTCAGCCAGCTGCGCGTTTCCGAGCGTTGATGATGGCAACTATTCTTTCACGGCGGGCTATTAGCGCAACCGAAGGCCGCCAAATCCGCGGCCGCTAGGGACGTAGGTCACGGGTCAACCTCGGCTGCTCGGAACACCCCACCACTCCCGCCCCCGTCCTGTTTCCGGGATCTGGCAATCGGGATTTTGCTAGTGTATTCTCGGTTGCACGCGGAGAACGTCCCTGGCCCGGTACGAGGCGGGGCAGGAGCGTCCGATGGCCCGGCGTACGAAGGACTTCTCGAAGATTCCGACGGCCATATCAACGCGTTTGGCGAGCGACCGTCTGCGCACGGAACATCGCAGGAGCATCCCGCGCCTGAGCGCCCGCCACCTGGTATGAAACGATCGACATGACTCCCCCTGTCTCAGTAACCATCCGCGCTCAGATCGACCTTCTCTACCGCTCCGAGTCCCGTCGCGTGTTTGCTTCATTGGTCCGATTGCTGAAGGATTTTGACCTGGCCGATGATGCCATGCATGAGGCGTTCGCGGCCGCCATCGTGAGCTGGCAACGAGACGGGGTGCCGGCCAATCCGCGAGCGTGGTTGATCTCCGCCGGGAAATTCAAGGCGATCAACTCACTGCGTCGCCAAGGGCACTTGAGGGAACTGGAGCCGGAAGTCGCTTCGCGATTGGACGAAGTAGCCGAAGAAAATGCGGCTCGAGCCGAGATGGAGATCGAAGATGATCGATTGCGTCTGATCTTCACCTGTTGTCATCCGGCGATTGACCCGAAGCTGCAGGTGCCCTTGACGCTGCGCGAGGTGTGCGGGCTGACGACCGAAGAGATCGCCCGAGCATTCCTGACTTCCAAGGCGACGATGGCTCAGCGAATCGTGCGTGGCAAGGCGAAGATTCGTGAGGCAGAGATTCCCTATGTCGTTCCATCTCTGAGAGACATGCCCCAGCGGCTCGACGCGGTACTTTCTGCCATCTATCTGGTTTTCAACGAAGGGTATGCGGCCTCGCAGGGCGATTCGCTCCTACGGGTTGATCTGACGGCCGAGGCCATCCGCCTGGGCCGGTTACTCCTCGACTTGCTTCCCAACCCTGAAGTTGACGGGCCGGAAGTCAAGGGGCTGCTCGCCCTGATGTTGCTCCACGAATCGCGCAGGGAGGCACGTGTTTCAAGAGACGGTGAAATCATTCTGCTCGAAGACCAGGACCGCTCCCGGTGGGACCGTGGAATGATTGCCGAGGGCACGGTCCTGGTGGAGGAAGCCCTTCGATCGCGAAGGTTTGGGGCGTACACCCTTCAAGCTGCCATCTCAGCGATCCACGCCGAGGCCGCCACCTCCGACCGGACGGACTGGAACCAGATCGTCGTGCTGTACAGCGTACTACAGCGAATCGATCCCTCGCCGGTCGTCGAACTCAATCGGGCGGTCGCGGTAGCCATGCGGGACGGTCCGGAGGCGGGTCTGGAAATAATCGAGCGCATCCTCGACAGGGGCGAACTCGGCAATTATCAGTTCGCCCACTCGGCGAGAGGTGAACTGCTCCGACGGGCGGGCAAGCTGTCAGACGCGTTGACGGCATTTCAGCAGGCGTTGGAGCTTGCCAGGCAGGAACCGGAAAAGCGGTTTCTCGCCGCACGAATCAAGGAAGTGACCGGACTAACCATTTCTTGAATAAATCCCGAACGAGATGTCGATTGCGTCCCGGCCCGTTTGACTACTAGATGATAGCCGGGCGCCTGTCGCTGCCAAGCGAAGCCAAAGGGCCAATCACTGAACGAAGTGTCCCATGCCGGAGGTGTGAGGGAATGGGAAAGCTCGTATTCGGAATGATGCAATCGCTCGACGGCTACGTCGCTGGCGTCACGGGCGGGCCCGGGTCGGACGGCTACTTCGCCGGCGCCGCGGGCGGGCTGGAATTGCCGCCGCCCGGAGTTTCGCTCCATCGTCATTTCAACGATCACGTCCGCGGCCTGGCTGACATTTTGTACGGTCGTCGCATGTACGAAGTGATGCGTTACTGGGACGAGGATCAGCCGGACTGGGATGAGGGCGACCACGACTTCGCGGCGGTGTGGCGGGCTAAGCCGAAATGGGTCGTGTCACGCTCGCTCAAGTCAGTCAGCGCGAACGCTACGCTCGTGGCTGGCGACGTCGAAGCGTTCGTGCGCCGGCTGAAGGCGGAAGTCGAGGGCGAAATCGACGTCGCCGGGCCCGAACTCGCGGCGAGCCTTACCGACCTCGGTCTGATCGACGAATATCGGCTCTACTTTCGCCCGTTTGTGCTTGGAGGCGGCAAGCCGTACTTCGCACGTGCCCGGCCGCCGCTCCGCCTTATCGCCACCGATCCTTTTGGCGAGGAAGCAGTCAGGCTTACCTACGTCCCTGCGTGATCACGCTCTCCCGCCGGCCCGGTTCAGTCGGCCTCGCCTCAAATAGGGTGCGGCATGCAGAGTTCGCCAGGGAGGCACACAAAGGCGTATCGGGAGGCCATTCGATGTGCAGAGTCGTCCTGTGGATCTGATCGAATCTGGCGATATCCCCGGTGCTCCTCGGCTCGGGCGAACGCTTCCTTGGCGACATTGATCTCGTCAA
>Ga0326727_10023047_pt1 | contig 11947 bp, 6 predicted proteins | sample MB2enrmetagenome_FD_207643 | JGI IMG/M metagenome (GOLD analysis project Ga0326727, IMG submission 207643) | Lab enriched peat soil microbial communities from McLean, Ithaca, NY, United States - MB29MY | ecosystem: Environmental > Terrestrial > Soil > Wetlands > Peat | place: USA: New York... | reverse complement strand
TTGCGGGATTACACGGCGCTATAATCCGTACGGACCACGCCATGCGCCAGGATCGTTGGCGGCAGGTCGAGCAGCTCTACCACTCCGCGCTGGAGCGGGAGGAGCCGGCGCGGGATGCATTCCTGCGAGAGGCCTGCCGCGAGGACAAGGAACTGCTCTCCGAGGTACGATCTCTCCTGGACCAGACGGAAACCGGGTTGCTGAATCACCCTCTGCGGCTAGGCCCCTATCAGATTGTGGGCGTCATCGGAGCCGGAGGAATGGGCACCGTTTACCAGGCCCGCGACACGCGCCTCGATCGCATGGTCGCGATCAAAATCTCGGAGGCAAAGTTCAGCGCGCGGTTCGAGCGCGAGGCTCGAGCGGTGGCGGCGCTCAATCATGCGCACATCTGTACGCTCTACGACGTGGGGCCGAGCTACCTGGTGATGGAATACCTGGATGGGCAGCCCCTGCATGGTCCGATGCCGTTATCGGAGGCGCTGCGGCTGGCGATTCAGATGGCGGACGCGCTGGAGGCGGCACATCGCAAGGGCATCGTACACCGGGACTTGAAGCCAGGCAACGTCTTGGTAACGAAATCGGGCGTGAAGATTCTGGATTTCGGGCTGGCCAAGATGGAGGAGACCGCGCCCGGCGGCGAAGAATCTACGCAAACGCTCCTACCGCGGACAGAAGAAGGCGCCATCGTCGGCACCACCGCATATATGTCGCCCGAGCAGGCGCAAGGCAAGCCGGTGGATGGGCGCAGCGACATTTTCGCATTCGGCGCGGTGCTGTACGAAATGCTCACGGGCAGGCGCGCGTTTCGCGGCGACACAAAGGTGGCGATCCTCTCGGCGATCCTGAATGAGGAGCCGGAGCCGGTCAGTTCCATCCGCAAAGAGATTCCACCCGAGTTGGGGAGGATCATCGCGCGCTGCCTGCGGAAAGACCCCGGCCGCCGCTTCCAGCACATGGACGACCTGAAGGTCGCACTTGAGGAAGCGAAAGAGGAATCGGAGTCGGGCGAGTTGCAGGCCGCGGCGGTGGAGAGGCCGCGGGCCCGTTGGTTGCCGTGGGCTGCCGGCGCGGCGGCGGTGCTGTTGTCAGTGGGGGTGATTTGGTGGCTGCGCGAGGAAGCACCGCCGCCCGGGGATCTCGCGCCAGTCCCCCTGATCTCCACCGGCAACTCATGCTGCCCCACGTTTTCGCCGGATGGAAAGAAGGTGGCTTTTAGTTGGACCGGGGAACACGACGCCAGCTCAGACGCGGCATCGAGAACGGCGCATTGGGAGATCTACCTGAAGCAGGTTGGCACGCCTGGCAATCCCATCAAGCTAACTACTACTCCGCCGGGGGTTACCTGGGGCGCCATCGACGCCGCATGGTCTCCGGACGACCGTTGGATAGCCTATCGCCGGGCAAGGCCTGACATGTCCTCCGATCTCGTATTGATCCCGCCTTTGGGCGGCCCAGAGCGTACGCTCGCCGATCTGTCGGGGACCGCAGATCCACCCGCATGGACACCGGACGGTACGTGGCTTGCGTTTCCCCAGAAGGACTCGTCAATTACCTCGAGCATCTGGGCCATGGCCATTGACACGGGCGAGCGGCGCCGGCTGACCACATTTACAGCCAGAGGAGGCGGCGCCGGGGTCAGTGAAGAGGGAGTATACGGATACCCGCTCGGTGATAGCGAGCCCTCCTTCTCACCGGACGGCCGCAGCCTGGCATTCTGGCGGCAGGTGAACAACAAGGTATACGAGCTCTGGGTTCAGCCCCTAACGCGCGATCTGCGGCCCGAAGGGAAGGCGAGGATAGTCACCGATCGCCGATATGCAGAACACGATATGGCCGCGTGGACGGCCAACAGCCGGGAACTCGTGTACTCTGCCGGCGACCCTTGTTTCCTCTGGCGAGTCGCGGCTTTCGGGTGGCAAGCTCCGCGAAGGCTGAGTTATCCTGCCGCTGTGTTCCAGCCGGCCATCGCCGCCAAGCCGCCCCGGTTGGTGTACCCATGGGGGCTCAACAATACCAATTTATGGCGGCTGGACGTCAACACGGGAGTGCAGAAGCCCCTCATTAGCTCTGCTTCTTCTGTGTGGGGCCAGAACATTCACCCCCAGTACTCGCCTGACGCCCACAAGATAGCTTTTGACTCCGACCGGACCGGTGACAGAGAAGTCTGGACCTGCGATGCGGACGGGTCAAACTGCCAGCAGCTCACCAGGTTCGGAGGACCCAACGGCGGAGTTCCGCGCTGGTCCCCTGACAGCCGCTGGATCACCCTGGATTCCCGGGCGTCGGGAAATCCTGAGATCTACGTGATAGCGGCGGACGGCGGTGTGCCGCGGCGCCTGACCAATACCGCTTATAACAACATGGTTCCGAGCTGGTCCCGCGACGGCCGGAAGATCTACTTCGCGTCCGACCGCAGCGGCCGGTACGAGGTTTGGAAGATGCCATCGGGCGGAGGAGAAGCGATCCAGGTGACGCACGCCGGTGGTTACGCTGCGTTCGAGTCGCCGGATGGCAAGTATCTTTACTACGCGAAGTTCAATCCGGAGGGGCCAAACCCCGTATTCAAAATGCCTGCCGCTGGCGGAGAGGAGGTTCAGGTCCTGCCCGCGGTCATGTCCTGGGAGCTCTTTTGCGTGACCTCAAAGGGCGTCTACTTCGCACCTGCGCCCGATGCGGATACCATTCAGTTGCTGGACGCTGTGAGCGGCAAGGTGACCACGCTGGCTACCCCAGGCAAGCATCTCAGCGGCGGTCTGGCGGTGTCGCCGGACGATGCTTTCGTAGTCTGGCCGCAAGTCGACCGTCAAAATTTCAATCTAATGCTGGTAGAGGGCTTCCGTTGAACGGCTGCGCCTGGGCCGGCGCAGCCGCACGAAGGCTGCGCTATTGCCGCACGAAGCCGTGCTGCACGTAGTTGTTGTCGATCCAGAATCCGACGGCCGATTCGTCAGTGTTGAACATGGGGAACGTACCCTGTTTAAACTGGCTGCCTGCGCCCGGAACCTCAAAGGAAGTGAAACCGCCGCCGGCGGAGCGCAGAAAGCCATGGAACACAAAGTTGGCGTCGCTGTAAAGCCCGGCGACTGTGCCCTTCGAGTTGATGGCCTCGGGGATAGTGTTGTGGCCGAAGGGTGCACCCGGAGCATCGAACACGGCGATCTTTCCGTCAGCTGTGCGCACCAAGCCGTGGTAGACGTTGTTGGCATCCACGAAGGCCCCCTCGATTGTCCCCGCCGCATTGATGCCGAACGCGTTGGTACCCTGGCCTGCGGTCAGGCCCGTGGCCGCGACTTCGAACGTGGTGATTTTGCCGTCAGGGTCGCGGAGAAAGCCGTGAGAAACGCCGGCGCTGTCGGCATATGTTCCGGCGATGGCTCCGCTTGTGCCGATACACTGAGCCCAGTTGAGCCAGGTGCTCCCGGCAGCGCCTGGCACATCGAACTTCTTGATGGCGCCGTCAACAGCGCGCACGAAACCGTGAGATCCATTATTCGCGTCCACGTATGTACCCGCAATCGTTCCTTCCAGGTTCATATTAGCGGAATAGGTGCCCTGGCCCTGGCCGGGTACCGAGCCCGCCCCCGGGACATCGATTGGGGTGAATTTACCGTCGGGAGCGCGCAGGAAGCCGTGGGCGACAATGTTCGCGTCCATGTAATATCCCGTGACCGCCCCGTCCGCGTCGATAGCAATAGAGTAAGTGCCTGGAGCGGAAGTGTTTACCCAGGGAACTGGCGGCGAGATAGGGTCTGTCGGGACGTGGGAGGGCACGCCCGGGCCGTCGAAAGTGGTGAACTTGCCGTAAGGGGTCCGCACATAGGCGTGCACTATATTGTCATATCCGACGTAGTACCCCGTGATCACGCCGGCTGGGTTGATGGCGATGACCTCGGTGCCATAGCCGTAGATAGCGCCCGCGCCCGGAGCGTCGATTGTGGTGATAGTGGGCCCATATTGCGCAACGGCAGGAACGCCCAATATTAGCAGACACATGGCCGGGAGAAGCATCCCCCATGCCAGGCAGTTTCGCGTCTTCATGGTTCTCTCCTTTCGGGAGGTATCGGGCTTAGAGAAGTTCAGGCCCGGATGCGGCGTGACCGTCTTTGCCACCTCCCTCACAGAGCTAACCGAGAAATCGGGCCAAGGAGGATAACCCGATTCGAAATTTTCGCCCAGTATTGGAGCGCAAACAGCCACTTCGCTGATGAAAAAGCGCGCGGTTCCTCCTATCGAATAACCAGCCACGTCAGCCCGTGGGCCGGCGCTGGAGGTTGGGTGCAAAGGTCGATTTGTTGAAAATTGTTGTGTAGCGTCTCAGCGGTGATTATTGACCGAGGACTGAGAGGGACAAAAGTCAAGGTCAAAACCGAAGGGCGCTGAGGGGGCGGAGGCCGCGGAAGCGTTGGGTTCTCGGTTCTCTGCGTCCTCGGGGCTACGGGTCGGGAAGATCGTCCGGGCTCGCGAAGAATCCGGCCGTTCGGAGGATTTGGCGGATCGGCGGCGGGTTGGTTTTCGGATTCTGAAATTGGGGCGGAAACAGGAGGGGTAGCGCGGCCCTAAGGGCGAGCTCACTGCGCCTGCAGTTGGCGGCGCCATTCCGCTGCCTTTTCCGATTTCCCCCAACCCTCGTAGAGTTGCACGATTCGCGATCCGGCTTGTTCCACGGCGGAGCGTTTGTCGGCGGGAATGGTGGACAACCGCAGAACCATGCCATCGTAGCCTGAGACTAACAGCGGCTCAGCGTCGGAATACTTCCTCTGTCCGGCCAGGCTCGCGCCCACGAGGCCCTGGAGGTAATATCGCCTCCAGGCATCGGGGCTCGTCTTCTCAGTAACCCCGAGGGCCTCGCGTAGCAGCGTTTCCGCAGCGAGAAACTTCTGTACCTGAAGTTCGACTTCGCCAAGGGCGCTCATGGTATCCAAGCTGTCCGGCTTCGCCGGCCCCAGAACCCGGCGCTGAAGCTCCAGCGCTTTTATTAGCAGCGGCTCAGCCAACTCATCTTTGCCTTCGTCATGGTACAGGGCCCCCAGATCGCTCATAGTGCGCAGCGTGTCGGGATGCTCCGGCGCAAGGACGCGGCGGCGCATCTCAAGGACTTGCATAAGAAGCGGTTCGGCTTGCGCATTCTTCCCTTCGGCGCGATAGAGGAGTCCCAGTTCGTGGGTGCTGCGCAGGGTGTTGGGATGCATTTCACCCAGAACCCGGCGCTGTGCCTCCACCACCTTGGTAAAAGCCGTTTCAGCTTGCGCGTACTTGCCTTCGAACCGATACACTACCGCCAAATTGTTCAGGAACTGCAGGGCGGTGGGATTCTCCTCGCCTAACAAGCGCCGCTGGATATCGAGAGCCCCGGCAAGAAGCGGTTCGGCCTGCGCGAACTTCCCCTCCGTTCGGTATAACACCGCCAGGTTGTTCATGCTGATCAGCGTGTCGGCATGCGCCTCGCCGAGTACGCGGCGCCGAGCCTCCAGCACCCGGAGATAGAGGGCTTCGGCTTGCGTGTACTTGCCTTCCGCCCGGTACAACACGGCGAGATTGTTCATGCTCGTGAGCGTGCCGGAATGCTCCTCGCCCACAACACGCCGTTGAACCTCCACAGCCTCGGCAAGGAGCACGTCGGCCTGCGCGAGTTTTCCCTCGCTCTGGTATAACGTCGCGAGGTTGTTCATGCTGATCAAAGTGTCGGCATGCTCCTCGCCCAGCACGCGCCGCCGGGTCTCCAACACGCGGAGATAGAGGGCTTCGGCCTGCGCGTTCTTGCCTTCCGACCGGTACAACACCGCGAGATTGTTCATGCTCGAGAGCGTGTCGGAATGCTCCTCGCCCAGCACACGGCGCTGCACCTCCACAGCCTCGGCAAGGAGCGGCTCGGACTGCGCCAATTTTCCCTCCTGCCGGTAAAGCCAGCCGAGTTCGTTGGCGCTTCTGGCCGTCTGGGGGTGTTCCGCACCCAGCAAGCGGCGTCGCGCATCGAGAGCCCGAATCGCCAGCGGCTCGGCTTGCGCATACTTGCCCTCGGCCTCGTACGCCGTCGCCAGGTCGTGCATGCTCGCGATCGTGTCCGGGTGGTCCGCGCCCAACACGCGGGTTTGAGCGTCGAAGGCTTTCTTCAGAAGCGACTCCGCCGGCGCATACTTGCCTTGGTCAAGGTACAGGTTTGCCAGGTCGTTCATGCTGCTCAGCGTGGCCGGATTGTCCTCGCCGAGCACGCGGCGCCGAGTCTCCAAAATCCTGGTGAGAAGCGGCTCGGCTTGCGCATAGGCGCTTTGCACCCGGTACGCGTCCGCCAGGTCGCTCGTGCTGGTGAGGGTGTCGGGGTGCTCAGGCCCCAGTACCCGACGCCTCAGTTCCACCGCACGTTCCCATTGGCGTTGCGCCTCGGGATACACGCCGAGGTCGAAATACGCTTTTCCGATGGTCTGGCGGATCGAAGCCTCCACGGCGGGCTGCCGGTCGAATTCGCCTTGGATTCGGGCGGCGGCGCGGTCCAGCGCGGTGCGCACCTTGAGGTCCGGATTGGGCTTGGTGTCGGGACGGGACTGGACACGAGCGCTGGCTTGCGCCAAGAGATCGTTTTGCAGAAAGTCGTTTACCGCCTGCGCGGTGGCCGCCTGGTCGTCGGCGCGCTTTTTCTCCAGGAGCACACGATCCCGCTGCTGCACCACTTGCGCCTCGGCTGCAACGGCCCGATTCCGTTCACTTTTGGCGGACGCCTCCGCGTTCAAGGCGCGGTCCCGCTCCTCCGTCGCCGCGCGTTGGTTGGCCGATGCACGGTCCCGTTCCGTCAACGCCGCCAGCCCGGCGCGATTCGCCCGTATCGCCTGCGACGTGCTGACGGCAGCTCCGCCCGCCAACACCACGAACACCGCCGCCACGCCCGCCACCAATGCTTTGTGGCGCCGCGCGAATTTGCGGAGCTGATAAGCGGAGCTGGGCGGCCGGGCGGCGATGGGTTCGTCCTCCAGGTAGCGCCCGATATCGGCGCCGAGATCCGCCGCCGATGCGTACCGCCGTGTCTTATCCTTCTCCAGCGCCTTTCCCACAATGGTCTCGACGTCGCCGCGGAAATGCCGGTCAATCGAGCTGAGAGGGGCTGGATCGTCTTCGCGGATGGTCTGCACCGTAACGTGCAGCGGCCGGTGGTTCACGTTGTAGGGCAGCCGTCCGGCCAGCAGCTCGTAGAGAATCACCCCCAGCGAGTAGACGTCGCTGCGGGTATCCATTTCGAGCGGATCGGCCATCACTTGCTCGGGACTCATGTACGCGAGGGTTCCCACGAGTTGTCCCAGATCGGTCTGCCGGGTGGCTTGCTCGTCGCTCCCGGTTACGCGAGCCACGCCGAAATCGAGAATCTTCGGCTGGCCTGTCTCATCCACCAGGATGTTGCCCGGTTTCAGGTCGCGGTGAATCAATCCGCGCTGGTGCGCGTGGTTCACCGCTCCGCAGATTTTCACCATGAGCGCGAGCCTTTGCCGGGCGGTCAGGGAATTCGCCCTGGCATGCTCGTGCAAGGGGAGCCCGCGGATGAGCTCCATGGCGAAATAGGGCTGCGGCCCGAAACCCGTGTCGGCCGTGCTGGCTTCGTAGATTTGCGCGATTCCAGGATGCTGCAGCCGCCCTAGCGCCTGCGCCTCATGTTGGAATCGCCACAGCCGTTCGCCCGCCGCCAAGCCGGGTTTGATGACTTTGAGCGCCACCAGCCGGCGCGGCTGATCCTGCTCGGCTTCATACACCGTCCCCATGCCGCCTTCGCCAAGCAGACCGATAATGCGATACCGGCCGATCGCGGCCGGAAGGGGATGTGGGGCCGCAGCGATTTCAACGCGCGCCTGGCCGGACCTTGCCAGCTCCCTCCCGGCAACCTCCAGAGCCGGCCTTTCGAGAAACGTCCCGGTATCTTCCGCGTTGTCCAGGAGCGATCGCACCGCCTGTTGCAGGGATTCGTCCCCCGCGCACGCCCGTTGAAGGAATGGCGCCCTGGCGCTCTCCTCCAGTTCCCGCGCCGCATGATAAAGGCGCTCGATCTCCCGCCAGCGTTCAGTTTCCATGGGACGTCAACTCCGCCCGCAACCAGCTCTTCGCCAGGTTCCAATCCCGGCGGACCGTTTCCTCGGAAACCTTCAGCACATTGGCGGTTTCCTTCACGCTCAAGCCGCCGAAGAAACGCAGTTCCACGATCTGGCTCTTGCGCGAATCGAACGCTGCCAGAGTCTTCAAGGCGTCGTCGATGGCGACCAAATCGTCGCCAGACCCTCCGGCTGCCACGGCCAGATTTTCCTCCAGCTCGAGTGCGGGCACGTCGCTGCCGCGTTTTTGCGCCTGGCGCGAGCGCGCCCAATCCACCAGAATGCGCCGCATCACGCGGGCGGAGACCGCAAAGAAGTGAGCCCGGTCCTGGAAACCCGCGGGCTCGGCATGGGCGAGCCGCAGGTACGCTTCGTTGACCAACGCGGTGGCTTGCAGAGTGTGCCCGGGACGCTCATCGGCCATGTAGCGTCGCGCCAGCCGGTGCAACTCGTCGTAGACCAGGGGCACCAGTTGCTCCAGCGCGCCCTGGTCGCCTTCGCTCCAGGCGCGCAGCAGTTGCGTGAGCTGAGGTCCCGGCTCCATCCTCACCCTCCCATGATCTCGTCCTAAAGAGAGTATCACTTTGTTCGTGTTTCCAGCGCGCCAGTGTTGGTGCGTCCGAGATTCCAGGCGGTATTACCGGGCCTAAACCGCTCCCTTGCGGTTGTGGCTCGGTAAATTCCGTAGTTTCGGAGCCACGGCGGCGAGGGAGTGGTGTGCGAGATTCAATTGCCATTCCGAATGACGAACCGGACCTGGGCCGCTCGCCTGACGCCGTCAGAGAATATTTTCCCCGCGTGTGGGTTTTTGCAGGGTTCTTGCGCTGTAGAAGATGACGGCGGAAATGAAGTCTTCAGCCGCAACAGAAAAGAGGGGATTCAACATGAAGAAGATAGATGCGATGGCAGGTTTTGCACTCCGATTGCTCTTTGCGAGCGGAACGGGCGCCAAGCTTACCCGCCGGGCCAGCGTGCTGGCCGGGGTGGCGATGGCTTTGATGCCGCAGACGATGCGGGCACAGACCACAGTGCCGGCAGATTTTAAGGTGCTGGACAACTTTGCCAAAGGCGACGTCAAGATTTCCGGCACCAGCGGCACTACCACCAAGAGCCAGGACCACTCAGATATCATCGGCGGGACGCGGACCATTTCACTGGAGCTGGGGACCGGCAATGACCCTTACGGGCAGCCCGTTCAGGTGCAGGTCCTGACCGACCCCGGCAATGGCGTGGCGCCGGCATTCCTCTGGTCGGTCGGCTATGGGGCCGTTGGCCGCATCGACCTGTTCTATGGCCTGGGCGCTTCGCCGATGAACCTCAACCTTGCCGGTTACGACCGGTTCCGGATCGTTTTCGGTGGCTTGACCAATGTGCTCAATTTCAACCTCGAGGCGGTGCAGGGCAGCAATAACGAAGGGGCCACTTGCGGTATCAACATATCCCCATATCCGGCCCCATTCACCGTGGACTTTCCTTTTTCCGCCTACGTGTTGAATGGAGCTCCGCTGGACTTTGGCGACATTTCGCTGTTCGACATCATATTCCAGGGTGCGGCCGACCTGGCGATCACGGGGTTCTATGCCATTCCCGCGGGAGTATCCACGAACGGGGCCGCCGGATCTCCGGACGGGCCTGCCACGTTTACGTGCGGGCAACCTTAACTGCTGACCGGTGCGGATGAAGCGCCGCCTGGCAGCCTGAGGGGGCGCCACGCCGTTCCCCGGGTTTCCAGGTTATCGGAGGCGAGGGCTGGTTTTCCTTCGGATGGGGAAAGCCAGCCTTTTGGTTTGTGGAAGGCATAGTCTCTTTCGGCCTTTTTGGTTTTATTTGGGTGAAACAACGGACCCACTTGTTCCGGAATTCCATCGAACTTCGGGCACCCAGGGGTTTCGTAGCGAAGTGTCTATGCGGTACGAATAGGCGATCCGAATCGGGTCTTCGCGTGGGCCGGTTTCGACGTGACAGCTGTCTGGATTCCTAATTTCCGATATGCTACTCTGAAACCCACCAAGGAGGAGGCATGTCCTCGAAACTGTCGCTCCTGGCCTGGTTCGCACTTGTCTCGCTGGTGGGCGGTCTTAACGCCTGCCGTGGTACACAGAAGTCCAAGGGAGGCAATACGGCAGGCAACGCTCCCCAATCCAAGCCGGCGCCCCCATTGGCGCCGGCCGCCGCGCCAGAGAAATCCGACGCCGCTGCGGCTGTGTACCTCCACCGCTGGGTGGAACCCAAAGAGGGTGCTTGCACAATCCTGCTGCCCGAGGGCTGGACGGCGGAAGGCGGCGTGGTGCGCATCGACCCGAGGCTGGGTCCTACCAACTCGGTCGGCGCCAAAATCGACATCACTGTGAAGAAGGACGCCGCCGGGTCGGTGGCGATCCATTGGCTGCCGAACTTCACGTACAAAGATCCACGTTACCTGATAGGCAACTTCCCTGTCGGCACCAACTACATGGGATCGATGGTCTACCCCCTGCAGGACCCGCAATCGTTCCTCTGGCAGTTCGCCTTCCGCCTAAAACGGCCGCAGGCGCAGAATGCAAGGGTCGTGGAGCGCAAACCTCTCCCCGACCTGGCACGGCAATACCAGCAGCATGCGGCGGCGTCCAACATGCACTACGAGGCCGGCGCACTCAGCCTGGAATACGACGAAAACGGCACGCACTACAGGGAGGAGATGAAAGCCGTCATCGAGAACGTCGCCGGACAGGGACTGGGCATGTGGACCAATCATGAATCGATGACCGTGCGGGCGCCGGCCGCGGAATTCGCCCAGGCCGAGCCGCTCATCGCGCTGATCGTAGGCTCCCTGCGGGGGAACCCGCAGTGGGTGGCCGGCGAGAATCGCGGCGCCGCGATCCGCGCACACAACGCCCTGGAGGCCCAGCGCTACCTGCAGGAGCAGCGTCACCAGATGGTGGAGCGGCAACGGGAGACGAACGCCGAGGCGCGCCACAGCAGTTGGCTCTTTCTGACCGGCCAGGACGACTACGTCAATCCGCACACGGGAGAAGTGGAGCAGGGATCCAACCAATATAAGTACCGCTGGGTGAATAGCGGAGGCGACGTCATCTACTCCGACAACCAAGACTACGATCCGACGCGGGACACGAAGCTGCGGGGCCGCTCGGACTACCAACTGAGCCCGCTGCGCGCGCGCTGAGCCCATCGCTTCATAAACACGGTCTCGCATCCGTGGAAGACCGCTCCCTCGCGGTCGCGGCTCATAACGGAGCCGAGCACGCTGAGCAAGCGGCATGGTCAACTTGGTGCTCACGATTGGCGTCTTCAAGGCTTGCGCCGACGACTACAAGGTGTCCTTGCTGAGGCACTTGATTTCCACTGACAGGTGGGAAGTCACCTATCCGGGCAAAAGCTCCGGCCATCCCGCCGAAGCGCAAGGTCGCCGGAACCCAGCCATGTTCTATTGCATGGACGTTTCTCTGGCGGTTCCGGCGGGCCCCCACCCGGCCTGTCGCTGGTACTCCGTTTCGAGCATCGCGATCTCCCTGCCATCGCTGTTCTGGTCCACTACGAGATGTACGATGGCATCCCACGGCGGTCCCAGGCCACCGGGAATCCTGCTATACTTCCCGACGATGCCGCGTTCCTCTGTTCCGTTCCTGGCCGTTGTCGCAGCTCTCAGCATTTCGCAGGCGGCGCTTGCCGCGGATCTATTCGGGCCCATCAAGATTGGCGCCAGCCGAAGTAAATACGTTGGCGCGTGTCCAGTCGAAGTCGTTTTTACCGGGAATATCAACCTGAACTCGCCGCACCCCAAAGGGTTTTCGTTCGATTACTACTGGGTCAGAAGCGACGGCGCGAAGGGTCCCGTAAAAGTTGTCCGGCCGTCTCCCTCCCAGAACATGTTGATCGTA
>Ga0326727_10023046_pt1 | contig 11948 bp, 10 predicted proteins | sample MB2enrmetagenome_FD_207643 | JGI IMG/M metagenome (GOLD analysis project Ga0326727, IMG submission 207643) | Lab enriched peat soil microbial communities from McLean, Ithaca, NY, United States - MB29MY | ecosystem: Environmental > Terrestrial > Soil > Wetlands > Peat | place: USA: New York... | reverse complement strand
CTTGATAGCGTTTCTTGTGCATTTCTACCATTCTCTGAGTACCGGAGAAACCTCTCTTCAAGTCGTACCGCCCTACATTCAGAAGCATCGGTAATATCTATTAAACCCAATCACTCTGCTTGCTGTCAACACCTAATCGGCCGCCGTACTGCCCCGTCCACGTTCCGGAGAGCCCCCAAAAGGCGCAGATCAATATTTCGGCATGAGCGGATCGACATACTCGGACCACGCCAGAATTCCACCTTTCATGTTGTGAATCCTCCGGAACCCGGCCTTCATCAGAAGTTCAACCGCCTTGGCGCTTCGCTGGCCCGACCTGCAATGGACCACAATCTCATCCGCCGAATTCAATTCTTGCATCCGTTTGGGAATCTCGCCGAGCGGGATCAGCTTCGAACCCGGAATGCTGCAGATCTTGAATTCTCGCGGTTCCCGAACGTCAATCAGGACGAAAGCCTTTCTCTCGTCGATCATCTTTTTGACTTCTTGAGGGGTGATCTCCGGAACGGAGGTCATCTTTCTCACCTCCCCGTCAGTGCTCATGTCCAGTTAGATGCGGCAGCGGAATCAACGATTCGGGGTAGGAATCTGAACCGGCGATTCCTACCTTGAAACTTCAATCTGTTCGGTGTTGAATGTCGCCCGGTCTTCAGCCAGAACCCAACTGGTTAATTGGGTTGCAGTGCCCAACTCAACCGCTACGATAACGTACGAGTACCCCGGCCAGGCGTATTTGCGGTCGTAATTCGAAGGACGCGCCGCATGATCCGGGTGAGAGTGGTAATAACCTAGAACATCGAGCCCGCTCCTGCGCGCCTCCTTCTCCAACCGCAACTGATCCAAAGGATCAATCAGGAAGCGGTTGCGCTCCGTCTCCCTCTCGAGGTCATCAAGCGGTAATAGAGACTGCGCAAGCGCAGGGTCGTGTCGGAGGTTTTTCAAGGGCACCGTCTCGTCCACCTCCTTGCGATCACCCTTCGCCCTGCCCAGCAGCGCACCACAGCACTCGCCGGGGTAATCCCGCATGCCATGCTGTCTGATTGCTTCAACCTGCAACGTCTTAATCGTTAGCATCATGCGAACCATTTCCCGAAACCTCCAAGGCAGTGAACCCCCTGGGTCAAGGGGCTTCTCACCTGACTCTTGACGCGACCCTGTCGCTACTTTATCAGACTGGCCCGCTACCGTGGAAGCTTGGCTCTTGCACTTCTTGCCACCAATAGATTAGATTCAAATTCTAGGGTGGGACTCTCGAACTTGTCAACTTTGTGAGGTCACGCGAGATGAGACGTGAGCAAACGGCAGGCCCCGACGTTCGGAACCGGCTTATTCAAGCTGGTTTTGAGGTTGATGCAATCCCCACGTCCCGCGGATCAATCACGGTGCGGAAGCATAATTGCGTGTGCAACCTGGAACTACAGCCCGACAATTCCTGGGCGCTCCTCGGACCGCCCCGTTTCATCATCCGAGGCATGGACTGTGCGCTTGAGGATTGTGGGTACCAGAAGTTCTGGCGCCATCAGGAAGCGAGATTCCCCATCCGAAAAGCTGACCTTGAGGCGCTGCACCGTTTCGATGACGAAATCCGCGCGATACTCCGCTTGAGAACTCTCTACAATGAGGCTTTGGGCTCCACATGCGCCCAAACCGTCTACGACCGCCTCGGCGGCAGACCGGACCGTTAAGCGCCACGAACGCTTGTCACGCACACTTCTGTTCGTCTGACTTAACCGCTTGAAGATCCGCACCCTTTGTGGCAGTACCGTGCGTCTTCTCGGCCGCGCCTTGGGACGCTGACGCGCGAGGCCCGTCAGGCTCGACGACAAAGTTGGAAGGTCTCTTTACGTTTTCCCCTGCGACTTGCACTTCGGATTTGGCCTGCTGCCGCGAAGCCTCGGGAGGTTGCGTCGTCGCAGGAGCTTTCACTTCCTGCACGTCAGATCCCCTTGCGTTCTGCTCTTGCCGGGGTCCTGGAGCGTGACGGTTTGCTCCGCGTGCGGGCCGGCCAGCCGTTCCCACGGGTTGCGAAACGGGGCGGAAGATAATCTCAATCTGAAGTTTGTCCAGATCCTGGTCACGAAGCACGATGATCTCGTCAAATCCTTCCTGCCGAATCTCCGTTTTCGCCTGTTCGAAGGCCAAGAACTGCCGCTCGATCACAGGACGACCGACAACTCGCTCCCTCGCCTGATCGCGTTCCACACATTTCTCAAGCGGAACATCGAAAAGAATGACAACACAGGGAACGCCAAACTTCCTCGCCAGGTCTAGATACTCTTTTCGAACGCGGGAAGTAAGTCCCGTCGAATCCAACACACAGAGCCGGTTCAAGCCCAACCTCAATTCCGCGACATGGTGTACCAAGTCAAAAGCCTGAGCTTGGTACCGCTGGTCCTTCTCGTCGTCGCAGACTAAGGCTCGTGCCCAATCGGATGAGATAATCTGTGTGGGACGGAAACGCCGTCCGGCAAACGTAGACTTTCCACAGGCGGCCGGCCCACAGAGCAGAATGATCGAAGGACGAACCAACCTAATTCTTTTCTCTTCATCTTGAATCAGATTTTGTTGGGGTGCCATAAGTGTTATGACGATTAATCTCAAGAGTTGGTTGCACCTCCACCCTGACCGCTGCCCGCGACTCAGTGCTCCTCGATGACCTTCACTCAAAGCTGAATCGCCTCGGACAGGCTGACACACCGTTCTTGTAACTCATGGCTGGCCAATAAGATACCCTCACCTCAAAACGGACTCCGACCCACTCCTGACGTGGGAAAACCACCTGAGGGCATTCAAAGTTTCGCAAAACCAAGTTGTCAAATGTTTGTAAAATGTGACAACTATCATGGGGAAGAATCCAGCAACGGCTCCGCCCCAGTCTGCGCTGCTCCAACTATTGTGGGAGCGGCACACCTCGACTCGCATCCGGTGCGCCGCAAAGAAGCTACGTTCCTAAACCTATCGCGCACGCGTGCTGCTCGCGCGACAAACGTTCTTGCTCGACGTAAGCGCGCGTTCGCCGCGTCAACTCACCAAAGTCCACTAGGTGTGCATCAAACTCAGGCCCATCAACACAGGCAAACATGACCTTGCCGCCAACTGTGACCCTGCATCCTCCGCACATCCCTGTACCGTCAACCATAATAGGGTTCAAGCTGGCAAACGTGGGGACCGCCCATTCCCGGGTGACCTCGGCCGCCGCCCGCATCATTGGGATCGGCCCGATGACGTGTGCGACCCCCGGGGCGCCAGTGTTCCCTGCCCGCCAAGCACGCATCAGGTCAACGACGGTGCCGTGCAGGCCCGCCGTACCGTCATCGGTTGCCCACAGGACTTCGTCAGCCGCCAAACGCAGTTCCTGGTCGAGAACAATTTGGCCGGCGGAACGCGCACCGCACAGCGCTGTGACATGGTTCCCTGCTTCTCTGAATGCCCGCGCCACAGGCAGCAACTCAGCGACGCCGACTCCCCCCGCCACACACAGGACGCTGCCAGCCTTTTCGATGGTCGCCGGTTGGCCGAGTGGCCCCAAAACATCCGCCAGCCGGTCCCCTGTATTGAGTGCCACCGTCGTGCGGCTTGTTTTTCCCACCGCCTGAACGACAATCGTTATGCTTCCCGTAGCTTCATTTCCGCCCACGATCGTCAAGGGGATACGTTCGCTCCTCACCGTCGGACGGATGATCACGAACTGACCCGCTTTCCAATGCTTTGCGATTTCCGGCGCCTCGACTTCGAGCCAGGCAATTTCCGGCGTGAGGAGGCGCTTGCTCAACACTCGGTTGCCCGCACTCAAGCTGTCCTCCGCTTCCGCAGCAGGTTTCGTCGCCCCGGCAGGAGTGACCACCGATTGCGCCTGCTGACGCAGGGCGTCATGAATAGCGGCAGCAGCGGCGCGGCCATCGCGCATCGCAAGGATCACCGTTGCGCCGCCCCGGACGACATCTCCTCCGGCGAACACGTTGGGAAGATTGGTCTGTCCTCTTTCATCCACCGACACCTTGCCGCGTTTTGTGAGCAGTTGCGGCGTGGCGCGCTGCACCGTCGGATTCGGGCTCTGCCCGATCGCCATCACCACAGTATCGACCGGAATGCGAAATTCCGAACCCGGGATGGGAACCGGCGATGGCCTGCCGGATTCATCAGTTTCGCCCAACCGCATCCGTATGCATTCCATCTCGTGCAGCACGCCTTTGTCATCGCCGAAGAGGCGCACCGGCGCCGCCAGGAAATCAAACCGCACGCCTTCCTCCTCGGCATGCTCGATTTCCTCCAGCCGCGCGCGCAGTTCGGAACGTCCGCGCCGGAACATAACCGTCGTATCACTGCCCATCCGGCAGGACCAACGCGCCGCATCCATGGCGGAGTTTCCGCCGCCCACCACCACGGTTTTGGATCCAATCCGCACCGGCGTGTCAGCCTCCGGGAAGCGGTATGCTTCCATCAGATTCAGCCGAGTCAGCAACTCATTCGCGGTATAGACTCCGATTAGATTTTCTCCCGGAATGTTCATCAAATGCGGAAGCCCCGCGCCTGTTCCAAGGAAGACGGCCTGAAATCCTTCCGCAAACAGCTCATCCACCGTGCAGGTCTTGCCCACTATGAAATCCGTACGAAACTCGACGCCCATACTGCGAAGCCGGTCGATCTCACCCCGGATGATCTCCCGAGGCAGCCGGAAATTTGGAATGCCATAGGCCAGCACGCCTCCCAGCCCGTGTAGCGCCTCGAAAATTGTCACCCGGTAGCCATTTCGCACCAAGTCGTAGGCTGCAATCAGCGAAGCCGGCCCGCTTCCCACAAGCGCCACTCGGGGGCCGTTCAGCGCAGCAGGCTGAGGCGTACCGGATGCTGTCTGGCGTTGATAGTCGGCTGCGTACCGTTCCAGCGAGCCGATGGCCACAGGTTCGAGCTTCTTTCCCAGCAGGCAGGCATGTTCGCAGAAAAGTTCGTGCTGGCACACACGGCCGCAGATACCCGGGAAAGGACTCTCCTCGCTGATCTTGTCAAAAGCCCCCCGAAAATCTCCCTCCGCCATCAGCCCGATGAATTCCTTTACGTTGATATGCAACGGGCATGCACTGACGCAAACTGGATCCTTGCATTGCAAACAACGCAGCGCCTCAACTTGAACCTGCTCGAGTGAAAAACCAACCGCAACTTCCTCAGAAGAACGGACGCGCTCGTCCGCGGGCACAACAGGCAGTGTTTGACGAGGTGCTTTGGGGTTACGTTTTACCTTAGGTTTGTTCTCTGGCGATTGAATCACTTTGTCCATCCTGTTCTCTGCGTTCAGTATCAGCCTCTACAACGGGCGAGTCCCTCGTGAGTTACACAATATAACTCATTGGCGCGCTTACACACTTCCTGCCAATATCCTATCCCGATACTGCTAAGCAATTTATTTGCCAGTGGATGGGCATCAGCAACACAGCAGTTGAGCAAAACATTTTGAACTTCCGGCGGTCATTTTGCAATCGCATCAGCGCCGCCCGAGAAACAATTCGTCTTGGTGCGCTGCACAATGTCCCCCTTCTAAGACCATGTGGCATCAGTCTCGCCAGCCGTGAGATTCGCCTCGGGTACCTGCAAAATCATCAAGATACCTCATTTTTGATGTTCGAGAGCGGTATCGTGGTCCACTTCCGGGGTTTGTTCTGGCCCTCCAACCTGCATGGAGCAATCCTCAGTCCAATCCATTCCCGCGGTCTATTGTGGGACATTTCCAACAACGCCCAAGGTCATAAGTGGGCCATTGCGCCCACCCACGGTCAACTTTTCGGGCTAATTCTAGAGATTCCAGCATGTCTACCGAACCCGCCTTCGAGACACAGCCGGGACATCCCGGTGATCGGTTTTGCTTCTCACATTCAACGCGGCCTCATTGCCGCAGTGAGTGACGCTGGTTGCGATCTCGCCCTGGCGTGCTCCGTATTCGTTCGCCAGCTTCCAAATCTCCTGCGAAAGTCTTCGGAAACGTACGCGGACGCGAAATGAGTCCCCCTGCCGAATCCGGTGTAGAATTGTGAGGGGCTGTATAACGTCATTCGCCGGTATCCAAAATCAGCAAACCATTAGGGGGACCAATGGAGAATTTCGAGTTCTTTAATCCGGTAAAGATACTCTTTGGGAAGGGCCAGATCACAAAGCTTCGCGCCGAGGTTCCTGAAGGCGCTCGGGTGCTTGTGACTTACGGTGGCGGCAGCATCAAGAAAAATGGTGTCTATCAGCAGGTGATGGAGAATCTCGAAGGGCACGCGGTAAGTGAGTTCGGCGGCGTCGAGGCCAACCCTGTATACGAAACACTCATGAAGGCCGTCGAAATTGTGAAGAGCGCCCATGTGGACTTCCTGCTCGCGGTGGGGGGCGGGTCGGTTCTGGACGGCACGAAATACATTGCTGCCGCAGCAAAGTTTGCGGGTGAGCCTTGGAACATTCTGGCCAAGGGGGCGCCCGTGAACGCCGCCGTTCCGCTCGGTGCGGTGCTGACGCTTCCGGCCACCGGCTCCGAGATGAATTCATTTGCGGTCATTTCCCGTGCAGCGACGCAGGAGAAACTTGCATTTTCGAGCCCTTTGGTCTATCCGAAGTTCTCAATCATTGACCCCCAGGTGACCTTCACGCTGCCCGCACGGCAGGTGAGCAACGGCATCGTGGATTCCTTTGCCCACGTCCTCGAACAATACCTGACGTACCCGGTGAACGCGCCCCTGCAGGACCGGTTTTCCGAGTCGATCTTACAGACCCTGATCGAAAACGCCCCTAAGATACTTGCCCAGCCGCCCGACTATGACGCCCGCGCCGTTTTGTGCTGGTGCGCAACCATGGCGCTCAACGGACTCATCGCCGTCGGCGTCCCCCAAGACTGGGCGACGCACATGATTGGCCACGAAATCACAGCTCTGCGAGGCCTGGATCACGCTCAGACCCTTGCCATTGTTTTCCCCGGCACCATGGCGGCGCGAAGGCAAGCCAAAAGCGCCAAGCTGCTGCAATATGCCGAGCGGGTTTGGAACGTTCGGACCGGCACGGAGGATCAGAAGATCGACCAGGCGATCCACAAGACGCGGGCGTTCTTTGAGTCCGTTGGCGTGAAAACCCATTTGAAAGATTACGGTATCGGACGGGACATTGTGGAATCCATTTCCCAACGCTTGCTCGACCGCGGCTGGACGACCCTCGGAGAACGGAAGGACATCGGGCCGAAACAAGTCGAGGCCATCCTGTCACAAAGCCTGTAGTGGTTTGCCCACTCTTCCCGTGCGCGTCGAGCCGTCGGCCACGAGCCGCGGCGAGGGGATGGCCGGCGGTTTTAGCTGTCAGTCAACGCACCCGGCACATGAGAGCAGCGTTGCAACCTCCCGCTAATCATTCAGGACGTGTACTATAATAGGCGTGCCCATCTGATGAAATGTCTGGTGGAAGTTCTGTTTTCACGTGCTTTTGCTGCTGGCTGTGCCCGGAGGCGATGCGACGAAAGCCGCTGAGGGAGTGGCCGGCGCTCAATTTCAGTATCCTGAGGTGAAAATGAGGCGCTCATGTGTGGTTTTTTGGATCTTTGCTCTTTCGATGCCGTTGGCTGGAATCTCTTCTCTTGCCGCCCAGGCGCCGAATGGTGGCGCTGCGCAGGCTTCGACTCCGCCGGCTAGTTCTTCTGCGACATCAGCGAATCCGCTGGTCACCTTGCTCAAGAGCCCGGACGCCGGGGTCCGCGCCAGGGCAGCGCGTGATCTGGGCAAGGGACATGATGCATCCGTGATCCCCGCATTGGCTGAGGCGCTCTCGGACCCGAGTGAGAAGGTTCGGCGTGAAGTCGTGCTGTCGCTTGCTCAGATCCATGAGGCCGCGGCGCTTGACGCGCTCATCAAAGCAACGCAGGACGCTGATGATGATTGTCGTGCACTGGCGGTTGAGTCGCTGGTCGGTTACTATACCGGGACGGTGCCGACTCCGGGTTTTTCCGGTTTTGTTAAGAAGAACTGGGATCGGGCCAAGTCGCACTTCTCCTCAGACTTTACGCGAATCGATCCCGGGATCAAAGTCGAGCCCAAGGTGATTGTGGCCCTCGATACCGAGCTCAAGGATAGGCGCTCAAGATACACCGCGCGCGAAGCAGCCAAGGGGCTTGGCATTCTTACCGCACAATCTGCGGTTCCTGACTTGGTGAAAGCCGCGCACTCCTCCGACGAGGATCTGTTTCTTGAAGCCCTCAATGCCCTTTCAAAGATCAAGGACCTGACGGCTGGCCCCCCACTTGTTGACTTGCTCGATTCTCCAAACAAGGAGATCAAACAAGAAGCCGCGGTGACCGTCGGCATACTCCGGACCCAACAGGCCTTGCCGAAACTCCAAAGCATGTTCGAGAACGCTACGGACGAGAAAACCAAAGAGAAGGGACTGGAAGGCCTTGCTTACCTAGCCGATCCGGCGTCCAACCCCGTGTTTCTCAAAGCATTATGGAGCTACGACAAGGCCATGCGCACCTCTGCCGCCGAAGGTTTGGCAAGAACTGCCGACCCCAAGAACGTTCCCGAACTGCAAAAGGCTGTGATGACGGAAAAGGACGGTGACACCAAGCTCGCCCTCCGATATGCGATAACAGCGGCCGGGAAGACCGATTACCTGAACGACGTCGTGGACGAACTATCTTCCAAGTCGCACGGTGATGCGGCCCAGTCGTATCTTGTCGAGCTTGCACGGACGCCCGCCTTTCTGCCCAAGCTTTATCCTTACCTTCAAAGCTCCAATGCTACGGTCAGGAGACGGCTTTGCACGGTGCTCATGTACACGGGGGACCAGACCAGCCTGGAACAGCTCGACCGCCTGGAGCACGATTCGAACGGCGATGTGGTCTCTGAATCGCTGCGGGCAAAACGCGCCATTCGGGCCAGGCTCGACGCGGCAGCGGCAACACCCAAAACCGAAGGGCATTAGGGCGCGCCATCAGGCATTATTTGTAATCTTATTATCTAAACGAGTAGTTGCACAAAGGAAGTAGCAAGGTTAAGATGATTTGTGTCATCCTGGTTAGGATTGCTTCTAAAACGGGAAAAGTATGGCGTCGTCTTTAATTGAGAAGGCAGAAGAGGGGAAATCACCCACGATCGAGTTGAAGCTGGCACACAGCCCCGACTCTGACGATGCCTTCATGTTCTACGCGCTGGCCACCCGAAAGATCAGCACACGGAACATTCTGCTGAAGCACGTGCTCGCCGATATCGAGTCTCTTAATCGGCGAGCCCAGGCGGAAACCTACGACATCACGGCGATTTCGTTCCATGCCTACCCCTATCTCGCGGACAAATATGTGCTTCTGCCTTGCGGCGCCAGTTTCGGTGACCGTTACGGACCGATTCTGCTGTCACGCGCCTCTTGGGGGCCCGGAGATCTGAAGGGAAAACGCGTGGCCGTCCCGGGAAAGATGACCACTGCCTGCCTGGCGTTGCAGCTTTACGAGCCAAGCGTTCAATTGGTCGTGACACCTTTCGACCAAATACTAGCCGCTGTCTCCACCGGCGAAGCAGACGCCGGCGTGGTGATCCACGAAGGCCAGTTGACCTATGCGGAATACGGCCTCACTAAGATCGTGGATCTCGGCGAGTGGTGGTACCAGGAGACGCAGTTGCCGCTGCCACTGGGAGCAAACGCCATCCGTCACGCCCTCGATCCCCATACGAAGCGAGTGGTGGCGGAGTTAATGACAGAAAGCATCCAATATTCGCTGAACCATCGTGAAGAGGCGTTGTGCTACGCGCAGCAGTTTTCGCGCGGATTGGACCATGCTACGGCCGACCGCTTTGTCTCCATGTACGTAAACGATTGGACCCTTGATTTAGGCCCCCGCGGCCGCTTGGCCGTACAAACGTTGCTTGACCGGGGTTTTGAAAAAGGCCTTTTGCCGAGAGCCGTGAAGGCGGAGTACGCCGACTGAGAAATCCACCGGTCCTCTGCCGCTGATATCTGCAACTCTGGAGTCTAAGGGTCGGTACGTCACTCCTCCTTGTCCGCCTATGCCGGACCCCGCCAAACGCCGCCGCACGCCATTCACCAGGATGCAGGTCCGGGTTCTCATCGCCCTCGCGAGCGTAGTGGGCTTGCGCATGTTGGGACTTTTCCTGGTCCTGCCGGTCTTTACGCTGTACGGCCTGCAATTCACAAACTCGCGGTTCCTGGTCGGCTTCGCTTTCGGCAGTTATGGCCTGACCATGGCCCTCCTGCAGATCCCGTTTGGCAGGCTTTCGGACCGCATCGGGCGGCGAAAAGTTCTGCTCCTCGGCATGACGCTCTTTAGTCTGGGGTCTTTCCTCTGCGCCATTCCGCACTGGTTTCCTCACCCCCTGCAGATTTGGGTGCTGATCTTTGGCCGTCTGGTTCAAGGTGGTGGAGCGATTGTTTCCGTTGCTTTTGCGGCCCTTTCCGATTTCATCGAGCCGGAACGGAGATCCACGGGCATGGCTGTCCTCGGCATTCCCATCGGGGCATCATTTGCCATCGGCATCATTGGCGGGCCGATCCTCGCCGGATTCCTGGGAACCGGCTTCCTCTTCTGGCTGACCGGCTTCCTCGGTTTGGCAACAGACCTTCTGTTGGCCAAGTATCTTCCTGCCGGGCCTCCCTCGGCGGTCGCACCGGCGCCCATGTCCAAAGTGCTGGCCAACAGACCGCTTCTGGCTTATGCTTCGGGCGGCTTCCTGATGAACTTCTTCATGGCCACTTTCTTTTTCTATTTCCCGCTCATTGTCACCGTCCAGCACCACCTGAAGATGAACCGTTATTACGTCCTGTTGTTGCCCATGATGCTGATCAGCGGATTCACGATGTTCGCCTTCTCGCTTGGCGCGGACCGCGGGTTTGCGAAACCCCTTTCCGCGATTGCTTTCTTTTCCTTCATTCCCAGTTCCATTCTGCTGTTCATGCCGAGTGCAGCCCATCTGGATCCTAGTCACCTCGCCGGCGTCTTTCTTGCGGGTACGCTTTTCTACATCGGATTCACCGGACTCGAGCCGATCCTGCCGAGCTTGGCCAGCCGGTCCACTCCCGTGACCGCGTACGGCACCGCGCTCGGAATTTATAACAGCGCCCAGTTCCTGGGCAGCTTTGTTGGGGGATCACTGGCCGGAGCCCTGTCGCACTTCCCCACCAGTCACATGATGGCAGTCTTAATGGTGGCTGCCGTGCTCGGATTTCTCCTGATGCTCTCGGCAAAGTCCGCCAGGGCTTAGTCATCCGAAAGATCACCATGCAGCCGGGTATTCCAGGGTTCCGTGAAGGACGACCGGCAAGGTTCAGCCCAATGCGCCGCCGGTTGCTCGCGCATGCAATAGCCTCCTCGTTCTTTGGCCCATTAGTACGATGCATGCTATAATCGGGGCATCTGAGGCTTCAGCGCTGAGGTTCATATGCAGGTCGTTTTCCTGTGGATCGGCCTTGTCTTTTACGGGCTCGGAACGTTCCTCCTGGTCCCATCCGTCCTCAAGCGGCGTCCCTTAATCTCAGCCGCCTCACTGACGGCGCTGGGTCTCGGGCTGCTTGCACATGGAAGTTCCATCGCAGTGCAGGCGGTGCGTATTCACCGCTTGCCGGTCATCGACGTTCGCAGCGCACTGTCGGTTTACGCCTTCCTGGTAACTCTGGCTTTCTTCCTTCTTTACTTGCGCTACAGGAGAACATCCCTTGGCCTCTTCATGCTGCCCATGGTCTTTGTACTGACGCTGATCTCGGCGCTCCGTCCCGAGCGGCCTTTTGATTCGTCGGCATTCAGAGGTGGCTGGCTGGCCGTTCATATCGTTGCATCGATTCTGGGTTACACAGGCTTTTTCCTGACCTTCGTGGCCGCAGTCATATATCTAATACAAGAGAAGGGATTAAAGGCAAAGACTCCCGGGACGTTCTATGGCCGCCTGCCGCCGCTCGAACTGTGCGATGAAATCTACTACAGATCGTTGCTGACC
>Ga0326727_10023044_pt1 | contig 11948 bp, 10 predicted proteins | sample MB2enrmetagenome_FD_207643 | JGI IMG/M metagenome (GOLD analysis project Ga0326727, IMG submission 207643) | Lab enriched peat soil microbial communities from McLean, Ithaca, NY, United States - MB29MY | ecosystem: Environmental > Terrestrial > Soil > Wetlands > Peat | place: USA: New York... | reverse complement strand
GGAGCGACGGGGAAACTCTGATCAAGTGTCGGGAGAGGGCATAAACCACAGGGTACACAGGGGTGCACGGAGGACCCCAGGGACTTAACCAACTTAATCAGGGATTCCGCAGATTGAAGGGACGCAATAGAATCCGCTATGGCAATTGCCCAAACATTTACGGTTGAACGCGAGCGGCACGAGATTCCTTCCACGATGAAGGCCGTCGTCTATCGCGGGGTCAACGATTTGCGGCTGGAAGAAGTGCCGGTGCCTGAAATTGGAGTTGGCGAGATTCTGGTTGGCGTCCACACTTGCGGAATTTGCGGGACCGATCTTAAGAAGATCGCGACTGGCTCGCACTCCGCGCCGCGCGTTTTCGGTCACGAAACGGCGGGTGTCGTCGCAAAAATCGGGGATGGTGTTCGCAAGTTCAGCGTCGGCGAACGCGTGGTGGTGTTTCACCACATTCCCTGCCGGGAGTGTTATTACTGCCGCCACAAAACCTTCGCGCAGTGCGCCACCTACAAGAAAGTTGGGTGCACGGCTGGCTTCGAGGCTTCGGGCGGAGGATTCGCGGAATACGTCCGGGTCATGGACTGGATTGTCGAGAAGGGAACGGTGCGTATTCCGGACGGCGTCAGTTTCGAGCAGGCCTGTTTCGCCGAACCGGTGAATACCTGCATCAAAGGAATTGAGACGCTTCGTCTGCAGCCGGAAGAGACGGTGCTGGTAATTGGACAGGGCCCAATAGGGCTGATACTGGCGAATCTGGCGAAGCGGGCCGGGACTCGTGTGATTACTTCCGATTTATATCCGGCGAGGCTTACAATGGCTCATGGCTTCGGCCTGAACCAGACAATTGATGCTTCCAAGGTGGATGCAGGGGAAGCTGTGCGCGGAATGACAGAAGGCCGCGGGGCTGACGCCGTGATTCTGGCAGTCGGCGGGAGCGGCCTGATTCGGCCTGCCATGGATGCTACTCGTCCAGGAGGCCGCGTGTTGCTATTTGCGCAAACGGCGCGAGGCGAGGTTACGATCGACCCGGCGGCAGTGTGCGTGGACGAAAAGGCTTTGCTGGGATCTTACAGTGCGTCAGTGGAATTGCAGGAGGAGTCAGTGCGGTTTGTCATGAACCGTGAGATGGATCTGGAGCGGCTCATTAGCCACCGCTTCCCGCTGCAGAGCGGCGTGGAAGCGCTGAATCTGGCGGCTCATCCTCGACCGGACTCGATGAAGATCGTCATCCAGCCGGGCAGCACCGGGGTCCCCAGTACGCCCGGTTCTGGCGTGGTGGGGCGGAGCGATTGGGAAGGACATCAACTGTGAATGGGAAGATGACGGCGGCCGTCCTGTACGGCAAAGAAGATATCAAGATTGAAAGGGTGCCGATCCCGCGCGTGGGCGAGGGCGAAGTGCTGGTCAAGGTTAACGTGGCGCTCACCTGCGGCACCGATTTGAAGGTGTACCAGCGCGGCTATCACGCCCGCATGATTGTGCCGCCGGCGTTGTTCGGACACGAACTGGCGGGCACGGTCGAGGAAGTCGGGGAAGGCGTGCGCGGCTTCCGGAAGGGCATGCGCGTGGTCGCGCTCAACTCGGCTCCGTGCGGCATGTGCTTCTATTGCTCCAAGCACCAGTTAAATCTCTGCGAAGATCTTCTGTTCAACAATGGCGCCTACGCGGAGTACATACGGATTCCGCGGCGCATCGTGGAAACCAATATGCTCGTCGTGCCCTCGCATGTGAGTTTCGAGGATGCCGCGATGACCGAGCCGCTGGCCTGCGTTCTCCGCGGGCTGCACGAAACCGGCGTCGAGATTGGAGACACGGTCGCGGTCATTGGCGGCGGACCGATCGGCTTGATGTTTGTGCAGGTGGCCAAGGCCATCGGCTGCAATGTAATCGCGGTGGTTAAGCGCGATTCGCAGGTCGCCCTGGCGCGCAAGAAGGGTGCGTACGAAGTTGTACAGATTACAAAAGTCAAAGATCCGGTAGAGGCAGTGCGCGAGTTAAGCCCGGAGGCGCGCGGCGCCGATGTGGCGATCGAAGCCGTGGGGCGTCCGGAAGCCTGGGAGTGGGCCGTGCAGATGGTTCGCAAAGGCGGCACGGTGAACTTCTTCGGCGGGTGCGCGTCGGGAACCAAGGTGCAGCTCGACACCAACCGCCTGCACTATTCGGAAATCACTTTGAAGGCGACGTTCCATCACACTCCGGAGACGGTGCGCCGAGCCTTCGGTTTGATTGCCGAGAAGAAGGTCTGCGGCAACGACTACATTACCGGCGAAGCACCGCTTTCGCGTTTGCAGGATGTGCTGCGCCACATGCTGAACCGCAACGGAGACATCAAGACCGCGATCATCCCAGGTCACTAGCGTCGGGTCCCGTAGAGCAGGGACATAGGTTTGGGTTGTCGTCCTGAGCGAAGCGGCGGTTTCCAAATACATAGGTCCTTCGCTTCGCTCAGGATGACAGTGTAGATTTATCGAACATTTGAATGGTAACTGCGACCGGCCATCCCCCGACTGCGCCGCCCGCCTCCGGATGGAGCGCGTTGCCGCCGGAGTATGCCATCCCCGAGCACGCGCCCTCGGAAGCTGAAGCGCGCGAGTATTGCCGCCGCCTGGCGCGCTCGCATTACGAAAATTTTTCGGTGGCGTCCTGGTTTCTTCCCGAGCGGCTGCGCCAGCATTTCTTCAATGTCTACGCCTATTGCCGCATCTCGGACGATCTGGGTGACGAGGTGGGCGACACGGCCGCATCTCTGCAATTACTCGATCTGTGGGAGGCGGAGCTGAACGCGTGCTACGACGGCGATCATGCTCGACGCCCCCGGCATCCCGTATTTGTGGCGCTCGCCGAGACGGTGCGCGAGTTTGAAATTCCGAAGCATGAATTTGCGGATCTGCTGACGGCTTTCCGGCAGGATCAGAGCGTCCGCCGCTACGAGACTTTCAGCGATCTGCTGGGCTATTGCAAGAATTCGGCGAACCCGGTCGGGCACCTCGTGCTCTATCTCTGCGGATACCGCGACGCCGAGCGCCAGCAGCTTTCGGACTACACCTGCACCGCGCTGCAACTGGCGAACTTCTGGCAAGACGTGAGCGCCGACTTTGCCAAGGGACGAATCTATCTTCCACTCGAAGACCTGCGCCGCTTCGGTGTGAGCGAGGAAGAAATCCGCGACGGCGAAAATGCTCCCGCGTTTTGCGCAATGATGAAGTTTGAGGTCGAACGGGCGCGCGAGTGGTTCGCGCAAGGCATGCCATTGATCGGGAAAGTCGAACGATCGCTGGCCACCGACATCGAACTGTTCAGCCGCGGCGGGCAGGAAATTCTGAACGCCATCGAGCGCCAGGATTACGCGGTGCTGGGCAGGCGTCCGGCAATTTCCAAAGCGCGGAAGCTGGCCCTGGTCGCTCGTGCGGCGCTGGGGAAATTACGGGGGAACCCGATAGGGAAGCAAAGATGAGCACCGCCGTGGAAAATCCGGCTACGCAGTTTGCGCCTACTGCTTCGCAGCTCGGGATGGCGTACTCCGTCTGCCGGAGCATCGCGCGCTCCGCCGCCAAGAATTTCTACTACGGGTTTCTGGTGCTCCCACAGCGGAAACGCAATGCGTTGAGCGCCGTGTATGCCTTCATGCGGCGGTGCGACGACATCACCGACGACATCACGCTGAGTCCTGGCGATCGTTACCACCAGCTGCTGGAATGGCTGGACAAAGTCCACCGCGCATTCGCGGCACAGCCCACGGATGATCCGGTGCTGCTGGCGCTGACCGACGCGCAGCGCGCTTACCAGATCCCGATAGGGCTTCTCGACCAGCTCGCTTACGGTACGGCTACGGATCTCGATTACGGGCCGCCAGAGCCTTCTGCTGCTGCGCCGTTGGCCGCGCGTTACCAGACTTTTGAAGAGTTGCGGCAGTATTGCTACGGCGTGGCATCGGTGGTTGGATTAGTGTGCATCAAGATTTTCGGCTATCGCGATCCCGCCGCGGAGCCGCTTGCCGAGCGCTGCGGTCTGGCGTTTCAGCTCACGAACATTATTCGCGACGTTAAGGAAGACGCCGCCATGGGCCGAGTTTATTTTCCGCAAGAGGACTTGGCGCAGTTCGGTCTCTCGGCCGCCGATCTCGCCTCGACGCAAGTTGATGTGGCCCGCGTCCGTCCGCTGCTGGCGATGGAGGCCGACCGCGCGCGCGACTGCTACCGCTCCGGAGAAGAGCTGATCCCGCTGGTGAATGAAGACAGTCAGCCTGCGCTGTGGGTGCTGATCGCCATCTACCACCGGCTGCTCGAAAGGATTGCTTTGAAGCAATACGACGTCTTCAGTGAGCGCGTCCGGTTAACGGTTGCGGAAAAGCTCACGGTCCTCGGAAAAGGAATCCTGAAGCGTCTGCTGTGATGCCGCCCTCGATCGATCCTAATACGACGCATCCTAATTCGACACGTCCTCCTACAGTCGCCATCGCCGGAGGCGGATTGGCCGGCCTTGCCGCCGGATGCGCACTTGCCGAAGCCGGGTTTCGCGTGTCGTTATTTGAGCGCCGACCCTATCTCGGCGGACGCGCCTCTTCCTATCAGCATCCCGGCACCGGCGAAATTGTCGACAATTGCCAGCATGTGTTGCTCGGCTGCTGCACCAACCTGCTCGATTTTTATCGGCGCGCGGGAGTTCAGGACAAAACTCGCTGGTATGAGAAGCTGACTTTCCTCGAGCCTGGAGGGCGCGCGTCGGTGATTGCCCCATCCGCGCTGCCCGCTCCGCTGCATACCGCTCCGTCATTTCTCCGCGCCGAGTGTTTGAATTTTCGCGACAAGCTGGCCATCAGCCGCGCCCTGGCCGTGCTCGCTCCGTCGATTCCCGCGGATCGAGGTGAGTCGTTCCTCGACTGGCTCAAACGCCACGGACAAACCGCGCAAGCCATTGAGCGTTTCTGGAAGACGATTCTGGTCAGCGCCTTGAACGAAGACCTCGATCAGGTCTCCGTCCCCTATGCGGCCCAGGTAGTGCGCGAGTCGTTTCTTAAATCCGCCGCTGCTGGACGCATGGGACTTCCAACCGTGCCGCTCACTGACTTGTACAGCTCCGCTGGAGACTACATTCGCGCCCGCGGTGGAGAGATACAGTTTCGTGCCAGCGTGGAGTCGTTTCGGACGGTGCCGTTCGCCGTAAACGTGACGACGAATGGGCAGGAAGAGAAATTTGACTATCTGGTGCTGGCTGTTCCTTTTGATGCGCTGGGCCGCATATTGCCGGATACGGCATCCGCCGCGCCTTTGGCCGCGGCCCTCGGACAGTTCTCGACGTCACCGATCACCGGCATACATCTCTGGTTCGATCGTCAGATCACCGATCTCGATCATGCCGTCCTGCTCGACCGCACGATTCAGTGGATGTTTCACAAATCGCGGATCATTGCAGCTCGCAGCAACGCAGCTCGCTCCAACGAAGCTCACGAAAACGGAAATGGCAGCTATATTGAGCTGGTTGTGAGTTGCTCCCGGAGCCTGGTTGAGAAGTCGAAGGCAGAAATCGTTGAGATGGCGATGCGGGAAGCGCAAGAATTCTTTCCCAGCGCACCCGACGCGACACTGCTGAAATCCACTGTGATCAAGGAAGTGCACGCGACCTATTCGCCGCGTCCGGGAATCGAGCAATACCGGCCGAAACCAAAGACGGAGTGGCCGCGAGTGTTTTTGGCCGGCGATTGGACTGCCACCGGTTGGCCCGCCACCATGGAAGGCGCGGTGCGCAGCGGCTATCTCGCAGCGGATGCAGTGGCGCGGTTCCAGGGCAGCAAGAGCGCCAGCTTCCTCGTCCCTGATCTGGCGCCGAGTGGCTTGATGAGGCTGTTGGGATGGATATTCCCTCTTTAGGAGGCTGCGGAAAATTAGTTCCGGGGCAGAAGATGCTCCCTCAGCGGCTAAAGCCGGATTCAAGACAATGCACTTACCGCAGCGGTGAACCGCTGCGCCACCCAAAAGCAGGTGCAAAATCGAGTTTTGCCGCAGCCTGCTAGAGCTGAAGTTCTTTACGACGCAGCGGCTCTCATTTTTTCTCTTATCGGCTCGTTGTCGCAATACACACGCCACTCGGCGACTCTTCCTTCTTTTACAAGTGCTCGCAGCACGGCCGGGGTCTCCCATTTATTCTCGGGTTTCATTGTCCCGCCCTTCGGAACGAAAGTCCCTCCAGCGCTACCGCAGAGGATGACAACGTTGCCTTCTGAGACGATTTGATCGACCTTGATCCAATAGTCGGGCACCATCGTGAAGTATCCTTGCCATCCACTCCGCATGGCGGAAGCCGGGGCCCTGTTCCCCAGTGAATCAACGAATACGTGGTCGCTGGACATCAGCTTTGTCAAGCCGTCCGTGTCATGTGCATTGATAGCCTTCACAAAGTTCTGTGCGATCTCTGTAGCTGCAACGTTCTTTGTTGGCATGCTGAATCTCCGTCTGATCCGCCCCGGCTGGCTTCCTGGAACTGTTTCGATAAGATTCTCTTCGACGGCTTCAATTACTTCAGTTCCAATGCTGCGTTACCTTGAAGCCATTCTCAAGGATTCGCGCCCAACATACGATGTTATCAACATGGCTGAGCGCCCGCCCGCAGACAAGGATCGACTAGACAAGGATCGATTGGAGAAAGATCGATTCGACGGGGAGCGCGTGGACAAAGAGCGCCGCCGCAGTCCCCGATTCAACTGTGGCGGCTTTGTGGAGATCAATTGGCTCCCGTCCAACGGCATTTATGTTCCGGGCAAGGTGCGCGACCTCAGCCTGCAAGGATGTTGCATTGATACCAAGGAGCCCCTTGATCCCGGCAAGCGGGCTGAAATCGTGGTGCGCGTCAAGACGGATTCGTTCCGCGCTGTGGGCGAGGTGAGGGTGATCCGCGGCGATTCGGGAGCGGGCATAGAATTTGTTCGCTTGAGTGCCGGCGGAAAGGGCTTGCTCGAGGACTTGCTGGCAGAATTGGCGCGGATACAGGCGGCCATCGACAAACTCAAAGCGGCCAGTCCTAAGATGGACCCGGACTCGTTCCGCAAGGAATTGAACTATCGAAGACTTCAAGCGGAGATGTTGAGCACACGCTTTCCCTTCCTGGCGACGGTCGTGCCCGAAGGGAAGTCGACGGATGCGTCGGCCGATAGCAGTCCGGTGCCTGGGAAGAAGCCGCTGGTCATTCCTATCGATTTGTTCGGTTAGGGAAATTCAGCCGGCTGCGGAAAAAGTCCTTTTCGATCAAGAACTGTGACCTCAGCGGCTAAAGCCGGATTCAAGGCAATGCAGTTATCGCAGCGGTGAACCGCTGCGCCACCCAAAATCAAGTGCGACACCAAGCTTTTCCGCAGCCTGCTAGAGTTGTGTCCCGTAAATTAGTGGCGCAAACCCGCGCTGTCGCCCTAGGCTGAATTCAAATACATAGGTCCTTCCCCTTCGACCAACTCAGGGTCAGGATGACAGCCCAAACCTATGTCACATATTTCTGGGACACAACACTAAAGCGCCATCAGAACCACGCCACCCGCGACTAGTAAAGCGGCAATCCAGCGCCGGCGTCCGACGCGTTCGTGCAGGAATATGCGCGCGGCGACGGCGTTGGCGACAAAGGTGAGCGAGGCCGAAGCGGGCACGACCAAGCTGAGGTTTCCCCACGAAAGGCCAAAGAGCAGGCTGTAGAAGGCAACCCCCATCGCCATCAAGCCGAGCGGAAACGTTGGCGTTCGGAGCACGCGCCCAACCACCGCCAGTAATCCGCGCCGCTTCCAGAGTTCCTCAACGTCGCCCACTCGCTTCATGGAGTAGGAGAGCAGCACGTCTCCGGTGGTCGAGGCGAGAATGATGAGCGCAATCGCGGCCCAGGCGTAGATATCTTTCATGACTTCACCTCCTGGGACACCGCGTCCGGCGAGGCATCCGGCGACTTCTGGGATTGGCGATCGGGCGTAACCGACGGACCGGCGGCCACGGAGCCCACTCCAGCCGCGATCAGCGCAATGCCCAGCCAGCGCATGGGCGAGATGACTTCATGAAAACCGAAGTGACCGACCAAAGCTACGAGCACATATCCGAGCGAGGTGGCCGGCAGCACATACGTGAGGTCGGCCCATGAAAGCGCGGACATGTAACAGGCGAAAAACGTCAGCAGCAGCAGGATCCCCGCAGTTACCCAGGGATTGAGGACGGCCAGCAGCAAGCCGGAAAAGTGGTGCAGGGAAACATTGCCGAGTTCCTTCATGCCACGAGCCAGAAGGGAATCGCCCGCGGTGCTGAAGACGGTGATTCCCGCCAGAACGAGGTATTTTCGAAAGGTCAATTGAGGCATGGAATCATTTAGTCATTGAGACATTTAGTCATTGAATCATTGAAGGTCAAAGGCTCTTGGGTTTTCAGGATGCCTTAGTGATTCCATGGTTCTCTAGCAGGCTGCGGAAGTGCCTTCTCTCGCGTAGCCTAACCTCAGCGGCTGAAGCCGCATTCGAAACGATGCAGTGATCGCAGCGGTAAACCGCTGCGCCACCCAAAACCAAGTGCAAAATCGAGTCTTTCCGCAGCCTGCTAGGCTTTGGCTGGGGCCGGGGCAGGCGCTTCTTCCTTGCGCCTTGCCTTGACCCACTTGTGACGCTGGGCGCGCAGTTTCAGGAAGGTCCGCGCTTCTTTGTACAGGCGCTTGCGCTCGGAGTTGTCGAACATCGATTTCCGCAAAATACGGTACGCAGCCTTGGGACGGAAATAATAGGCATCGTAAAAGTGATGGACAGCTTCCATAAGTTCGGCAGCGGGCAGGCCGGGATACTCGATCTGCACCATCTGGTGGCCGCCGTCGTCCACCATTCTTGTGTCGCTGGTTATGAAGCCATTCTTGATGGCGAATTCGTGCAACTCCGTGCCGGGGTAAGCATGCGCCACCGAAACTTGGATCGTTTCGACGTCGAGTTCCTTGGCGAAGTTGATCGTATTCTTGATGGTCTCGCGAGATTCTCCCGGCAGGCCGAGAATGAAATCTCCGTGGACCACCAGTCCCAGCTTGTGGCAATCCTTGGTGAACTGGCGGGCGCGCTCGATGGTTGCGCCTTTCTTGATGTTCTTCAGAATCTGTTGATCGCCCGATTCGTAGCCCACGATCAGGAGCCGGCATCCCGCCTCTTTCATGGCCTTTAGCGTTTCGAAATCGGTGGTGACACGCGAGGTGCACGACCAGGTGAGGCCCAGCGGTTTCAACTTGGCGCATAACTCGACGGTGCGCGCCTTCTGCAGGTTGAAGGTATCGTCGTCGAAGAAAAATTCTTTTACGTAGGGCCAGTAATCTTTCGCCTTGGCCATTTCACGGGCCACATCATCGGAAGAGCGCTTGCGCCACGGGTGTCCGCTGAGCGTTTGCGGCCACAGGCAGAAGGTGCACTGCGCCGGGCATCCGCGCGAGGTGTAAAGCGCCACAAAGGGGTTGAGCAGGAAAGGCACGTTGTAGCGGCGGACATCCAGGTCGCGCCGGTAGACGTCGGTTACGTGCGGAAGGGCGTCTAGATTTTCGATGGTCGGCCGGTCGGCATTATGCAGCACGTGTCCATTCTTGCGATAGGAAATGCCAAGAATGTCTTCGATCGGCTTACCCTGCGCGTATTCGACGATGGAGTAGTCGAATTCCTTACGGCAGGCGATATCGATCACCTTCGCTTCCATCAAAGACTTCTCGGGCAGCACGCTGACGTGAGGTCCGACGAAGGCGATTTTGATGTGCGGATGGCTGTCTTTGATGGCTTCGGCGATGCGCACATCGCCAGCAAATCCTGGAGTGCTGGTGAAGAGCACGAGCAGTTCATAGTCCTGGCAGGTGCGGATGGTCTCTTCCGCCGTGATGTGGTGCGGCGGCGCGTCGAGCAAGCGCGCGCCTTCGAGCATTCCGGTTGGATAAGCAAGCCAGACCGGATACCAGTAGGACTCGATCTCACGCGTGGCGGGCCAGCGCGAACCCGCGCCCCCATCGAAATTCTCAAACGAAGGCGGATTCAAAAACAGTGTTTTCAATGGCATAAGGGTGAGTCTCTATTTTAGCATTCTTAGCAGCGGACGAGCCCCATTCGCCGCTACCAGTTAGATGCGCCCCGAACTGCATTCCGAACTCTGTCGAAAACGCGGAAACCTTTATCGAAGTATGCCTTAGCGGGGCTCAAACGGCAAAATAACCTGGCCGAACGTCGTTTTGGCGCATTGAGACGCGAGAATCGGGTAGCGGCTGGATGAGCTGATTTGCAATAGCTCGAACTCGCCCCTGCGGAAAGCGTTGGCAAGGCCCCATCTGTCGGCTAGGGGCAATGCTCCGTCCACTCCCCCCAGCATCCCGTTTTGACCGAGGCGCCAAGTGACGAGGTGGTTGCGGGGTTCTGAGTGTAACGGCGATTTCTCAACAGTTGGCTTTCCGGCCCCTGTGCGCGTAGTCACAAATGCGCCTGACAAAACTCACTGACAAAAACTGCTGGGTTGTGCTATTTCTCCCCCGCTGAGTCTGCGCAGGCGCAACGCAGCCCAACAGGGGAGGCGGACCATGACCAAAAGTTCTGCAATGCGCGTCGGCGTTATCGCGGCTGTGCAGTTCGCGGTGGCAATGGCAATCGTCCTGTGGCCCGTAGGCCTCTGGGCGCAAACCGAAGCCGCTCCGGCGTCCACAACGCCCGTCTCACCCGCGTCCGAAGATAGGAAGAACTTTGCCGATGCAGAAAACCGTAGAATCGAGAAAAGGCTGGCCGAGATATTACCCGACGCCGTCTCCGACATCAGTTCAGCCGAGGGGCCGGATGCAACCTACTACGTCTGGTACATCACCCCAGGCCCAGCGGACGCAAGCAAATGCAAAGGCGATCCTGAAAGTTACACCTCGAAGCTGATCAAGTACGGATTCACCAAGCTCATCTACGAGGACGAAAAGGGCGGAAGCTGCGAGCTCGATCTTGCCGCTGGCAAGGTGGCCGTCCCGTCGAAATTCCTTCCGCCAACCGAAGAAGCGAAGCAAATTTGGAAGACGATACAGGACGCCGAGGCCGCAAAGAAGGTCATTGCCGCGCAGAAGGCGCCCGCCGCGCCCACGCCCCAGGACGCCAAGGCCACAAAGGAGGCGCCCGCCACGCACACGCCGCAGGAACGCAAAGAATATGCCGGATCTATGGGAGAATGGCCCAAGGGGCGGTTCGAGTCGGCCGAGGGGCCCGACGCGACGTACTACGTGGTTCACACTTCCACATATTCTATGGACGAATCCACCTGCACCAGTTTTTTCACCGACAGTATCGTCGCATCTTTGCGCGAGATGGGCTTTACCAAGGTCGTCTGCATGGGCAAAAAGAACACAAGTTCTTCTTTCGACACGGCTGCCCGGCCGCGCCCCGTGGAGGCTCAAGCGCCCAGTGCGCCTGCGGCTGGGGAGAACGCGGGAGGTAGTAGTGCGGTATCCGCGGCTGAACCGGTCAAGCCAAACCTGCCCCCCGCAACGGCCTGGGAAGAAGGCAAGGCAGTAGGGACTTTCTGGCCCACGGTCGAGCAGAAGGTGGATGCGCGCTCGGGTCCCGCCAAGGTGACGGGCGAGGCGGAGAGCAGCCTAGCCAGTAAGGGCTACGTCAAGATCGGGACGTTTTTCGAGTCGCAGCCGGGAAAGAAGGGCAACGCGGAGGTAATGCAAGAACTGGAGGCGGCGATCCTCAAGAAGGCGGCGGAGGCCGGCGGAGATGTTGTCCGTTTCAGTAGTGAGGGGACGCCGGAAACCCGCGAAGTACCTACCGGAAAGACGAAGACCAAGAAAGAGTGCGCGGAAACAGGCCTCGTAAAAGAGCCCGTAAAGACGACGAAGAGTTGCATCGCCACCTCTGCCGGCCCGCAATGCAGCTACGGGACGGAGGGCGGCGGATTAGTTGAAGGGTGCGTGAGATTTGAGACAAAGGAAATCCCGATCACCAGGAAGGAACA
>Ga0326727_10023043_pt1 | contig 11949 bp, 9 predicted proteins | sample MB2enrmetagenome_FD_207643 | JGI IMG/M metagenome (GOLD analysis project Ga0326727, IMG submission 207643) | Lab enriched peat soil microbial communities from McLean, Ithaca, NY, United States - MB29MY | ecosystem: Environmental > Terrestrial > Soil > Wetlands > Peat | place: USA: New York... | reverse complement strand
TCTGTTCTGTGGGGGCTATCCCCGCCCCCCCCGCGCCGGTCGGAGACCGGCGCTACAACCCCTTGTACGGGTTCGGACCCAACTCGCGCATGCGGTCCACAAACCCGTTGATCAGCGCCGGCAGCTTGTCGCACTCGTTGATGGACAACTGCGTCAACTGGAGCCTCTCCGGCTCAAGCTGCAACCGCTGCAAGGTTTCCTTCACATTCTCGAGGCGCTTCTGGGCAAGCTCGCTGCCGCGAATAAAGTGGCACTGGTAATTGTCGCCATGCTTGCAGCCCAGCAACATCACGCCGTCAATCCCGCGCGCCAGGGCGTCGGCGATCCACACGATGTTCAGCGAGCCCAGGCACCGCAAAGGAATCACGCGGACGCTTGGGTCGTACTGAAGTCTTCGAAAGCCTGCGATATCGAGGAGCGGGTAGGCGTCGTTCTCGCAAACGAAAGCCAGCACGCGCGGTTTTTCCTCATCTTCTTCGGGAACCTCGATGGCCTTGATCATGGAGGCGATCATGTCGACGGAGTAATTCTTGAAGGAAACGATGCGCTCCGGGCAGGCGCCCATGCAGATGCCGCACCTCCGGCAACGGTAAAGGTTGGGCTTGGGCGTCCCTTTGGCGTCCTCGTCGAGCGCGCCAAAGGGGCACTCCTCCGTGCAGCGTTTGCATTGCGTGCAGCGTTGGAGGAGAAAGCTGGGCACGGAGAGGTCACCCGCCCGCGGGTGCACCGCCATGCCGCGCGATGCCATTTCAATCGACTGAATGGCTTTCAAAGTGGCGCCCAACGCGTCTTCGCGCGCGTGCGCGGAGTCCATGGGCGCGCGCAGGGCTCCGGCCGCGTAAATCCCCGTGCGCCGCGTCTCGTAAGGAAAACAGACGAAGTGGGAATCCGGAAAGCCATCGCTGAGTACGGGCAGGTCGGGCCCCTGCCGATAGGCAAGGTTCAGGATGGCGGTGTCCTTGTGCTTCGCGAGTTCGGTGACCTTGCGCGCCGCCTCCGCCCGCTGGCCCTCCGATTCACCCTTCGCTTCCACGCGCTCGGCATCTTCCAGCGCGCGGATGGCTTCCCCGTCCGCCGAATTCGCCACCATGCCCGTGGCCAGCACCACCAGATCCACGTTCAGAACAATCGTTTCACCCAGCAGGGAATTATTTATGGTGACCGCCAGCTTGCCCTCGGCGGCCTTCTCCACCGCGGTCACTTCGCCGGGGGTCAGAAAATTCAGCGGCTGGTTCTGCACGGAGGCGTAGAAGCGCTCGTACTGCCCGGGCGTCCGCATGTCCTTGTAGACGATGTAAACCTGGGCGTTCGGATTCTGCTCGCGAAGGTACGTGGCGTGCTTCAGGGTGGCCATGCAACACACGCTGGAGCAGTAAGGCAGGTGCTGCTTGTCGCGCGAGCCGGCGCACTGGATGAAGAGCACGCTCTCCACCGGGCGGCCGTCAGAGGGGCGCGCGATGGGTCCCTGCGCGGCCAGCTTTTCCAACTCGACGTTGGTCACCACGTCGGGGCTCAATCCATATCCGAGATGGCCTAGGCGCGTGGCGTCGTAAGGCTTCCAGCCGGTGGCCATCACCATGGCGCCCACGCGTACCGTGCGTCCCCCGTTCCCGTTCTTCAGGTTGACGTCAAACATGCCGGGCTGGCCCTCGATCCAACCGATTGTGGCCGAGGTAAGGACTTGAATTTTCGGATGGTAAGTGGCGGCCTCGATCTTTTTGGCAATGCCGTCCGTCAACAGCTCGGTGTAAGGAGGCGCGGTGGGGAAACGCTTTTTGAGCGTCGCGACAAAACCCCCTAGGCGAGGCTGCTTTTCCACCAGCACCACCTCGTAGCCGGCGTCCGCCGCTTCCAAGGCCACCGTAATCCCCGTGATGCCCCCGCCCACCACCAGGAGCTTGCGGGAGATCGCCTCGGCCAGGGGTTCGAGGGGCTCGGTCTTCTGCGCCTTAACAATTCCCATGCGCAGGTAGTCCTCGGCCAGCATCTGCGTGTCTTCGTCGTGAGGCTTGTGGCACCAGACGACCAGCTCGCGAAGGTTAACTCGTTCCGGGACAACGCCTTGGCCAAAGGCGAAGGTGTCCGTTTTCATGCGGGGCGAGCACGCGGCGATCACCGGGAGGGTCACGGTCCCCGCGGCTAAGTCCCGCAGAATCAAGCTAACCCCTTCGCCACCACAGAGATGCGGGTGAATGTGGCACACGGCCCCCTTCGCCGAATTGCACACAGTCTTGGGGAGTAGCGGAATATCCACAATGTCCCCAATCCCACATCCGCCGCAAATGTAAATTCCGAGTTTCTTATCCATGAGCCGAACTTCTAACTACACACTGCAGGGCCTTCAGCGCCGCCCCCGTAGCATGCTGCACCGTGGCCGTGACTTCTTCCGGACGGCACGCGCAACCCGCACCGTAAATCCCCTCACTGCCCTCGGGCGCAATGAGGAAGCGGAATTCGTCCAAAGTGAATTCCTTGGGCAGGCCATCGGTCTGAGGAACGATACCTGTGGCCAACACGACCAAGTCAAACCGCTGCGTCTGCTTCTTCCCGCGGAGCACATCTTCCGCTGTCACCAGCAGATCGTGAGTGCCCGGCTGCTCTTCCACCTTCGCAACCTTGCCCTTTACGAACCTTACCTTGTCGTCCGCCGCTACCGTCGAGTAGAACTCCTCAAGGCGGCCGAGCGTTCGGACATCGATATAGAAAATGGTGGCCAGCGCTTGTGGATCGAGCGTGCGAACGTAGGTGGCCTGCTTGATGGAGGCGGCACAGCACACGGCGGAGCAGTAAGGAAGGTGATTCTCGTCGCGAGACCCGGCACACTGAACGAAAGCCACGGTCTGCGGTGCTTTGCCGTCTGAGGGGCGAAGAATGCGTCCGCCCGTGGGACCATCGAGCGCCGCGATGCGCTCCATGAGGACGTTGGTCACCACATTGGGATATTTGCCGAAGCCCAGGTTTTCGATTTTTGTCGCGTCGTAGGGCGCCCAGCCCGTAGCCGCCACCACCGCAGCAACGCGGAAGGTTTTCTTTTCCACACTTTGCTCGAGATCGATGGCGTTATAGAGACAGGCTGGCTTACAGGCCTGGCAGCCGCTCGCGCAGGCCGCGCGGTCAATGACGTAGCGCGCGGGGTAGGCCGTGGCAAACGGCAAATAGGCAGCCTTGGTCTTAGACAGGCCGTAATTGAATTCGTCGCGCCTCTCGGCGGTGCATGCTTCCGCACATTTTCCGCAGAGTGTACACGCCTCGGTCACAAAGCGTGGGGAAAGGCGCACGGTGACTTCGTAGTCGCCGGGCGATCCGCTGATCCCTTCCACTTCCGCCAAGGTCAAAACGGTCACACGCGGATTTTCGCGCAGGCGGCGAAGATTAATCTCCAATCCGCAGGACGGTGGACAAAGTTTGGGGAAGTATTGGTGCATGCGCGCCACCCTTCCCCCCAGGTGCGCAGCTTTCTCCACCAGGATCGCGTGGCATCCCGCCTCGGCCGCCTCGATGGCCGTGGTCACGCCCGCGATGCCGCCGCCGATTACCAGGATGGGTTTCCCGCGCGAGTTGGAGGAATCCACTGCTGCATCCGTCACACTGAACTCCCGGGGACAGCCGTCGCCGAGCCTTGAGGTGCGGCCTGCATTCTGGCTTCGACGATCTCTCTGCGAATCTTCATGGTCTTTTCGCCGAACAGACTGAAGCGCAGCCACAGCAAGGCAAACTCCAGCAGTTCCTCGTCATCGCTGCGCAGCGCCTCCACCCGGGCTTCGTCAATCTCAAACAATTCGAGGAATCGCGATTCGAAAACAAAGCGCCGGAAGCGGTCCAAGTCGTAGCACGTCATGTAGAACATCTCAGCCTGCTGAGGCGAGAGGGCGGGCTCGCCGTTCCAAAAATCGTGGAGCACGAGTTCCTGAAACGAGGCCCCCATCATTTCGTACTCTTCAATTCCCTGCTCCGCGATCCATTCGCGCACCGAGCGCGTTTTCCCCAGGCCCTCGCACTCACCGTGTCCATGACAAAGCTCCTCGTGCAGCACGAAATGGAAGGGCTGATCGGTGGGTGTGGGATTTTTGGGCTTGGCGACGCCCAACGGATACATGCGACATGACCAGGGACGATCCGCGTACACCTGGCAACCTTGTTCGGTGACGAAAGGGCACCGCTTGGTTTCCGGGTCCATCCGCAGAATCGTCATGGGAAACTTTTGCTTGGGGCTGAAGATGGGGAGCGTGTGCTTTCCCAGGAACTCCATGGAGTCCATGCGCAAGGCTTTTTTGAGCCGCAGGATGTCATACGGCGTGAGCACGATGGAAACATCACAGCAACACTTGGTAAAACAGTCCACGTTGAGGCCGCAATGAAAGGTGAATTGATCATCGGGCGTCATCCGTGCCTGGTCTTTGAGGATCCCTTCCGCGGTAACGACCGGGTCAGGCATAGGGGGCCTTCACTTCTTCTGCGAGGATACTGGATCTTAGTGCATCCTTCGACCAGACGGGGAGCGGTCCACTCTCGCCGGTCGAAGGGTCAAATCGATATCGATACGATGCGGAGACCGCGAAGTGGTCGCGCATCCAAGCCCAACCCCGCACGTAATACGGGCATTCGTCGTTGAAGCAGACATACTGGAACTCCCCGCTCCAACTGCTGCTTTGAGGGTTGGCCCAGCGAACCAGAGGTTCCTGGCAATATGGACATTCGTGCTTCATAACCTGACAAGCAGTGAGGAGGAGATTCCCTCATTGAGGGAATCTCCCGCCTCGAAATGCGCAGACCTAAGCAGCCTTCTTTTCTTGTGACTGCGCAAAAACGTGCTTAATGGGCCGGGTTCGCGTCTCCCACGCATTGGTCTTGGGATCGAACCGGCAATTGGCGAAGACGTGCCACTTCTCTTCGTCGAGCGCCGGCTTGTCAGCGCGGAAGTAGTAGCCGGGCCAGCGCGTCTCCTCACGGAACAACACGGTGCGGACGTGCGCTTCCGCCTGCCACATGCGGTGAGTGTTCTCCCAGCAGCGCATCAGTTCGTGCAAATTCGAGGCTGCCAGCTTTTGGGAATCCTCACGCAGCATGGCCAATAACTCCAAGGCCTTGGTCAACAAGGGACCATTGGTGGTGAATTGGGCCGTGATGCCCCCCGCGTACTCGTCCATGATCTTCTGAAGGCGGAACATGAACATGCGGGGCTTGATGTAGTTCGGGTTGATCTCCGGATCGGTGGTGACGTTCTTGTTCTCTTCGTAAGTATCCAGAGGTTTGAGGATTTCGGCTTTCAGGTTTTCCAGCATGGCCGCATCGATCGCCGGCAGGGTGTTGTTTTCCACCACGAACTTGACGGCAGCTTTGGCGGCGATGCGCCCCTCGGCATGCGAGCCCGAGGAGAATTTGTGGCTGGAGGCGCCCGAAGCGTCACCGGCACAGAACAGACCCTTCACCGTCGACATGTTCGTGTAACCCCAGAAATAGTCGGCGCGCGTTTCATCCGTCTGCAAGTCTTCCGGACCGCTCACCCAAGCGCCGGACGCGCCGGAGTGAGAGCCGATGAAGTAAGGCTCGGCCGCGGCGATCTCCGAACTTCGCTCCTCGGGCTGAACGTTGCAGGATGCCCAGAGGATGGCCTGGGAAATGGTCATGTCGAGGAAGTCTTCCCAAGCCTCGGATTCGAGCTCCTTCATCTTTTTCTTGTAGGCTTTCGGATCGTCCTTGTAGGTGTCGGCGATTTTCTGGAGAGCTTCCTCGGTCCGCATGCTGATGGGCCCCTTGCCCGCCATCACGTCCAACATGCCGAGGTAGTTGCGCAGGTTGGCGGGAACCGGCTTGACGCGGCCATAAGGCCCCCACTTTTCCAGCTCCGGCCGGCGCTCCACCATGTAGTCGCCGCCCTGGGAATTCGTGGCCCGGGATTTGAAGAGCAGGAACCACGCGCCCACCGGACCGTATGCGTCCTTGAAGCGCACCGGAATAAAGCGCACTTCCTGGCAGGTCATCTCCGCCCCGGCGCGAATCGTGAAGTAGGCCGAGGAGCCCGAGTTCCAGGGTGGATACCAGGCGCGGCCCATGCCCTCGCCGGAACTCCGGGGTTTGAACACGTGCACGGCGCCGCCCATGGCAACCAGCGTCGCCTTGGATTTGAACACGTAAAACTTGTTCTCACGCACCGAGAAGCCCACGGCTCCGGCGCAGCGCTCGCCATCCATGAGCGGTCCGACAATGAAGATGCGCTCAAAGATCTGGCCCACGCCGCTTTGCAGCAAGGCGTTCTTGGCAGCTTCCGCCACCACGACTTTGTAGGATTCGCCGTTGATCATGAGCTGCCACCGGCCCTCATGAACATACGCGCCCTTCTCATCCTTCCAGATGGGCAGGCCCCACTTTTCGAACAAGTGCACGGTGGAATCCACGTGCCGCGCGATGTTGGCCACCAGATCCTCACGGGTGATTCCCATCAAATCATTGCGCACGTAATCCACATAGTCCTTCACGCTGTTGGCGCCGTCCTTCAACCCCACGTACTGGTTGATCGCGGATAAGCCCATCGCCACGGCGCCGGACCGGTCCACCGCGGCCTTATCCACCAGCGTAACTTTCAACCCGTGTTGCTTGGCCCAATGGGCCGCTTCCACCGCCGCTCCGCAGGCGGCCATGCCGCCGCCTAAAATGAGCAAGTCGGTTTCTACTGTCACAGTTTCAAAATTGGCCATCGATATCCTCCCCTTCCTAGTGTTTCAGGGTAAAAACTTCGGGCAGACCCAGCGACGCGGGCTCGGTGAATAAATCCGGCGCGTCCAGGCCTCCCTTGGTCTCAAAGCCGCCGTCCGGCACCGCGGCGCCTTCGGCCGTGGTGCGGATCGGGAATTTAAAGCGTTTGATGGTTCCGTTACGAAACTTCACCGTCCACATAATGGAATCCGTGGAACGCATGGGCGTAGCGGAAGCCCCCAGCGGAACGAAGTCGGCATAACCGCGCACTTCCACAGCCTGTGTGGGGCAAATCTTGACGCAGTTGTAGCACTCCCAACACATCGAGACGTCGCGGTTGTAAGCCTTCATCGTGGATTTGTCCAAGACCATCAGGTCGTTGGGACAAATGTACTGGCAGGCGGTTTTATCCAAAGCCTTGCAGCCATCGCATTTTTCAGGATTGACGTAACTGGGCATTAGTTCCCCCTTTCGGTACTGACAACTTCCGTGCTCGAACCGGCACGGTCTTGCTCTTCCGTCTGGTGATGCTGGTAAAAACAGTTCCTCTGGCCGTATTCCTTAAAGCGGCATACATCGCGAAAATAAATCTCGCACTGCATGCAGACCGCGTTCGGATCCGTACCACTGCTGGTGATGGCACCCGCCAGGCGGTCCAGAACTTCGGAGGTGCGCCGCAACTCCTCGGAGGAGAACTGCGAGAACACCGCCCGCGCCCGCATATCACGCGCGGTGATGTAAGCGTCCATCAGCCTGCGGCTGGTTTCGGTCAGGGAGAGGTGGCTGGCGCGCCGGTCTTGCTGGGTTTCGGCGCGGCGCAGCAGGCGGCGACGCACCAGCTTGTCCACCGTCTTGCTGGCGGCCGCGGGGCTGACCCCCAGAAAGGTCGCGGCGTCGCTGATGTTGAGGGCGTCGGTGTGGGCCACCAGGTAAAGGAGCTTCAGTTGGGAAAAGGTGAAATTCTTGCCCGCCACTTCCCGCAGCACCGTCCGTTCAATGACCTCGCGAACCGACCACGCAAAGACGCGTGCGCTACTCAAAAACTCGTTGTTCAACTCGGGAGTGACCCCTGGGCTTTTCGCCGGATCTTTGTCGCTTTCCATGAGCAGGCCGCGCCGCCTCCTCCTTCAAACTGATTAACTACGTCAAATGTTAATCTCGTTAATCGTCAACGCAAGAGGTTTTTGCCCGCATTGATCCTTAATGTCCGATAAAAATTCTGACGTTTGGCAGTTTTGTGGGGGGATCGTTCTTAATGTCCGAAAAATTCCCGCCCTTGGCTCTCCACCCCAGTAATCCCGCTTGACGAGCCGCCCTCAAACCGTGGTAGCTTTCGTTCGGTAGTGCGAACCACTCGCGGGAGTAACGGTCTACGCGACCGGCCTCAGATACACACTAATATGAAGTCGCGCAATGCCCAATAAGGCATAGCGCCTTAAGGTGAAACTCCGCGCAGTGCCGCATCGTAACCTGAGGGCCACCGGAAGGTTCCTGCAAGCGGTTTCCGGAGAGAGCATTCCTATGAAGAGAGCAACGGCTATCCATCTTGAATTTAGATTGGTGTCCGTCGCCTGCCTCATTGTCCTGGCAGGCAGTCTGCGATCCATCCGTGCCGCCGACCCAACTTCCCTTTCCAGGATCGCGGGCGTGACGCCAACCCCGACGCGGAGTTTCGAGCCGGCGAAAAGCAAGTTCTCTCCACTGACGCGCTTGAGGGCGGCGCCGGTGGCCGCCAGCGCTACGAAGCAGGGGGGAGCTCCCCCTCCTCTGGCGGTGCAGGTGGCGCGCGAGGGCAGCATGATTACTTCGTTGCAGGCCCGCCTCGATCGTCAGGAAAAGTTGCTGGCCCTCCAACAGCAACAGATTACTCAGCTCGTCGCCACGCTGGATGACTTGAAGAAATCGTTACGCGGCACGCGTAAGGTTTCGCTGGAAATGGCATCCGAGTCCCCGAGCGCCCCGGTTGCGGCTCATTATGCCGAGGTCGCTTTTGGGCGGACGACCGATACTGTGGCCAATCCACCGGCGGGGCAAACCGCGGGCGGCGAGACCTTTGACCCCAGCCTCCTTGCGAGTCTCCAAGCACCCGTCTTCCCGCGCCCTGCTGGTCTGGATCCCTCTGCCGGCTTGGATCCCACAACTTCATCTGCTCAATCATCACCTATCCCCCCTCCGTCAGCACAGGACCAAACCCAACCTTACACGACGCGATTAGAGACCCTCAGCCAGCAGGTGGAAGGTATTTCCAAGGGAATCGCGGGTTTCAGGTTCAGCGGAGATTTTCGGGTGCGCGGCGACTGTATCTTTCGGTCCTCGAACGCTATCGCCGGCCCCGAGCAGGATGTTCGGGCGCGTTACCGGGCGCGGTTGAACTTTGACAAGGGAATTGATCCGCAGTTGGATGCACATTTCCAACTGGGCTCGGGCACCTTTGAGAATCCCTTGACGGACAACACGGACTTTGGCGGGGGCATTGTCAAGGGGCCGATTTTCTTGAGCGAGGCGTGGGTTAATTATCACCCCAACTCCAACCTGAGCTTCCAAGCGGGAAAAATGCCGGAGGTTTTCTCGGATTTCACTCGTTTCATGTGGAGCAATAACGCCAGGTTCGACGGGTTTCAAGAGTCGGTGGGAACGTCCCCAGGCGACAATTCCCTGGGGATAACCCGCCTTAGTCTTCGGGCCGGTCAATACATTCTTACCAACCCCAATATTCAGGTGTTGCCTACGGCCGCGCAATGCGCGTCGGCTTCTCCACCGGCGGCTTGCATTTACCTTCAGGCGGGATATGCGCCCGGTGAAAATGTTCGTTCGGCGGACCTCTTTGACGAAGGGCTGTTCGTAGATGGAAGGATCAAGCCCGGATGGTCCCACTATCTATTTGGCAACTTCCTTTCCTATCGGAACGCCAACCAGATTGCCCTGGGATCCACCAGCAGTGGTTTTACGCTCCTCGCCAACAACGAACTGGGGCTCGACATATCCGGCCCGCTGCCGGGGACGGGCACGGCTACGACGCTGCCTGGCGGTGGCATTTTTTCTGCCAGCCACTTCCAGATTGGTCATTTGTCTTACCGCATCACCAAAGAAGGCATGCGGTTTCACAGCGAGGAATTCCCCGTGTTTATGGACGTGCAAGCCAGCCGGAATTTTGGCACCAGTTTCCTGCGCAATGCCTGGATGGTGACGCTCAACGCCGGCCAAATCCGGAAGGCGGGAGACGTGAGATTCCTGTACTTCTACTCCGTCAAGGACGCCAATTCCATAGTCTCCGAATTCACGGACAGCCAATTAGGCACCAATACCGGGGTCAACGTCCGAACCCACTCCTTCCGGTTTGACGTCGGACTGGCAAGGTTCCTGCAATGGCAAAACATCCTGTACATTCAGAATGAGATCAGTCCCAATGATCCCGCTCGTCATTTCTACGTTCCTGTTCCGCAGGGAGCGGGGACCCAATTCCGGGTGCAGAGCAGCCTGTTTGTTAATTTCTAATGTACCCTGGGGGGGTAATAGGGAACCTGTATCTTGCCGCAAAAAGACCATGTCGTATAATGGAGCCGCATGAAACTTCATAAACGCCGGGCAGAAGTAAATCTGTGAACATCTTCGAACATACCCTCTTGATCGGCTTGGGATCGCTGCTGGCGGGATTCCTGGGAGCGTTGACCGGCCTGGGCGGTGGCATTGTCATAACGCCGCTGCTCACAGTGCTCTTCGGGGTCGACATTCGTTACGCCATCGGCGCGTCGCTGGTCTCCGTTATCGCCACTTCCTCGGGAGCGGCCGCCGCCTATGTGAAGGAAGGGTTCACCAACATTCGCATCGGGATGTTTCTGGAAATCGCCACCACGGTGGGCGCGGTGGTGGGAGCTTCCGCGGCCTCCCGGCTCCCGGCATCTGCGATTAGTGTTATTTTCGGGGTCGTCCTGCTTCTCTCCGCCTACGCTTCCACGCGTCCGGCGCCCCAGGAGAGCCTTGACGGCGGCCCCAACCGATTGGCGGAGCGGCTGAAGCTGGATTCGACTTTCCCCACCTTACAGGGCATGAAAAGCTATCACGTGCGCGGAGTCCCGGCCGGATTCAGCCTGATGTTTGTGGCGGGAACTCTCTCCGGCCTGCTGGGCATTGGCTCCGGAGCGCTCAAGGTGATCGCCATGGACCAGGCGATGCACATCCCCTTCAAGGTTTCCACCACCACCAGCAATTTTATGATCGGCGTCACCGCCGCCGCCAGCGCCGGAGTATACCTCCAGCGCGGGTACATCGATCCCGGCCTGACCATGCCCGTCATGCTGGGTGTGGCGCTGGGCGCGCTGCTGGGCGCGCGAGTTTTGGCCCGGACGCGCACGGCCAAGCTGCGCGTGGTTTTCGGCATTGTGGTGGCGGTGCTGGCTTTCGAAATGATTTATCACGGCGTAACGGGGAGGATCTGAGATGCACAAGCCGGCAGTGGCCTGGACCGATCAGCGCGTGGAATACATCGTGGCCGACCTGCTGCGCGCCGGCGTGCTGCTGGCCGCATCGGTGGTTACACTGGGAGGAATTATTTTCCTCATTCGTCACGGCAGCGCCCTGCCGCAATATTCGCGGTTTGTGGGAGAACCCCTTCAGTATCGCACGGTTTCAGGAATTATCCGGGGCAGCGCGACGTTTCATGGCCGCAACATTATCCAACTCGGGTTGTTGCTCTTGATTGCCACCCCCGTAGCCCGCGTCGCTTTCTCGGTGATCGCCTTTGCGCTGGAGCGCGACCGGCTGTACGTAGTCATCACCCTCATCGTCCTCGCTGTCCTGCTCTTCAGCCTCGTCGGCGGCCACGTTTGATGGCGCCGGCAACTCAGTAATGGACCAACATCTCCGAGCGTTGCACAGAGGGATTCAGTTGAATCGTCTCGCTCTCGGCGTGGAAATTCGTCCATGGCCGGCCGTTGAGCGTGACCTGTTTCATCCTTTGATTTGTGGGATGAGGTACGCGCAGGGTAACTTTCTTCAGGCGATCGGGGCGGGCCACCTGCAGCCTCAAGTCAATCGCCACTCTCTCGTCGCGAACCTGCGAGTTCACCACCAGATCGATCTTTCCAAAGTAGGTGGGCAGGTCTTCAATCTGAATGGTCTTGCCGTGTTCCAGCCAACGCCGGGGCGCTGCCGGTAACAATTGCAGCCCCGATTCACTTTCCAGCAGCAGATTGCGGCGAACCATGTTGCAGATGCGCAAGCCGCCCGAGCTATCCATAAAGAAGGGAGCGTAGCGCC
>Ga0326727_10023042_pt1 | contig 11949 bp, 9 predicted proteins | sample MB2enrmetagenome_FD_207643 | JGI IMG/M metagenome (GOLD analysis project Ga0326727, IMG submission 207643) | Lab enriched peat soil microbial communities from McLean, Ithaca, NY, United States - MB29MY | ecosystem: Environmental > Terrestrial > Soil > Wetlands > Peat | place: USA: New York... | reverse complement strand
AGTCGAAGGAGCTTGGGCGGATGTGATTGTCGTGGATTATGTGCCGCCCACTCCGTTAAATGCCAACAATTGGACGGGGCATCTGCTTTTTGGGGTCTCGGGTCGGTCTGTGGAAACGACAGTTATCAATGGGCGAGTACGCATGCTCGACAGAAAACTCATCGATATTGATGAGGCAGCCATTGGGGAACGTTCTTGCGAATTGGCTCAGAGTGTCTGGAATAGAATTTGAGGTGATTTATATTGAAGAATGTATTGGGGTTACGCTGTATTGACTGTCAAAAGGAATTCCCAGCTGAAGCTGGGACGTATACTTGCCCCTCTTGCGGTTCCCAAGGCGGCATTCTGGATGTCGAATATGACTACCCGGAGATCAATCGGATGACCTCTCGCGAGCAAGTGACCCAATCCAAAGACTATTCGATTTTTCGCTACCTGCCTTTTCTGCCGATTCGTCAAGATGCTGCGCTATATGAGCAACGCGGCGCTTATCTGAGGGTGGGTTGGAGCCCGCTCTATAAACCGCTGGGGTTGGAAAAGAGTTTAGGGATGAGCAACTTGTATATCAAAGACGATGGACAAAATCCGACAGCTTCCCTGAAAGACCGCGCTTCGATTATTGCGGTTATTAAAGCAGTGGAGGAGAAGGCCCCGACAGTAGCTTGCTCTTCTACGGGTAATGCGGCTTCATCTTTAGCGGGAAGTGCTGCGGCGATGGGCTTAAAGAGTGTTATCTTTGTTCCGAGCCGAGCGCCGCAGGGCAAGGTTGCCCAGTTGCTTATTTTTGGGGCAACGGTGATTAGTGTCCAGGGGTCTTATAAAGACACCTTCAGACTTTCCGCAGAGGCGATTGCTCGCTTTGGTTGGTACAATCGGAATGCGGCGATTAACCCTTATTTAGTGGAAGGGAAGAAGACGGTTGCCTTAGAGATTGCGGAGCAATTAAACTGGGAAGTACCGGATTGGGTGGCCCTGTCCGTGGGAGACGGGTGTACGATCGCCGGAGTTTGGAAAGGTTTTAAGGATCTTTACTTGGCCGGTTGGATTGATCGTTTACCTAAAGTTCTAGGGGTCCAGTCCACGGGATGCTGTCCGCTGGTCGATGCTTTCTTGGAAGACCGCCCCTGGCGTCCGGCAGAGGAGAAGACCTTAGCCGATAGCATTGCTGTTGGCGTGCCGCGCAATCCCGATAAGGCCTTGAGGGCGGTTCGAGAGTCAGGTGGGCTGATGGTTGCCGTACCGGATGAAGCAATCTTGGACGCGATGCGCGAACTGGGCAGAACCAGCGGGATCTTCGGGGAACCGGCCGGTGTGACCGGAATGGCGGGACTCAAGGTCTTAGTGAACAACGGAATCATCGGCACGGATGAAAAAGTGGTAGCCATCGTGACCGGCAACGGATTAAAGGATGTCCAGAATGCGATTAAGGCTGTGGGTGAGCCTCTTAAAGTCGAGCCTTCGCTGCAAGAACTGATGGCGAAACTGGAAGGCTCTGATCGGGGTTCGATATTCGAGGTTTGAGGTTCGAACGAGAAGGGATGAACGATGAATGAGAAACCACGAACCACGAAAAAAGGAGATAGCAGAGTGAGAAACTTGATCGATCTAACTATTAATGAAGAGCAGCTTGCCAAAACAGTGCAAAGTGTTCAAGAAAGAAACATCGTTATTCCTACTTTGGCTCAAATGAAGGAGCCGGACAGGATACCTGCAAAAATAAAAGAGAAATTGATGAAGACTGGGTTATGGGACGTTGACCCGATTAATTTGTTCAGAATTTCTTGGAAAAACCAACCTGTTAAGGAAGGGGGATTGTATAATGCTTTGCCCAATTATGTTGAAATTCCGCCTGAAATTTCCGGTGTTAAGGCTAGAATTTTGGCAATGTCGGGAAAGTATTTTCCTACAGGAGCCCACAAGGTCGGAGCAAGCTTTGCCTGCTTAGTTCCTCGTTTAGTTACCGGCCAATTTGATCCAAAGTTTCATGAAGCCGTTTGGCCTTCAACCGGCAACTATTGTCGTGGCGGAGCGTATAATTCTGCTTTATTAGGGTGCAAGTCTATTGCTATTTTACCGGAGAATATGAGTAAAGAGCGTTTTGAGTGGCTTAAAACAGTTGCAGGAGAGGTTATTGCCACGCCTGGTTGTGAAAGTAACGTCAAAGAAATTTATGATAAAACCTGGGAACTCAAAAGAACCCGGGATAATGTGGTGATCTTTAATCAGTTCGGAGAACTGGGCAATCATTTATGGCATTATGAAGTCACAGGTAATGCTATGCAGGATATTATCAAAGCTGAAGTCGGTTCAAAGGGCAAACTTGCGGGAGTATGTCTGACTTCGGGTTCTGCGGGAACGCTGGGGAGCGGAGATTACTTGAAAGATCAATATCCTCATGCCAAACTTGCTGTTGGTGAAGCATTGCAATGTCCGACGTTACTGAATAATGGCTTTGGTGATCATCGGATTGAAGGCATCGGGGATAAACATATACCTTGGATTCATAATGTTAAAAATACTGATCTGGTCATCGCAATTGATGATCATGACAGTTTGGGTATGTTCCGGCTCTTTAATGAACCAGTCGGTCAAGTCTATCTACGAGAGCAAGGTATTTCAGAAGAGGTTATTGCCAAGCTTTCTTGGGTGGGAATTTCCGGGGCAGCGAATATCCTCTCCTGTATAAAATTCGCCAAATACTATGAGCTGACGGAAAATGACCTGGTAATAACTGTCCTGACAGACTCTGCAGAAATGTATCAGTCGAGATTGCAGGAAATGGAGGCAGAAAGAGGCCAAGCATATAGCTTGCTAAATGCTGCCATTGACCATAACCGCTATGTTTTGGGCGTTAGAACCGATAGTATGGAAGAGTTAACCTACCAAAGCAAAAAGCGTATTCATAACCTTAAGTACTATACCTGGATTGAACAGCAAGAGTATAATTTGGATGAGTTGAATGCCCAGTGGTACGATTATGATGAATACTGGGGCAAATTGCATCAGATGGGACCGGAATTAGATAGACTGATTGAACAATTCAATGAACGAACCGGTTTGTCAGGAAAATTGTAAAGTCAGACTTGTAAACATTGTTCATTAACCATCTGGGTGTAAAATAGTTAGTTCAAAAGAGGCAGCTGTTCATGAGCAGGAACGGTTGTTTCTTTTTTTTAGAAAGAGGAGACTTCCGCAGCGAAGCTTAGATTGATTTGCGTTTAAATTCTGTCCAGTAACATTGAGTCAATAGGCTAGCCTGCTTGAAAGATAACATGTTATAATTAATGTCGGACTATTGAATCATCATCACAAAGAGGTCTGTAAATAAGGAGGAAGTTGTCATTACATGGAAATTATGGACCAACAAGCAGAATAAGATTTTGAAACAAATGCAGGAATTACTGTCGCCGATCAATCAACATTTGACGTTGCTTAGTCAACATATAGCCGGCAGTTCCGAGCAAATTACGGAGATGAGTGAACAACTGCGCAAGCTGGGGCGTCTCCAGTATAAATCGGGGCAAGAGGCCCAGGGGAAGTTTGAAGGGTTAAATAATCGTTTAGATACCATGCTGCAATGCCAGGATACGCTTGCAATCGATAAAGCTCGGTTGGACACTCTCGAACGGCAAATCGCTCAGGTTAGTGAAATTCTTCTCGTATGGTTAGATGACTTAGATCTTTTGGCAGCCAGTTTGAAGGAGCAAGGGCAGACGGAATGGCTTAAATTGCTGGGAGCTTGGACCCATCAAGTTTTACAAGCCTTGCGAATACACGGTATAGTCGAAATGCAATTAGTGGGTACCAGTTTTAACCCAACGCTTGCTGAAGCCATTGGAACGGTTGCCCGTCAATTGGTCGGGACCGCTGCCCAGGCGGAAGCTGCCCCAGTTTTTCTGCCCTATGAAATTGCCGAAGTGGTCAAACGCGGCTTCATTTATCAAAATGGCACTCTTCTACGCAAAGCTCAGGTAATTACTTTTCAGGGGGATGATCATGAATAAGAATAACGATTCCCAGCAACAACCAAATTTCCGCCCGATTGTCGGCATCGATTTAGGTACCACTACTTCGGCAGTTGCCTACATTCATTTGGGTAAGCCGGATATTGTGCCTTCTCCTCAGCAGAAGAGAATCATTCCTTCCGTCGTTTTGATTGACCTTCAGGGCAAAGTGGTAGTTGGGGAGGATGCTCGTGCAGCTCTGATTGCGATGCCTGACCGCACGATTGCGGCAGTCAAACGCAAGATGGGTTCTTCAGAGCCCATTCTTTTAGCTGGACAATCCCTATATCCGCAAGAGATTTCGGCCTTAATTCTTAAAGAACTAAAAAGTTACGTTGACGCTCACTTTGGTGAAGGGGAGAAAGAAGCGGTGATTACTGTGCCCGCTTACTTTACTGACGAACAACGGCGGGCTACGAAACAGGCCGGAGAGTTAGCCGGGTTTGTCGTGGAGCGGATTATTAATGAGCCGACGGCAGCGGCCTTGGCCTTTGGTCTGGGGCATATCGATGAAGATCGTCACGTTCTGGTCTATGATTTGGGTGGTGGGACCTTCGACGTCTCAGTGATCGAAATGATGAGCGGACTTTTGGAGGTCAAAGCATCGACGGGCAACAGCCTTTTGGGCGGCGAGGACTTTGACTGGAAGTTGGTCGATTGGTTAGCCGAGCGGATGCTGGAGGAACATGGCGTAGATCCGCGCTTGGATCTGCGAGCCAAAGCTCTCCTTAAAGCTGAAGCAGAAAAGATGAAAATGACCTTATCTACGGAGGAATCCGTTACCGTGTCATTACCTGTAGTTACGGTGCAGAATAACCATCCGGTGGGATTGCATGCCGAATTTACTCGTTCCCAGTTTATAGAACTCATCGACACCCTGCTGCTGGAAACGCTGGCCTGTGTGAAGCGGGTTTTAGAGGACGCAGACCTAAAACCCGGTGACATTGATGAGATTTTGTTAGTCGGCGGCTCAACCCGCATTCCTCGAGTTCATGAACTCATGCGTGATTATTTTGGCAAGGAACCTCGCACGGATGTTCATCCCGATGAGGCTGTAGCTCTTGGCGCTGCTGTCCAAGCAGGTCTAAAATCGGGGGCGTTGTCTGAAACCGGATTAATAGCTACGGATGTGGCCCCTTTTTCGATGGGTATTTCCGTATTGAAGGAATGGAAAGGAAATCAGCTCCGACCCGGAGGATTCCACGCGATACTTCCACGTAACACGACGATTCCAGTCACTCGCTCGGACTCATTCTGTACTGCCTCTGATGGTCAAACATCCGCCTCGATTGAAATCTATCAAGGGGAACATGAATGGGTCAAGCATAATCATCAATTAGGGGAGTTTCTCTTAGCCGGAATTCCGCCCAACCAGGCTGGAGCGGAAGCGATTGAGGTCACTTACCGTTATAATTTAAACGGGATTCTGGAAGTGACCGCCAAGTGCGTTTCGACGAATAAAGCCATGACGGTGGTTGTCCAAGATGCTCTGGACCGGGATTCTCAGGAAGCTTTTGCTGAAAGTGCCGCTAAGTTGGAAGCACTGTTTAAGGAGGCTGCTGAGGACGATTACGGCGACAATTATGACGACGAAGAGGATGAGGAGTGGGTATTTAGGGATGAATCGCCTCAGCATTCCGGTGATGCTGGTTTAGAGAGCGACAATTCGCCCACTGTCTTGCATGCGGAAGCCGCCGCTTTGCTGGAACGGGTTCAAAATCTACAGGGAGACTTCAAGGACCAAGAATTTACTCAGATTAAAAAAATGATCACTTTATTGCAGGATGCTTTGGCGGGAGAGGATATCGATCTCCTGCAACGTGTGATTGACGAAGCTACGGATATGTTGATTGACTTAGAGGTATAGGGGGAGCGGTATGGAAACTTCGAAATCTTCTCGGAGTCGATCGAGGAAACCAAAACTGGAAAATTTCTATAAGATCTTAGGCGTAAGGGCCAATGCAACCCCAGTGTCGATCAAACAAAAGTATATTGCCGCGGTTAAGGCTTGTCCTCCTGAAACCCATCCGGAAGAATTTCAACAAATCCGTCGCGCCTATGAGACATTAAAAGACCCGTTAAAACGGCGAGAATATGATTTGATGCGCAAGTACGGCGGAAAACTTGAGAAAATGATGGAGGATATCTGGAAGCTGGTGGAGACCGGCCACTATGCTAAAGCAGAAACTTTAGTGAATCAACTGATTGAGCTGATGCCCGAGGATCATAATATTCATTTGATATTGGCTCAAATAGCGTTGCTTAAAGAAGATCTCCCGGAATTTAATGAACAATTTGAGTTTGTGCTGAAAAACGCGCAGGATCAAGATAAACCGATGCTGATGGTTGTTAAGGCTAGAATGTTAGTGGAAGAAGCAGAACCCGAAGAGGCTCTTCGGGTTCTGGATGAAGCTCGTTTAAACTATCCGGAGGAGATACACCTCTTTCTGAATTTGTATACGGACGTTTATACTGATTTAGACCGCGAGGATGATTTGTGGGAATTCACCTTGACCTTAGTGCCTGCCCAGGGGACTGAAACCGCTAAGGATATTCTCATCTTTATTTTTTGGCTGAATATGATGATTGAACTGGAACAGTGGAGCTTTAAAGCTAAGATTCAACAGCGCATCCGTAAGCTATTAAAGTCGGTTAAAAACGAAGAGGACAAGCAGATGATCGCCAGTACGCTGGAAGATGAACATGATGGTTATTTTGACGCGGGCAGATTTCGAGAAGCAGAAATCTTTATTGATTTTCTCTACTACCTTGATTCAACGAATCCCGAGGTTCAAAAGCAACGCAGAAAAACCCAAGAAATGATGCGCGTTGAGAAAGAAATCCAGAAATTACAACGTGATGAAACCATCTTCCCTCCCATCCATTTTCTCGCCCTAGAATGGTTTTACAGTGACTATTGGCCGCCTGAAGAACTTGAATATTTAAGTATGTCCGTTCCTTTTCTCGACAGCGAAGCAGGCGAAAATAGGCAAATTGACGAGATGTTTGTGCAAGGGATTATGTCCCTGCGGAAAAAATATCCTTTGCTTTATCGCTACTCTCAGGATGATTGGGACGAGCTGTTTGCCGAACGGGTTCAGAATCTTAATCGCGAGGCTCGCAGACAGTTTAAACTATGATCACCATAATTTGACCACCATAATTCGACACTGGAATTGTCAACTATATGATACTATAGTGGTATATAGCACAATCTCTGAAGTTCAAGAGGATATTATCAAAAGTGTTTTAAAAACAGCTATGCAGCAGACACCGCCAGAGACAGGTAATCCTAATAAACCGGATCCTTTAGATAGCTTAGTTGCTAACGGAACGATTACCAAAGACCAGGAAACCAGTATTAACTTTGCTTTCGAGGCAGCTAAGAAAGCCTATCTGCGCTGATCGACTGATCTTATTTCCTGTTTTGTCCATTGTAGGTGAAGATTATTAAAGAAAGAGCTGCTTAAGTTTGTTCAGAAATAATAAGATAATGAGGCGGTGGTTCTGTAAGAACTACTGCCTCATTTAGCTTATTATTCCGAAAGAATAAATTTTGTTTTTCTATGATGAACGGGTCGGGCTCATTTCTGCATATTTTTTTACAATAATACGGGTTAACCCTGAAACCGTTTCATATAGTGGTTTGGATTTTCCTGTTCTTATAATTTTATCATACATCTCAGGAGCTTGATCCTTAATCGCTTCCACTTTATCTTGCAAATTATTTGATTTGCCCGTAATTGCTTGATATTTTTTACATAGCAGTTGATTCTTCCTTTGGATGATTTGATCGGTAGTCGGTGTTCGCGTAATCGGTTGTGAGGTATGCGGAATACCAAATGTGAAACTTATAGTATTGCCATCTCTCGCAAACTCATCTAAAGTATAGCCTGCCTTCCATAATCCGCTCACAAAGGCGTCGCGCATTGCCACATTATGAAAGGTGATATTTATAGCTAACGTTAATTCCGAAGGGTTAGAAAACTCGCCAAGTTTGAAACCGGTCAGCCACCAGTGTTTTCCTTCTCTTGTAAAGAGAGTAAGGCCGTTTTTCTTTAAAGTGTAAGACATTTCTAAGAGATCGGTATTGCTGACACAGTCATAATAAGCGCCACTAAAATAATCAAGGATCTTTAGATCAACGGCCTTTGTATAGACGCCGATCTCGGCACCGGTGACTAAGTCATACTGACCTTTCCAAAATCCAATCATCCATTTTTTTTCGAGATATTCAAAGTAAATGGGCTCACAATCTATGATCATTCCCAAAGGTGCTGCCATTTCATCATAGAAATGACAATAGCCGATTTTTCTCTGCCAGGCATTTAGATTGGAATAGAAAATGTCCTGTTTGGGATCGTATGAATAACCGGCAGCTTCGATAGCTTTATCCAGTTCGTCATTACCTGTCCACCCAGGTACGACGATGAACTGGTCACCGTTTTTTGAGGTGACTGTTTTGTCTTTAGACTCTATTATCTGAACGGAAATCTGAATCCCCCCCCTCAGTACATTTTATTTAGCCGATACCTAGTATGGTGCAAAGATTCCCAATATTTTAAGGGAAATATTGGGATAAAGGGGGCGGCTTGCTGAGGGAGCCTCTTACTGGGTGGCTTTTAGCATTTTTCAGAGTTGGTGGTTTTGGGAAGGACAGTACTTGGGCAATAAGCGCAACGTGCTAAATTAAGGCATTCTGGGAACGCCTAAGAAAGTGAAATGAGACAAAAAATAGTATAATATAGGATAAGATGCTTCAGGTACATTAAATGATTGGCATTGTTCTTGCGTTGAATAGAATCTGAAAGATCACGCTAAAGCATGATCGGCCCATTCTAACAATAGACCATGAGAGGTGAAAGGGGAAGTTAGTTTTGGATACTAATTTTACAAAAGTTCTTGAACTGGCCCAAAAATATCAGTCGGAAATTACTGGATTTTTACGGGACCTTATTGCCATCCCCGGTGAAAGCTGCGACGAAAAGAAAGTTATCCTGCGTATTAAAGAGGAAATGGAGAAAGTAGGATTTGATAAAGTGGACATTGATCCGATGGGTAATGTCTTAGGCTATATTGGTCACGGCCAACATCTGATCGCTATGGATGCGCACATTGACACGGTTGGAGTCGGTGATCCAAGACTTTGGCAGTATGATCCGTATCTTGGTTATGAAGATGAAGAAATCATTGTCGGACGAGGTACTTCAGATCAAATCGGCGGAATGGCTTCGATGGTTTACGCCGGAAAAATCATCAAGGAGCTTGGCTTGGAAGGAGACTATACACTGGTCGTTGTTGGTTCCGTGCAGGAAGAAGATTGTGATGGTTTATGCTGGCAATACATTATTAACGAAGACAAAGTGGTACCTGAGTTCGTTGTGATTACTGAACCAACCGATGGGAAGATTTATCGAGGTCATCGTGGTCGGATGGAAATTAAGGTTATGACCAAAGGCGTCAGTTGTCACGGCTCTGCTCCGGAGCGTGGTGAGAATGCGATTTATAAAATGGCTCCGATTCTCCTAGAACTCCGTAGCTTACATGAGAACCTTATGGATCATCCGTTTCTCGGCAAAGGAAGTTTGACGGTTTCGGAAATTTTTCATACTTCTCCATCCCGTTGTGCGGTTGCGGATAGTTGTTGGATCTCCGTTGATCGTCGTCTAACGGCGGGTGAATCCTGGGAATACGCTGTTCAGCAGATTAAAAATCTTCCTGCGGTAAAATCCGCCGACGCGGAAGTGACGATGTATAAGTATGAACGACCTTCTTATACTAATTTGGTTTATCCGACAGAATGCTATTTTCCTACATGGCTTATTGAGGCGGGGCATCCGGTAAGTACTACGTTAGAAGATGCTTATAAAGGGTTATTTGGTAAAGATCCAGTGGTTGACAAGTGGACGTTCTCCACAAACGGTGTTTCTATCATGGGGCGTTATGGAATCCCTTGCATCGGTTTTGGTCCCGGTCATGAAGATCAAGCTCACGCTCCCAATGAACGGACCTGGAAAAAGGAACTGGTGGATTGCACTGCAATGTATGCGCTGATTCCGAGTATTTATGTTCGGAAGTATGTTGAGCTGATGCCCAAGGATACGGAGAATTTGGTGAAGGTGAGCGAAGCGTGATTACGCCATTCGCACACGTTTCGTCGCTACTCCGGTTACGCGACTCCACTAAAGCGCTCATTCTGTAATAACGCCTCGCTGGGCTGGGAACGACGGGGGCTTTGTCGCGATTCGGCGGTAACCTTCGGTTACGCTGCTGCGCTCCGGAATTTGGGGTGGTGGTAGCGGGTTGGTTGACGTAAGATTAAGTTGCTGCTATAGTTGGAGTCTTTATTGGTTACTTTAATTATGAAACATAATCGAGGAGGAATAATAAATGCAAACGGTTTTTAGAGGAAGACATTTTATTAACTTAGAGGACTTTACTAAGGAAGAAGTCGATACGATGATTGAGGTTTCCTTGGATCTTAAGAAGAAGTTTGCAATGGGTGAAGATACGCCTTATCTTCATAACAAAACGGGTTTTTTGATGTTCTTTGAGCAATCGACTCGAACTAGAAATTCGATGGAAGCTGGTATGGCTCAATTGGGTGGTCATGCGGGATTCTTGGATTCCAGCAGTATGCAGGTTGCCCATGGTGAGACTGCGAAGGATACGGCGATTATTCTTTCTCGTTTTGGTCATATGATTGCTTGTCGTTATTGCAACTGGGGTCGAGGGAATGTTTATTTAAATGAGATGGCTAAATGGTCTTCGGTTCCGATTATGAATTTGCAGTGTGATCTTTATCATCCATTTCAGGCTTTGGCGGATTTGATGACGATGAAGGAGAAGATCGCTGATTTGAGACGTACTAAAGTTTCGATCATCTGGGCGTATGCGGAGAGTCATAAGAAACCGATTTCTGTTCCTGTTTCTCAAGTTCTTCTCTTCCCGCGTTATGGTATGGATGTTACTTTAGCTTATCCTGAGGGTTGGGAGCTTCCGGATTGGGTTATAGCTCAAGCCAAGGAGAATGCTGAGAAGCATGGTGGATCTCTTAAAATTACTCATAGTGAAGCAGAAGCTTATAAAGATGCGGATATTGTAATTCCTAAGAGCTGGGGTAACTGGGTGACGGACCAGACTGGGGCTTCAGTTTCGGGTGCTACGGCGGTTATTGATGATGCGCTGAAGGCTCAAAAGAGTTGGAAGTGTACGGAAGCTAAAATGGCAACGGCCAGTAAAGATGTTATGTATATGCACGCTTTACCGGCCGATCGTAACAATGAGGTTGAGGATGCTGTGATTGATGGACCGCATTCGATTGTTTACGATGCTGCGGAAAATCGTTTGCATACCGCAAAGGCTGTAATGACTTTGTTGGTAGGTGGGAAATAATTGAGCACCTTAGCTGTAGTGGCTATTGGCGGTAATTCTCTGATTCTTGACAAGGCCCATGAATCGGTAGAGGATCAATATCTGGCTGTTGTCGAAACAGCTAAGCATATTGCAGGAATGGTTGAGCAAGGCTATGAAGTGATAATTACTCATGGCAATGGACCTCAAGTTGGGTTTATCTTGAGACGGTCGGAAATTGCCAAGGATGTGGCAGCAATGCATCAGGTACCGCTGGTTAGCTGCGGTGCGGATACGCAAGGGGCGATTGGCTACCAGATTCAACAAGCAATGGATAATGAATTTAAGAAAAGGGGTCTTCACAAATCGGCTGTGACGATTGTGACTCAAGTGGTTGTGGCAGAGAATGACCCGGCTTTTCAGAAACCGGGTAAGCCGATTGGCTCGTTCTTTACTAAGGAGCAGGCGGATCTTATTCAAAAGGATAACCCCACGTGGGTAATGGTTGAAGATGCCGGCAGAGGGTATCGCCGGGTAGTTGCTTCTCCCCATCCTCAAGAGATTGTGGAAAAAAACGTTATTAGTAAACTGG
>Ga0326727_10023040_pt1 | contig 11950 bp, 6 predicted proteins | sample MB2enrmetagenome_FD_207643 | JGI IMG/M metagenome (GOLD analysis project Ga0326727, IMG submission 207643) | Lab enriched peat soil microbial communities from McLean, Ithaca, NY, United States - MB29MY | ecosystem: Environmental > Terrestrial > Soil > Wetlands > Peat | place: USA: New York... | reverse complement strand
TGCCTTCACCCACGTCACCGGAGTGTACTGGTTTGTCGATTCGAATATCCCGGTGTCGGTTTTCATCGGACTGCACCTGCTGGTGACGGATCCAGCAACCTCGCCGCGCACCAGCACCGGAAAAATTGTCTTCGGGGGATTGTATGGCGCCGCGGTCTTCGCGCTCGACGGGATATTGGGGGCGTTCTCCGCTCCGCAGTTCTACGACAAACTGCTCTGCGTGCCGTTTCTCAATCTCAGCGTGCGGGCAATCGACAGGTATGCCAGAGCGTTTGCGGCGCGCTTCCATCCGCTCAATCTTACGGAAAGATGGGGCGCCCGCAACCTGAACTTCGCGCATATGGCAATCTGGGCGGTTCTCTTCACGGCGATGTCGGCGACGGGTTTTGTGGTTCACTCCCATCCCGGCCAGTCCATCTCGTTTTGGCAAAAGGCCTGCGATCAGAGGCGCTTTAACGCTTGCCGGACCTGGGTGCACGCTCTCGGTACAAACTGTCGCGCTAACGACGGCGCTTCCTGTCTGGCCTACGGCAAGGTTCTGAATGAAGGGAAGCTGGTATCGATCGACCGGCTGCAGGGCGGCGAAGCCATCGGCCGTGCCTGCGATATGGGTGTTGCCGGCGCCTGCGTTGAATTGGCGGGTTTTGCCCGCAAAGGCGGCAATCAGGTGCTTGATCGGGCGTGCGATGAACGCGGGGATCCCGCCGCTTGCTATGTCGCCGGGGGCCTCTACTCGAACGGTCAGGGCGCAGCCAAAGACGATGCCCGCGCGGCCGCCCTCTTTCAGAAGGCGTGCGACAGCGGATTCCCGCGCGCCTGCGGACGCCTGGGCCAGAGTTACCTGCTGGGCAGAGGAGCGGAGAAGAATCCAACCGTGGCCAGCCTCTATTACAGAAAGGCCTGTGGTGGCGGGGACGCATCCAGTTGTTACGGCTTAGCGATGCTTTACCTGCGCGGAACCGGCGTCAGACAGAGCGAAGATCTGGCCGAGCAAAGCATGCAAAGGGCTTGTGCGTTAGGCATGCGGATGGCCTGCATGCTGGCGGATCCCAATATGGCTCAGATAAATCCTAATCTGCCACCAGTTTCTCCCGGTGCGCCGCCAATGGCTCAACCTGCGGGGCGATGATAAGCAAGTGTACTATTTTTGTACTATTTGACACGGATGAAACAGATTGACGGTGGATTGCACCACTCTGGTAGTATTTTAAATATTCCGAGCTGTCAAAACGGGTGGCAGGATTTACAAACGGTGGCCGGATTTACAATAGGTTGGTCGAAGTTGGAGGAAAAATGGTATGAAACGGCATTCCAGCGCTTGGGTTGTGTTCACAATGTTGGCGGCGGCTTCTGCTGCCCATGCGCAGGGTGGGCCCGCGGTGGTGGTAATGCCCGTGCCGTTTACTCCCTCTAATTTGACGGATCCGCACACCGTGATCTCCGGTGTGCCAGCCACTTTGGGCGCGACCGTCAACCTCAACGGGTCGACGGATTCGTACACTTACAGCTGGAATTTCGGCGACGGCAGTCCGGCGACGGCGCCCGTTGCCGTGACGAATGTCTATAACCTCGCCGGGACCTATACCTATACTGCGGCTGCGGGCACCACCTATACGGCTGTCCTCACCGTCACCGATACTACCACTCCAGCAACTTATACCGGAAAATACTACGTAATCGTGCAGGGCAACACGCTGACGTCCCGCGTTAACGTAGCGGTCGATAACGGCCTGTGGTATCTCCATGAGACGATGTGGCGTTCGGACAGTTCCCAGGTCCCGGCCGCCGGCACGTTGCAGCAGGGAAATAACAATGACTCCGACGATATCCGTAAACGCGCTCAGGCAGCGCCAATTCCTCTGGGCGGCTGGGATACCCTCGTCTTCAACTGCCCGACCGTGAATGGAAGCGCCAACTCCTGTGCCGGAGCTGCCGGGATCGATGCCACCAATACGCAGGCCTTCGAAGTCAGCGGTCACCTCGAAACCGGGCCGTCGGTCGACCCTTATACGGACGATGTGGCGCGTGGCTTGGCGCGCATGATGTATTTCCTGGTTCCTTTTGCGAACAACGCCGATGGCGCCAAAACGATCGGTTACAACCCCGCCATACAAGCTAGCAGATGCAGCGACGGAAGCGTCCCCACCTACAACGGCAACAATGCGCCCACGTGTACGGCTCCGGCAACAGTGATTTTATACAATCAGGGCGCTACATCCTGCCCCAGTGCATCCTGCACTTTTGCCTTTGACGGCAATAACAACGGGCAAATGCTGATTGAAGGCGAAGACGATTCGTTCCCCTTCTGCCGGGACTACGAGGGCAGTTCTACCGCCGCGACCTGCACCATGGGCAATAGCCAGGATCCTGGCTATCAATCGGGAATGTTGTTGACGGCCCTCGTCGCCAGCGGCAACATGAACGGTGTGGCCAGAACCGGTGTGGCGCCTGTAATGGGCGGTCTGCCCGGGGTATTGGGCCAGACTTATCAGAACATCGTGCAGGACATTGCCGACGGCATAGGCTATTGCCAATACTACGGTGACGCCCTGAACTCGAATGGTTACGGATACGACAACGGCGGGGGCTGGGAATATTATTGCGCGGGGACTTCGAGCGATGCGAGCCTCTACGACGACAACTCCATTTCCCAATGGAATGCGATCGCCTTGATCGCAGCTTCGCGCGGCTTCGGTATTGCGATTCCGCCCATTGTAACCGATACTAACCAGGTCTGGATGGTCTGGGACCAGAATGTGACACCGCCTCTCTGCACGGGACAAACTCCCTCTACCTGCGTGGCGGGCCAGTACGGCTACGATGCGTGGGACGATCCCTTGTGGGGTCCCTGGGCGGTAACTCCCTCGGGCATGGTGCAGATGGCCATGGATGGTGTCGGCCGCACGGCTGCAGGTGTCCCAGACCAGCGCTGGAATATGGCCGAATCCAACTATCACGACCATTTCTGCAACGGCAGCCAGGGATATAGTGCCTATTCCAACGCTTACTATTCTCCGAGGTTCTACACCTATGGCATGTTCTCATTCACCAAGGCCATGGAGCAACATGATCCCCTGGGAGTGCTGACGCCCATCACATTTCTTACCGATCAGCCCTCCGGCACCAACCCGATCGATTGGTACGGCGGTCTGTCGTCGGCAAACGGTGGCACGTCCCCTTGTGACGGAGTAGCCCAGACCCTGGTGGCCCGGCAAAACAGCGATGGATCCTGGTATGGAGTGGACTCCACTTCCGAACAATATCCTTTCGAGACTGCGTGGAGCGTTCAGATGCTCCAGAAAACGTCGTTCACGGCTTGTGTCACCAACCTGTCCGGTACAGGTCAGGCTGGTGATACCGTCAATTTGACGTGGACCGGCATCCAGAGTGCGGGCAGTTACACCATCCAGCGCTCTACCACCAATGGCGGCCCTTATACCAACGTTGCCACGGTGGCAGCCACGTCTTTTCAGGACTCCAACAGTACGGGCCTGGTGGGCGGAGACACTTATTTTTACGTGGTTCAGCCCCTTAATTCGGATAGCCGCGCCATCTGCACGTCGAACCAGGCTACCGTCGAGGTCCCCTCGGGCGGCGGTAACGGCGGACTGACACTCACTGGCGCCGACGGGGGCGTCGTCACATTCGGCAATTCGGTGTCGGTTTCCCTCGCGGCCAGCGGCGGCACGCAGCCCTACACCTGGCAGCCCGTAGCGTCTCCCCTGCCCATGGGGGTTTCAGTCAGCGGCAGCGGCGTGGTGAGCTCCAATGGCACTACCCCGCCAGGAAACTACGCGATCGGAGTCAAGATAACAGACTCTGAGACGCCCCCTGCCAGCGCCACGGCTGCAGCCACTTTCTCGGTATTCGGTTTGACTAACACATCGCTGCCCGCTGGCGTAGCGTTTTCCCCGTACTCCGCAGCCGTCAGCGCCGCGGGCGGACGGCAGCCCTACACGTTCTCGTTCTCATTCCTGCCTCCGGGGTTGAGCGGCAACAGTTCGGGCCTGATCACCGGCGCCGTCACGGCTCCGGGAACGTGGAACATCACCATCAACGCCAAAGAGGCCGGTGGTCTTAGTGTGTCGGCGCCGGCGACCCTCGTGTTTACAACACCGCCGCCCCTCAGTGTCAGCGGGACTCTGCCCGCGGGTAACGTCAACACCCCCTACTCTGCCGGGCTCTCCGGCAGCGGCGGCGCTCCCCCATACACCTGGACGCTTACGGGCACCGGCGCCTTACCGGCGGGATTGAGCCTGGAGGCCAGCGGAACCATCCTCGGCGTTCCCACTGCCAGCGGCACCTTCAATTTCGGCGTGCAGGCGACGGATGTGACTGGCGCAACGGCTGTCGGCGCCGCTTCGATCACCATCGCAGCCGCACCTCTTACCCTGATTCCGCCCGCGCCATTTACGCAGGGCGTCGCCAATGTCCAATATCCAATGCAGTCGATCACAGCCACGGGCGGAGTTCCTCCTTATACGTTCTCCCTCGCTCAGGGATCTTTTCTGCCCGCCGGCTTGACCCTCAATGCCAATGGAACGGTCACTGGTACCCCCACGGTGTCGAGCCCCATTCCGTTCCAGTTCACTGTAATCGTGACGGATTCGTCAGTGTCCAACGCGGCAGTGGCCTTTCCCGCAGCCCGCAGTCGCATTCCGCGCAGCCTCGCCCGTGTCGCCCTTCCCTCACCCAAAGCGGCTACCGGCATGGCCACGCTGAGCATGACAATTAACCCGTTCTCCGCCAACGATATCATGCTCGGCGCGGAGAGCTTGTCTTTCTCGCTGGCCGCCGGGTCGGCCGCTTTACTGCCGAGCCAGAATGTAAGCGTTGTCTCGACCGGTACGCCGCTTACCTGGACGGCAACTCCGAGCGTTGGCTGGCTGAATGCCACTGCGACCGCCGGTACGCCGGGAACCGTTACCGTCTCGCTGAACACGGCGGCCATGAATCTGGTGCCTTCGGCTACCCCCTATACGGCCAATGTTGTGGTCGCCTGTTCGAACGCCACGCCGTGTCCCAACAGCCCGCAGACCATCAGCGTAAGCCTGGTGGTCGCCGTTGTGCCTCCTCAACTAAGCGTCCCGACCAATCTGATTTCGTTCAATACGCCGGCCTCGAACCCGCAATTACAATCCCAGGGCCTGACCGTCCAGAACATCGGCGGTGGAAGCATCGGAATCGGCGGCGGACATGACGCTCCCTCCTGCGCGGCTTCCTGGTGCACCGTTACCAACGTTCCCAATGCTGTCGCGGCCGGGTCGCCCGCTACTTTGTCGGTAAACGCCGACCCAACCGGATTGGCCGCGGGATTCTACCGGACCGCTGTAAGTCTCAAGACTTCCGCCGGCACAGCCAGCGTCCCCGTTACGCTGTTCATTGCCACGGAAAACAGCATGACGCTGCAGCCTGCCGGAACGGTTTTCCAGTCTGACTTCGGGTCTTCCGGCGATACCATTCCCGCCGGGGGTCAAAACAGTTTCCTCGTCGATGTAGTAGGTAACAATACGGTGAACTGGACCGCGTCTGTTTTGCCGGGCGCCAGTTGGCTCTCCCTCGGGACCGCTTCGGGGACCTCCACAGCTACTCAGCCAGGCACGGTTAGTTTTTCGATCAACAAGAACAATCTGCCCTCGGGATCTTACTACGGCACCATTCAGGTGAACGCTCCGGGTCTCGTCGACACCCCCCTCAATTTTGAGGTGGTGCTGAATGTCTCCCCGGTGAACGTGCTGATGGCTCCGGCGCCCTCTCCAGCGGGCCTCCTGTATCTCTCCGCGGCCGGCACCCAACCGCCTGCTCAGACGGTTCAGGTGATGAATAATCAATCGGGTTCCGCAACTCTTTCCGTGGCGGCAAGCGCATCGAATAATGGGACGTGGCTGACGGCCACCGGCCCGGCGGGACCGGTCGCGTCCGGGACCATGGCCCCCGTGCTGGTGTCTGTTAATCCCTCCAACCTGAATGCCGGCACTTACTATGGCAGCGTGACGTTAAGCTGGGTCGGGTCGGCGCTGGAAAGCACCGTGAACGTAACTCTCCTCGTTCCCTTGGCCAGCCAAGCCGTTCAGCAGGACCGCCCCGACGCCGTGTCCAGTGCAGCCCCCGGCGGAACGTGTACTCCGACGCAGATGGTTACCGCCCCCATGAGTCTGGTCAATAACTTCAGTACGCCGGCCGGGTGGCCAACTCCGCTCGCCGTGGCGCTGCTCGATAACTGCGGGAACTTCCTGAACAACGGCCAGGTGGTCGCTACCTTTACCAACGGAGACCCGGTGCTGCCGTTAACCCTGGCCAACCCCGCCACGGGGCTTTATTCGGGGACCTGGACGCCTCAGCGAACCGGCTCGCAGGTTACGGTCAATGCCAGGTCGTCGGCCCCGGGCTTCGCCGCGGTAACCACGCAATTGGTGGGAGCCGTACCGCCCAACAGCGCGCCGATCCTGACACCCAACGGGACGCTCAACCTGTTCAATCCGCTTCCTGCCGCCGCTCTGGCGCCCGGAACGCTGGTGCAGATTTCGGGCACCGGATTGGCTGCGTCCGCCATGTCCGCTCCCGCTGCCGGGCCGCTGCCCACTACTCTGAACGGAACACAGGTCACAGTGGGCGGCATTTTCGCTCCGCTGCAATCTGTCAGTCCGGGTACGATTACGGCGCAGGTGCCCTTTGAGCTGATGCCCAACATGCAATACGATGTCGTCGTCAGCGCCAATGGGGCGCTCACTACTCCGGCCCAGATTCAGGTCTCTGGCACGGACCCCGGTGTCGCTACCGCCATGAGCGGTATGTTGACTGCGACCCATCTCGACGGGACGGCGATATCCTCGATGTCTCCGGCCGCGCCTGGCGAGTATATCGTGCTGACCGCGGTAGGCCTCGGCCTTACCAACCTTTCGGTTGCCGACGGCGCGCCTGGCCCGTCATCGCCTCTTGCCAACGCTCTCGATATGCCCTCGATCACGCTGAACAACGAGTCGGTGCCGATCTTGTTCGCGGGCTTGCAGCCGGGAACCGTGGGCGTCTATCAGATAAACATCCAGGTACCGGCCGATGCGGTCGCCGGCAACCTTACGCTGGTGCTCTCACAGGACGGCAATCCGGCTAACTCCGCCATCCTTCCGGTGAACTGAAGCTGAAGAATTAGCTCGCAAGCGAACGCCTGCTCCACGTGGCCCGGTCCACGCGGAGCAGGCGTTTACTTGTGTCCCACCACGTGGTTGCGCAGCACCCCGATCCCTTCGATTTCCACCTCGACCACGTCACCCGGCTGCATGCGCTGCGTATTGCCGGGCGTCCCCGTGTAGATCAGATCGCCGGGCGTGAGCGTGACGAAGCGGCTGATGAAGCTGATGCAGGTGGGCACGTCGAAGATCAGATCGCTGGTGCGCTGTTTCTGAAGAACCTCGCCGTTGACGCGCGTCTCAAGCGCGAGGTCGCCGTAGTCCAGGCCCGAGACGATCCAGGGACCCAGCGGGCTGAAGGTATCGCATCCCTTGGCGCGCCACCACTGCCGGTCGGCATTCGGTCCGCGCTGCCAGTTGCGGTCGCTCACATCGTTCCCGCACGTAACACCGAACACTGCGTCCAGCGCATCTTCGCGCGAGGCGTTGTGGACGGGCCTGCCGATTACCACCACCAGTTCGCCTTCAAAGTGCGTATCTTCCGCTTCGGCCGGGATGCGGATGGGACCTTCCGGATTCTGCACCGCCGATATCGGTTTATAGAAAATGTCGGGGTGCGGCGGCGCCGGTCGCGAGCCCAGGTGGCTTTTGTAATTCAGGCCCACCGCGAGAATCTTCGGCGGAACGCAAGGCGCCAGCAGCTTCACGTCGTTGAGTTCAAACTGCCGTCCACTGAGCTCGTGGTCTTCAAACAGACCGTTCCGCAATTCGTCGATAACCCCGTTGTTCACGATGCCGTAGTTGTGCCTGCCGTCGTACTCGAAGCGCGCGTAGGTTGCCATGTCTTCCTGAATATAGCCGATCCCCGAGCCCCGTCACAGTTATTCACGCGTTCCTTACGCCGCGCGGGGTCACGGCTGCGTTACAATGCTAACGACCCTTGTCCGCTCTCACAAACTTTATGACGGGGGATGGAAGTAACAAGATGGACAAACCGGCGCAAAATATACAAGACAGTTTTCTCAATAATGCGCGCAAGGAAAAGGGAGTTATCACGATCTACCTCCTGAGCGGCGTCAAGCTCTCCGGACGCATCAAGAGCTTCGATAAATATTCCCTCGTCCTTGAAACCAACAATCAGGAACAGCTGATTTTCAAGCACGCAATCTCAACCGTGGTTACGCTGCGCCCCATGCAGCCGCACGTTTCCCCGCCCACCCATCAGGGAAGCCATCAAAACGCGTCTTCGCCTGCCCCTGTAACGGCCGGCGCAGTGGCACAACACGCCGAGGGTTAAGCGACGATTTCGCTCGCGCAGCCCGCGGAAAAAGCTATTCTTGCCGGTTTTGAACGCCGCCGTGGCGGAGCTTCGGCCGCGGCCTCCGAGTCCTTCCTCGAACTGGCCGAACTCGCCGCCAGCGCGGGCGCGCAGATTGCGGGCGAGTCCTTCCAGGTGCGGCCTGTCGTCGAGGCCGCCACTCTGCTCGGTTCCGGTAAAGTTCAGGAACTGAAGGAACTCGGCGAAGCCACCCAGGCCGACGTGTTGATCGTCGATCACGATCTCACGCCCACGCAGCAGCGTAATCTCGAAAGCGCTACCGGGCTCAAGGTAATCGACCGCACCCAGTTGATCCTCGATATCTTCGCGCGGCGTGCACGCACTTCAGAGGGGCGTCTGCAGGTGGAACTGGCGCAATTGAAATATCTGCTGCCGCGGCTCTCGGGGCAGGGCGTGTCACTCTCCCGTTTGGGCGGCGGCATCGGCACACGCGGACCCGGTGAAACCAAACTCGAGACCGATCGCCGCCGCATCGCCACGCGCATCCGCAAGCTCGAGGGCGATCTCGAACGCGTGCGCAGCGGCCGCGCCCTGCATCGGGAAAAGCGGGAAGCGGTTCCTGTGCCCACCGTTTCGCTCGCAGGCTACACCAACGCCGGCAAATCCACTCTGTTCAACCGGCTCACGGCGGCGGGTGTGCTGGCCGACGCGCGCATGTTCGCCACACTCGACCCGACGGTACGCTCCATTACCCTGCCATCCCGGCGGCGCATCCTGCTGAGCGACACGGTGGGCTTCGTGCGCAATCTGCCCACCACGCTCATAGAAGCATTTCGCGCCACGCTCGAAGAAGTGGCCGACGCCGCTTTGATCCTCCACATTGTCGACGTTTCATCGGAACAGGCGGGCGCTCACGTGGCCGAAGTATACAGGGTGCTGGGCGAAATCGGCGCGGCCTCCACCCCGCAGATCCTCGTGCTCAACAAATGCGACCGTCTGGCACACTCCGAGCAGGACCCGCAAGTATTGGGGACGCGTTTACTGGCGCAGGCGCGGCAAAGCAGCGGGGCTTCGGCGGAAACCGCCACGCCCGCCGTTCTGGTGAGTGGCTTGACGGGCGAGGGCCTCGCGAAGCTGTTCGATCTGATCGACCAGGTTCTTCCCTTCGACATCGTCGAGACGGTGCGATTTCGTATACCCTTGCGCGATGGTGCTGCAATCGCTTTGTTACATGAGTATGGGAAAGTACGCGCGCAGGGCTATGATGGAAATTTATGCGAGATCGAGGTCGAAGCCCCCGAGTCACTCCGCCGCAGACTGAAGCGCTATCTGGTTCGGAATTCCACCGCGGCTGTGGAAAATTCTGTGTACAAGTGACCCGAGGAGCTTTTAAGGCATTGTTTTTGCAGCCCGCATTCGACTTTGAACCGAAACGCAGCAATTCGCCTAAGGGTCACAGGCTGAGTGAGTTGACCCGGTTTTCGACGATTTACGATCATCAGTCGGGAAGCGGCTTTCGATCGGCTGGAGTTTACGCGATTTCCACAGGTGGCTTGCGTCCGGGACGCTGGAGGGAGGTAGAGTGAATCTCCCCAACAGTCTCACCATTGCGCGCATTTTCTTTGTGCCGCTTCTGGTCGCTGTACTGGTCCAGGAAAGAATCATACTACCGTGGAGCGACGTTGTCATCCCCAGCGACGTACTTGCGCTGATTATTTTTTGGATGGCGGCAGCGACCGACCTTCTCGACGGCTATCTGGCTCGCCGCTGGAAGCAGGTCACGACTATTGGAACGCTGCTCGACCCGATCGCGGATAAGCTGCTGGTATCGGCCGCCCTCATCTCGCTGGTACAGGTCCGGGTGATTCCCGGCTGGCTCGTGGTGCTGCTTGTAGGGCGCGAATTCGCCGTCACAGGTCTGCGCAGTATTGCGGCGGCTGAGGGCTATACCATCAAAGCCAGCGAACTGGGCAAAACCAAAACCGTGTCCCAGGTGGTTGCCATTTCGCTGTTGATGATCGGCATCCGTCATCCCTGGGTGGCCCACTGGGCGAAGCTGTCGCTGTATCTGGTGGTGCTGTTCTCCGTGTGGTCGGCGATCGCCTACTTCGGTAAGTTCTGGCGCCTCGTGGATGTGGGAATCAAACAGCGCCGCCGCGCGGAACTGCTGATGGCCGAAAGGCAACGGAGGCGGGCTCTGATCGCCACTAAGCGCGAAGCACTGCTGGCGCGGAGGCGGCTTAAAGCGGATCGGGCGCAGGCGGCGGAGTTTGGACGAACTGCAGACCTTCCGCCGTCAGTTTGACCGTGCGTTCCTGACCGGAGGGGCCGAGCGGCTCGAGCGTCCTGCCATTCAATGAAATACCGATTCCCCCCGCATTCCCAGTAACCAGTTTGACTTGCGCGTCGGCGGCTATGGCGCGCGAGTCGTTGGGCTGAAGCGTTCCGCTGAACGTGGTCTTCCCATCGGCAACCACTTCCACCCAGGCGGGTTCATGGGCCGTCACAACAATCTGAATGGGACGGGCCGCGGCTTCTGTGGTCGTCGTCTGGGCCGTCTCTTCCTGTTGGGTCGTCGCGCCTTCCCGATCGGGCACAGAGGCTTTTTCTACAGGCGGCGCAGAAGTTGGAGCCGTCTCCTGAATCTTCCTCTCTGCCGCCGCCTTAACAGGCTCTGGCGAAACCTGGCCTGCCGCGGCACTGGCGTTCACCGTTTGACCCAGGTAGGGTGGACTCCATGCCGGATGGTTGAAGTGCACCCAGCCCATGAAAGCCGCGCCCAGAGCCAGTACAGACCACGCGGCGGAAGCCAGCGGAGAAGTCCAGCGTGGATCCCATTTGGAGCGCTTCACACGCGCTGGAGGATCGGGCAGAGGAGCGTTCGCGATATCCACTTTCGGGAGTTCCGCCAGCATCGGCTCGGGGTCCACTTTCAGTGCGGAAGCATACTGCCGGACAAAATTTCTGGCGAACAGCACGCCTGGCAGGCTTTCGAAATTCTCCTGCTCGATGGCCTCGAGATAGCGCTCGGAAATCTTGGTCTGGCCGGCGATGTCGTAGAGGGACAGGTCCTGGCGGAGTCGCTCCTGCCGCAACACCGCGCCGACACCGAACGAAGCCACAGGCTCCTCCTCTTACCTAATCTTATACCAATAGCGATCCAAGTTGTTGTGATATCGAAGGTTAACGATAATTTAACGAGTGGGAGGGCCCCATGAGTGCCGTCGCTCACGCGCATTCGATACTCTGGATATCGTATGTATGTGCGATGCCAGGCCGTTATTTTGTATGCAGCTATTTTTTCTGCGCTCGCGCAGGCGAAAAATTTTGATGGCGCGGAGGCCCTTGCCTTCACCGGTCATGCCGTGGCATTCGGCGCGCGTCCCGACGGATCGGCTGCCATCGGCAAACTGCGCGCGTATATCCACCACGAGCTGGCCGCGCGCGGCTGTGAAGTGACTGCCGACAAATTCACCGCCAATACCCCCGACGGCCCTGTTCCGATGGAAAATATCATCGCGAAGTTCCCCGGAAAGTCCGGCCG
>Ga0326727_10023039_pt1 | contig 11950 bp, 9 predicted proteins | sample MB2enrmetagenome_FD_207643 | JGI IMG/M metagenome (GOLD analysis project Ga0326727, IMG submission 207643) | Lab enriched peat soil microbial communities from McLean, Ithaca, NY, United States - MB29MY | ecosystem: Environmental > Terrestrial > Soil > Wetlands > Peat | place: USA: New York... | reverse complement strand
CATTTTCCAATCAATCGTCGCGTGCAATCCACCGACTGCCGACTTTTTGGTATTGGCGTTTTACGGCGGCCCACGCAACCCGATGCGCGGTCTGTTCGCGCTGCGCCGGGTCGCGGCTATCGTACTCGACCCAGGCATTGTTAAATGCGCTCAGATAAATCTGCTGCGCATGCGGCGGCAAATGCGCCTGAACCGGCGGAGGCAGGTCGTCGATCGACACGTAAGGCAATCAGCTTCCCTCCGCGTTATCGGAAAGTCACGGTACTCCCCATAGACCATGCGCGTTTGGCGCCAATTGATCCAGAGCAAGCTGCGGCGCAGACAGGCTTGCTAAGAAACTTCCGATCTCAGGCGATGATCGCCCGTCCTCCCTCGATTTTAAGGACCGGAGACAAAGATGGAATCGGACCCGTCCTCACGAAAGCAAGCCGTTGCCATCGGCTATATCCTCGCAGCCGGCATCGGCATGGTGCTGCTGCAATGGGTGCTGGCGACCTATAATGCGGTCGATACCATTCCCTTTAGCGAGTTCGAGCAACTGGTCGCCCAAGGCAATGTCACCGAGGTCGCCGTCGGCCAGGATACTATCCAGGGAAAATTGAAGGACAAACTGGCGAGCGGAAAGTCCGCCTTCGTCACGGCACGCGTTGATCCGGCGCTGGCGGAGAAGCTGGAGGCGAAGGGCGTCGTCGTGACAGGAGTGCCGTCGGGTGGACTGTTCCAGACCATTTTATCGTGGATGGTGCCGGCGCTGATGTTTTATCTGATCTGGGTCTTCCTGGGCCGCCGGTTGGCCGATCGCCAGGGCTTTGGCGGTCTGATGTCGATCGGCAAGTCGCGGGCCAAGGTCTATGTCGAAAAGGACACCAAGGTCACCTTCGCCGACGTCGCGGGCGTTGAGGAAGCAAAGTTCGAGTTGCAGGAGGTGGTTTCCTTCCTCAAGGACCCCAAGAGCTACGGCCGGCTCGGGGCCCATGTTCCCAAGGGGATATTGCTGGTCGGGCCGCCAGGTACCGGCAAAACCCTGCTCGCGCGCGCGGTGGCCGGCGAGGCCGGGGTGGCATTCTTTTCCATTTCGGGTTCCGAATTTGTCGAGATGTTTGTCGGCGTCGGCGCGGCAAGGGTTCGCGATCTCTTCGAGCAGGCGCGCAAGGCGGCGCCCTGCATCATCTTCATCGATGAACTCGATGCGCTTGGCCGCAGCCGTTCACCCGGCGCCTTCGGCGGCTACGATGAGAAGGAGCAGACCTTGAACCAGCTGCTTGCTGAGCTCGATGGCTTCGATCCGAGTATCGGGGTCATTTTGCTGGCAGCTACCAACCGGCCCGAGATTCTCGATCCCGCGCTGTTGCGGGCAGGACGGTTCGACCGGCAGGTACTTGTCGACCGTCCCGACAAGAGCGGTCGCGTCGCCATTCTCGAGGTGCACGTTCGCAAGATCAGGGTGGGCAGCGATGTCGACCTAGACAAGGTCGCCGGGCTCACGACCGGCTTTACCGGCGCCGATCTCGCCAACCTGATCAATGAAGCCGCGATCGCCGCGACCCGGCGCAATGCCGAGGAGGTTTCGTTTGCGGATTTTACCGTCGCTATCGAGCGTATCGTCGCCGGCATCGAAAAGAAGAGCAGGGTGCTCAGCAAGGCGGAGCGTCGCAGGGTGGCCTATCACGAGATGGGCCATGCCCTCGTCGCCGCGAACTTGCCGGGGGTCGATCCCGTGCAGAAAGTGTCCATCATTCCCCGCGGCGTCGGCGCGCTTGGCTACACCATGCAGCGGCCGACCGAGGATCGCTTTCTGCTCGCTGCGAGCGAACTCAGGAACCGGATTGCGGTGCTGATGGGAGGCCGCGCCTCCGAGCAACTGATATTCGACGGCGATGTCTCGACCGGAGCGGCCGACGATCTGCAACGGGCGACGGAGATCGCTGTCGAGATGGTCACGAAATACGGAATGGATGCAAAGGTCGGGCAGCGGACCTATGCGCCTCGTCCTCAAACCTTCCTGGCGGCGGCGCAGGACACTGCGGTAAGTGCCGCGGAGGCGACCAGCCGCGAGATCGATCTGGCGGTGCGCGATCTGATCGAAGCCGGAGACGCCTGCGCGCGCGCCATCCTTGAAAGCCGTCGAGGAGATCTCGATGCAGGTGCGGAACTCTTGATCGCGAGGGAGACGCTGACTGCGGAGGAGTTCGCGCCACTGCAAAGTATTACCGTCGCTGAAAAGGACAATGCACTCGCTTCAACGGCGGTTGCCTAAGGAGCAAACGAACACGAAATCCGGCTCAACCGCCCTTGACGGCGCCAGCGGTTAGTCCGGCAACGATCTGACGCTGGGCGAACACCGTCAGCAACAGCACCGGCAAGGTAACGATCAGCGCTGCGGCCGCTAGCGGCCCCCAGCTCAACTGGTCGAAGGAAATCATGTTGTAGACGGCTACGGGCAAGGTGCGCGTCTCACGCCCGGCCAGCACGATGCCGAATACGAAATTATTCCAGGAGAAAATCACCGCAAGAATGAAGGCAACCGCCAGGCCTGGCCGGGCGATCGGCAGCGCCACGTGCCGAAACACCTGCCAGCGGGTCGCGCCATCGATCAGCGCGGCTTCCTCAAGCTCGATTGGAGTGGTTTCGAAATAGCCGATCATGATCCAGATAACGATCGGTACCGTCACCACCAGATGGATGATGACCTGCGGCACCAGGGTGCCGAGCAGTCCGAGCCACTGGAACAGCAGGAAAAGCGGAATCAGGTAGGATAGTCCGGGTGTGATGCGCGCGATCAGAATGACGACGGCGGATTTATGCGCTGCCATCCGGGCGATGCCGTAGCCGGCCGGCGCGCCGATCAGCATCGCCAGCAGGGTCGCCGAGCCGGTCACGATCAGGCTGTTGACGAAATAGGTCAGGAAGCGGTTCGACGCCAGCACGTCGGCATAGTTCTTCCAGGCAAAGTTTTCGGGGATGAAGACCGGCGGGCAGGTGGCGTTGTCTACTTCGAACTTGAGCGACAACGACACCATCCAGAGGAAGAACAGCACCGCTGGCGACACGATGACAAACACCGAAAACCAAAGTCCGATCTTGCCGATGATTTGACGCACGCTCATGCGCCACCGATCTCGGTCCAAACCGTGCGCTGGCGAAGGTAGAGCAGCACTGCGGCAAGCATGACGATCAGAATGAAGAACACCACAGCGATCGCCGACCCATAGCCAAGGTCATAATAGATGAAGGCAACGCTATAGAGATAGAGATTGATGGTCTCGGAAGCCGAGCCGGGACCCCCCTGGGTGATGGCAAAAATGATGTCGAAGCTCTTGACCGCGTCGATCATGCGGATCATCCCGGCGATGAATAGGAACGGGGTGATCAGCGGCAGCGTGATGTAGCGGAACGCTTGCCAGATGCTGGCGCCGTCGATCTGGGCGCTCTCATGCGGTTCAGCCGGGATTGCCGCGAGCCCGCCGAGCACGATCAGCATTACCAGCGGCGTCCACTGCCAGGTCTCGACCAGCACCAGCGACGGAATCACAGTTGCCGGATGGAACACCCAGAGCTGCGCCGGCAGGCCGATCAGCGATAACAGATAATTGAGAACGCCAAGCTGCGGATGAAACATCATGGTCCAGACTAGCGCGATCGCCACCGGCGTCGCCATCATCGGCATGATGAACACCCCACGCAGAAAACCGCGGCCCGGGAATTTCTGGTGGAACACGACAGCCGCAAAGGTGCCGAAAACCAGCGGCAGCAGCACCGACAGCGCGGTGTAAAGTATGGTGTGACCAATCGCTTCGACGAAGCGCGGATCGTTCGGCAACCGCACAAAGTTGGCGAGCCCGACGAACGTGGTCGGCGTGCCGACCTTCCATTCGTTCAGGCTCATCCAGATCGTGAACAGCCAGGGAAATATGATAATCGCGAGCACGACAACCAGCGCCGGCACCACGAACGGCCAGTACGACGGTCGCCGCCACTCTTGCCCAGGCGAGGCTGCCGTTTCGGATGCAGCCGGACCGGCTTGAGATATTACGCTCACGCTTTCTCGCTGCGCTCCAGGATTGGACGGAACTGTTCATGGGCTTTTTTCAATTCCGTCGCGGGGTCGCCGCCTGAAAGCGTCGCGGTGAGTGCTGCGCCGACGAGATCACGGAATTCGGCGACCGGGATGACGACCGGCAGGCCGAGCTTGCTGATCTTGGCGGAATCGATCACGGACTGCAGCCATTCCTGATTTTTGACCCCTTTGCGAACCTCGGGGTCGTCGAGCACGGAATTGCGGAATGGGACGCCGCCGCCGGCCTGCAGCAACCGCGTGCCCTGCGCCTTCGAAACGGCCCATTGGCAAAGCAGATAGGCGGCTTCCTTGTTCTTGCTCGCCGCCGCGATGCCGATGCCATCGCCATAGGTCGACGAATATTGTCCCTTGGGTCCGGCGGGCACCAGAGTATAGCCGACCTTGCCAACCACACGCGAGGCGGACGGATCCTCCAGCGGCGGCGCCCATCCGTCGGCGTCGATCCACATCGCCGAACGCCCTTGCGTAAAGGACGCCATCGATTCCATCCAGTTGAAGCCGGCGACCCCAGGGGGTGCGGCTTTGGTCAGTAGCGTTTGATAGAGCTTTGTCGCCTCGACGGCCTCGGGGCCATCGGTCAGGATGTTGCCCTTATCGTCGAGGAACTCGCCGCCATAGTTGAGGTAGAAATTCGTCCAAAGCGCCATGTTGGCGTTGCGCAAGCCACGCCCAACGAAGCCGAAGGTGCCTTCCTTGGGATCGGTGAGCTTTTCGGCAGCCACCACCATCTCGTCCAGCGTCTTCGGCACCGCGACGCCCTTCTTCTGGAACAGCTCTTTATTGTAGTAGAGAATGAAATAGTCGACCGACCACGGCAGCGAGAGCATCTGCCCCTGGCCGTTCTTGGCGTACTGAAGCCCAGCCGCCGAGAAATCGCTCTCGACGAGATCGGGGACGGTGAGGTTCGGGTCCTTCATGTATCCGGAAATGTCGGCGAGCCAGCCGGCCTTCTCGAACTGGCGCTTCTGCACGTGATAGCTGACATGCACGACGTCGAAGCTCGGCTTGCCGGACGCGAGTTCGATCACGCACTTTTGCCGCTGCTGTTGCTCGGGAATTTGCTCCGACTCGACTTGAATGCCGGTCAGTTCGGTGAATCCCTTAATGTACTTTTGCAGGTTGTCGCCGCGCGGACCCTTGGCCAGGATCACTTCCAGCTTGGTGCCGGCATATTTCTTCCACTGTGGCTCGGCGCGTACCGGAAACCCGGTAAGCCCGAGGATTCCGGCCGCCGCTGTGCCGGCCACGACGGCACGGCGAGAAACAAGGCTGTCCTTCATTGTTCGTTCTCCCTCGGGTTCACTTAGTTTTGAGGGAATACTAGCGGCTGCGGGGTTTCTGCATAGCCCGATCATGAAACTTTGCGGCGCGATGTTTCGTTTTGGGCCATTCCAGGGTGCGATAGCCGGTTTCCGGTCCGCTTCGCCCGGTCTGGAGCATGGGCCCCTGGGGCCTAACCGCCTACTTTAGTTCTGTCGCGGCGGCCGGATTTGCGTTCGGTTTTGCTTGCCGCGTGCGCAGGCACCGGTAAGATGGCGGCAAGGCAGTAACAAATTGATCAAGTGGAGAGAAACGAGATGACAACAACATCCCACGCGCCTGTTTTTCGCTCATTGCGAAGGCTTCTCGGAGCGACCGCTCTTGGCCTGGTTGCAACGGCTTCCGCTCCGGCCTTGGCCGCGGATCCGATCAAGATCGGTGTCATTGCGGAAGCACAGGCCATTGCGGGGGCATCGATCCCGCAGGCGGCCCAGATGGCGGCGGATGAAATCAATGCCAAGGGCGGTGTCGACGGACGCAAGATCGAAATCATCACCTACGACAACCACTCATCCTCAGCGGATTCCGTTCGCGCTTTCCAGCGCGCGGTCAACGAGGACAAGGTCAACATCGTGATCGCCAGCTACATCAGCGAAGTGGTGCTGGCGCTTGAACCCTGGGCGTCGCGACTGAAAACACCGTTCATTACGCCCGGCGCCGCGTCGAATGAGATCAGCAAGAGCGTCCACAACGATTATGAGAAGAACAAATATACCTTCCACGGCTATCTCACCTCGGCCGCGCTCGCACTGTCGGTCTGCGATGCCGCCAAGGATTTGCTGGTGGACGAAAAGCATATGAAGTCGGCCGTCATCATGAGCGAGGATGCCGCCTGGACCTCGCCGCTCGACGTCGGATATGAGGAGTGCCTGCCCAAGGTTGGGCTGAAGGTGCTCGATCACATCCGCTTCTCGCCTGATACCACGGACTTCACGCCGATCTTCAACAAGATCGAAGGTGCCAAGCCCGACGTGATGATAACCGGCATTTCGCATGTCGGCGTGCAGCCGACGGTGCAGTGGAAGAATCAGCAGGTTCCGATTGCGATGTTCGGGATCAGCTCGCAGGCCACCAACTCGACCTTCGGCAAGGACACCAACGACGCGGCGGAAGGCGTGCTCTATCAGGGCGTATCCGGACCGGATGTCGCGGTGACGCCGAAGAGCCTGCCGTTTACGCAGGGCTTCAAGGCGAAGTTCGGCAACTTTCCGTCCTATGCCGGTTACACCTCATACGATGAAGTCTACTATATCGCCGACGCCGTTAAGCGCGCCGGATCGACCGATGCCGACAAGCTGGTCGATGCGCTGGAAAAGACCGACTGGGAAGGCACCATTGGCCGTATCCAGTTTTACGGCAAGGACGACCAGTTCACCCACTCGATCAAATACGGCAAGGGCCTGATCACCGGCCTGATGCTGCAATGGCAGGACGGCAAGCAGGTCGCCGTCTGGCCGAAGGAAGTCGCCAAAGCCAAATTGAAGTTTCCGAGCTTCATCAAGGTCACGTCGAACTGATACTCGATCGATCATGCTCCCGGGCCGGCCCGGGAGCATTTTCGCATACGCAGTTTCCCAGGAGTGAGGCAGCTGTGCTGCCGCGGCTGTTATAAATGCTTGCTTTCCAGATACTGATCGACGGTTTTGCCATCAGTGCGTTGTACGCGTTGGGTGCGACCGGTTTCACCCTGATCTTCGGCGTCTCCGGCGTGCTCAATCTCTCCCACGGCGCCATTATGGTGCTGGCGGCGGTGGCCGCCTGGGCCGCCGCGAGCCTGTTGCATTTGAACACCTATGCCGGCGCGCTGGTCGGGGTAGCGGCCGCGCTGGTCGCGGCGTTCGCCACTTATTTCGCGGTGGTGCAACCGATCCAGAAATCGCGCAGGATCCCCAACGAAGAAAAGGAGATTTTCGTTCTCACCGGCACGTTGCTGTGGGGGATCATGATTCAGGAACTGATCGCGTATTTCTTCACCAACAACGCCAAGACCGTGCTGCCTATCGTTGAGGGCGTGGTCAATATTTTGGGCGTTCGTACGCCGCAAAACGAGATCTTCACCGCGGTGGTCTGTTGTCTGGCGATCGGGTTGCTCTGGCTATTGGTCAATCGCACCCGGACCGGCAAGGCGGTGCTGGCGGCATCGATGAACCCGCGGGGCGTCACCCTGCTCGGGCTCGAGTTGAGCAACATTTATATCGTTGTCTGGGCAATCTACGGCATTCTTGCCGGCGTTGCCGGCGTGCTGCTCGGAATGTTTCTCGGCGTCAGCTCCTATAGCGTGGGGCCGCTGACGGCGAGCGCGTTTTCGATCGTGGTGCTGGGCGGTCTCGGCAGCGTATCCGGCTCGCTGATCGCAGCCTTCGTGGTTGGCTACCTTGAGACCGTGACGGCCTATCTGGTCTCGCCGGCCTACCGGACCATTCCGGCGCTGCTGCTCCTGGTCATCGTGATGTACATCCGGCCGCAGGGCCTGCTCGGGAGGCGATGAGCATGGCCGATTTCTTCAAATCCCGGCTGTTCTGGATCTCGCTTGGCATCGTCATCATCGCCTCGACGTTGCCGCTTTATGTCTCAGGCTATGTTCTCGGGCTGCTGACGGTTGCCTATTACTTCGGCGTATTCGCGATGTCATGGGACCTGCTGTTTGGCTTCGCCGGCGAAGTCAATTTCGGTCCGACCTTCCTGATCGGGGTAGGCGCCTACACCGCCGGCATCCTCAATAACGAATACGGATGGTCGGTGTATCTGTGCATCTTCCTCGGTGCGATGGCATCGGTGGTCGCCGGATTTGTGTTGGCGCTGCCGGCACTGCGCGTGCGTGGACCTTATTTCGGATTGACCACACTGGTCGCCGTGCTCATGCTGCAGAATTTCATTGTGGTGTTCGCGGGCTTGACCGGCGGCGAGATCGGCTTGACAATTCCCGACGTCATTACGATCGACGCCGGCGCGAACTACTGGATCGCGCTTGGATTCATGACCCTCAGCGCCGCCATCCTGTACGGCTTGTCGCAATCGCCTATCGGGCTGGTGCTGCAGGCCAGCGGACAGGATCCCGTTCAGGCCGCGGCGCTCGGTTTCAACATCGTCAAGCACAAGCTCGCCGCTTTCGTGGTCAGCGCGTTTTTCTCAGGGCTGTCGGGTGCACTGCTGGTGTTCTATTTCGGCACCGCATCGGTCGGCACCGTCGTCGACGTCGCGGTCGGGGTAAACGTCATAGTCGCCGCGGTGCTCGGTGGTCGGCGTACGGTGCTGGGCGCGGCGCTGGGCGCGATCTTCCTGATCGTTGCCGGTGAATTCCTGCGGCCAACCGGGGAACTCGCAACCTTCATCGTCTCGGCCGTTGCCCTGCTTGTCGTTCTGTTCTTCCCAGGCGGCTTCCTCGGAGCAGCCCTGTCGCGTGAGGCGCGCTTGTGATGGACGCGGCCAGCAACAACCCGCCTGTTCTCGAAGTCCGTGGCCTGACCAAGCGCTTCGGCGGCCTGACTGCCGTCAAAAATCTGAGCCTCGATTTGCGCGCCGGCGAAATCTTCGGCCTGATTGGTCCGAACGGTTCCGGAAAGTCGACCGCGATGAAAGCGATCATGGGGATCGAGCGACCGACATCAGGCGACGTCATATTCCAGGGTGAAAATATCGCCGGCCTGCCATCGCATAAGATCGCGCGTAAGGGCTTCGGCATGGTCTTTCAGCATTCACGGCCGCTGAACCGGCAGACCGTGCTTGAAAACATCATGGTTGCTCTGCTGCCGGACAGCTTGTTCATGCTGTTTGCGGACAAAGCCCTGACCGAACGCGCCAAGTGGATCGCCGATCGCGTCGGGCTCGGAGCCGTAATGGATCGGCATCCGCCAACCCTGCCGTTCGCGGACCTGCGCCGGCTTGAACTGGCGAAGGCGATCGCGAGGGACCCCAAGGTGGTTTTGGTCGACGAGCCCTTTGCGGGGCTCACGCTGGCCGAGGTCGGCGCTTTTTCCGAATTGATTCGCAGCTTCCGCGACGAAGGCCGCGCCGTGCTGCTGGTGGACCACAACGTCAAGAGTGTCGCCGCGCTGGTCGACCGGGTGCTTGCGATGTATCTCGGCGAGGAGATCGTCACCGGTCGCGCCGACGAGGTGATGCGTAACGAGACGGTGCGGCGGGTCTACCTCGGCGGCGCGCTCGAAACCTCGGCGCGGCCGGAAACCAGCTTCAAGGACAAGGTGCCTTTGCTGCAGGTCGAGAACGTCAGCGTCTACTACGGCAAGGCGCAGGCGCTGGAAAACGTCTCGATCCATGTGCACCAGGGCGAGTTCGTATCCGTCGTCGGCCTGAACGGCGCCGGCAAGACCACCCTGTTCAACACCATCTCGGGATTCCTGCCTTACACCGGTGAAATCCTCCGCGATAGCGAGAAGCTGCGCGGCACCAGTCCCGCCCGGATCGCGCGAAGCGGCATCGTGCAGTGCCCGGAGTCGCGGGAATTGTTCGGCGAGATGACGGTACGCGAAAATCTTGATCTGGGTGGGCAGCATCTCGCCGACCAGGACAAAGACAAGCAACTAGCTTGGCTGTTCGAGCTGTTTCCGATTCTGAAGGAGCGCCAGAGCCAGATCGCGCAGACGCTGTCCGGTGGCGAGCAGCAGATGTTGGCGATCGGCCGTGCGCTGATGATGCAGCCGAAGATTTTGATCCTCGACGAACCCACTCTTGGTCTTGCCCCGGTCATTCTTGAACAATTGTCGAAGGCATTGGAAAAACTGCGCCAGACCACGCCGATCACGGTTTTGCTGGGCGAGCAAAACGTCACGTTCGCGCTTCCGCATGCCGACCGGGTTTACGTGCTGGAACATGCTCGGATCGTCTGGGAGGGCGATCCCGGCCGGTTTGCCGCTGAGGCCGGCGAGGGTTATCTTTAAGGGCCGAACTCTCGCGACCAGCGACAATTGCGAGCCGTTGGCATACAATTGTGTCCGCGCTTTTGAATTCAGGGCGTGTCGCAGGACGCAATTGAGTAACAAGCAGCAATGCAAGACGAATCCGCAACCGTTAGTCGGCGCGATCTGCTGTCCCTGATCGGGGCGGTATCCGGTAGCGCGGCGATGTACCACGCGATGACCAGCCTCGGATTCGCGGCCGAGTCCGCCTACGAGGGGCCGATCACGCTTGAGGGCGATCCGAAGGGCGCTTCGGTGTTAATCCTCGGCGCCGGGTTGGCTGGCATGACGGCCGCATTGGAATTGCGCAAGGCCGGCTATCAGGTTCGGATTTTGGAGTTCAACAGCCGGGCGGGGGGCCGCAATTGGACCTTGCGCGGCGGCGACACGTTCACGGAACTTGGCGGTTTCACTCAAGCCTGCGAGTTCGAGCAAGGCCTCTATATCAACCCCGGCCCGTGGCGAATTCCGTATCACCACCGCGCTTTGCTCGATTACTGCAAGCGCCTCGGTGTCGCGCTCGAACCGTTCATCCAGCTCAATCACAACGCGTTCTTGCACACGACCGATGCGTTCGGCGGGGTTCCGCAGCGCATTCGTGACGTCAAGACCGATTTCCAGGGACATATCTCTGAGTTGCTCGCCAAGGCGACGCAGCAGGGCAAGCTTGACGAAGCCGTATCCCAGGAGGATCGCGAGATCCTGCTGCAGGCGCTAAGGTCGTGGGGAGCGCTGGACGGTAATTATGCCTACAAGGCAAATCTGATCTCTGGCGAGTTTCGCGGTTACGCCAAGGGGCCGGGCGGCGGCCTCGGCGCCGTGCCGGTCCCCGGCGAGCCGATCGGTCTGTCGGATATAGTCAAATCGCGCGTTTGGCGCTATCTGCGGAATTTCGCGGTGCACGATTTCCAGACCACGATGTTTCAGCCGGTTGGCGGCATGGACATGATCGGCAAGGCATTTGCCAAGGAAGTCGGCGATATCATTCGCTATGAAGCAAAGGTGACGCGCATCCAGCAGGATGATCGAGGCGTCACGGTCACCTATACCGACCTCAAGGCGCCCGCGATGCCGCAACAGGCGACAGCGGACTGGTGCGTCTGCACCATCCCGCTCTCGATCCTGAGCCAACTGCCGCTTGACGTGAGCGATCGCATGAAGCGAGCGATCGACGCCGTTCCCTACATGTCATCCGTCAAGATCGGTCTGCAGTTCAAGCGTCGCTTCTGGGAGGAAGATGAGGCGATTTACGGAGGCATCAGTTATACCGATCTACCGATCCGGCAAATCGCCTATCCGAACACCGGCTTCAATCGTAGTGGGCGCGGGGTGCTTCTCGGCGGGTATCTCTTCGACGCTCCCAACGCTTACGAATTCACCGCGATGCCGCCGGCCGAGCGAGTCGCCCGCGCGGTCGAATTCGGCGCCAGCCTCCATCCGCAATACCGCACGGAGTTCGAGAACGGGATTGCCGTCGCCTGGCATCGCGTACCGTTCGCTTTGGGCTGCGCCGGCGGCTGGACCGAAGAGACGAGGGCGGTGCATTATGACGATCTGTGCCAGATCGACGGCAGGATCGTGCTGGCCGGCGAGCACGCCTCCTATATTCCGGCATGGCAAGAGGGAGCCATTTTAT
>Ga0326727_10023038_pt1 | contig 11951 bp, 9 predicted proteins | sample MB2enrmetagenome_FD_207643 | JGI IMG/M metagenome (GOLD analysis project Ga0326727, IMG submission 207643) | Lab enriched peat soil microbial communities from McLean, Ithaca, NY, United States - MB29MY | ecosystem: Environmental > Terrestrial > Soil > Wetlands > Peat | place: USA: New York... | reverse complement strand
ATTGACAAACTTATGCCGGCCAAATATCGAAAAAGAAGATTAACAAACCGCCTCCTGGTACAGGTTGACTCACTAGTATCGCACAACGTTGAAAATCTCAGATGGGCGCTGTATCAGAACGTGAGAAATGCCTTCCGGCGTTTTGCCGCAGCACTGGATGAAAAGTTTCTTGGCATCATCGTTCACACTCGTGGAACGATCGAAGCGGCATGTTACACACGTCACGATCATCCCCAAAAGATAACCGGCCACATCGCTAGATTAGAATCAGGTGAAGCACGACTACAGAATCTGTGTGAGGAAATTCAGTCCTGGGTGAACGGTCACCACCCATCGTTCCGCCCAGCCGCATGGGGTCGTGCTGTATCAGAACAGAAGAATAAACGCCCAAACAATACGCAGAAAAGAATTTGATCACGACAAAAGGAGCTTGTACCAATGGGTGATAGCCATATTCGCGGCATTTCTTCGACATTGTCGCTTCTTGATGAGGATCTCTGCAAGTTTGCCCAATGGGCAAAGGGACACGAAGTCAGGTCTGCGCTCTATGAGGTCCGAAACACCCTCTCACCCGTGCAGCGACAACTGATAGCGAAACGAGTGGAAAAGATGCAGGTCATGCTCGAAGAAATCCGGAACGCATTGAATCTTCTCGGGTCAGTCCGCATGGTCGACAAGATGATTGTGGGTTCGTGTGCCATTCAGTGGGCCTCTTTGTTGGAACTTGAGGGCGGCCATCTTCGGAGATACGGAGAATTACCGCCTGGACTGGCCGAATATCTCGATCCCAGAGTAAAGGCATTGAATGATGATCTTCATGTGATTTCAATCGCAGCCGGCCAATCCATACGTGGTAGACCGAGGGACCCTTAATTAGGAACTACGAGAAGAGGTCATAGACCACAGTTGGGATGTGGCTGCGGCCATATCAGCTTGAGCGCTATTAGCCAGCGTGATCTTGATGCGAACCCCAATTGAAGAAAACAAATACGACCTTCTCCTCATTGGTTTCATGAGACAGTCAGGAATTTATAACAGGATCACGACTGGCACATGTCAAGCTCTCGTACGCCATGCCACATATGAGGTGCTAATTGTGAAGTGATTAGTCGCCTGATTTGCGTTTTTTGTGGAGAACAGAATGTCAAAACGATCTCCCTTGAAATTTATTGTTGTCTTAGGACTCGTCAGCCTATTTTGTGACTTCACCCATGAAGGGGCTCGGAGTATTACAGGACCTTTCTTGGCGGTTCTCGGAGCCAGTGGGACCATAGTGGGAATAGTGTCAGGGTTCGGTGAATTGGTAGGTTATGTGCTGCGGCTCGCGACCGGCTATCTGAGTGATAAGACCGGCAAGTATTGGACATTCATGGCCGTGGGCTACGTACTGAACGTCGCTGCCGTGCCCCTTTTAGCCTTGGCCGGTAGCTGGGAACTCGCTGCTTTTCTTATGATAGCGGAGCGCACGGGGAGAGCTATTCGACATCCCGCTCGGGACACGATACTTTCAGGCGCTGCCAAAGAAATTGGAGTTGGATGGGGCTTCGGCTTGCATGAAGCTATGGATTCGACAGGTGCCCTTCTTGGCCCCTTGGCTGTCGCCGCTGTGCTCTATTTCAACGGAAGTTATCGAACTGCCTTTTTCGCCCTGCTTGTACCGGCGATTCTTACTCTATCTTTCTTTTTGCTGGCGAGACGGACCTATCCTAATCCCCACGGAGAAGAACTTCACTCTGTCAAATCGCAAACTGATGGATTTCCAAATGTGTTCTGGCTATACATTGCTGCCGTTTGCAGCATTGGAATGGGGTATGCGGATTTCCCGCTGATCGCATATCACTTCAAGAAAATGTCTATTGTTGAACCGGATTGGATACCCATTTTCTATGCTGCCGCTATGGGTATGAGCGCCTTGGCTGCTGTCGCTTTTGGACGGTTGTATGATCGAAGCGGATTGTCAGTGCTGATTGTTTCTGCCCTGTTATCGTCTCTTTTTGCCCCTCTTGCCTTTTGGGGAGGCACTGGAAGGGCGTTGGTAGGAATGATCTTATGGGGAATTGGCATGGGTGCACAAGAATCTATAATGCGATCTGCAATCGTAAGTATGGTCCCTGCACGTAGGCTGGGCTTTGCTTACGGGGTATTGAACAGCAGTTACGGGGTATTTTGGTTTCTTGGCAGCTCGATCATGGGAATGCTTTACGATAAGTCTATAGGATATCTCATAATATTTTCAGTCACATCGCAACTTGTTTCTATTCCGATACTGGTGTTGACAAAAAGGCGGCTAAGATCCGTCTGATAGTGAATGGAGGAGAAGCGAAATGAAGTACAAAGCTCTCATTTCATCGGATTGGAACGAATGTCTGGCACCGTGCGGTCCATTTGATCCCATTTCATTCACGTACCCGGATCTGGAACCAGAGCTATCCGGTATTTTTGCGAAGTATACAGGTAACGAGATCGCTCTGGCTGAAGCCATCCAAAGGATTTCGGCTCTGTTACCAGCTCCGCTCACTATAGATCAAATGGATGCCTACCTTGACGCCTGCTTTGTCACTTATTCCGGTGTGCCTGATCTCATCGAGTGGTGCCTGAACCACGGCATTCTCTTTGTCATCAATACTACCGGCACTCAAGGCTACTTTCAGCGGGTCTTTTCCAAGAATCTCATCCCTGATGTACCATTTGTGGCAGCGAATCCGCTGATCCGTTTTCTGGGAGCCGCTAGGGACCCCCATTTTCTGTATCAAGTCACTGAGATAGAAGACAAGGCGAAGAACACTGAATCTATGATGAGGTTGTTGGGGATCTCGCCTAGGCGGGTGGTGGTCATGGGCGATAGCGGAGGAGACGGGCCGCACTTCAAGTGGGGCTATTCAACGGGAGCTTTTCTGATAGGAAGTATGATCAAACCCTCCCTGGAAACCTATTGCAGACAAAGAAGGATCATCGTCCACGAACGTTTCGGCCTTTCTTATTCTCCTGGCGAAGAGAGGGACAGGAGCAGGGAAATGCAAACAAATTTCATGGAACTGACTGAATCACTTTCCGCTGTGCTTGATTCATAATTGGAGACTCGGCCGGGAATTCCCCGGCCATCTTCCGAATCGCAGAATCCGAGGGCGCTGTGTCAGACTCAAAAGTGCTTCTGGAAGTCAGAGACGTGAAAAAGCACTTCCCTATTCGCAGAGGAGTATTTCGTAAGGTAACTGGATACGTCAAAGCTGTTGACGGGGTCAGCTTCATCGTAAAAAGAGGAGAAACAGTAGGAGTGGTTGGCGAATCGGGATCAGGGAAAACCACGTTGGGTTTGACGATCATGGGGGCTTATCGGCCCACGGCAGGCAACATCTGGTTCCAGCCCACTGATGGGGAATACAAAGTCGACTTGGCTCATATTGACCCGGCTCGCATGAAGCGGCTTCGACGCCACATACAAATGGTATTCCAAGATCCTTTCGCGTCGCTGAACCCCAGGATGACCGTTAGAGAAATAATCGCGGAACCGCTCATTGTGAACAAAGTTGCCAGGGGTGGTGCTCTGGAAGGGCGTGTGCGCGAAGTCGCGGATCTTGTCGGTTTGAGCGTGCATCATCTTAATCGTTATCCACATGCCTTTTCAGGTGGGCAGCGGCAACGGATAAGCATAGCCCGAGCGTTGGCGCTCTATCCGAAACTTCTCGTGGCGGACGAGCCAACCTCTGCCTTGGACGTTTCGGTTCAAGCCCAGATTATTAACCTTGCCTTGGAAATACAAGAAAAGCTAGGGATCGCCTACCTCTTCATTTCTCACGATCTCGGACTGGTTCGCCATTTCAGCCAGAGGATTTTGATTATGTACGTGGGGAGGGTAGCCGAATACGCCCTGGCGGAATCTCTGTTCGCGAGACCGAGGCATCCTTACACCGAGGCCCTTATGTCTAACGTCCCGAGCGTAAGACCGGAATTGGTCGGCAGGAGGATCGTCTTGAGAGGAGAGCCTGCTGATCCAATCAACCCACCGTCGGGTTGCCCGTTCCATCCCAGATGCCTTTATGCGGAAGAGATTTGTTCTCGGCTCGTGCCGCCGCTTGAAGAGGTCGAGACGGAACACCTCGCGGCGTGCCATTTTTCTAGATCACTCGATTTGACAGGATGCGATGCCTTGGGGTGCGCAATATGAATGAAGCGCCTCTGGATTTCAACTGCCTGAAAAGGCTGGCGACAGTGGCGTTCCGAAAACCTTGACAAGGGTATAGCGATTTTGATAGGTGGTACCTTGTAAAGGCAATGGAGTCTGCCTAAACCGCTCCGGGATTTTTTCCAAGAGCTTATGACTCCTACCGTTAAGGGGTAGGAGTCACATAAGCGGTGAACCCTACCCCACCCAGCTTTCCCCTGGGTGGGTTACTAGTTCTAAGGTTGCCCGTCCAGCATGCTGGTGCGGGTTTTTTATTTTTCGCGACTGAAGGATGGAGGGGGGGCCATCTAATGCCGTCGTAACAAAACACTATGGTGACAGGAGAAAAATGGATGGAGCAGAAAATCCTGTTTAACATTGTACAAGTCCTGGTGGTGATGGCTTTTGCTCCCCTCGTTAGAGGAGTGCTTAATCGGCTCAAAGAGCGAATCCAGTCCAAACGAGGGCCTAGCATTTTCCAGCCTTACTTTGACATCTGGAAGCTCTTTCACAAAGACGAGGTTGTCTCGGAGCATTCCTCCTGGATTTTTCGCGCTACCCCTTACATAGTATTCGTTACGCCGATCTTCGTGACGCTGCTCATCCCGGTCCTCACAGGTTACCCGCTATTCTTCGCTTTCATGGCAGACATGCTGGGGGGTGGTTTCATTCTGGCTCTCGGCGGCTTCTTTGCGACCCTTGCGGCGATTGATACCGCAAACCCTTACGGTCCTATGGGGGCCAGCCGTACCCGGATGGTTGGTTTTCTGGCGGAACCCGTTTTCATGATTGTTTTTTTTACAGTGTCCTTCGTTGCGGGCTCCACCATCCCATACATAGTTCAGAAACATTGGGTGACACCCCTTGCGAACTTCTTTGAACCGGCGCACGTGCTGGTGATGCTCTCTTTTCTTATGCTGATTATCGCTGAAACGGGAAGCATCCCTGTAGACAGCCCGTCCGGCCATTTCGAGTTGGCGATGGTGGATGAGTCCAAAGGCTTGGAATATTCAGGCCGGGGGGCAGCCTTGATGAAATGGGGAGGATGTACGAAGTTCTTTGTTTTGCTATGCATATTTCTCAACGTGCTGGTTAGTCCCTGGGGCTTAGCACATGGAGAGGCTATCGGAGAGGTATTTCTGGCGGTGCCACTGGTCTTGGCAAAGATACTGGTGTTTATCCTCGTTTTGGCCGTCATCGAATCTTCCCTCGCTAAACTAAGACTCTTCCGAATTCCGGAATTTCTCGGCGCAGCTTTTGTAACATCTGTCGCTGCTGTCATCACCCGGCTTCTGCAATCATAGGAGGGAACAAGATGCCCGGAACAGACTCAACGATTCTTCTACTTACTGAGTTAAATGCACTTGCCGCAAGTTTTTTTCTTCTTACGGCATTCGGTCTCATTGCAACGCGCCAGATCCTCGCGTGTTTAAGGATATTCGTGATTCAGGCCACTTTTCTAGCGGCATCAGCATTCATCCTGAGTTATCAGAACGCGTCAGGCTCGTTATTTATAGTCGGGGGGATAACTCTCGCAGTCAAGGCCGTCCTGATTCCTTGGCTTTTGCTTGGAACGCTAGGAGATGAACTTCGCTCTCGTCGTGAGATATCCCAGGTCTTCAATATCTCCACCTCCCTGCTGATTTCGCTGATTCTAGTCGTTTTCGCCTACTTCGTTTCGGTTCCCCTTCTTGGCAGCGCTCCTGGCGGGGCCTCTTCGGTCAACCTACCCATCGGTCTAGCTGGCTTGCTCCTTGGCGCCTACGCGATGACGGTGAGACGTGAGGCGGTTCCACAAGTCATTGCAATTCTGTCAATGGAGAACGGGGCATTTTTCGCAGGCATTGCTATAGCTCCGGATCTTCCGCTCATTGCCGAGTTGGCCGCAGCTTTTGACGTACTCATTATTACGAGAGTCCTGGGTGTTCTTGTCATGAAGGTCCATGAACATATCGGCACTACCGCAGTGGGCGACATGGCCGCTTTGAAGGAGGAATAGCAGCCTATGGAACTCATATATATCCTTCTGATACCTGTTGTTGTCGCTGCCCTTTCATTGTTTCCCACAAAGGGCCGTGACTTTGCACCCTTGACGACGATCACGGGTACTGCCGCAGTTTTCATTGCTTCTTTGCATACTGCCCTGAAAGCCTCTGCCGGTAGCGATGTCGTGGCGGTAGAGGGCTGGCTGGCCTGCGATGCCTTTGGTGGTCTACTCCTGTTGCTGGTTTCCTTCGTAGGCTTAACAGCGGCTATCTTTTCGTGGGGATACACCGGAAGGATAGCGGGGCCGAATGCCACTGTCAGGGTTTGCCGCTATTATCGGCGCTACAACTTGTTTCTCGTTTCTATGCTGGCTGTTCCGGTCTTATCCCACATCTCGATGGTTTGGATTGCGGTCGAGCTTACTACCCTTCTGTCAGTCTTCCTTGTAAGCTTCCCGAACACTCCTGAGGCTATCGAAGCGGCTTGGAAATATTCTGTGCTCACCTGCATGGGGGCCGCACTCGCACTTTTCGGAATCTTGATTCTATATTGGGGGATGACCATCTCGGGAGGGGGACCATTTACCTGGTCGGGGCTCTTAGCAGCAGCGCCAAAAATGCCCCCCGCCCTTCTCCAGACAGGATTCCTGTTCATCCTCATTGGGTTCGGCACCAAAGCCGGCTTGGTTCCTCTCCACACTTGGCTTCCTGATGCCCACAGCCAGGCGCCGTCGCCGGTTTGCGCCCTTTTATCTGGCGTTGAGACCTCGACTGCCCTCTATGCGATAATGAGGCTGATACCAGCCGTACAAGCGATTACCGATGGCCACTCTGGAAGATGGGTTCTGATTTTCGGACTGGTGTCCGCCGGCTTTGCGGCCTTCCTATTGATTCAAGTTAAAGAATATAAACGTCTTTTCGCATTTTCCACCATAGAACACATGGGCATCATTTTGGTGGCGGTGGGCATGGGCGGAGCCGGCGCCTATTTTGGCGCGACCTATCAGATCCTGAGCCATACCATGGCAAAATCCTTCTGCTTCTTTGCTGCCGGCGCTGCGCTCAGAGTCGCAGGGGCTCGTGACATAAACTCGGTGAAAGGTCTTATCCGTGAATCCCCACTGGTCGGTGCGTCACTACTCTTGGGGGCACTGGCGATATCTGGGGCTCCACCTTTTGCAGTTTTCTTGAGTGAACTGACGATCCTGAAAGCAGGGGTTTCGAGCGGACAATATGTCGCTACAGGCTTGTTGGCTCTTTTCGTAGTTATCGCCTTTTGCGGGATCATGTTTCATATCTCGCGCATGGTGTTCGGCAAGCCAATGCCCCACTCCGAAAGCCGGCCCCTACCAACGAGTTACGCTACATCACTATCCCTGGCAGCGATTCCAGTATGCCTGTTCGGACTTTACATACCTGGGCCGCTTCTTGAGCTTCTACGCCTCGCGGCAAATGCACTGGGGAGGTGACAGCACATGCAAGCCCCGTCAAACCACGCAATAAAGCCGCACAGTCTGATGGAACTCCTGGAGTCACGTTGGGCAGGAGGAGTGAGCGTGAGAGCAGATATTCAAAAGCCCTTGCTTCTGATTGAGTGCGGTCCAGGTGAGCTGCAGGAGGTGTGTGGATTGCTTGTTTCTCATGCCAAGTACACTTTTGCCACATTGGTTGTCCAGGAGAACTCTTCTCACTGGCTTCTCCGATACATTTTCTATGGAGACCTCGGGTGCGGTCAAGTGCATGTGCTGGTTCACCAGCCTAAAGTAGGCAGGGTTATTCCCAGCATCAGTGCGCATGTGCATGCGGCGGACTGGCACGAGCGAGAAGTGGAGGACCTTTTCGGACTTACGTTCGAAGGCCATCCACGATTGGGAGATTTTGTGTTGCACGAGAAATGGCCAGAGGGAGTGAATCCTATGAGGTCAGGCTTTGACGCATCGGTGCCATATTCCCGTCGAGAGGTGGATCCTGAATGGCGCCCTTTGCAGATCCTCCAGGCGCCCGGAGCCTTCATGATGCCTGTCGGGCCGGTTTATTCAGACTACGCCGAGTCAGCCCAGTTCTTCCTGGAAACAGTTGGGGAAGATGTCGTCCGAACAACTCCGCGCTTTTTCTACAAGTACCGCGGAATCGAAAAGTTAGCAGAAGGACAACCCATTGAACGGGTCCTTTTGATGGCTGAGCGTTTCTCGGGAACTTCGGCGTTTGCCCATTCTCTAGCTTTTTGTCAAGCCGTGGAACAAATTTGTGGCGTCCGATTGCCTGTCCGCGCGGAAGCCTTGCGAGTGCTTTTGGCTGAGTTGGAGCGTTTAAGGCAACATGTAAGCGCAATTGCAGGCATCTGTGGGTCCACGGCTCTGGCGGTGGCAACCAGCCAGGCGAGCATTTTGGAGGAAGAACTTCTGCGGCTCTCATGCGACGTTGCAGGGCATCGATATTTGTTCGGCCTAAACATTCCTGGTGGCTTGTCGCTGGATTTGAGCGCGGAAGAATGCCTCCGCTTAAGCGAGTCAATCAAACAGATCGTGGAACGACTAAACGCGTTGCTGGAGATGCTGCGTTTCTCCAGCAGCTTTCTGGATCGAATCGAAGAAGTGGGAATAGTCCCTGCACAAAGAGCTGTTTCGTACGGGCTAGTGGGGCCGATTGCGAGGGCTTCGGGAGTTTCGCGCGATCTGCGCAAGGTGCTGCCTTACGGGCACTACAATGTCCCTCTGGAATTCAACATACCTGCAGAGTTCGACGGGGATGGCTATGCTCGTCTGCGGGTTCTTTTCAGTGAGGCCAAGGAAGCCGCCAACATCATTAGGCAGCTCGCCTCTGCCATTCCATCGGGAGAAATCATTTGCCCGCCCTTCGAAATTGTCCCTGGTGAAGCCCTCGGATGGGTGGAAGCCCCGTTGGGTGCAGCTTTTCATTGGCTGAACATAGGAGAAGACGGGCGAGTGGCGCGGTATCGAGTCACGCCTCCATCGTTCACGAATTGGCACGGATTCCACTTGGCTGCCGAAGACTTTGCCTTTCAGGACTTCCCCATCATTATGGCAACATTCGGGCTCTCGAACGCAGAAAGCGACCGTTAGAAGGAGAGTGAGATATGTCCAAATGGGTATTATTAGGGCTGAGGACGGGCGCCAAAACGACACTTTACCCGGGCTCTGCTGAAACCGCTCCCGGAGTTTCACCCGGCCGACCTAAGGGCAGGTTGAGCGGTGAGCCGGAAAGCGAGCGTTCAATGCTCTCTCTCTGCCCTACCGGGGCTATTTACCAGTCTGAAGATCGAATCTCAGTCGACTATCGGCGCTGCGTTCATTCTTTTCGATGTATGCGGGGGCCATCGGAGCCCCTCGACTACGAGTGGGGGTACGAATGGGCGAGCATCCGCCCCGAAGAGAACGATCTATCTGGGAGGCTAGGGAAAGCCTTCACTCATTCTATACACATACGTGTGCTTGATGCAGGGGCTTGCCGTGCATGTTTGAGTGAGATTGAACAGCTTGGCAAGCCTTACTACAACGTACACCGACTAGGTATCTTCATGACGCCCACTCCCAGGCAGGCCGACGTCCTGCTTGTGGCGGGTCCGGTAACTGACAACATGCGACTCCCGCTCCAAAAAGCGTACAACGCGATGCCCACGCCCAAGAAGGTAATTGCCGTAGGCACTTGCGCCCTCTCAGGTGGAGTCTTCGGACCAAGCTTCACCTGTGGAGCCGGAGTAGCCAACGTGATTCCCGTGGATGTTGAGGTTACAGGCTGCCCGCCACCACCTCTCGCCCTGATTCACGGATTGCTCTTAGCGGCAGGACGCCGAGCAAGGACCCTGACGGAGCCTGTCCGACCACTCCAGGGGAGGACTACGGAATGACCGACATACACCACCTTTTGCTTCTTTTTCTGGCCACATGTGGAGTCGGGGCCATTCTTGCCGCTACACTTCCGGACCGACTGAATCTGCTGGCTCTGGCATGGGCGGGGTCCATAGCCTCTGTCATCGTTTTAGCCGCGAGTGGCGGGGCACTTCTATTCGGCCATTCTTTTCACGCCAGTCTGTGGCAATTGCCATATTTCGGGACGATTGATCTCGATATGGATCGCATTTCGGCCTTGTTCATTTTCATAACTGGCCTTGTATACTTGCCGATTTCGATCTTTTCAGTCGAGTATATGGAAAAGTATCGCGACCGATACAGCCTGAAATCATTCGGCGTCTTCTACCATTTGCTCTTTGCCTCCATTGTTCTGACGTTGATTGCCGCAGATATTGTCTCGTTCTTGATTGCGTGGGAAGTAATGACCATTCTGTCTTACCTCCTTGTGAATTATGAACATGAACATGAAGAAGTCACCCGTTCGGGCTTCTTGCTGCTCGCCATGAGCGAGGTAGGAACTGTTGCGGCAGCTCTGGCCCTTCTCATGATGGCAGGCGCATCCGACAACTTCAGTTTTGCATCACTGAGAAGTACGTCAAGTGGTCTTGGAGAATTCGCCCGATGGGCCATCTTTATTCTGTCGTTCTTCGGTTTTGGTGTCAAAGCCGGCCTTGTCCCCGGCAGCACATGGCTGCCCAGAGCCCATCCTGCTGCTCCCGGAAACTGCTCGGCAGTTTTGTCCGGAGTAATTCTCAATCTGGGCATCTATGGCATCGTAAGGGTAAATGCAGATCTGCTTCCAATTAGCCATCCCAGCCAAGGCCTCATTGTCTTGATTGTCGGCAGCCTTTCTGCTCTGGTCGGTATCCTTTACGCCACCATCGAGAACGACATGAAGAGGATGTTGGCACATAGTTCTATTGAAAACATGGGCATTGTTACAGCCTGCCTCGGTGCGGGATTCCTCTTCCTGGTCTATGGCCATCCGTCACTGGCAGGCATCGCATTTGTGGTAGCCCTTTACCACATGATCAATCACTCACTGTACAAGGCACTGCTGTTTCTAGGGGCCGGCACCGTGGATTCCAAAGCCGGGGGCAGAGACCTGAATCGTTTAGGTGGCCTGATCAACAGAATGCCTTGGACAGCAGCTTGCTTTCTTGTTGGAGCGCTTTCTATAGCCGCGCTTCCGCCTTTCAATGGATTTGTGACTGAGTGGCTCACACTGCAAACCCTCCTTCAGAGTTCCGTGCTTTCTTCCAAAGGGATAAAGATAGCCTTCGCATTGTGCGGCGCCACTCTAGCCCTCACCGCAGCATTGGCTGTAACTTGCTTTGTCAAGGCTTTTGCAATGAGTTTTCTGGGGATAGCAAGATCCGAACAGGCAGAAAAAGCCGTTGAAGCACGGCGCTCCACGACTATTCCTCTAGTTCTTCTGGCGACAGCATGCCTTCTGTTCGGAATCCTACCTACCTACGTAATTCCCGTTATAGATAGCGTCGTCACTCCTGTGGTGCGTCAAAGCGTACTAGATGAATTAGTTCCGCCATTTTTTGCTGCCAGCGAGAAGAACCCCAAATTCAGCGACGCTTTTATGTCTGAATTTCACGACCTGGGCGCACAGGTGGGCCGCGGAAGCTTGCCGGGTCGCGGGTTGGTCGTCTTGCATCAGGGTTCCGACCGGAACCCGGTCGTCTTTGCGATGTCTACATCCTATACCCTAATCGTATTGGCCTTCCTTCTGGGGGCAAGTGTTCTGGTGGTCCGGCTGCTATTCAGGGGACGAATGGTTAAACGCCAAACCGTCTGGGATGGTGGAATTCGTCGACTGCATCCCGAGATGACCTACACTGCCACCGGATTTTCCAACCCCGTGCGAGTGATCTTCGACTCCATCTTCCGCCCATCAATGGCTGAAAACACCAGAGAAAC
>Ga0326727_10023037_pt1 | contig 11951 bp, 6 predicted proteins | sample MB2enrmetagenome_FD_207643 | JGI IMG/M metagenome (GOLD analysis project Ga0326727, IMG submission 207643) | Lab enriched peat soil microbial communities from McLean, Ithaca, NY, United States - MB29MY | ecosystem: Environmental > Terrestrial > Soil > Wetlands > Peat | place: USA: New York... | reverse complement strand
TCGATAAAGACGGCTCCCACGGACAGCCTTTCGTTCATGGAGCGGAGGGAGGCCGGGGTCCCCACGGACAGGTCTTCGTCCGTGGGGTGGAAGAAGGGGGTTTCAACCCCCGCATAGAGCCAGCAAGAAAAGGGGAGGGGCTTTAGCCCCGGAGGGTCACTTTCCGCCAATTTCGCCCGAAATCCCGAGTTTTTCCGCGGCCTGTTTCAGCCCCTGAGGTACGCTTTTCGGGCTCTTCGCGCGAATTCAAGCCTTTTTCCGCAGCCTGTTTATTGCGGCGCGCGCGCGGCAGCCATCGGCGCCGGCCTCACTTCGACATAATCGAGCGCAGCCGGGTCGTTGCCGTCGGCCGTTCCTTCCACGCGCAGCACGTCGCCGGGCTTCAGTTCGACGTCGCGCACGGTGTAGCGCGTGGAGTTGTCGCCGTCGGGCCGGCGCGAGGGCAGCGTAGCGTTGGCCGTCCAGGAAGCAACCGGCTGCCCATTCACAGCGAACACAAACCTGGCCGCGCCGCCTTGCAGATCGAAGTACTGCACCGCAATATCGAACCGTCCCGCCTTGCGGCCCCACGTCCACTCGGCCATGCAACTCTTCGCGTCAGCGCATGTAACGGCCTTGCCGCCCGATGCATCCTCCCACGGCGTCACATCGATCGCCTTGTAGCCGGTCAGCCGCGCATCCTCGGCTTCGAGGCGCCCCGGATAATGGCCGGCGCGGCCTTTGTTGTCCGGAATCCCGCTCTGCTTCAGGAAGTACTGCACAATCGCATCGCGCCACACAATGGCGTGACCGGCCTGGTATTCCAGCCGCGCATGCACGTCGTCATAGAGTGCCGGGTTCACGCGGCTCTTCAGCGTCTCCCACTCCGCCACCAACTGCGCCGCCTCTGCCGCGCCCTTGTAGTGGCTGTCGTAGATGTACTGGATCACCGTCTGGCCCGAGTGCAGTTTGTGGGTGTAGCGCACATGGTGAAAGAACAGCAGCAGATTGTCGGGGCAGGTGTTGAGCGACTGATACACCCGCGCCACCTCTGGTGGATACTGCCCCACAAAGCCCGTTCCCGTGGCCACGCTGCGGTCCATGCCGATGCCCTCGTGGTCGTCGCGGTGCCATTGGCCCCAGCCGTTGCGCTCGCTTGATTCGATGTTCGGCCCGTAGTGGCTGCCGGTAATATCGGTGAGCGTCTGCGAGCCAAGAAAGCCGGTGTAGTGTTCATACGCCGGCCAGGACTGCATCAACATCTTTTCAACCGTGCTCACCACCACCGGATCAATGTTGATCGTCTGCCGGATCCACTCGTCGGCAATCTGTTCCGGCGTGAGATCGGGGTTCCATGCCAGGCGGCCGAACGCGTACAGGTTGGCCAGCGCAAGCGGCGAGCCGAGCCATGCGTCCCGCCCCACTCCGGCCACGCCCACCATGCCTCCCAGCGGCCGATGAAAGCTCTTGCCCTCCAGGATCTCCTTCACCGGCGTCGACTTCCTATCGGCGCGCAGATCGAAATCCAGCACCTGCTTCCACATGGGTGCGAGGTACACCAGGTGGCGCTGCTGCCCGGTGTACTCCTGCGTGATCTGAACTTCCATCGCCTGGCTGGTTTGGCGCAGCCCGCCAAACAGCGGCGACACCGGCTCGCGCGCCTGAAAGTCGATCGGTCCCTCCTTGGTCTGCACAATCACGTTGGGCGCAAAGCTGCCATCGAGCGGGTGAAAGATGTCGTAAGCGGCGCGGGCGCGGTCGGCCTTCATGTCGCTCCAGTCGAGATGATTGTTATAGACAAACGCCCGATACAGCACCACGCCGCCATGGGGCTTGAGCGCGCCTGCCAGCAGATTGGCGGCATCCGCGGGACTGCGCCCGTAACTCGCCGGCCCTGGCTGTCCCTCCGAGTCGGCCTTCACGGTAAATCCCGCAAAGTCGGGAATGAGCGCGTAAATCTCATTCACCTTCGCCGCCCACCAGGCCTTCACCGCGGGGTCCAGCGGGTCTGAAGTTTTGAGTCCGCCGATCTTCTCCGGGCTCACAAGGGCCACGCTCATGGCCAGATGAACGCCCCACGGCCGCATGGCATCGGCAATTCGCTTGAGGCCTCGGAGCCATTCCGAAGTCAAAAAGGGCGCAGCCCCATTCACGTTGTTCAGATTGCAGCCGTTGATGCCCACCGAAGCCAGCAGGCGCGCGTATTCGGCCACCGGGGCCAGATCCTCGCGCACCTTGCCGCCTTCAAAGAAGATAGACCGGCCCCCGTAGCCGCGCTCCACCGTGCCATCGGCATTGTCCCACTCGTCCACCCAGCGGATGGGCACGGCGGGATGGTCGCGGAGGGGGTAATCAACCTTGAGTTTGCCCATCTCGGCGGTCGCTGGCAGGCGGCGAGTTGCAAATACTCCATAGAGAGCTCCGCGTTCGTCGCCGCCCGCGACGACGGAAAAGCTGGGTCCCTGTGAACCCCTCCCCCAGATCCAGTATTCATCGGGCTTCAGATCGCCGGGCACGGGAACATCCGGGTATAACTTTCGAATCTCCTGCGCGGTCCCAACAACGGTCAGGCTGTTCTCGCGCCACTCGCGCGTGGAGAAAACACCGCCTTTTACTGACGCTGGGTGACTTATGCTGCGGCTCAGTTCCTGGGCCGCGGATTGCTCTATCGGGCTGCTGCCCAGCGCAATTACCTTTCCGAACAGGATCAGGCGGTTTGGTCCGCGCAGCCACGCCTGGTCCGCCGTCTGGCCGCCCGCCGCCAATCCCGCCGCCAGCAGAGCGGCGCACACAAACGGCCCAGCAAAACCACTCTTCCGCCGCCCCGCGCCGCGCCGGTTTTCCATGTTTTCAACCCCAGTAACGTTCTACCACTCACCACCCCGGGGCGTGCCGGTTGATATGCTTGATTGTTTGGTGTTTCAGCGGGAGGCTTCACGTAATGCCAACCACCATGCAGGCCGTCGTCAAGGCCAAGGCCGCGCCCGGCATCGAGCTGCGAGAAATGCCGGTTCCCACCCCCGGCCCCGGTGAAGTGCTGGTCCGCGTGCAGGCCGCCAGCGTCTGCGGAACCGACCTGCACATCTTCAACTGGGATCCCTGGGCCAAGGGCCGCATTCATCCGCCGCTGATTCCCGGCCACGAGTTTTCAGGCGCGGTGGCCGGCGTGGGCCGCGGCGTTTCCACCGTGAAGGAAGGCGACCTGGTCAGCGCCGAAATGCACGTGGCCTGCGGAAAGTGCCTGCAGTGCCGCACCGGCCAGGCTCACATCTGCCAGCACGTTCGCATTCTCGGCGTCGATGCCGACGGCGCCTTCGCCGGCTACGCCATCATCCCCGAAACCAACATCTGGAAGCTCTCGCCCTCTATCCCCCACGACTACGCCTCGCTGCTTGATCCTCTCGGCAACGCGGTCCACACCGTGCTAGCCGGTCCCATCGCCGCCACCACCGTCGCTGTCACCGGTTGCGGAGCTATCGGCCTGTTCTCCATCGCCGTCGCTAAAGCCTGCGGAGCCTCCCGCGTCTTTGCCATCGAGGTGAACGCGCACCGCAGGCAGGTGGCCGCCGAAATGGGCGCCGATCTCGCCCTCGATCCCCTCACCGACCACGTCGAAAAGCTCATTCTTGAAGCCACCGGCGGCACCGGCGTCGATGTTCTGCTTGAAATGTCAGGCCATCCTGAGGCCATGCGCCTGGGCTTCGCCATTTTGCGCACCGGCGGGCGCGCCTCGCTGCTCGGCATTCCCTCCCGCCCCTTCGAGCTCGACTTTGCCAAGGACATCATCTTCAAAGGCGCCATCGTGCAGGGCATCAACGGCCGCAAGATGTTCGAGACCTGGTTTCAGATGGAGGCCCTGCTCTCCACCGGCAAGCTCAACCTGGAGCCCGCCATCACTCACCGCCTCAAGCTAAGTGAATTCAATCAGGCCATGAAATTGCTCCAGTCCGGCGAGGCAATAAAAGTAGTCATGCGCCCGGATTGATAGAACCGGGCCCGGAAATCAGGGGTCTGGCGAGGCCATTGAACTTGGCTGCCTGCCAGGTGCCGGCTGCCCCCATCCTTGCTGTCATCCTGAGCGACCGTAGCGCGGCGAAGGGAGTCGAAGGACCTGCATTTTGCAATCTTGCCGCAAGGGTGGGAAGCTGAACCTGTTTTTACTGTCATCTTGAGCAAAGCGTAGCGCAACCGAAAGCCTGCCCCGAGCGAACTTCGGCGGAGGGAGCAGGGGCCTTCAGGCCCCTCAAGGCAAGCCCGAAATAGAGATGGCTTTAGCCGCGGGCCTTTCGACTAACCCGCCGGCTGCCCCCATCCTTGCTGTCATCCTGAGCGACCGTAGCGCGGCGAAGGGAGTCGAAGGACCTGCATTTTGCAATCTTGCCGCAAGGGTCGGAAGCTGAACCTGTTTTTACTGTCATCTTGAGCGAAGCGTAGCGCAGTCGAAAGATTTGCGGTTGCCTTTCCAGGTGTCCTTTCCCCGCCCCTAGTCCACTAGTCCCTGGTCCCTTAGTCCCCGGTCCCTGGTCCCTGGTCCGCCCCCGAGGTCCGCCTTTCCGGATTGCCCTTCGAACCGTCGCCCCCGCCTCAAAAGAATCAAGCGCCGTTCACCGGCGATTTCCCCGTCGAACCAATCGGCGAACGCGACGGCGCTTCCCGATACCGATCTTGGCCTGGTGGTAAACTGTGGCCCACTACCGCGCGGGTTCTTTGCCGCTCTGGCTCACAGCACTGTTAACCGCAAGATAACCTCCGAGTAGGCGAACCGAACGTCTATGCCCGACCCTTCCGCATTCGCCGAGCACATCTGGATCGTCGACGGCCCGAGCGTGCGTGACATGGGTGTCATGTTCACTACCCGCATGACAGTTGTTAAGCTCTGCGATGGTTCACTATGGGTGGATTCCCCTGTCCCCGTGACATTCGAAACTCTCGAGAAGATAACTGCGTTGGGACCCATTGGGTATCTTGTCGCCGGGACGCCGAGGCACGTCTGGCGGCTGGCGGCGTGGCATACGCTATTTCCCGAAGCGCAGCTATGGGCAGCAAGAACGACGCCATTTACGCTGAGGGAACGGCATATACCGTTAACCGGCATTCTGGGCGACGAGCCGCCTCAAGCCTGGAAGAATGACTTCGACCAGCTCGCGTTTAAAGGCAACCCGCTCATCGAAGAAGTCTTTTTCTTTCATAAACCATCGCGCACGGTCATCCTGGATGACTTGATCCAGATTCATCCAATGGTGAAGGGGGAGCCTTTTCGGAATGCTCTGTGGAAACTGGAGGGCGTTGTATCTCCCGATGGCGGCGTTGGATTGGATATCAGGCTATCCTTCATCCGTCGAAACCTCGCCCGGCAATCGCTGCAGAGGCTGCTTTCCTGGGATTTCGATAGGTTGATCATCGCCCATGGCCCGTGCATTGAAAAGGGCGCAAAAGTGTTCGTCGAACGAGCCTTCCGTTGGCTCGCGCACTGAGGTCAATGGTCGTTTCGACGCGGTCGAGCTTTTCCACTTGGGAATCGCGCATTAGGCGATTTGGTTTGGGAGCACACGATGGCAAAAAAGCCTCTCCTCTTCGCACCCTGTGCATTCAATCTGGCAGAAACAAGCAGGATGGTGGAGATCGCGAAGGGCATCGAGCGTCATCCCGTAGCGAGTCAAGCCTTCAACGTCCATTTCATTTCCGACGGCGGCGACTTTGAGGGGATGATCGAAAAGCACGGCTTTGCCTTGACGCGGCTGGAGCCTCGTCTTACCAAAGAAAAGATCGAATTCATCGCCAAGGTAGACCGCGGCGAGAAATTTGCCCCGGCCTTCACAGTCGCCGAACTGATTCAACGCGTGAATAGCGAAATCGCCTGTCTTAACGAACTGAAACCCGCCGCAGTAATAACCGGCTCATACTTGACGATTCCGGTGACCTGTCGCGTTCTTAATATCCCCCTCGTCTGGGTCGTGCAGTCGACTTGGCTGCCGGACTTCTTCTGCCATGGCGCAGGGATGACGGATCACCTGAGGCCCGCAGCCCTGAAGACTGTCGCTGACTGGTTTGTGCTGCAGTTCATAAACCTCTGGATTAAGCACGGATTTCTCAACTCCCTTAACCGCGCAGCGAGACATTTTGGCGTGCCCGGCTACGAGTCGATATTTGACTACTGGAGAGGAGACGTTACTCTGGTTGCCGAGCCGCCGGAATTCTCGGGCGTTAAGTTGCCGCCCAAACATACATTCTGCGGCCCGCTGATTCCGCAGGACGAGTTCACGCTCCCCGCTGAGCTTGCTACGATCCCCCGGGACAAACCGCTGATCTACTTTGCCATGGGGAGTTCCGGCACGCCCGAGATCGTTGCTAAAATCACCGAGAGCTTCGAGGGAAAGCCATATCGCGTGATCGCGCCTGTGAGGTTTCAGCTTGAGCAAGTATCCGGCGTCCACATTCCGGCGAATGTTCTTGTTACCGACTGGATTCCGGCGTTGCAGGTCAATAAGCTTGCCGATCTCGCCGTTATCCATGGAGGAATCGGCACCGTTATGGTCGCCGCATTGGCTGGCAAGCCCGTGGTCGGTGTAGGAATGCAGATGGAGCAAGTCGCGAATCTGGCTTGTCTTGAAAGGCTAGGATTTGCGATACGGGTCGGGAAATCGCGCGACCCTTCTGCGAAGATTCAGTGTGCAATTCAGAAGCTGATCAATAATGAAGCCGCAAAGGCAAAAGCAACTGCATTCGCCGAATCAATTGCGCACTGGGACGGTCCGAAGACCGCGGCTGAGACGTTGGCCGAACACTATGGCGGTTCCGTATGATGATCCCTTCGGGATTTGTTGTGGATGATCGGGAGCAGTATCTCGATTAGCGGAAAATCTCCGATGCGCCCATTGAGCGTTGTATGCGTTCGGGCTTTCGAGTTCCGGGAGAATCACCGCCTATACATCAATGACTACTTGTGCGCTATCCAGCAGGGCTCGGGCGCGGTGGTCATGCCGGGTGGAAAAACAGTCCAGCTTGCAGCATGTGGGCAGAGATCAGCTTCTAGCTTTTAGCTGTAGGCTGGACGGCTGACAAACCAGACCCCACCGCCCGCTCCTCCCGCCGGCCCCGCCTCCGCGCCACCCGGCCAGAAGCTGAAAGCTAAAAGCTAAGAGCTAGCAGCTGGTCCCCTCCCCGCTGGGGCGGCTATTCCCTGTTCCCTGCCCCTATGCACCTTCCCCAGTGCACTTTTCCCCGTTCAGTGACACGAATAACCTCAAAAAACCTCCCGTAAACCTCCGTAAACCTACCGAAAACCCCCAATTAACCTCGATAAACCCCCCTTTTCGAGGTTTTCAGGTGAGTTCTCAGCAACCCTTTCCTCTGAAAGGTAAAATTCTCAGCAGCCAAATCGCCTTTTTCGTAACCCTGTAGAGTTAAGGCCTCAAAGAAGTGCAACCACTTGAGCGAACCTTTAGCCCAATTTCGTAACCCTATAAGCGAACCGTTAACGTTTACGTCGCTGCTTATAAGCAACCCTTTCAAGCCTCAAAAAACTCCATTCTTCGCACCGCGGCAACCGCGGGATTCGCTGTTATCCCTCCCCGTCGATCGTCACTCGCCGAAGGCCGCGGACCGCGTTCGACAGATACACTTGATCCGCCTCGTGCAGATCCTCCGCGTAGAGCACCCGCTCCTCAATCTCCGCTCGCGTCTCCAGCAGATGACGCCGGTAAACGCCGGGCAGCAGCCCGCACTCCACGGGCGGCGTCATCCATCGCCCGTTCTTCTCGACAAAAATGTTGCTGATGGCGCCCTCGGTGATCTCGCCGTTGCGGTTCATGAACAGCACGTCGTCGTAGCCCGCAAGCGCGGCCGCTTTGAAGGCCTCCGCATACCAGGGCCGGTGGGTTGTCTTGTGGTAGAGCATCGGATCTTTCGCGTCGGTCCTCTGCTTTGAGATGCAGGCGCGCGCCACCTTCGCCTCTCCGCTCTTCACCAGGGTCTCGTCCGTAATGTTCAGGCCGCCGTCGCAATCAACCAGCAGCCTCACTCTGCGCGGCTCCTCGCCGTCGAAAGCGTGCGCGTATTCCATCAGAGCAGCCCTCACCATGTTGCGCTCGCATTCGAATCCGAAGTACTCGGCTGAATCCATTAGCCTATCGAAATGCCGCTCCAGCAGCGGGAATCCGTGATCCCAGAGCATGGTCTCAACCAGCGAGAAGCGTTCTGGAAAGCTGCTCGCCTGGCGGGTAAGGAACTCCGCTTTCAACCTGCATTCGCTGAATTCTTCCGCTGCATCGGAGTCGATGACGATGCCGCTGCCGACGCCCATGACGCCCCGCTCGCCATCGAGTTCCAGAGTGCGAATGGCGACGTTGAAGACCGTGCGCCGCGGCGAGAAGAATCCGATTGCTCCCGTGTAAACGCCCCTCGGCTGTTCTTCGAGCCTGGCCAGCAGTTGCATGGCGCGCACCTTGGGCGCGCCGGTAATCGATCCGCAGGGAAACAGCGCCCTGAAAATATCGTGGAAGCCGACCTCGGGCCGCAGTTCCCCCGTCACCGTTGAAGTCATCTGCCACAGTGTCGGGTAGCGCTCCACTGCAAACAGATTTTCCGCGCGCACGCTGCCGAAACGCGACAGCCGTCCCAGGTCGTTGCGCAGCAGATCCACGATCATTACATTTTCGCTGCGGTTTTTCGGGTCGTTGCGCAGCCACTCCGCGCGTTCACGGTCTTCGCTCGTGGTCCGCCCGCGCGCCGCCGTTCCCTTCATCGGCCGCGTGGTGATGCGCCGTCCGTTGCCTTCCTCTTCCACGCAAAAAAACAACTCCGGAGAGAATGAGAGAATCCGCCGTCCCTGATGCCAGTGCAGAAACGCCCCGTACTCTACCGGCTGACGCACGCAAAGCCGCGCATACAAGGCAGCCAGACTGCCATTCATGCGCACGCTCAAAGGAACCGTTAAGTTGAGTTGATAGACGTCGCCGGCGCGAATCCACTCGTGAATCGCCGCGATCCGCTCGGCATATTGCTCTTGAGTCAGGCGGAGCGTAGTTTCAACCGTCAACTCGGATTCAACGGGTGACCCATCGGCCGGCTCCCCGTTGCCGCTTCTGAAGCGCTCCAGCTCAGGTGGCTCGCCGTCTGGGAATTTACCCGTCGCGTGGTCGAAGCAATAGGCGCGATCGTAGATGCCGAACCAGGCCAGGGGCTGGCCTTCCCGGCTCGCCCGCATCGCGGCCTTGGGCTCAAAACAGTTGCCGCATTCGTAGGTAAAGAATCCCGCCGCAGTCAGCCCCGCTCGAACCGCGCTCTCAATCTGGCTGAATAGCGAGGGAATTTGTGCAGGGCTGTTTGCCACGCACACGTACGCAGGAGCAGTGAAAAGCCGCGTCCAGGATTCCGCATTTGTCTCTGTGTTGTTTTGCTTACCGCATTCCAGCAGCACCGTGGCCGGTGTGTGCTCCACCAGCGCGTACACTTCCGCGGGAAGGGAATGCCGGCGGCTCATGCAGGTTTGGGGCTGCCTCTATCTACCTACTGCACCGTCAAAACCATGGTCGTGCTCTGTGTAATGGCGGTGATGCCGTTGCTGGATTGCCCGGTCACGGTGACCGTGTATGTACCCGATGGAGTGGACACATTGTTTGGCGGGCCGTGGTTCAAGTAGTAGTAGCGCGGGTTGCAGGCTGTTGTGCCCAGGGTGGCTACCAGGCCCACGAGCGCCAGCAGCGCCAGCCAGCTTAGCAATGCGCGCCGCCGCGCTCCCCAGGCCAATCCGCCCAGGCCCAGCATTCCAGGCAGCAGAACTGCCCATGCGACCGGGCCGCTTCCTCTGCCGTGGAACGCGGGCGGCGTCGCCATCACTGTTCCAGCGGCCTGTGTCTGCAACACCATCGAGCTGACCGGAGGGCACGCAGAAGCTGGCGATCCAGAGGCACAACCGGTTGGAGTGGTCGGCAAAATCTCCACGCTCTCCGGGCTGAAGGTGCAAGACGCCTGATTGGGAAGCCCCGAGCAGGATAGGGTTACGAACATCGGCGAGGTGAGCGCGGAGGGATTCACCGGCGTAACCGTGACGTTCACCGTTCCCGCATCGCCCGCCGTAAGTACCAGGGGAAGCGTGGACGGAGATACCGCAGCCAGCGTGACCCCAAAGCTGGGCGTCGAGCTGGCTTGTGCCTGCACTGCCGCTGTCACGGAGGTCGAGCCCAGGTAGATGGCATCGCCACTATAAACCGCGCGCAGGTTGTGCGCACCGCCAGGCAGGGCCAACATCACGGTGGCCTGGCCGGTTGCGCTCAGCGCCACCTGGGCCAGTTGCCGTCCGCCTTGGCCCACACCATCGACAATGGCGACGGCGCCCGTTGCCGGTAGCCCGTCAGCCCCGGTGACGCTTACCGCGGCAGCGGCCCTGGTTTGTCCGCCCAGGTCGCTGGTGGTCACGGTCAGCGAGGTTTGTGTGGCCAGGCTCTGCGCGCCGGCCGCCACCACCGGCAGCGCCAGCGCTATCACAAGTCCCGCAACCAACTCAAGCCGCAGACCGCGGCGGTTCATGCATCTCACTTGTACCTGCTCCAAATCTCCACAAGAATCGCGTATGGCCAGATCGCGTATCGCCTGTTTCCTTAACGTAGAAGACTATTGTATCCGGCCAGGGCGCGATGGGGCCAACCGGCACACCGCAGTTTTCCAAGAAAACCGTCACCCTGGAGCCTGGTCCGGCGTGGGGCCGGGCATGGGCTCCGACAGAGATTTGACGCGGTGCGCCGGGAATGGGAAGTCAGGTCCGCCGGGCCGCGCTATGCTTCTTCTTTGAGGTGCATCGCCATGACCGAGGCCAACCCTCGCCTCCAGCTTGCCCACCTGACCGTAGTCCTCGACGAACTCCGCGCCAAAGGCACGTACTTCAAGCTCCGCATCCTCGACGACCAGCAGGCCCCAGTTTGCCACTACGACGGCCGCGAGGTGATTAACCTGGCCAGCAACAACTACCTGGGCCTCGCCAACCACCCCAAGCTCATCGAGGCCGCACTGCTGGCCACGCGCGCCTTTGGAGTCGGGTCGGGAGCAGTACGGACGATCGCCGGAACCATGCGCATACACATGGATCTGGAGGAAAAGATCGCCCGCTTCAAGAACGTCGAGGCCTGCGTCGTCTTCCAGAGCGGCTTTGCAGCCAACGCGGGCACGGTAAGCGCCATCCTGGGCAAAGATGACTTCATTCTCTCCGACGAGCTCAACCACGCCAGCATCATTGACGGCGCGCGCCTCTCCCGCGCCACGATCAAGGTCTTCCGCCACAAGGATGCTACCCACTGCGAGCAGTTGCTTCAGGAGCTGGCCGCGGAGCCGGGCAAGAAGCTGGTGATCACCGACGGCGTCTTCTCGATGGACGGCGACATAGGACCCGTCGACAAGCTCGCTGTACTGGCCGAAAAGTACGGCGCTATCATGATGGTCGACGATGCCCACGCTTCCGGCGTGCTGGGGCGCAATGGCCGCGGGTCAGTCGACCACTTTGGCATGCATAGCAAGGTAGATGTGCAGGTTGGCACGCTATCGAAAGCTATCGGAGCTCTGGGCGGCTACGTCTGCGGCAGCCGCGACCTGATCGACTACCTTTACCATCGTGCGCGACCGTTTTTGTTCTCCACGTCGCATCCACCCGCGATTGCGGCCACCTGCATCGCCGCCTTCGACATTCTGGAACGGGAGCCGGAACGCATTCTGCGCCTGTGGTCGAACACACGCTACTTCCAGGGCGAACTGAGGCGGCTGGGTTTCAACATCGGAGGCGTTACCACGCCGGCCACCGAGACTCCCATCACGCCGATTATTGTGGGCGAAGGCCGGGCAGCGATGGAATTCAGCCGGGCACTCTTCGACGAAGGCGTAATGGCCACCGGCATCGCCTTCCCCACCGTCCCTGAAGGCAAGGCAAGAATCCGCGCCATCCTCACCAGTGAGCACACGAAAGCCCAGCTCGACCAGGCACTGGA
>Ga0326727_10023036_pt1 | contig 11952 bp, 4 predicted proteins | sample MB2enrmetagenome_FD_207643 | JGI IMG/M metagenome (GOLD analysis project Ga0326727, IMG submission 207643) | Lab enriched peat soil microbial communities from McLean, Ithaca, NY, United States - MB29MY | ecosystem: Environmental > Terrestrial > Soil > Wetlands > Peat | place: USA: New York... | reverse complement strand
AACCGGATTGGTCGCTCCATAAGCCCGGGCAAACGCCGCGTGGTTCTGCGCCAAAACCACGTAATTGGTCGGCCCCAAGATGGAGCCTTCCGGAAAAGTGTAGTCCAGTGCGGCCAGCTGCCACCCGGACAGATCAAAGGTCACGTTGGTGGAGTTGTTGTATAATTCCACAAACTGCGCGCTGTCCACCGTGGGTGCGTACATGATTTCGTTGATGACCACCCGGCCTGCCGGCGACGCGTTGGTGCCACTGTAAACCACACTGACGCTGTTGCTGTCATCTGTGATCGGCACATGGCTCTCCCCCACGCCCACCACGGTCAGACGGTTGGTGCCGTTGGCCAGCGGCATGGCGACCACCCAGTTGGTGAGCGACGTCCAGGTCAGTGGATAAGCCGCGCCATTGATCCAAACGGTGGTCACATTCACGGGGGCCGTGCCGGTCACATACGCCACGTTGTTACTGATCGCGATGGCGCCATTGACCGCAAAGTTGGTGGCGTTCACGGCGGCCAACTGCGCCGCGATGCTGCTTTGCGCCTCGGCGAGCCAGGGTTCAATGCTCACCGCCGGATCTTCCACGCTCAGGCCGTTTTCGGTAATGACATTGTATTTGACCGCGAGCAGTGGCGTGCTGTTGGCGACGTCGAGCGGGCCGTTGACGAGATCCTGCAGCGCGCGCCAATACATGCGCAAGAAGGTGGGATTGCTGTAGATGGCGGCCATGTTGGCATCCTCCGAATTGACGGTGAACAAGTTCTGGCCCGGCCCCCACGAACCGTTGTTTCCGAACACCGTCTCCAATTCCCACATCAACAGGGTGTACTTGGTGCCCAGCGTGCCGATGTAACCAAACAGATTCTGGGCGTTTTGCGAGCCGAAGGTGTCCCAGCAGCCCGCCGCATGGTCGGCCGCGAACACCCGCATCCAGTTCTCCATGTTCGCCATCCCCTCCAGATTGGCCACATAATTGGCCGTGCCGGCGGAATTGGCCGCGTCCACGAGCAAGAACACATTGGTGAAATCGCTGTCCGAATCAGGCGTGCGGCGGATTTCATAATTCCAGCGGTAGCGCGCCGCCTTCTTTACGCCCCCGGTGGTCGTGTAGGGCATCAGGGCACACCACGACTGATTGTCGAAGCCGATCGTGGAGCCGGACAGGAAGGGCGCCATCTCAAACCAGGGCTGCATTTTGAAAAGGTAACCTCCGCTGTCATTCGGAAAGTGCTCCTTGACGATATCGCTGTTGGGCACCTGGGTGTCTTCCATGAGCGTGCCGCGCCGGTTGCCGTTGACATAGACCGCCACATACCGTTTATAAAGCCACGGCTCCCCGAGGGCCCGTTGGAAGGTGAAGGCCAACTGGCTGCGCTGCAGGCTCAAATCCGAGCCCGGATCCGCGCCCGGCGGATGCAGCTTCTTGAAATCCGTCACGCCCAGAAACTTGTCGTCATCGCTAAACTGCCATTCGTAACTGCACGGACTGCCCGCCGGCGTGTCATAATCCTGATGATACGGGCTGCCGGAATAGCGGCCCCCGATATTGTAAATGACGCGGCCGTTATAGACGAAGGTGCAGTCATTTTTCCAATCCCGGCTCAAGTTGCCCAGATTGGCCCAGCGGTCGAGGTTGGTCTGGGTGAGCCACAAATGATACACCCCGAAACTGCCGCCCGGATTGCCATCGCCAAACATGACCACGCACTCCCGCACCGGCTCATTTTCCTGGGGACGGAGGGCCGGAAAGCGCGTGGTCGTCCCCAGCGTATCGATGGCGGCGATATAATAAGCCGCGACTTGATTGGCGGCCTGTCCCGGAATGGTCGCGCTGTAAACACCATCCCCGGGCACCGCATCCCCGCCGGTGCCGTTGTCGAGCATCGCTACCGCCGTGTAATTCGTGGCCGGATCCAGCCGGTAGTAGAGCGTCAGGCTGTGCAAGCCGTGCGGGTCGCTAACATTGGCCGTGACCACCGCCGCCTGGCTGGCCGCCGGCAGGCTGGGCGTATGAGTCACGTTATAAATGGCCGGGCCGGCATTCGTCACCCTCCGGCTGTTGGCGCCGCCTGGCGTGCCGAGATTGGTAGGAATGGGCAGCGCCGCCGTGGCTTCCAGCCAGTTGCCGTTCAAGCGCAGCAGCGTCTCGGGCCAGCCGTGCACCCAGCGCGCCTCGTAGCTGAGGGTGACCGTCTGACCGGCCGCCAGCGGGTTGGCCTTCAAGGCCACCTCGCAGGAGTTATCCCCCGGCCACAGGCGGTCGCTGGATCGAATATGCAGCGAGTAGCCGCTTTGATAACCGGTGCTTTCCAGACTGGAACACGCCATGGCCCCCTGGATCGACCAATCGGTCAGGCCCAAGCCGCTTTCAAAGGTGCTGTTGGCCACGTAGTTGGTGCCCTGGTAATTGACTTGGATATCATCCACCAGACATTCCCCCGCATCCAGCAAGCCAATCTGGGCGTAATCGATGGTGGCGTCATAATTGGCGCCGTTGTCCAGCACCCCGGTGCAGGTGATGTTGGTCCAGACGGTTTTCGCGGTGTCATCACTATCCGCCCAGTTGGGTGCCAGGCGATGGTTCGCGTGCGGGTCGATGAGCTCCAGGCTGCTGCCGCCTCCGGAGGACCATTCTCCCCAACGTCCGCCGGTGCCATAGGTGACTTCATCCTCCGCCACCAAAATGGCATTCGTCGCATATAATGTCTCTGGCCTCGCCAGCACCACCAACTGGCCCTTGTGTGACAGCTTGCCGCTGTAATTGCCCACCGTGTTCCCGCCGTTGAGATTGGTGTATGCGGCGAACAAATTGGTCATGCTTTTGGCGACCACCAGGTAACCGTTCGGCGCCAGCGTGACGCTGGGAAAAGTGAAGGTGACGCCGGCGGTGAACTGCCAGCCGGCCAGGTTGATCGTATTGGTTCCCTGGTTGTAGAGTTCAATGAATTGGTCGTCATCGTTGCCGCTGATCGGGTCATACATCAGTTCATTGATCACGATATCGCCAATCACAATGGCGCTGTTGTTCGTGCCCGGCGTGTTGGTGGTGAACGCGTAAAAATCATTGGCCCCGTCCGGCCAGCGGCCATAGGAGACCCCGTCCGCCTGTGCCCCGAATTGCACGGCGTCCAGCACGCGACGGCGGTCGGGCTTGAGGAAATACAGCGTTTCGCCCCCGCCATTCAAGGCGAAGCCGAATTGCGGCTGCGTGAACGCCAGGAAACCGGCCGGGCCGATCATCGTTCCGGCGGGAATGACAAATTTGTTGGTGCTGGGATCATCGGTCAGTATGCACCCGGACACATCCACGCTGTTCGTGGCGTGATTGTAGAGTTCGATGAATTGGGGCACCGCGGAATTTTCCGTATGCGGCAAGAGTTCGTTTATGACCACATTGCGCAGCGGGCTGGGAGTGAACCCGTCCATCTGCCCCGGCGAGCCGCCCACCACGTCGCTGATGTCCCAGGCCCGCGGATCGCCCTCGCCGTAGGACGGCCTGGCCAGCACGAGGGAATGCCCGGTGCCGTCCGTGGCCACCGGCCATGGATAGGCGTCCGAATACGGCACAGTCAACAGCACGTTCGTCTGCTCATCCAGCAACTTCAGCGATTCGGAATGCTTGAGGCTGCCAGTGTAGGGCCCCGTGACATTGGTGATGCCGTAAACGCTTTCCAGGTCAGCCGGCGCCGCGGCCACCACGAGATAACCGCCCCCGGCAATCTGCGTGCCGGCCGGAAACGTGTAATTCATGTCCGCACAGGTGAGTTGGTAACCGCCGATGTCCTGAAACCAGGGATTGGAATTGTACAACTCCAGGAACTCCAGATTTTTCCCGTCCGTCCGGGGCGCGGGTTTCCACATGATTTCGGAAAAAACCACCGGGGTGCAGCGACTGGACGGTCCCAACGGTTCGTGGGGATTGACGACGGTGGCGACCACGCCGTTGGTCACGTCGGCCAAGTCGCTGAATTGCGCCGCGGCGACGGCGTTCGTGTTGTGGCTGCTCACAACATAACCGAGATAAACCTGCGCCGGCATGGCGATGGTGTCGCTGCCCAGCAGCGTCCACGTCTGACCGTCGTATCCCGCGTAGCCGTTGAACGTATCGCCTACCCGCTGCAAGCGCAGCCAGGTGTGTGGATAATTGGCCGGAAAATTCCCCACCGTGTCAGCCGTGCTGTCGGCGGGATCGCGCCATTCAAAAAACGTTCCGTTCATGGCCGGCGTGGCCAGGGCGGCGGCAAAACGACTGCCGGCATCCAACGTCTCGCGGGCCATCAATCCGGCTTGGGCAAAGACATCCGACAACCCCAAATCCGCCACGCAGACGCACACGTCAAAATTGCTCGTGCATGGTTGGTAAATGAAACCGCCCTGGTCCGAGGCACCCCCGAAGGCGCTGCCGGAAGCAGTGACAACCAAGCCATTGGTCGTGACCGTAAACGTGGAAGCCATCGACGGATCGCCGATATCCTGCAGCACAATAGGCAGGGCCTGGAAGGTCACCCTTGTGTTGGTGGCGATCAGGTTGGGCGGCAGCGCCCGATCGAGCACACCATTGATGACGAGCGTGTAATTGGTGCCGTAAGTCAAAGGCGCCGTGGTCAGCAGCACGGAGGAGTTATCGGCGTCCAGGAACCCGGCCGAGATGGCCAGGCCGTTGGTGAAGACATAATTTGCCAGGTTGGTGGCGGTGGCGGCGGCGACCGTTTTGGAGAAATCCACTTCGACGTTGGTGAGGCCGAGGTTGAAGGCGCGCAGCACCACGGGCGGATTGGTGTCCAGCGTCACCGACAGCACTACCGGCGCACTGGTGGCCGCGCCCAGGCTGTCGCTGACCAGCACGCTGTAATTGCCGGAGGCTGCGGGGGTGAGATTGCTGAGGGACAAGGAACTGTTGGTGGCGCCGGGCCAGGCCACCCCATTGGTCTCCCATTGATATTGAAACGGCGCCACACCAAGGGCCAGCTCGGAGAACACGACCGACGCGCCGGCAAACAAATTCGTGGCGGGCGTCACCGTGGGCACGCCGGCCTGGGGAGCGGCGGCCACGCCGTTGAAGTAAAGATTCAGCACCTGCTCCTGACTTAACGAGGTGCCGAAAACCGCAACTTCGTCCATGATTCCGTTGAACACCCGGCCGCCATTGTCGCCATCGGCGCCGATCAACGTGGTCGTGTCGAACGCTTCGACGGTGCTGGCCACGGCATTGGTGGCGGACTCGACCCCATTGGTGTTGCAGAGATAAATGACAGCGTTTTGCGGCGAGATCACCAAGGCGACAAACGACCAGGCCTGCTGCGGTGGGATCAGGCCCGAACTCCAGCTCCAAGTATCGGAGTTGTTCTGGTTCCAAGTGTAGCCCAACTGGCCGCCCGAAGTGAAATTCAAGCCGGCGGCATCGCTGCCGGGTCGGCAAAACACCAGGCCGCAGTAAGACCCGGGCGTGCCAATCGGGTAAATCCAGGCGCTGATGGTGACCGTGTTAGTGTTTAGATTCAGGGCCGGAATCGTGATAAAAGAATTGGCTTCGTTGTACGTAAATTCCGCCGCCGTGTTATATGACTCGAAACCCGGAAAACCGGTGGCCGGCCCGGGCCCGGCCACCCCGTCGATGGCGGCGGAACCATAGACGCCATTATAGTTGCCGGTTACGTCCACCGCCGTTAAATCCCCGCTGGCCGTGCTGTTGGTTTCATCGAGTCGCCAGTAAGCGATGGGACTGGCCTGCTCGACGGCGCTGGCAAAGGCCGCCAGCGGGTCCACGGTCAGACGCGCCGCGCTGGTGGCCACCGGCCCGCCCAGCGCATTGGAGGCCAGCAGCGTGTAGCTGCCCGTATTGGTCGGTTGTAGCTCGGCAAAGGTGAGCGAGGTATTCGTGGCGCCGGGTATATTCACCGCGCCGGTGCCAGTATTCACCCGCCACTGGTAGGCGAGGGGCAGCGTGCCGGTGAACGCGGCGGAAAACGTCAGGCGGCCGCCCACATAACCCAGCGCCGGATTCGGGGTGATATCTGAAACCAGGATCGGCGCGCTGCCGGCGACCAGATTCAGCACCGCGACGCTACTCGTCGAAACCCCCAAGCTGTTGGAGACCGCCACCGCATAACGATACGCACCCGGAGCCCAACCAGCGGTGCCCAGGTTCAAATTCGTGGCCGCCGCCCCGGTCAGATTGGTCAGTGCGCCGCCGCCACCGCCGTCGGTGCGCCATTGATAATGCAGCGGCGTTGCGCCGCTGGCCGTCTCAGTCAACGTCACCGGCGTGCCGGCATAGACGGGATTGTTGGTGGGAGCAATCGAAGGCGTGCCGGCCACCGGCGCGAGTGGCACGGTGAGGCCCACATCAAAAACAGCGTCGAAACCGGCCCCCCACGTGATAGCCCCGCCGGCCGGCGGGAACAAGCCAATCTCGCCCTCCGCGTAGGGACTGCCGCTCGCCACGGCCAGGGCTTCCCAGCCACCGGTCGAACTCGCTTTGCCGAAAGACCAGGCATACGTGGTGTTGGCCGCCAGCCGCAGCGACAAGTTGGTCCATTGCAACCAGTCGCCGTCGTTGAAGGTGATATTGGCCGAGGTGTTGGTTTGCAAGGGTGTGGCATTGCTCCCAGACACTGAATAAAGGTGGAGATAATACGGCTGGGCCGTGCCGATACCATCGTCGGAACCCAGCCCGGCGGTCCGGATGGCCAAGGAGGCCAGGGTGTATCCCGCCGCATTGGATCCGGTTTGGAAAGTCTGTCCGGGCTCGCCGTCGCCGTAGCTGGTCTGGTTGTCGGTATAGTAATTCAGGCCAGCGGGAGCGGTCCGGTTGCCGTTCGCGCTTAACTGGGCGATGTCATAGGCTCCCGGAGTGGGCGCGGTGCCCCCCACGTCCACGAGCGTCTGCCCGCGGCCGGCCAGGACTAGCGACTGGAGCATTGTTGCCCCCACCAGCACCTTGAGATTGCATCTAAAAACCAGACCGACGCGGGCTTTGAAGTCAATAAATGTCATGGCAACCTAGGCATGAAAGTGGCTGAATGAAGAAAGCGTAGCGTCTGGTCGTTAAGACGTCCACGAATATCAACCCGGGAGCGATGGCTCGTGCTACCAAGCAAGGCCTCACCGGTTCCTCAAGGATAACTTCCCCGACGATTTCCCCATCCGCCGCTTCATCTCCCGGCCTCCACCACAGCGAGGCCGGTGCAAATCACGCAGGACGGCGTGGCCGTGACGAATCAATTTCCGGAGACGTTCGCGGCCAGCAGCGATCCAAGTGTGGTTAATTCCGACCCGTCAACCAACAAGGTGGCCATTGAGACCAGCACGGTGACCAATGCCGTCACCATTCCCGGTTACAGCGCGGAGCTAAACATGCAACTTGGCTGGCACGGCGTCGCCCGACCGGTTCATCATCTGCACTTTGAAGGCGGCCAGCTGATCGTCGTAGTAGTCCACTGAATTGGGCGTGGTGCTCACGGTGGAATCGTAGTTCACCAGCGTGACCAGGGTGCTGTAAGTGGCCGTGTCGTGCAACGGCACCACGGCGCGAATACCGCCCGCCGGCCCGAGGCGCGAATAGCAATCCGCCTCATGAATTTGCTTCAGGACATTCACGCGATAGCCCAGTTTGCCCAGGAACATCTGGTAGGAATTGGTGGTGATCAGCGCGGCAACCATCACCGGGCTATCCTTGCCCAGATGGTCGAATACCGCTTTCAGCGGTTTGAATTCGGTGCGCAATAGAATGCGGTCGAATCGGTTCGAATCGGTTTCAGCAATGGGCGGCGGCGCGGAGATTGGTTTGGCAATGGCGGGCTTGTTGATCACAATTTTTTAGTTCAAATGATTCGCCGAATCGGCGCTTCAGAGAAGAACACCATCAGTATCGTTCATATCGCCGGCAAAGTCCAAGGATCATTTGGTTGAAATTGGTGGTATCGCCGGCGCGCCTTTGCTGCGATAATGGCACCGGGTTTTATCGTGCAAATTGCCTCTGCCATTTTTGACTGCAGCGCGCCGGACCTGGCGGCGTGCCCGGACGAGTCGTTGCCCGAATTCGCCTTCATCGGGCGTTCGAATGCGGGCAAGTCCTCGCTGCTGAACCTGCTGGCGGGCCAGGACGGCTTGGCCCGCGTTTCGGCCGTGCCGGGGTTCACCAAGCTCCTCAACTTTTTCACCGTCAACCAGTCCTGGCGGCTGGTGGACCTGCCGGGCTATGGCTTTGCCGAAGGAGCCAAGAAAAACCGCGCGCGGTTCAATCAGGCGGTGCTTCATTATCTGAAAAACCGCACGAATCTCTGTCTGGTCTTCGCCCTCATTGATTCCGGGCTGCCGCCGCAGGAGCCGGACCTCGCGTTTGTGGACTGGCTTGCGGGCAACGCCGTGCCGTTCGTCTTGGTTTTCACCAAGACTGACAAGGAAGCACCGGCCACGATACAAGCAAACATCGCCGCGTTCAAAGCGGCCATTTCCGCGTGGTTCGAGCAGCCGCCCGCTTGCTTCACCTCTTCCGCCACCAAGGCGCAGGGCCGCCCGGAGTTGCTCGGGGTGATCGAAGAGGCGATGTCAGCGATTCAGGCCGAATCAAAACAAACCGCGGCCTCTTCCCACAGCCTGACCCGCAGTCCGCAGGCTCTCCGCAAAAGTCGGCCCGATCGCTCGCGTCCGTGGTGAGAGCCGGCTTGGGAGCTCGGAAAAAGCCCTCTTCAACGGGCTGTTGGGGGCGCTTCTTGCCACCCGGCCAAAACAAGGATCACTCTCACTTAAGCGGTGCTGGGCTTTGAAATTGGACGCTTGCTGAAACTCCTCCCCCGCTGGCTACTACCGTCATGGTCCCGAAGGTGTCGCTCGGCGAGCCGGGAACGGTAAGTGTCGCCACAAAGGTCCCATTCGTCGCGGCCACAGACGCGACCTTGACACCGGCAATACCAATCGAGACTGGTCCGTTCGGATAGTCGCTACCCCTCACGGTGAAGTGGTCCCCGCCAACGAGGATCGGCAGCGTCACAATTTGATTTGTCGCTGGATCGATAATCTGGAGCTGCGCCAGAGCCGTCGTCGCCACAGTAATCGCTGCGCTGGCCAGCGGAGCGCCATCCAACTGGGCGACCAAATTATACGCCCCAGCCACCGTCGTTGACGGAATGGTGACATTCAGCTTCCAGAGCTGGGACGTTGCCGACAGCGCCTGATTCCCCAGCGTGGCCATGCTCTGGGCGGAACTTTGCAACTTCAAAATCAGTTGCACGTCGGAGGAAAGGCTCGTCTTGACCGTTAACGGATAGCTGCTCCACGCCGACCACCCAACTGTGTCCGAACATCTTGCCCAGAATTCGTACTCGGTATTCGGCACGAGTGCCGTCACGGTATACATATAAACGCCATACCCGGTGAAGTGAGGTGGAACGGGTACATCGATCGAAGTTGTGGTATCCTTGCCTTTGATCTGATACTTGAGCTGGGCGCCCGTCGGCGTGCCGGTGGAGGTGTTCGGCCATTCGAGTTGAAGTTCCGTCGCTGACGGAAGCGGGAAGTTATCGCCGACCACACTGAGGGATGCACCCGGGGCCACTCGAGTGTTGCTGACCGAGAGCGAGGGCAGGTTGCTCAGAACCTTGGTCGGGTCGTTCACAATCTCAACCGCCGGGCCCGGATCAATCGGCCCCGTCAGCGTGACCTTGCTATCCTTGTCGGGAAGAGAAGCCCACTGCTTGCCGGCCGGAGTAAACGTCCCGTCCAGAGCAGTGTCGCCCTGCTTGAAGTCGAAGTATTTCCAGTAGACGTTTCCATCCACGCCTGTGGCAAAGAAGTAGGTGCGATTGGTGTCGCCGCTCGGATCGGGAACGATGACGGGACGTCCAATAAAAGGACCGCCCAGGCTCGTGAAGATTCCATTAACTGGAAACCATTCCTTCTCCTTCACCAAGGAGGCACCCACCCAGATTTGTTGATCCGTTCCCAACAGTGCCAGCCAGAGCATACCGGCGGTCGAGTTCAAGGCACTGGCCACTTGCGCCGCATCGGGTCCGGGCAAACTGGGATAAACTGGCGCAAAGTCCGTATAGGGACTTTGTCCGGCTTCCGGCTCGGCCGCGTCATAGTTACTGTTGAGCTGACCACCGTGACCAATTGCGTACGCCCCATCATTCGTGATGGCATCAGGTCCAAGCATCATGAAGCTGGGAAACTCCGCATCGTCATAGGGCCAGTTGATCGTCCACGCGCCGGATTCGGTGAAGTTTGCGTTGAGTTGCAGTCCGCCGGCAACCCGCGTTCCCCAGTACGTCTCAATGCCCACCGGCGGAAGACCGGCGTATATGCTGCAGCCTTTGCCCTCGCTCCAAGTCCCGGTTATCTGCACCGTGTTGCCCCAAATCTTGAGATCCAATGGATTGACCTCCAAACCCGTGCTGTAGTCGAGCGGCGGGTTGGGATTCGCGGGTGCTCCGGCGAAAGAGGAGAGCGTCCCGTCGGCAGCCACCTTGCTGTGCAGAAGAGCGCCCGCGGCATCGATGACAAAAAGGTCTGGCACCGAACCAGGTGCCAGGGCCACCAGACTGCTGAACCCCGTTGCGTTGGATGCGCGTTGCCAAGTGTGCCACCCGGAGGCGTCGCGATAGGCATGCATAATGCCTCGATCGTCCTGCGCCAGCCCAAAAAGATGGATGGGTGACACCGCCTTGTCGTTGCCACCAGTCGGAACCACGCACGAGACATTGCCGACCACGGCTTGACTCAGACTGAACTCGGGTTCGACGAATTTCGTCGGATCGGCGGGGTTGAACAAAAACGCCGTGGTCGGCCCCAAGGGGAGCGACCGGGCAATGACGATGGATTTGTTGGAAGACTTGCTGGGGCCGGCCACGGCGAGGCGCGGCGGGACCGCCTCGACCGCCAAGGAGAGACGCGACGCAGGCGTGTTACAACCGCTGGATGGAGGCGTGAGTGCCTGGGAAGGCGAGTTCGCGACCCGGTGAACCTTATAGCCGGCTGTAAGTTGGCCCAGACGTACGCCCAAATACTGGTCCGAATGAAGATGGACCAAGCCGCTGCAGGGAGGAGCCGAACTGGAGTTATAGATAAAATTAAGCGCTCCCAGGATGACATTGGTATAAGCTTGGACATTAATATCCACAAGTGAGCCGATGGCCTGCAAGCCAGGAAGAATCTGGCTATTCAACTCATTGGTCACGGTGGTGAAAGGGTCGTCCCAGCCGCCCGTGATGTTCAAAACTTGATAAATCACCGTGATCAACGACTCGTCAGCCACCTCGATCGGCTCAGACTCGGCCCAACGGCCGAGATCCACCATGGTTCCGGAGTAGATCTGCCGCGCAATCGGCACTGAAAAACAATGCTTGGTGACAGCGTCATCTATTTTGTAATAGACGGACAGGATTAGGGAGTCGTTGGTGGTTGAGGCCTGTTGATCCAAGGTGAAGTTTTCTGCGCGAAATGTATAAATTCCACTTGGCATATTTGGGTCTCCTTTTGATTTACCAGATTGGGTTGCTATCTTCCCTGTCTGACTTATACACTTTGACCGTATTCAACCTGAATGTCAATCCAATTCTTTCCAACCTGGATTGTACTTCCCGTTTGATTCCGTATACGCAACCACAAATGTTAGTTTTAATGATATCGCACATCCTTAATATATTTGTAAGTCTATTTCTAATCATCGCGCAGGTTCATAGTGGGGTGGAAAGTGTTATGGCACCAGTGCTGTGTTTTCTCCATGAATAACATCCACGAATAAAACGCGGCGCCTATGTTTATAAATGCTGATGTTAGTATGTTTCCCACATAGCCCAGGATGACTTGCATGAGTCTCTGCACACCGTTTCACAACCTTTCGGGTCCGTGTTCTTCACCATCAAGGCGGACGAGCGGGAAGTGCTTCGATCCGACCTCATCCGCGGAACAAAACTGGCGCGCTTCAAATTCAAGGTGGCCGGGGTGAACAACTTC
>Ga0326727_10023033_pt1 | contig 11955 bp, 10 predicted proteins | sample MB2enrmetagenome_FD_207643 | JGI IMG/M metagenome (GOLD analysis project Ga0326727, IMG submission 207643) | Lab enriched peat soil microbial communities from McLean, Ithaca, NY, United States - MB29MY | ecosystem: Environmental > Terrestrial > Soil > Wetlands > Peat | place: USA: New York... | reverse complement strand
CTGTCGAAGGGGCTGGGCGCGCCGGTGGGTTCGATGCTGGTGGGCTCGGCGGAACGGATGGCGCGGGCGCGCATTCTGCGCAAGTGCCTGGGCGGCGGCATGCGGCAGGTGGGTGTGCTGGCCGCGGCGGGGCTGATCGCGCTCGAAGATGGGCCGAAGCATTTGCACGAAGATCATGCCAACGCGCGGCTGCTGGCAGAGGCGCTGGCCTCCACCGAGGGCGTGGCGATCGATTTGGATTCGGTCGAGACCAACATCGTCGTGTTCCGGTTGACGGCGGGGAAGGGCGCGGCCGACCTTGCGGCGCGGCTGAAGGCGCGCGGCGTATTGGCCGGTGCTTTCGGGCCTGAAGCCATCCGCCTGGTGACGCATCGCGATGTGAGCCGCAACGACTGCATCGACGCGGCCGAAGCGCTGACCGAAGAAATTCAGGCGCAGATGGAAACGGCCGGCCTGAGGTAAGCCGGCCGAACCGAAGAGCCTACGCCGTCCCACCCTTTCCGCAAAGTACGCGGAAAGGATGGGGCAACGATGTTTTGAAGTTGCGCGCTGCAACGATGATTTGAAGTTACGCCCGCGTTCGCCTCACAGATCGTAGTAGAGGAAGAACTCGTAGGGCACGGGGCGCAGGTTGACGGGAGCGAGCTCCTTCTCGCGTTTGTAGGTGATCCAGGTTTCGATCAGGTCCTTGGTGAACACGCCACCTTCGAGCAGGAAGGCGTGATCCTTCTCCAAGGCATCCAGAACCTCGCCCAATGAGCCGGGCGTGCTCTTGACCTTGGCTGCCTCTTCCGGCTCAAGCTCGTAGAGGTCCTTATCCACGGGCTCGCCGGGATCGATCTTGTGCTTGACGCCGTCGAGGCCGGCCATGAGCAAGGCCGCGAAGCAGAGGTACGGGTTGGCGGAGGGATCGGGGCAGCGGAACTCGAGCCGCTTGGCTTTGGGGCTGGTTGAGTAGACCGGGATGCGGACCGCAGCCGAACGGTTGCGCTGCGAGTAGCACAGGTTCACCGGCGCCTCGTAGCCTGGAACCAGGCGGCGATAGGAGTTGGTGGTTGGTGCGCAGATGGCCAGCAGAGCCGGCGCATGCTTGAGCAGGCCGCCGATGTAATACTTCGCGGTCTGGCTCAGCAGCGAGTAGCCCTTGGGGTCGTAGAAGACGTTGGTGTCGCCCTTCCAGAGGCTCTGGTGCACGTGCATGCCCGATCCGTTGTCGCCGAAGAGCGGCTTGGGCATGAAGGTTGCCGTCATGCCGTGCTTCTTGCAGATCATGCGGATGATGTACTTGTACCAAAGCAGGTTGTCGGCCATTTTGGTGAGCGGGCCAAAGCGCATGTCGATCTCGGCCTGGCCTGCCGTGCCTACTTCGTGGTGATGGACTTCAACCTTCACGCCCACTTCTTTCAGCGCCAAGAGGATCTCCGAGCGAATGTCCTGCAACTGGTCGGAAGGCGGCACCGGGAAGTAGCCTTCCTTGTGGCGCAGCTTGTAGCCCAGGTTCGGACCCTCCTCGCGCCCCGTATTCCAGACGCCTTCGTCGGAATCGACGTGGTAGTAGCCGCTGTTCGCGGTCTGGCCATAGCGCACGTCATTGAACATGTAGAACTCGGCTTCCGGGCCCCAGTAACTCATGTCCGCGACTCCCGAGCTCTTCAGATAAGCCTCGGCTTTTTGAGAGACGTGACGGGGATCGCGGCTATAAGGCTTGCGGCTGAGGGGATCGATCACATTGCAGATGATGTCGAGCGTGGGAATGGAGAGAACCGGATCCATCTGCGCGGTTTCCGCATCGGCAATCAGCAGCATATCGCTTTCGTGAATCTGCTGGAATCCGCGGATGCTTGAGCCATCGAAGCCAATGCCATCGCTGAACAAGTCATCGTCAAGATCTTCCACTGGAATGGAAAAATGCTGCCACATGCCCGGCAAGTCGATAAAACGGAGATCGACAATCTTGGCACCGGAATCCTTGGCGAGCTTTTTCACGTCATCGGGAGTACGCGGCATTCTTACTTCTCCTTTCGCTTGCTTTAGTGATACGCAAGACCGGGTTGCATGGTGGAGGCCGACGGCACGTCGGGAAAAGGAGTGTCTGGAGATTGCGGCAAAACCAGGGTAACGGCTTCCTTTTTGGGTTCTGCCAAGGTCGCCGCTCCCTGTTGGTCGCGTCGACTTGGGCGGAGCGCCTTCGGGTTGCACCCACCCTGGTTTTGCTGTCAGCCCGGTCAGCGCTTCCTGTTTGCGGAGATCGACGGCTTGATGGAGGTCCGGTTTACAGGTTGCGATGGCTCGAGATGCGGAATCGCCGGATACAGTTCTTCCGAAAATGCCAAAGACACATTGCGGAATCTGTTACAAAACAGTGCGGTATACACAAATGCTCCACACGCTCCCGCGTCAAAAATTGCTTGCACGGAGTTGGAGCCGATGTCAGGCTCAATTTCGCTGCGAATCGGGCAAGCGCCCGGGAATCGCAGAAATGCTAATGCCAACAGCATAAGGAATCCGTGAAGAATTGGAAGCGCGGGTTGTGGAAAACCTTCTCAGCGGTGGTGGGCGATGAGCAGCATGAGCAGCAAAATGACCACGGGAATGAGGGCCAAGCCACTGTAATAGAGGATCTTGCGGGCCAGCGGGGATTTGCGATTCTGCCAGTCGCGGATCTCGGCGCGGTCCTCGACGCCGACCTCTTCCGGGTGTTCCAGATCGTGGAGAAACTCCTCGGCCCGGGCGTAGCGGTTCCGGGGATCGCGCTCCAGGGCACGGTAAAGAACCTCCTGCATTTGCGCAGAGACAGTGGGATCGGCTACCTGTGGCGGCGTGGGGTGGTTCAGCAGGCGGTCGTTCATGGCGGCCAGTGGCGTGGGGCCGTGAAAGGGCAGTCTGCCGGTGAGCATCTCGTAAAGAATCACGCCCATGGAGTAGATGTCGCTGCGCGCGTCGCCGCGCTTGCCCTTCACCTGCTCGGGTGAGATGTAATCGGGCGTGCCCAGCGCGGTGGTGAAGTTGGCGTAGGTGAGGCGGCGCGAGGAGGAATCGCCGGCGATGCCGAAATCGATGAGCTTGATGTTGTCGTTGTCGTCGACCAGGATGTTTTCCGGTTTCAGGTCGCGATGCACCACGCCGTTGGCGTGAATGTAGGCCAGAGCGCTGAGCACGCCCTTGGCGATGTGAATGGCGCGGTCGCAGGGAAGACGGCCTTCGTCGAGGATGCGGCGCAACAGACGGCCCTCGCACCACTCCATCACCATATAGATGCGGCTGCGCTTTTCACCGCCCCCCTCGTCCTTATAGACACGCATAACATTGGGGTGGTCGAGGCGTTCGCCGATGGCTGCCTCGCGCCGGAAGCGATCGGAGAAAAGCGGATCAGCTTCCATGTCGGGATGGGGAATCTTCAGGGCCACGGTGCGGTCGTCGCGCAGGTCGGTGGCGCGATAAATGGTGGCCATGCCGCTGCGCGCAACCACCGCATCGATGCGGTAGGAATCAATATGCTGACCGGGCTCCAGGGCATCGTAAAAACTCATCTTGCTGCAGGCTCCATCGCGGTGGCTTTCACTACTGTATCTGGAAAGAGATCAACGAAACTAAGGATTTCGTAAGGCGAACGGTGGTTCGAGCTTCCCTAGTACCGTCTCAAATCGGCAGTCGGTACGGACGGCCGCGATACATGCCCACCTGCTCCACCGATCGGACGCGAATAACCTGCGCGGTGGTGTTGTCGCCGCCGTCGATTTCGACCGCGCGGGCCACGAGCTCGCGGGCGATCTGCGTGGCATCCTTCTTCTGTGAAGCGATGGCGGCGATCTCCGCTTCGGGCAACTCGTCGTGCAATCCGTCGGTGCATAGCACGAGCACGTCACTCGGCTGCAGGGTGACGACCGAGGTGTCGGGCGAGACGAACATCTCCGGCCCCACGGAGCGAATGAGCACATGGCGGGAATCGGACGCGGCAATCTCATCGGCGGAGATCAGTCCCATCTTGCGCTGCTCGTTCACCAACGTATGGTCCTGGGTGATCTGCCGGGCCTGGCCGTTGCGCACGAGATAGCAGCGCGAATCGCCGACGTGCGAAATTACGGCCTGGTCGTGGCGCAGGGCACAGGCCACGATCGTAGTGGCCATCTTGTGGCCGTTGTGCTGCGGGTTGAGCGTGCAATCGTGCACGGCTGCATTGGCGCGCTGGATGAGCCGCGGCAGAAGACTGATGAGCATGGAGCCGGATTGTGCCTTGGCAAACTCGTTAGTGAGGACCGAGACGGCAGTGGCCGACGCCACCTCGCCCAGGTCGAGGCCGCCGACGCCGTCGGCAACCACAAAGAGAAATCCGTGAGAGCGCGTCTGCTGGCGCGATGCAGGGATAAACGACCCCATGGCGTCCTCATTATTGGTGCGGACTTTGCCAAAGTCGCTTGCCTGGCCGAACTGTACATCTAACATGAGAGCCGCCGTATGAAGCGCCCTGCGATGCTGCAGTGGATCGCTTCCCTTCAGGGGAATGGAGATTCGTGCTTGAAAACGGCAATTGGGTGGATCGCATCTCCAGCCTCTCGGTTCGAGGTTGGAGAGGAGATCCACCCAGGATCTGAAACTGACTTGACGGGCAACTAGGTTGTCTGCGACATCTCCGTTTTTGAAGTCAACAGTGCCGACCTGCCTTTCACTTTCGAGGAACGGAGGAAGTACACCGCTCCGTAGAGGCCCCAGACAGCGGAGATGCCCAGAGCGGTTAACGGTTCCATCTTGGTGCCGAGGTTAAAGAACGGTCCCGCCAAATAAAAGGCCATGCAGGTGAGGTTCGCCACTAGGCCGAAGCCGGGGATGAGGTAATGCATGACGATGTGCTTATCGTGGCGCTCAGAGTAAGCGATGATGCAGAGCAGGCAGCTTAACCCGTAGAGGATGAAGGTGCCGAAGTTGGATGTGAGTGTCATGGCGAGCAGCGAGTTGGGCAGCGCGGCCATTTTGTCGTGGGTGGTATAGCCGAAGCTGGAGAAGATGTTGTGTGGCAGGGCTGCGATGGATGCGTCGCTGGGCGCGCTGGCATCGCCGAAGGCCAGGGAGACAGCGATGACGCCGATGACCGCCGAGATTACAGCCAGCGTCCAGATCGCCTTGCGTGGCGACAGCGATTCGGCGTGCAGCAGGCCGAAGTGTTCGGGAACTTCGTTGTCCTTGCCCATGGCGTACGTGACGCGAGCGCCAGTGTTCATGCAGGCCAGCGTGGTTCCGATGAGGGCGAAGAAGACTGTAATGGCTTCCGCCAGCATGAAGTACTTCCCATGGCCCTGGCCGAGCAATTGATCGCCCACGATGATCATCATGTCGCCGATGGGCGCTGCGGAACTGACCGCGTTCTGCATGGTGTATCCGGAGTTGAGGAAGTAGTTGGCGCAGAAGTACTCAAACAGGTAACAGAACAAACCCTGGATGAGCAGCGACGCGATGACGGCGATGGGTATATGCTTGGTTGGGTTTTTTGCCTCGCCCCCCATCGAGGTGACCGATTCGAAACCGACCAGAATGAGAATGGCGACGGTGGCCTGGATGAACATCCAACTGAACTTGTGAATGCCGACGACGGAGGCGGCATTGGGGTGGGTGAGGAAATTGCCAGTTGAATCGGTGGTCGGGTAATCGATCGTGAACGGGACCGGCTTTCCTGCCTTATCGAGGAGCGGGAGGGGGTCGCCGTTCGCGTCACGCATGACGGAGCTGTCTTTGGGATTGGTGGCGAACTGGTAGGTGAACGTCTTCTGGCTCTGGCCGTCATACAGGAAGGCGGGCGTGCCTGCTGGGTGGCTGGCGCGATAGCCGAGCGCCAGGACGCTGAAGACGATGAGTGCGGAGATTTGGACAATATTTATGGCAATGTTGACGGCGGTCGATGCGCCGGCGCCCTTGGCAGCAATCCAGGCGACAAAGAAGGAGAACAAGACGGCGACCAGGCCCATGAAGACAGGGCCAGGGTTCGAGCCGCTCAGGAAGTTGGGATAGAGGAAGCCAACTACGTAGCCCACGAAAATGCCGGTGACGGCAACCATCACGCCGGGATAGACCCAGTAGTAGAGGTGGGAACCCCAGCCGACGATGAACTTGGCGAGGCGTGCGTACTTGAAGGCCTTGTCCTTGGAAAGCATGGCCTGCTCGGCGTAGTAGTAGCTGGAGCCGGTGCCGGGATAGAGCTTGGAGATCTCGGCGTAGGCAACGGCGGTGGCCAAACAAAGCAGCAACGCGGCGAAGATGCCAATCCACATGGAGGGGGCCGTCGAGGGTTGGCCGGCAACTCCCGTCCCAGCCTGGATGACAAAGGTAAGCCACAGGAAGGCGCCGGGAGCGATGAGCGCCATCGCGTTACTGGTTAAACCAGTGAGGCCGAGCGTGGCCTGCATTTGAGGTGCTTTCTGATCTGCCATGAATATTCTCCTGAGGGTTGAAATTCGTCTGGCGGCTCCCGGCGGATGGCCCCCGGGAATTTGCTAGAACAACTGTTTGTGGCACGTTTTCCACGGCGTGCGCCGGGCCGGGATGCGGCTTTGATTGTGCGGGCCCGGCCACGTGCAGGGTTGGCCGGTCCCGGTTGCTCTGCGGTGATGCGAGTCTACCGTTCAGCTCATGAGGACGAAATAAAGAACGGGGAGCTGCGGTTGCGGCGATTCTTGTGTTACTGGTGGGGTCCCAGGACCAGAATCAGCGCCGCCGTCACGGTCGATTGGCCGTCGACCATGCCCGTGGCGTTCTGATGGAAAAAGGGCTCGTTGGATTGATCGTGACGGTATTCCGCGCGTGTGATCAGAGTTTGCGGCAGCTTGGGAACCTTGTACTCAAACGTTGCCGTGAATTCGTTCAAGTGCTGAACGGTGCCAGTCTGGAAACCTTGGGGATCGGTGAAATACTCATAGCGGCCAGCGATGGCTGTCTGTTTGAACTGTTCATGGGCAGCGAAGGCAATGCCTTGCCAATCGTTGATTTTGTGATCACCGGTGGTGTATGGCGGGATACCGACGACGGCGTCGCGGTTTTGACCCCAGTCGTAATTGATGTAGGCATTGAATTTTGCGTTCGGCGTGAGGAGCAGCGTGGTATCGACCAGGTTGCGATAGCCGTGACCGGGCAACGCATTTTCAGGGCCGGTGTAAACGTTCAAGTCCCACGTGTACTTGGTTTTCACATAGGCGCTGGTCAGGCCGACCGTGGCCCATCCGTTGTTCTTGGTCAGCACGTTCCAGCCGTTTACCACCTGCACGCCGATGGTTTCAGTCTTTGACACCGGCATGGAGGTGCGCAGGCCGAAGTGAGTGTAAGGAATGGCCCATGAAAAGAGAAGCGAGCGCGAATAATTCCAGTTGTCCTTCGCCTCGATGACTTCAGCGCCGGCCGAAGTCACAAATCTTCCGAAGTCCGCTTCAAAGCCTTTGGCCGCGGGCGGCTTCAGGCTTAGAAATGCCTGTTCGATGTAGTCGCCCTGCAGGCCCGCCGTCACCAGTTCGTTGGTGCGGCCGTACATAAAGTCGAAGTGTGCGCCAAACGGAGCAGGATCGTGATTCAACGTCAGCTTCACGGCGCTCAAATCGACTGTGTCCGTCTTGTCGTTAAAGTTGTAGAGGTCGTTCGTCTGATTGTTTGCCGAGGTTGTGGGTTGGTTGTAGTTGTAGCTGTAATAGCCATCGACAAAAGCCGTCACAGCCATGGGGCCAACCTTCCACGGGAACGTCAGCGACGCTGGCGCCGGCGCTGCTGCGGGGGCTGCCGCGGGAGCTTGGGCGGCCTGCGCAAGGGTTTGCGCAGGCGACGAAGGCTCCGGCGAGGGGGTAGTTGTTTGCGCGCCAGCCACCAGCGCGAATGCCATCACGGCTCCAGCAAGGGATCGACGTATGACCATGGCCTTCGAATGCATCGACAGTGATCCTCCAGAAGAAATTTGGCTATGACGCCAGACACAACAAGATCGTTCAGGCGCTTGAGCGCGCCCCCTCGAGCCCCGTGCGAGGGCCTTTCAAGGCTGCTGGGAAGTACAGACACTTGCGGTTGCGATTGCCGGCGCCGTGCCGGCAATCAATGAGTGCTAATGGGTGTCGTGGCAAGAGCGAATCTGCCTAGCACCAGTAATGCAAACAAAGCATAAAGAAAATATGAGGATCTCAAAAAGATTTCCCGGGATTGGCATGGATGGGATCTTATCCCCTTTTCCCTGCAGGGTGTTACGGCGCATTCATCGGAGTGGCGGATGAGCCGGTTCAAGGCGTGAAAAAGATCTAAGGAACCTGCTAAACTTTACTTTCTCCTGCTCAAGCGCTCGAACCAGAGAACCATTCCGCATTGCAGCGGCAGCAATTTCCACAGTTTTGGATGGTTGGAGTGCAGGCTGGCTGACCTTCCAGACCATCGCCGCGAACCACGGGTGTACGCAGTGTATGCCAGAACAGAAGGTGGGTGTCGGGTTGACTCAGAGCTACCTTATGCGTTCGGTTTTCGGGCCATGGCGCTCGCGCGGCTCGGGCACACGCGTCCTTCTGTTCACGTTGGAATCCGCGCTGGGCGGGGTGAGCGTGGTGCTGATGGCCGCGCTGGCGCATTGGTCCAGTTGGCTGCTTCCCGTGGCTGCGCTGCTTTACCTGCTGGTCGTGGTCCCCACGGCGTTGTTTTGCGGCTTCTGGCAGGCGGTGATTGTTTCGCTTACGGCGGTGGTGGCGCAGAGCTGGTTTTCGGCGCGGCAGCCGGAACTCGCCCTGGCCACCAATCCGGCAAGCTCGATCGCGCTGGTGGTGTTTGTGCTGGTGGCCCTCACCGTGAGCCGGCTTTCCTCGCGCATTACCGAGCACGCGCGCGAGGCGGAGTCGCGGGGCGGGCAGATGGAGGATCTCTACGAGTTCACGCGGCGCACCCTGCAGATGAACCTTTACATGGAGCCCGGGCCGCAATTGGCCGAGCTGGTGCACGACATCTTCGACCTCGAGGCAGTCGCGGTCTTCGATGCCGATTTGCACGATGTGTACCAGGCGGGCTACTGGAACGTCGATCCCCAGGAGATGGCGCAGAACGTCTACTATTTCGAAACCACGGACGACGATCCGGCGAGCGGAATCGGACGGCGCGTGGTGCGCCTGGGTTCGGTGCCCATCGGCAGCCTGGTGGTGCGCGGCGACACCAGCCCGCTGATCAACAACGCCATTGCATCGCTGATTGCCATCACCTTCGACCGCTATCGCGCCTTTGCCAACGAGAGCCGCATCGAGACCGAGCGGCGCACCGAGCAGTTGCGCTCCACGGTGCTCGACAGCCTGGCGCACGCTTACAAGACTCCGCTGACAGCGATTCGCGCGGCGTCGACCGGCTTGAGCGAGATGGGCCATCTTTCGCCGGGACAGGCGGAGCTGGTATCGCTGATCGACGAGCAGACGCGGCTGTTGGGCGACCTGACCACGCGCCTGCTGACCACGGCGCGGCTGGATGCGGGCGAAGTTTCGATTCACGTGGAGCGCGTGAATGCGGGAACGCTCGTCGAGGAGGTCGTGAGCAGCCTCAGAGAAAGGCTGGCGAGCATGAAGGTTGCCATGGAAATCGAAGACGAGGAGTTGATGCTGAGCTGCGACCGGCAGTTGATGGTGATGCTGCTGACCCAGTACATTGACAACGCGTGCAAATACTCGAATTTCGGCACCACTATCACAGTCAGGGTTCTAGCCGCCGGGGGCGAGGCGATCTTTTCCGTACACAGTTTCGGGCCGGTGATCCCCATGGCCGACCGCGAACGCATCTTTGACCGGTACTACCGTTCCTCGAGCTACGCGAACCGTGCAGCCGGAACGGGGATTGGACTTTCGGTGGCCAGGCGCGCGGCGCAGATCCACGGCGGCTACGTGTGGGTGACGAGCGACGAGCAGGAAGGCACCACGTTTTTTGCAGCGATTCCTCTAACGATGGAGAAGGAGAGTTCGGGATGATGCAGCCAGCGATCCGCATTCTGGTGGTAGACGACGAGTCGGCAATCCGCCGGGCGTTGCGGCCTCCGCTCATGGAGCTTGGCTTCCAGGTGGCCGAAGCCTCGCGCGGCGAGGAGGCGCTGCAGGTGCTGCGCGGCGGCAATTACGATGCGGTGCTGCTGGACATCAACATGCCGGGCATCGGGGGCATTGAGACGCTGCGGCGCATCCGGACCTTTGCGCCGCGCCTGCCCGTGCTGATGCTGACGGTGCGCGACGAAGAAGAGGACAAGGTGGAGGCGCTGGACCTGGGCGCTGACGATTACGTGACCAAACCCTTCAGCACGCGAGAACTGATCGCGCGCATTCGCAGCGCGGTACGGCGCGTGCGGGCTCCGGCACGGCCCGAAGACGCGCCGATTGAGATTGGGGAAATTCGCCTCGAGCCGGTGAAGCGGCGCGTGACCAAGCACGGCGCACCGGTGAAGCTGACGCGCAAGGAGTTCGACATTCTGTATTGCCTGATGAGCCGGGCGGGGCGTGTGGTGACTTATGCCAAGCTGCTCACGGCCGTATGGGGCGCGGAGTGCCGCGAGGAAGTGGAGTATCTGCGTACCTTCGTGCGTCAACTGCGCAAGAAGATCGAGGACGATCCTTCGAAGCCGCTGTACCTGCTCACGGATGTCTACGTCGGCTATCGTTTTGCCGATGCCGTGATGTTTCAGCAGGAGATCGCGGAGGGCGGCCGCTCGCTGGAGCCGCCTGAAGAGGCGACAGAAGAAGCATAGTCGCTCCGCGTGGGCACGCTATTCGTCGTAATGCAGCAGACTGAAGACGTCGTATTCCTTGAAGCGCTCGCGGCCCTTCAGGAAATCGAGTTCGATGGCAAAGCCGAGGCCGGCAATCACGCCGCCCAGTTGCTTCACCAGCTTGACCGTGGCTTCCATGGTGCCGCCGGTGGCCAGCAAATCGTCGACCAGCACAATATTCTGGCCGGGCGCGATCGCGTCCATGTGGATTTCCAGCGTGTCGGTGCCGTATTCCAGGTCGTAGGAAACGCGAGCTACCGGCGCGGGTAATTTCCTGGGCTTTCGGACAGGAACAAAGCCGGCGTTTAGACGATAGGCCAGCGCGGGGCCGAAGATGAAGCCGCGGGCCTCAATGCCCAGCACCAGGTCGATCCTGCGCCCGATGTAATGCGCGGCCATCGCGTCAATGAGCTGCGCAAAGCCCGTTTTGTCCTTCAGGAGCGTGGTGATGTCGTAAAAAAGAATCCCCGGCTTGGGGAAATCGGGTACAGTGCGGACCAGTTTTTTAAGGTCCTCTACGTTCACGGGCTTGCTGGATTCCGGCATGGCAATGCTTCGCTCCTGGGTCGTTCGCTTCAGGTGTCAGGTTTCAGATTTCAGTTTAATGCATAGCGACACGCACTTGCCTGGCATGAATTGGAGTTTCTGATTCGCCACAGGGGCTAGGGCCTGACACCTGACACCTGCAACCTGAAACCTGCTCTTTTCACCACGCTCCGTCGATACGAAACGAATCGAGGTTCTGGGCTTCGCTTTCGTCAAGCAGGTGTTCGACAACGCGATCGATACGGCTGCCGCGCGGGCCGCGCTTGAGGCTGGCGCGCAAGTCGTCGAGATCGGCGGGCTCGCCGGCGGCGACAACTTCCACGTCGCCCTCTTCGGTGTTGCGCACCCAGCCGCGCAGGTCGAGCTCGCCGGCCTCGCGCTGCACAAACCAGCGGAAGCCGACGCCCTGTACGCGACCCTGAATGAGGAAGTGAAGGACCATGGTCAAGGGCCAGTTTTGCAGATGAGTGCGAGTGGGCGCAACTGATGCAGTATGGGACAAATGATCTTGCCTCTTCGTGGAGTGGGCGCAGCCGCCGGAATGTCTGTTCGACGGCTCGGCCCCACCCTCGCGCTACACTGGAATTCACGATGGTCTTCGTTCTCGACAACTACGATTCCTTCACCTACAACCTGGTCCAGTATTTAGGCGAGCTGGGCGCGGAGGTGGTGGT
>Ga0326727_10023032_pt1 | contig 11955 bp, 11 predicted proteins | sample MB2enrmetagenome_FD_207643 | JGI IMG/M metagenome (GOLD analysis project Ga0326727, IMG submission 207643) | Lab enriched peat soil microbial communities from McLean, Ithaca, NY, United States - MB29MY | ecosystem: Environmental > Terrestrial > Soil > Wetlands > Peat | place: USA: New York... | reverse complement strand
AGAGGGAACCGCTAATTCGACGGGAGACCGGCACGTTCTTGTCTATCTTGAGGCGGGCGGCGGAAACAAACCCGCTCTTTACGAGATGTGGCAGGGAATCTACGAAGGCGGTCCGTGGACCGACTCCTCGAATGCGCTTTGGCCCGACGTTACTTCGAATAACTTGACACCGCAAGGGAATGGAACATCCGATGCCGCCGGACTTCCGGTCGGGCCGTTGCTTGCCAACGCCGACGAGGTTATCGGGACGGGCACACCCAGCGCGCCCAACGGCACGATCCAGCATCCCATTCGGTTCACGCTCAACCATATGTTGAATTACTGGGTCTGGCCTGCCACGCAAACCGCTGGCGTGGGTAGTTGCACGGTTACGGGAGGGGGTTCCATTCCCACCGAATCGGAGATTGCGCAATCCGCAAGCACGGCAACTTCAGGTGTTCCTTATCCCGCATCCTGCACTATGTCGGGAGCCGCTGGAGAAATCTATCGGCTCAAGGCTTCGGTGGCGACTCCCTCGTGCGCGGCGAGCAGCCCACAAGCGGCCATTATCATCACCGCCTTCCGCAACTATGGAATCATTCTGGCCGACAATGGAGACAGCGGCGGGTTGATCGGCACTCCCGACGCCCGCTGGAACAATAACGACCTCTCGTGCATCGAAAGCATCATTCTCTCCGACTTCGAGCCGGTGAACGTTTCGAGCCTCATGGTCAACACCGGCAGCGGTCAAACCGAAAGCTCCGGAACCACTCCGCAAACCATCACCTTCAACGACCCCGTCGCGCAAATCGTGGGCACGCCGTTGAATCTGACGGCAACAGCCACTTCCGGTTTGCCGGTTTCCTTCGCCTCCGAGACCACGAGCGTCTGTACGGTGAACGGGACGACGGCGATTTTCCTTGCAGCGGGGACGTGCACCATCCAGGCCACGCAGGCTGGCAGCACAACCTACGCGGCGGCCACACCGGTCCCGCAAAGCTTCTCGGTCGATGCGCCCTAGGGAGTTTTCGATTCGGTGCCGAGGACGGATGTGGGCGTACGGCGAATTCCCCTGTCGGGTGTGCGACAATTCTTCATCAGTAGTAGTCGGCGCAACTCATGTAATAGCCGCAGTGGATGCAGACGAGCTTGCAGCGGTGGCCGGTGAGCCGGTGGCCGCAGGTCGGGCAAATCTGGCAGTGGTGGTCAACGGCAGCGCCGGCATTGCCTTCGTCGGGTGGCGCCTTTTCGGCCGCGCCTGGCACGCCGTCCTGAGGGGCGGAATCGGCACATACTTCGGAATTGAAGGCACGCGGCCGTTCAGGCAACATGCCCGACAGATTAGCATGAAAATTCGGTCAATTCCGCCGAGGATTTTTCGGCGGCACACGATGGCTCCGCTTCCGGGTCCATTTGGGTCTCCTCTCGAACAGTGCTCCCGGCGGCCATCGCAACCATCACTACAGGAGGAACTATGCCAAGCAAAGCAACTGCGGTTTGGATGGGTTCGGTGCGAGCGGGCAAGGGCACAATCTCGACGGCCTCCGGCGTGCTGCACGACGCCAATTACTCATTTGCAACTCGATTTGAAGGCGCTGATGCGGGCACCACCCCCGAGGAGCTGATTGCTGCGGCGCACGCCAGTTGCTATTCCATGGCGCTGGCAGCGCTGCTGGGCGGCGCGGGGCTTACGCCTTACAGCATCCAAACCCATGCTGCGGTCACCCTGGCCAAGGTTGAAGAGGGCTTCGCCATCACGCGCATTGCTCTCTCCACAACGGCCAATGTTCCCGGCGCTACGAAAGAGGTTTTTGAGCAGGCCGCGGCCGACGCCAAGCACGGATGCCCGATCTCGAAGCTCTTTGCCAACAACACCGAGGTCACGCTGGAAGCGAAACTGATGTAAGCCTGGGGCGGCATGTGCGCCGCGCGATGCGGAGTCTTTCGTCCGGCATTCGTGGGAATGCACGGAAAAAGTTGCGAGACGCTCGATTGACGCTGAAATGCGGAGATTGCTACACTGGTAGGCGTAGCTTCCTGCGCGGATTCCAGCAGTGAGTTGCGGCCGCCCTCCCAGCTAGCCGTTGCCTGCCGGCGTCTCCCAAGGAAACCAGCCGAGTCTCGACCCCTCAAAGCAAGCGTACGGGGACGGCTTTTCCTGTGGAAGACCCAACCGGTGCGCCGCGAGGCGCGAGGGCAAGCGGTTTGACTTCAAGAGCGACCGGAACGCCGCGCTGCGCGGAAGTCACCCAGTGACAGGCCCGAGCCTGCCGCAGGAGCACGCTGTCCGGAGCTGGCTGTAATGGCAAAAGTCCTCAATCCCGAAACCGAGAGCACAACCCTGAACACCGCATTGGAAACTCCCGTCTTAGAGCCTGCGGCGGAGCTGGAACTTCCAGCGAATATCGACCATCCGTCGCCTGAATCCACGTCCAACCCTGCGCCTTCCGCACTTCAAGAAGCCACCCCAGTGGACGCCGATGCCCTCAACCAGACTGCCGTAGACGCGGAGCTCGATGCAGCTTCCGCCACGCCGCCTGCCGAAAAACCCCATGCAGCCACCGCCCATCATGGCGATTCGCCAAGCGAGTCAGCTGAGGATTTTTCCTCCGCTCTGGCCGCCTTTGAGCGCGAACAGGCCGCGGAAGCGGCCGCCATCGAGGCCTACGGAGACAAGATCGTCTCCGGCAAGGTGGTGGAACAGAGAGAAAAGTTTCTGGTGGTCGATGTCGGCCTTAAGTCCGAGGGGCTTGTGCCCCTGGAACAGGTCACCGACCACGCCGGCCAGGTCAAGTTCCAGCCCGGCGACGACATCGAAGTGGTGATCGAGCGCGAGGAGCCCGAAGGCGGCTACCTGGTCAGCTACGAGCGCGCCGCTCGCCTGCGCGTGTGGGACACCATTGAGAAGGCCGCCAACGACAAGACGGCGATCAAGGGATTTGTCGTAAGCCGCGTCAAGGGCGGCCTGACGGTCGACATCGGCATTAAGGCATTTTTGCCCGGATCGCAACTTGAAGTCCGGCCGGTGCGCAACCTGGACACCTATCTCGGCCAGGAGATCGAAGTCCGCGTCATCAAGCTGAACAAGAAGCGCGGTAACGTGGTGGTCAGCCGCAAGGAGATCCTGGAGGAAGAGCAGAACACCAAGCGCTCGGCCATCATGGAGCACCTGAGCGAAGACGCGGTGCTCACCGGCACCGTCAAGAACCTGACCGACTACGGCGCGTTTGTTGACCTGGGCGGCATCGACGGCCTGCTCCACATTACCGATATGAGCTGGGGCCGGCTCACTCATCCCCGCGATCTGGTGAACGTGGGCGACGAGATCCAGGTCAAGGTGCTCAAGTTCGACAAGGAAAAGCAGCGGGTTTCGCTGGGCTTCAAGCAGTTGACGCCCGATCCGTGGCTCGACGCCACGGAACGTTATCCGGTAGGCGCCAAGGTGCATGGCCGCGTTCTTTCGGTCACAGATTACGGCGCGTTCGTGGAGCTGGAGCAGGGCATCGAAGGATTGGTTCATCTCTCCGAGATGACTTGGTCCAAGCGCCTCAAGCACCCCTCCAAGCTCGTCAAACCGGGCGACGAGGTGGACACCGTGGTGCTGAGCGTGAACCCCGCCGACCGCCGCATCTCCCTGGGCATGAAGCAACTGCTCGAAAACCCATGGGAGAACCTGATCGAAAAGTATCCCCAGGGGATGGTCGTCGAGGGCCGCGTGCGTAACCTCACCGACTTCGGCGCCTTCGTCGAGATCGAGGACGGCATCGACGGCCTGGTTCACATCTCGAACCTGAGCTGGACCAAGCGCGTCAAGCACCCGTCGGAAGTCGTCAAGAAGGGCGAGAAGGTGAAGGCCGTTGTTCTCGGTGTGGAACCGCAGAACCGCCGCCTTTCCCTGGGCATCAAGCAGTTGCAGCCCGATGTCTGGGAGAGCTTCTTTGCCACCCATCGCGTGGGCGACGTGGTGCACGGCAAGATTCTGCGCACCGCGCAATTCGGCGCATTCGTTGAAATTGCCGAGGGCGTCGAGGGCCTATGTCACATCTCCGAAGCCGGCGATGCCGGCGACCACTCCAAGCTCGAACAGGGCCTGGAGCACGACTTCAAGATCATCAAGATCAACGTCGAGGAGAAGAAGGTCGGCCTCAGCCTGCGTAGCGTTACAGGAGAGGAAGCCAGCCGCCAGACGGTCGAGCACTACAAGGAGAAAGCGCACAAAGCGCCCGTCTCCAGTTCCACCACCACGCTTGGCGACCTGGTCAACTGGCGCAAGGGTGAGCGGTAAAAACAGGGATAAGGGAACAGGGATCAGAAAAACGGCGGCCACCCGAAAGGGTGGCCGCTGTACGTTTGGGGACAAGATGGTGCGGACAGTGCGGAGTGTGCGGTGCTGTATCAGTCCCCAGTCGGGATGATGCCCGCATTTTCGACCATCAGGATCGTGGTACGTTTCGGTGCGCGCGTGCGGTGCACGACGGCTTTGGGGACGACAAATCCCTGACCGGGTTTGAGCGCAACGGTTCGGTTTTCGAGCCCGCCCTCAATATCAATCAGCAGCTCGCCGTCGACCACATAGAAGAACTCGTCGTCTTCATCGTGCTTGTGCCAATGGTATTCGCCCTCGATGGCGGCCATGCGCACTACGGAATCATTGACCTTGCACAGCGTCTGATTGAACCACTTGAAATCGTTGGCTCCGGGAACGGCGTGGACATCGATGAGCTCAAGCGGGCCGTGAAGGACGTTAACGCGAGTTTCATAAGGGAAGGGAGCGATTTGAGCCATGGGGACGACCTCCGTGGAGAGAGGATAACAGGGAAACAGGGATAGGAGTCCTGGAAGCGCCGCAGCCGAGCCCCGGAACTTTTTCTGCGCCAGCCGCGTATCCTGTCCATATGACTCCGACAACGGAACTGCGTGAGCCGGACTCCGGCTTTCTTTCCGGCCGCCTCTTCGGCTTCGCCAGCCGCATCCGGGAGATCGATCCCCAATTGACGCGCGTCCTGGTTCCCTGGATGGCGCGCCATCGCCGCTACGTGCCAGGATTCCTGCGCCTTGCGCGAACGCTCAAGCAGTCGGGCCGGGTGCGCGCCCGGCAGTTGGCGGAGGGAGTGCGCGTGCCGCCCTTCCTCATCCTCAGCGTCACTTCGCGATGCAACCTGCGCTGCACCGGATGCTATGCCGGCGCGGCGGGCGTGGTCTCGAATGCGCCCGCGCGGCAGGGTCTCGACCTCGCCGCATGGCGTCGTGTTGTGGCCGAAGCGGCCGGCCTGGGCGTTATGGCCTTCATCGTCGCGGGCGGCGAGCCGTTTCTTCTGCCCGGCCTCGTCAATCTCTTCCGCGAATTTCCTGACCGGCTCTTCCTCGTCTTCACCAATGGCACGGCATTAAAGCCGGAAGACTTGGCGGCGCTCAAGAAACTCTCGAACACCGTCGTCATGGTGAGTCTGGAAGGCGACCGCGCGCTCACCGATCGCCGCCGCGGCGACGGCACCTTCGACCGCGCGCTGGCCTCTCTCGATCGTTTGCAGCAGGCCGGCGTTCTCACCGGGATCGCCGTCACCATCGAGCCGGGCAACGTGGGCTACTGGTCCGAGCCCGCAAATATCGATGCGCTCACCGCCCACTGCGGCCCGCTGATCATGTTCATCGAGCAGATTCCAGCGGCCGGCTGCGATTCGGGCGAGCAACTGACTGCCGACCAGCAGAAGCGCTTCCGGCAGACCGTCCTCGCCTATCGCGAGCGCGAAACCGGCGGCGCGTTCATCATTCACTCGCCCGCCGACGAAGAAGCCCTGGGCGGTTGCGTCAGCGCCGGCCGCGGATTTGCGCACATCGCGCCCAGCGGCGACGTGACCGCCTGCCCCGTCTCCGCACTCGCCACGCACAGCATCAGAACATCGAGCCTCCGCGAGGCGTTGGCCGGCCCGCTCTTTACCATGATCCGCGAGAACGGCCATCTACTTGAAACCGAGGGGCATCCTTGCGGCCTCTCCGCCCACGCAGCGGAGCTTGAAGCCATGGCCTCCGGATTGGGCGCCTACCACGCTGGCTCGCCCGGCGCAGCTCCCGCAAACGATCCGCTCGTCAGCATCGGCTGAACGCGCAGACCAGGCTTATTGATCCGGCCATTAACTACTGATCGTCGGGTGCCCCATCCTTTCCGCGTTTTGTGCGGAAAGGGTGGGATAGCATGCTCGCGGCCGAACTCCACTGAGGTCCAAACGCAACGATGCCGCCCCGAAGGCGGCATCGCGTGAGACGAAACTGCGGGCAGCGCTTTAGACGCCGACGCCGAATTCGCTGGCTTCCTGTTCGCCGGCGTTCGCATAGAAATCATACGGTGTGCGCTTTTTGAAGCGGTAGCGGCTGCGCATCTCTGCGCCCACGAAAATCCCCAACGCGGCGACTGCCATTCCTACTGAGAACCAGGTAATTACGCGCAATGCGGTGGATCCGTGCTTTTCCTGCGCGGGAGCTTCATCTACGGACTTGAGGGCGTCGACTTGCGTGGACATCGCGAACTGCCTCCTACAAAAACATGATAGCGCAATTTGCTTTTTGTTGGCTCGCAAGGGCGGTGCGGAAATCGCGGCGCTATTTACTCAATGGTTTCGATTCGGGCGAGCCATGCGGCTTTTTCAGCTTCGGGAAGAAAGCTGGCGCGGATGGAATTGGCGGCGAGGCGGCCCAGTTCCTCCCGTGTAAATCCTTGCTCGGTATGCGCGAGCAGGAACTCGTTGGTGAGATCGGAGCCGAAAAAAGCGGGATCGTCGGAGTTCAGCGTGACCAATAGGCCGCGATCGAAGTACTGGCGCAGGGGGTGAGCAGCAAAGGAGGGACAGACGCCGGTGCGGACGTTTGAGGTGGGATTCAATTCGAGTCCAATGCTCCGCACTTTCAGTTCCGCAAGCAGTTTTTCGTCCCGTATTGCGGAAAGGGCATGGCCGATGCGCTCCGAACCGATGTCAAGCGCCTCCCAAATGGCCTCGGGGCCGGTGGTTTCGCCGGCGTGGTTGGTAAGGCGCAGGCCGGCTGTGCGGGCTTGATCGTAGAGATCGCGGAAGGGTTCCGAGCCGGTGCGGCGCTCGTCCCCGCCCAGGCCGATCCCCACGATGGATGGGTAGTAGAGGCGCATCTCGGCGGCCTTCAGAAAGACGCGCGCTGCCTCTTCCACGGTGAAGTGCCGAACCGCATCGAAGATCCAGTAGAGCGAGAGGTTGAACTCGCGGGCAGCGCGCTCGCGGGCGCGTTCGAGGGCCAGGAAGATGGGCTCGAAGGCGCGGGGGTCGAAGTTGCGCCACATATAGATGACGCCGACGGAGATAAAGACCTCAGCGTGGACGATGCCCTGCTGGTGCAGCCCCTCCATCATGCGCCAGGCCACAAGCTCGTAGTCTTCCGGCTCTTTAAGGCGTCGCGTGACGGCCTTGAAGCACTCGATGAATTCCGTAAAGTCGGAGAACCGGTAATGCCGCTCGGCATCTTGGAGCGTCAAGGGGAATTGGTCGTTGCGGGCGCTGAGCTCGACCAGCGTCGCGGGCAAAATCGTGCCTTCGAGGTGCAGATGCAGCTCAGCCTTGGGCAGGCGGCGGATGAAGTCTTCAATGCCCGACATTCTTACAGTTTAACGGGTCTGTGAAAGCGATTTCTCCGGTTTCAGTGCGAAGAGTGCTTGCGCAGCCAGGTGCGCGTCGCGGCGAGGTCATCCTGCGATAGAGATGGAGCAGCGCGCTTCAGCATCTCGATGTACCAGTTGATCTCCGCGGCCGAGTCAGGATAACCAATGTTCGAGTCTGTATCGCCATCCCTGTATGAATTGACGATTGGATTGCCGTCGGCGTCCGTCATGACGATGAACGGGAAGCCGGGCTCGTCGACAGCGCCAAGCGCCGCGCGCAGCCGAGCGCCGCCGGGAGTATCGGCGTGTCTGGAGTCGCCCGGGTGCTCGCCGACATCGAAGCGTTGAATCACAAACGCCTTTTCTGTGATGGCTTTCATCTGCGGGTCGTCGAGGAAGCTTTCATAGAGCTTGCACGGACCGCACCACGAAGCTGAAAACACCGCCAGGACGTTCTTGTGTTCCGCCTTTGCCTCGGCCTTGGCGCGTGCGAAGAGGTCGCCGGCGGTTTCCTGCGCCGATGCGGGCGCGGCCACGGAGAGCAAGGTTGCGAATGCAAAAACTGCGGCAAGAGAAAGCTGCCTGCGCGAAGCCAATGTAGGTCTCCTTGGGAAATTGATTGAAACCATCATACTGCGCGCGTGTCTACCGGGGGCGGGCAAATTCGGAACGGTGACGGCTGTAGAGGAAATAAATGAATAGGCCGATGACGAGCCAGATGATGAAACGGTACCAGGTGATGATGGGCAATCCGGCCATGAGCAGGAAACAGAAGATGACGCTGAGTGCGGGGATGACGGGTCCGAAGGGAACCACAAAACCGCGACGGCGGTCAGGCTCGCGATAGCGCAAAACGATGACGCCGATGGAGACGAGCACGAAGGCGAAGAGGGTGCCGATGTTCGAGAGATCGGCGAGGGTGCCGATGTCGAAGAGGCCTGAGGGAATGGCGACCAGAATGCCCGCGACCCAGGTGGAGAAGGCGGGCGTGCGGAAGAGCGGGTGGACGCGAGAGAAGACGCTGGGCAGAAGGCCGTCGCGCGACATGGAAAACCAGACGCGCGATTGGCCGATTTGATAAACGAGGATCGAAGAGATCATGCCCATCAGCGCGCCCAAGAGGACAATGAGGCGAATCCAGTGCAGGGGATGGCCGCCGGGCAGGATGGAGAGTTTTTTGAGCGCGTTGACTACGGGCGCGGCGTCGCCGACCATCGACCGCCACGGAACCAATCCCGTTAAACAGACGGCCACCGCGACGTAGAGCACCGTGCAGACGACTAGCGTGGCGATGATGCCGATGGGCAGATCGCGCTGTGGATTGCGGCACTCCTCGGCCGCGGTGGAGACGGAATCGAATCCGATGTAGGTGAAAAAAATGATCGACCCGCCCGTCAGCACGCCCGACCAGCCGTTGGGCATAAAAGGATGCCAGTTGGCGGGATGAATGAAGCCGATGACGGCGAAGACGAAGATCAGAATGGCCACCAGCTTGAAACCCACCATCATGTTGTTGGTGGATGCCGACTCGCGAATGCCGCGCACCAGAATAACGGTCAGCAGCATCACGATGAGGAACGCGGGAATGTTGAAGCCAAAGTGCCAGCCGGGGTCGTAGATGTTGTTGCCGGCCAGATCCTGCAGGCCGCTGGGAAGATAGGCCGGTGAGATCCATCGCGCGGATGGATGCAGGCCGAACCAGTCGAGCAAGTCGACGATGTGCGCCGCAAAGCCTACGCTGACGCTCATGTTGGAGCCGGCGTATTCCAGAATCAAATCCCAGCCGATGATCCAGGCGATCAGTTCGCCGAGCGTGGCGTAGGTGTAAGTGTAGGCCGAGCCGGCAATGGGAATCATCGACGCGAGCTCGGCGTAACAGAGGCCCGTGAGCGCGCAGACAAAGGCCACCAGGATCATCGAGATCGCGATCGCCGGTCCGGCGCCGGGGCGGCCGGCGAGCGCGGTGTGGGTAATGATGTAGCTCGCCAGCGGCGTGTTGACCATGCTGGAGGTGTCGAACTGCTCGCCGGAGATCGCCGTACCGATGACGGTGAAGATGCCCGAGCCGATGACGGCGCCGATGCCGAGCGCGGTGAGCGACCACGGCCCTAGGGTCTTGCGCAGCGCGCGGGCCGGTTCTTCCGACTCCCGGATCAGCTTGTCGATCGATTTGCGGGCGAGCAGTTGACTGGGCAGTGCCGGGCCTCCCCAAAAGCAGCTTCTAGCTCTTAGCTCCTAGCTACTAGCTCGTCTCGCGTAGGCGAAGTCACCGGCTCCAGCACAATAAGCTGGAAGCTGGAGGCTAGAAGCTAGGAGCTGCTTTTCTTACCGTTTCGACTGGCCGCGAACCATCTTCTTGACCTTCTTCTTCAGCGAGCCGCGCGGGGTGGTGCGCTTGGCCTTGGGCGCCGCTTTCTTGCGCGACGCGCGCTTGACCTTCTTGCGTTCCGCCTTATCGGCGATCTTTTTGGTGTCTGCCACCGTGAACCTCTTTCTCTTGTGTGGATTCCATGATCTCGCCGGGACGGCGAGCGCACTCTTGATGTTAACAGGGAAGGGGCGCGGGAAAAAACTGCGATGGGCGCGCCAAAACCTCGAAAAGCACGATAGACTTAGCCGCTGGAGAAGAGAACGTGGCTCCTGAAGCAATCGGCAAGAACACCGCAACAACGGTCGGGGCGAATGGCCGGGTACTGGCCATCAATCCCGGAACCACCTCGACCAAGTTCGGCATCTTTACCCGCGCGGGCCAAGTGCTCACGCGCAACATTCACCATGGCGACGACGAGATTCAGCGCTTCAAAGGGCGGCCGATGCTGGACCGGCTCGCCTACCGTGCGAAGCTGATCGAAAAGTCGCTGCTTGAAGCGGGATTCACTGCGAACGGCCAAAGCGCGAAGCCGATCGACGGAGTGCTGGCAGCAGTAGGCTCTACTCCAAAAAGTAAAACAGCGGAGCTGTGGAAGGCGGTCGCGGGGCGCGGCGGCCTGTTGCCGCCGATGGAGTGCGGAACCTATCTGGTCGACGACGCCATGGTCGAGGAGCTACGTCTGGCGCGGCGCGGCGAGCACGCCTCGAATCTTGGCGCGGTGCTGGCCCTGCGCTTTGCTCAGGCCGCCGGCGTCAGCGCCTACATCGTCGATCCGGTCACAGCGGACGAGTGGCAGCCCTCGGCGCGCTTCTCCGGATCGCCCTTGGTCGAGCGCAGCTATGTTGGGCACTCGCTCAATACCAGGGCCGTGGCCAGGCGCTACGCACGCGCGCTGGGCCGCAGCTACGAGTCGCTTAACCTGATCGTGATTCACATGGGCAGCGGCGTCACCGTCTCGGCGCACCGCGAAGGCCGCATGATCGACAGCAACTCGATTGAAGAAGGCCCCTTCGGACCGGACCGCACCGGATCGCTGCCGGTGCGCGCGCTGGTCAAATTATGTTGCAGCGGCACGATGACTGCGCAGGAGCTCGACCGGCACGTCTTTGGCGATGGCGGCCTCTACGCGTATCTGGGCACGCGGGATTTGAAGGAAGTGGAAAGGCGCATCGATTTAAATGACGCGATGGCCGCGGCCGTCTTCGAGGCCATGATCTATCAAATTGCCAAAGAAGCCGGCGCCATGGCCGCCGTGCTCGAAGGTAAAGTAGACGCGGTGCTCGTCACCGGAGGCATGGCGCATTCGCAGCGCGCGGTGGCGCGGCTGCGCGAATTTGTGGAGTGGATCGCGCCCGTCTCGGTGTTCCCCGGCGAGGATGAGCTCGAGGCCCTGGCCGAAGGCGTCTTTCGCGTGCTGGACGGAGAGGAAGCGGCGAAGCGCACACCAGGCTGGCGGTGAAAAGGATGTGCCGATCGTATGACTGCGATTGTTCGCGTCGGCATCGTCGCGGCTGGGGATCGCGCCGGATGGCAGGGCAAGCGAGGAACCCGGCAATCGGGGCGGGTCCCTCAGCTCGCTGTATGAGTCAATTCGCAGTCAGGTATCCGTGGACATCGACGACCATCTGGGTAGTGCTTCCTTCGCCGCCGATATACACATACACGGAACTACCCGCGGGAAATACGAAACCGGAAGGGAACGTGAGCTGCGTGAGTCCTACGGTCGGCAGGTACCAGTACTCGCGTTGCCCGATGGTCGTATTGTCGTAGAGGTTTAAGAAGTTGTTGCCTGGGGTCAAAACGCTGGCCTCGATACTGGTGATCACCAGATTTTGGCCGGCTGGAACCACATAAGGCGGGCCAAACGTGCCCCCCGGAATATATTGGTGCAACTCGGTCATTGTCGCGGGTTGGACGTTCGCTTTTCCGAGTGTGGTGAGATGGATGATCTGCGACGCTTCTCTGGAAGTGTCTTGCGTTACCG
>Ga0326727_10023031_pt1 | contig 11955 bp, 4 predicted proteins | sample MB2enrmetagenome_FD_207643 | JGI IMG/M metagenome (GOLD analysis project Ga0326727, IMG submission 207643) | Lab enriched peat soil microbial communities from McLean, Ithaca, NY, United States - MB29MY | ecosystem: Environmental > Terrestrial > Soil > Wetlands > Peat | place: USA: New York... | reverse complement strand
TCCCGCAGAGAGATGAGCTTTCCCGGCGCCGTCATAGCGGGCCTCGTTGCCATGTTCGTTTTTTTCGTCGCGACGAGGCTCTCGACCATGAACCAGATGGGCATGGAGCGCTACCTGGCCACCATGCTCACGGAGAGGGAGCACCCTACGGTCGGCCTCGTCCTCCTCTTTCTCCTCGGCATCCTCCTCGGTATCGTCTATGCTGCCCTCTGGTCGGTGGGGGTCGGCTGGGTCGGCTATTTCTGGGGCCCCGTCTTCGGTATCGCCCAATGGCTGATCATCGGCCTCCTCATGGCTGCACTGCCCCTGGTCCACGCCGGGATCAGGGCGGGTAAGGTCCCCTCCCCCGGCGCGTACATGACAAACCTCCTGGGGCGGTGGGCCCTCCTCGGCGGCCTGGTCAACCACCTCCTCTTCGGTCTCGCCTTCGCCTACTTCTACCAGTTCTTCAGAACCCGCTACGGCTAGGGCCTTGCCGCGTATGGCTTCGCATCCATGGGCCTTTCCGCCGTCCTTTGGCCGCGACTATTCAATGATCCGACTCGGTCCGCAGTGTCCGTCGGATAGAGTTTCAAGCCTTTGCAGCCTATGACCTTGCCTCGGGACCAAATGGGGAATAACAGGGGCAGAGAAGAGACACACAAGAGTCTGACAATGCCGGGCGACCGGGCGAGCCACAAGGGGGGACAACATGGAGCTTCGCGGTTATTCGGATAAGGGACATCGGAACAGGCTTCAGTTTGAAAAGAGTCCCTACCTCCTGCAGCACGCGGGAAATCCGGTGGATTGGTATCCCTGGGGGGATGCCGCCTTCGAGGCAGCGTCCAGGGAAGACAAACCCATCTTCCTGTCCATAGGCTACTCCACCTGCCACTGGTGCCACGTCATGGAGCGGGAGTCCTTTGAAGACCCCGAGGTGGCGGCCATGCTCAACGAAGCCTTTATCTGCATCAAGGTGGACCGGGAGGAGCGGCCCGACATCGACAATATATATATGGCCGTATGCCAGGTGGTCACGGGGAGCGGCGGATGGCCTCTAACCATACTGATGGCGCCGGACAAAACCCCCTTCTATGCGGCGACCTACATCACGAAAGAGGGCAGGTACGGCCATGGAGGCTTGATGGATCTCGTGCCGCAGGTAAGGCAGCTCTGGAATACCCGTCGGGCGGAGGTGCTCGGCGCAGGACAGCGGCACATGGAGCGTCTCCGCCATTTCATGGAGACGCCGGAAGGGAACGGTCTGGACCGGGAAACGCTGCACGCTGCTTTCAGCCACTTCGTCAGCCGTTTCGATGAGCGCTACGGCGGCTTCGGCGGAGCCCCAAAGTTTCCCACACCGCACAACCTCAACTTTCTGCTGCGGTACGGGAAGCGGGAGCACGACGAGCGTGCCCTGAGCATGGTGGAACGCACCCTCAAGGCGATGCGGCGGGGGGGCATCTACGATCACGTGGGATTCGGGTTCCACCGGTATTCCACGGATCAGAACTGGCTCGTGCCGCATTTCGAGAAGATGCTCTACGACCAGGCTCTGCTCGCCCTCGCCTATCTGGAGGCATTTCAGGCGACCAGGAGCGCCGAATACGCGGATACCGCCCGGGAGATCTTCACCTATGTGCTCCGGGACATGACCGATCCCGAGGGTCCCTTTTACTCCGCGGAAGACGCGGACAGCGAGGGGGTGGAGGGCAGATTCTACGTCTGGTCGGAGCGGGAAATCCGGAATGCCCTCGATGAGGGGACCGCGGATTTGGTGATACGCTGGTTTCACGTCAAACCGGAGGGAAACTGGGTGGATCCTACAGGGCATGGTGACGCGGGGAGCAACATACTCCACCTGGAAGGGGAGATCATGGATCGGGCCGCGGAGACGGGCAGCACACCGGAGTCAATCCGCGCGGAACTGGAGCGGGCGCGGCAACTCCTCTTTGCCTTGCGCGAAAAAAGGGTCCATCCCCACAAGGACGACAAGGTGTTGACGGACTGGAACGGGCTCATGATCGCCGCCCTGGCGCGGGGCAGCCAGGTGCTCGGAGAGGAGCGTTATGGAGAGGCAGCCAGGAAGGCGCTTCTCTTCATCACAGACCGGATGCGCGGGGAGAACGGACGGATTCTCCATCGCTACCGGGATGGAGAGGCTTCAATACCGGCAACGCTGGACGATTACGCCTTCCTGGTCTGGGGGCTCATCGAGCTCTACCAGGCGACATTCGATACGCGATTCCTCGCGGAGGCCCTTCGGCTCAACCGCGATCAACTGGCGCATTTCTGGGACGAGGCGGAGGGAGGCTTCTTCTTCACGCCCGATGACGGCGAGGAGCTTCTGCTCCGCCAGAAGGATGCCTATGACGGGGCCGTGCCGTCGGGCAACTCGGTCGCCATGCTCAATCTCCTGCGGCTGGCACGGATGACCGGGGAAGCGGACCTGGAAAACAAGGCGGTTCAGCTCGGCCGTGCGCTGTCCGGCAGGGTGGAGCAGTTTCCTGCCGGCTTTACCCAGCTCCTCTGCGCCTTGAGCTTTGCCCTGGGGCCGTCGCACGAGGTGGTGTTGGCCGGTGTGCAGGAGTCCGAGGAGCTGCAAACAATGCTCAAGGTCCTCAGAGCCCGTTTCATACCGGAAAAGGTGATACTTGTCCGGCGGGAGGGCGGTGCCGACGAAGGGCCGCCCCTGGAGGAACTGGCCCCTTTTCTGGGATCGTACCGGTCTAGGGAAGGGGCGGGCCTGGCATACGTCTGCTCCCATAACACCTGCGCCTTGCCCACATCGAGCCCGAGCCGGATGCTCGAGCTCCTGGGTGAGGCCGCCGCCGACGGGTGAGGGGTTTCCGCCCTGCGGGTTCGCCCGGGGACGCAAGCGAGGGCGGAGGCACGCTCACCCGGTGCCGGGGCAAGCCTAGGGGGCGAGAAGACAGAAGGCATGATTTAGAGCTAAAGCGGCGCCCGTTCCTGCCGATAATAAAAGGGTGAGCGATGGAGAAAAAGCCTCTCTGTTCCCGGAGGTTCAGGAGGACTACGAAAAACAGACCGAGGCGCCTTTCACCGACAGCCTCACCGGCCTCTACAACCACGGCTTCTTCGATGAATTCCTCGGACGGGAACTGAAGCGCTTCCTCAGATACGCGGTCCCCTTCTCCCTCGCCCTCCTCGATATAGACGGGCTCGGGCGGTACAACAGCAGGCGGGGCTCAATTAAGGGGGATCGGGCACTTAAGGAGGTCGGCGCGATCATCCGGGAGGGTTTGCGCGAATCGGACCTCGCCGCCAGATACCTTGGCGACGTATTCGCCGTTCTCCTTCTCGGGGCGCCCATCGGCGATGCGGAGACGGTGGTCCGCAGGGTTGGGGCCGCCATTGAGAAGCGCTTCGAGGGGGAGCTTACCGTCTGCATCGGATGCGCCTCTTCTGAAAAAACCCTCGACAAGGACGAGCTTATCCGCAAGGCCATGGGAGCCCTCGTGCACGCGAAGGCGAACGGGAAGGGCAGCGTGTGCCTTGCCGACTCGGGTCGGCCGCCCGCTCTCGACGGCCGCTCCCGCGTCCTCATCGTCGACGACGAACCGGTGAACGCGCGGATCCTCAAGGCCATGCTTAAGCCGCTCAATTGCGATTCGGTCGTCGCCGGCAACGGCGAGGAGGCGCTTCAGGCGCTCACGGCCGGCGACATCGACCTGGTCCTCCTCGACGCGATGATGCCCCGGATGGACGGCTTCGAAGCATGCCGCCGGCTGAAGTCCGACCCGGCGACGCGCATTGTCCCCGTGATCATGATCACGGGCCTGGACGACGCCCAGTCAAAGATCCGGGCGATCGAGGCGGGCGCCGACGACTTCATCACCAAGCCCCCTGACAGGGTGGAGCTGTCCGCCAGGGTGCGCGCCCTCATCCGGGCCAAAAGGCTGAATGACAGCCTCGTCAGCATCGAGAACGTCCTCTTCTCCCTGGCGAGCGCCGTCGAGGCAAAGGACGCCTACACCGAGGGCCATGTGAGAAGGGTTTCGAGCCTCGCGGTCAACTTGGGCAGGGCAATGGACCTGCCCCCACGGGACATAGACGCCCTCCGGGTGGGTGGGATCCTCCACGACATCGGCAAGATAGGCATCCCCGATTCGGTCCTCAGCAAGCCGGCCCCCTTAAGCCCCGAAGAGGTCGAGGCCGTCAGGAACCACCCGGTCGTCGGCTGCCGGATGGCCGAGCCCCTCGCGCCGACCCTGAAGGGCGCCCTCGATGTCATCCGTCACCACCACGAGAAGCTCGACGGCTCCGGTTATCCGGACGGACTGAAAGGCGCCGACATCTCTGCCGTGGCCAGGATCATGGCCGTCGCCGACGTTTACGACGCCCTCGTGACCGACCGCCCCTACCGCCGGGGCATGACGAAGGAGGAAGCCCTCGCAACCGTACAGCGGGAGGCCGACGAGGGCCTCCTCGACGCGGCTGCAGTCTCCCATCTTACTGCCCTCTTGCGGAGGGAGGACGAAAAACAAGTGGCTCCGCCGTACCGATTCTTCGAGGAGCGGCAGGGCAATGACCCTCAAGCTTCATAAGCACCTGCTCCCCGCAGCAATCGTTCTCTGCTGCGCCGTCCTCTCCGTGTGCCTCTTCGCGGCAGTACGCAGGGGGGAGCAAGGCCGGTCCATGGAGATCTTCCGCAACGATGCGGAAAACCACTTCACGATTATCAAGGGGGAGATCGACCTCGACCTGCAGGTCCTCCCCTCCCTCAAGGCCTTCTGCAGCGCGTCCCCTCGGGTCACGCGCGCCCGGTTCCGGGACTTTGCTGCACCCCTTCTCCTGAGCCGCAAGAGTGTTCAGGCGGTGGAGTGGATACCGAGGGTGGCGGGCGGCGAGCGTGCCCGGTACGAGGCGGAGGGCTTGGAGCCGTACGGGGGAAATGAACGGGCCTTGAACGAGGCGCTGCAAAAATCGCGCGATACCGGGGAGATGGCCGCATCCCGGATCCGGCTCGTGCAGGGGCAGGGCGATCGGTTCGGCTTCTTCGTATGCATGCCGGTCTACGGAAAGGGGGCGCCGCTAGACTCTGTCCCAGGGCGGCGGGCCGCCCTTCGCGGCTTTGTCCTCGGCGTCTTCAGCATCGGCGATATGGTCGAGAAGGCGCTGTCCGGCATGAAGCGGGAGTCCCTTGACATAGTCCTCTACGACGAGAGCGTCCCCAGGGCGGACCGGTTTCTCTATCGCCACGGGCACGGCCGGTCGAGTGGGGCCACGGGCCCGCCCGCAGACCAAGGGCCGGTCTACTCCAAGATCTTCAACGTGGCGGGGCACCGATGGCTCTTTACGAGCGTTCCGAGGGACCCGGGGGCTTTGACCGGTGCGTGGTACGGCTCATGGGCGGTGCTTCTCGCCGGCCTCCTTCTCGCCGGCCTCCTCGCCACATACCTCTTCACCCATGTCAACCGCATGGAGGTCGTCGAAGAGGTCGTCCGCGGGCGGAGCCGGGAGCTCCGGGAGACCAACGAAGCCCTCAGGGAGAGCGAGGAGAAGTACAGAACCATCTTCGAATCCCTCGAAGACCTCTACTATCAGAGCGACGCCCAAGGCGTCCTGCGGGTCCTCTCCCCCTCGGTCTACCGTCTCGCGGGATGGAAGCCCGAGGAGCTTCTGGGAAGGCCCGCCACCGACGCCTACGTGGATCCGAGCGACCGGGACAGTCTCATGGCCCTCCTCATGAAGGAAAAGTACGTAAAGGACTACGAGGTACTCCTGAAGAAGAAGGATGGAACCGTCCTCCAGGTCTCCGTGGGCGCCCAGCTCCTGTTGGACGATCAGGGGCGCTTCTCGGGCGTGGCCGGCCTCCTCCGGGACATCACCGAACGTAAGGCGGCCGAGGCGGCGCTCCTCCGGGCAAAGCAGGAATGGGAGAGGACCTTCGACAGCGTGCCGGACCTCGTGGCCATCCTCGATCCGCGGCACCGGATCGTTCGCGCCAACCGGGCCATGGCCGAGCGGCTCCGATTGACTCCCGACGAATGCGCGGGCCTCACCTGCTTCGAGCGCATACACGGCTCTTGCCTCCCCCCCGTCTCCTGCCCGCACGTCATGACCCTTCAGGACGGACATGAGCACGTCGCGGAAGTCCACGAAGACTGCATCGGCGGAGACTTCCTCGTCAGCACGACGCCGCTGCGCGGCGAGGATGGCCGCATGATAGGCAGCGTCCACGTAGCCCGCGACATTACCGAGCGCAAGCAGGCGGAGGAGCGGCTCCGTCGGGCCAACCAGCAGCTCGAGGAGGCGACCGCCCGGGCAGGCGAGATGGCGCTCGCCGCGGAGGCGGCCAACCGGGCGAAGAGCGAATTCCTGGCGAACATGAGCCATGAGATCCGAACGCCCATGAACGGCGTGATCGGCATGACGGGGCTTCTTCTCGAAACAGACCTCACCGCCGAACAGCGAGAGTATGCAGAGGTCGTCAGGAAGAGCGGCGAAACCCTCCTGTCGCTCATCAACGACATCCTCGATTTCACGAAGATCGAGGCCCGCAAGCTCGATCTGGAGATACTCGACTTCGATTTGCCCACAACCGTGGAGGACGCGGTGGAGCTTCTTGCGCCCAGGGCGCACGAGAAGGCCCTCGAGATCGTCTCCCTCGTGGACGCCGGTGTTCCGCCCTCCCTGCGGGGCGACCCCGGGAGGCTCCGGCAGATTCTCTCAAATCTTGTGGGCAACGCGGTCAAGTTCACCGAAAGGGGCGAGATCACCGTCCTGGTCTCCCTCGCCGGCGCCGACAAAGACAGGGCCACGCTCCGCTTCGAAGTTCGTGACACCGGCATCGGCATCGCTCCGGACAGAATCCAGGCGCTCTTCTCGCCGTTCACCCAGGGCGACGGCTCCACCACGCGAAAGTACGGCGGCACGGGCCTCGGTCTCTCGATCTCGAAGCAACTTGTCGAACTGATGGGAGGACGGATCGGCGTAGAAAGCGAAGAGGGCCGGGGGTCGACCTTCTGGTTCATCGTCCCCTTTGAGCGAAGGGAGGACCCGCATGTGCCCTCCCCGCTGCCCCTCGATGCGGCCGATGCGAGGGTTCTCGTCGCGGACGACAACGAGACCAACCGCCTCCTCGCGGTGATGCTCCTCCGGTCCTGGGGCTGCACGGTCGCCGAGGCGGCGGACGGCCCGGACGCCCTCGCCGAGCTGAGACGGGCGGCCCGCGGCGGCGCCCCCTACCGCGCGGCCCTCCTCGACATGCAGATGCCCGGGATGGACGGGGAGGCCCTTGCCGCCCTGATCAAGGCCGATTCCGAAATCGCCGCAACGCACCTCGTCATAATGACCTCTCTGGGTCGCCGTCCGGCAGCGGATGGCCTTCTTGGCTGCCTTGCCAAGCCCGTCCGACGCAACCAGCTCTACGAGATCCTCGCCCCCGCCCTCGGTAGCGGGGTTAAGCCCGCTGGCCCGAAAACCCCTGAGCCGCAGGCGGCGCCCGCAACACCCGTCCGCCGGGCGCGCATCCTCGTGGCGGAGGACAACCCCGTCAACCAGCTCGTGGCGGTCAAGATCCTCGAAAAACTGGGCTGCCGGGCCGACGTCGCCGGGAACGGGAACGAGGTCCTCGTTGCCCTCAGGAACATCCCCTACGACCTTGTGTTCATGGACTGCCAGATGCCGGAGACGGACGGGTTCGAGGCCGCAAGGAGGATCCGGAGCGGCGAAGCGGGGCAAAGCCGCGTTCGGACCCCCATAATCGCCATGACTGCGAGGGTGATGCAGGGTGATCGGGAAAAGTGCCTTGCCTCGGGCATGAACGACTACATCCCGAAGCCCGTCTCCCCCCTCCTTATCGCGCAAGTAATGGAGCGGTGGCTGGGGCAGGAGGCCGGTCCGCCCGCGGACGATGCGGCCCGGACCCCCGCTCTTCCGGACGACGCCGCGCCGCCTGTCTTCGACAGGACGGCCCTCGACGACCGGCTCCTGGGCGACGCGGACGCCATCGCCGGAATAGTCGATATATTTCTCGAAGATACGCCGCGCCGCATCGAAGCGCTGAAGGGGCACGCCGTGAGGGGCGACCTGGAAGGCGCCGGGCGCGAAGCCCACTCGATCAAAGGAGCGGCCGCGGGTATCGGCGGCGAGGCCCTGCGCAAGGCCGCCTCCGAGGCCGAGAAAGCAGGGCGCGAAGGAGATGCGGAGCGGCTGGCTGCCATGATGCCCCTGCTCGAGAACCGGTTCGCGGAGCTCCGGCAGGCTCTCGCCTCCATCCGGCAAGCCTAGACGCTCTCCGGCTTGTTCAGGCCGGGCAATCCGCGCGCGGCCATCGCCAGCCAGAGCAGCACGGGGAGCAGCAACTGGCCGATGTCGCAGAGAAACACGTCCAGTTGCAAGAGGGGAGTAAAACCGAAAGCCCCCATGAGGGTGGCGTTGGTCCTGTGGAAAAAATGGACGAGGAAAAAAAGGCAGAGGCCCGCGGCGAGCGTTGTGCCTTTTCTTGCCCATGGGACCCGGGTGGCGAGGATGAGCGAGGTGAAGGTAACGATGCTGAAAGTCTCGTAATAGATGGCGGTCTCCTGCGGGACGAAGAGCCGGTAGCCGAAAAAGGAGAAGCCTAAGATCATGAACCGGTCGATGAGCCAGATGTACCCGCGATGGACCTCCATCCAAAAGAGGAACACAGAGCCGGAGATCAGGGCGAAACGGGCCAGGAAACTTGCGACTTTGCTCCCCGGGCCGGCATCGGGGTCCCGGTTCACCCATCTCAACCACAGGAGGCAGGACAGGATGGCTTGGAACATGGTGAACACCTGTCCCACATAGACGTGAACGAGGCCGAAGAGTCCAGGGTGGTACCAGCCCACCAGGAAAATCGCCGTAAGCCTGACCAGGTTGCCCAGATACAATGCGGGGATTCCCATGGCAAGCCCTATCGCTTTCGTGCGGGTACCGGCGGGGTAGAGAGATACGAAGCAGGTGAAGAGGCCCACCATAAAAAGGGCGGTGCACTCGAGAACGACCCGGAACGCCAGGCGTCCTCCGGAGACGATGTTGTTGCCCGTAAGGACAGGGATGCCCAAGGTATTGAGGATCTGGGCCAGAGTCCCGGCGGTGTGATCGCAGAGAGGCTTTGCGAATGAAGGCGGCAGCGCGCAGACGAGCGCGTGGAACCCGAGGCAGGAAAGACCGAAGGATGCTGCAAAGCGAAAACGGCTTGACCGAATCAAGCCCCCTACGGTCAGACGGTCCGGAGGGGAGCAGGGCACCTTCGTTCGCTTTTTAGCTCCATGAGGTTTTGATACATCCTTGGTCACAGGTCACCGATTTCTTCCCCTTCGTCTCATGGCGAGCCAGAGCACCCCGCAGGCCGCTGCGATGAAGCCCCCTGGACCCATGGCGGGGACGGGCGCAATTATCGGAGCAAAGGTTGCATTGACCGTATGGTCGGCGGTGACGTCGGTGACCGTATAGGTAAACGTTCCCGAAGGGCCCTGGGTCGGGGTCACCGCTACCCCGTTGTCGGTGAGTCCGCTCAAAGTGTAGCCGCTGGCGGGGATCATGGTGAAAGTAACGGAGCCTCCGTAGGAGACGGATCCGCTCGAATCGGTAATGGTGCCGCTGCCGCCCTCCATGACACTGATGGTGTAGGTGTCGATGGCGAAGGTCGCGACGACGCTATGATTCGCCGTGATATCCGTGATGGTGTAGGTGCCGCTGGAAACGGCTGTCGTCACATCGGTGCCGTTGTCCGTGAGGGAGGCCAGACCGTAGCCGGTAAAGGGGGTGATGGTCAAGGTGACACTGGCCCCGGCGACGACCGTAGCGGTACTGGGTGTCACGGTGCCGCCGGTCCCACCGCTGACCGACGAGGTCACCGTGTAAATCTGGATTATCACAAGTGTCACCGGCGCTGTCTGGGTCACGCCGCCGCCTGTGCCGGTGACGGTGACAGGGTACGTGCCGGCGGGGGACGATGCGCCTACCGTGATTGTCATCGTCGAGCTGCCGGAACCAGGCGCGGCGATCGTGGCCGGATTGAACGCTGCGGTGACCCCGGTGGGAAGGCCGGAGGCGGAGAGGGCAACGCCATTATTGAAGTCACCCAGGATATTCGTCTGTATGGTAGAGGTGCCTGTGGATCCCTGGTCGATAGAAAATGCGTTGGGCGAAGCCACGATAACGAAGCCCGGAGTCCAGTTGGTCACGAGAGCGTTGGCGTCGACCGAGCCGAGGCCCGTGGTGCAGCTGTAGCCCGGTCCGGCGGAGTAGCCGGTGACGCCGGGTACGCTATTGTTTCCCGAGAGGATGTCGTGGAAGACCACGACGCCGCTCGCACCGTACTGCGCGTTGGCGAGCTGGTAGAAGCGCGGGTTGGCGTTCCCCTGGCGCTGGCCTGTCATCTGCACGACAAGGGCCATGAGACCGGCAAACGAGGGTGAGGATGCCGATGTGCCGCCCACTCCATAGAGCGCCCCCAGCGTCTCGACGAGGTAGGCATCGTGGGTAGCCGCGCTCAAGGAGACGTCGGGGACGCAGCGGCTTACGCCGGAGGGGACCCCCGGTGCCACCTGCCACGCCGGCTGGGTGTAAACCGCAGACAGGCCGCCGCCCGTGGACCAGAGATCGGAGCCGCCGGGCATCGTGCCGCTCTGGTTCCAGGCCACTTCCGGGATATAGCTGAGGGCGGAGGTCTCCCCGCTCCCGTTTGAGCTGTTCCAGTAACTGCCTGACCCTTCGTTGAACTGGGTTCCCCCCACGGCCACATTGTACGGGGTGGAGGCGAGTCCGTTCACCCCCAGGCCCGAGCCCGTGGCAGCGCTGGGCGCATCACAGCCCGCGGCCCCGGAGTCGCCGGATGAGACGAAGGGGGTAATGCCCTGGGCGGCGGCCTGCTGCCAGAGATCGTTGTAGAAGGCATTTCCGGAGGTTCCCAGGATCGATTCGGCCCCCAGTTCCGATTCGCACGAACCGAAGCTCGTGCTCATCACCGGCGCCAGGTTGTTGTTCACGATGTACTGGGCAGACAGGTCCACCCCGTCCGTGGTGCTGGTCGACTTCGAGGTGACGAACAGAATCGTGGCCTTCATTGCCACCGCCCCCGACCATTCGACGTCGAGGTCGGCCTCGACGTCCTCGTCCCCGCCGAGGTCGCCGGGGTCGGTGCCGTTCACGATCACCTGGGGGGGATTGGGGGGCAGCGCCATGAGGGTGCGGAACGTCGCCCACTCGGAGCCGGAGGGGTGGGTGCGTCCCACGATGGCGATACTCTGGCCGGTGCCGTCGATGCCCGCGCTGTAAAGGGCGTTGACGTCGTAGATGATCGCAAAATCACCGGGGGACAGGTAATGAGTGGTGCCGGAGGTATAATTGGGCTGATCTGCCGGGATAATCTTACTGTGCATGGCCTTCCGCGGAAAGTCATTGAGGGAGACCACCCCCGCGACCACGTCGGCCAACGCCCGGGGGATCGACGGGTCCCGGTTATTCGCATGGTAGAGCCGGCCGTTGACCTGGTAAAGGTGAATGCTCGTATGAAAGGCGGCCTCGACGGCTGCCACCGTACCGGAGAAATTGATCCATGATTTGCCTTTCCCAACCGCCTCGACAACGAAGCCGTGGGACCTAAGCCAGCCGGTTACTGCATCGATATCTTGGGAAGAAGGGCCGAAACGATTGCCGAATTCCTCGGGCGTGAGCCATTTGTGGAAGTCGGGGGAAGAGGGATTATGAACTCCGGCGAGGAAACGGTCGAGCTGGGCCTGCTTTTCGGCGCTTCGCTTCAAGACGAGGATCATCCGCTCCATCGGCAGCGACGATGGGGCTGGTCCCTTGTCGAATTCGGGGCGGGCGAGGGGAGGCACGTTTCCCGGCAGGGTGACGGTATCGCTGTCGTCGACGACGCGTTCCGCAGCCCCGGCGGCAGACGCCGTGCCGAAGACGCCTGCAACGACAAGGACAACGACGAGAAACCGCATGCTTTTTACAATGTCGTGGAGAATGGGC
>Ga0326727_10023030_pt1 | contig 11955 bp, 10 predicted proteins | sample MB2enrmetagenome_FD_207643 | JGI IMG/M metagenome (GOLD analysis project Ga0326727, IMG submission 207643) | Lab enriched peat soil microbial communities from McLean, Ithaca, NY, United States - MB29MY | ecosystem: Environmental > Terrestrial > Soil > Wetlands > Peat | place: USA: New York... | reverse complement strand
CCATCGCCATTCACGGCCACAATGTTGGCAGGCTCTCCCAATCCAAGCGAACCGGCGCGATCCCCAAGTCCCGTCATTGCCGCCGGGTTGGCGGTCAGCAGGCGCAGGCCCTGCTCCACAGATGCACCTGTGAAGGAAAGAAAATTAGCGAGTGCCTTGTCCAGGGAAAGCACGCTGCCGGCCAGCACGTCGCCGAATGAGGCCCTGCCGTTGGCCACCTGAATCTTCAGTCCAGCCAGGGAATACTCGCCGTCGGGCATGCCCGCGGCGCTCATGGCGTCGGTAATCAGAATGGCGCGCTCCGGCCCTTTGCACCGCCACCAGATCTTTACCATCTCGGGCGTGTTATGGATGCCGTCGCAGATCAGTTCGGCAAACAAAGAACCCGTGGCGAGCACGACGCCCAGGATGCCCGGCTCGCGGTGGTCCAGAGGCCGCATGGCGTTGAAGGTGTGCGTGGCGCTCACAGCGCCGGCGGCAATCGCCGCGCGGGTTTCCGCAGCAGTGGCATTGGAGTGGCCCACCGACACGCGAACGCCGCGCGCCGATGCATGGGCCGCAAACTCGACCGCTCCAGGAAGTTCCGGAGCCAGCGTCATCAGCCGAATGTTTCCCTCGGCGGCTTCGTACATTTTGTCGAACACGGCAATGTCGGGAGCAAGCAATAGCTCGGGCGGATGGACGCCGCGCTTCAAATGCGAGAGAAACGGCCCCTCAAGATGAATGCCGATCGGCCAGGTCACCGTCTCGTCCGCATCCGGCGGATGAGCCAGCAACTTTGCCAGGCCGGAAAGCGACCGCAGTGTTGCGTCCAGCGGAGCGGTGACGGTTGTGGCCAGATACCGGCCCGTCCCGTGCGCGGCAAGAAAGCGGCCAATCGTCGTGAGCGCTTCCGGCGTTGCCTCCATCACATCGTGGCCGGCGGCGCCGTGAATGTGTACATCGAAAAAGGCCGGAGCCAGCGTGGCTTCGTGATAATTGAAGACCAGGTCCCCGCCTGCGACGGGCAGGTCGCTGGCCACACGGCTCTCAATCGACGCGATCCGTCCGTGTTCAATCAGAATGACCGGGTCGTCCAGCAGGCTCGTGCCGTTCCAGAGCTTCTTCGCAGTCAGCACCGTTCGCATAACGAAAGAGTACCGCACCGCAGTCCTTGGGCGCCCGCTGTGTTGCGTTCGCAAATGACCTGCTTAGTGGACGAGCAGCTTGCTCCCCGGCGCACGCAAGCCGGCTGCCGCCTGGGTTGCCGTGAGCGCTGCCTGGGTAGCGGCCAACTCCGCCTGGCAGGCGGTGAGCTGCGCCGAAAGCAACGCAAACTGCGAGTCCAGATGGGTGCGCAGATCCTCGATTGACTGCTCCAACCGGTCGTTGGCGGCAATCTGCTCCGCCTGGCTCATCTGCACGGCTTTCAAATTGGGAAGCACGACGTCGGAAAGCAGTTGGGTAAGGGAAGCGAAGGGATCGTTCATGAGAGGATTCTAAGCATAAATCGCCCCAAGCGCTCCATTACGGCTGGGCGGTCATCGGTAACGGATTCTGATTGCTTTGCCGGCACCTGCGATGTTACGTGGGATTGAAGCGCAAGCGAGCCCAGTTTTGTTAAGGTTTTGCCATGAACATCAAGGCTTTGCTGACGGTTTCCGGTTCGATTTTCGCTCTGGGTTCGGTGTACATCGCGGCTCAAACGGTCGATTTGCCTACCAGCAAGCAGTTGATTGGCGAGATTCCCGGGCATCCGCTTCGTTTGAACAGCCTGCCCATGACCATGGCCATCTCACCCGACCGCCGCTTCGTGGTCACGGTCAATGCCGGCTACGGAACGCTCGAGTCTCACTACGAGCAGTCGCTGGCGGTGTTGGACACGCAGACCGGCCAGGTGGAGGATTTTCCGGACGACCGCACTCCAATTGGCGCCAGCCAGACGCTCTTCTCCGGCCTGGCCTTCAGCCGCGACGGCAGGCACCTCTACGCCAGCATGGGTTCGCTCACTGTGCCGGAAGGTGACGGCAAGAAGGCCACCGGCAACGGGGTTGTTGTGTACAGCTTCAGAGCCGGCCAGATCGCTGCGCAGCGCTTCATTCCGCTCCCACTGCAGCGGCTGGCGCCGGGCAGAAAGACCAAGTTGATCGGTGGCGTGGAGGGCGACAAGGGAATTCCCTTTCCGGCGGATTTAGCTGTCGTCGGTCCCGCAGACCCTGCGCTCGAACGGCTGCTGGTGGCAGACAATCTCTCCGACGATGTGTTGCTGATCAATCCTGCGACCGGAGTCATCGAAAAGCGTTTTGACCTTTCCGAAAGCAATGCAGTCCCTTCCACCTACCCGATCGCGCTGATTGTTCCCCACCACGGAGCACGGGCGTTTGTGGCCCTTTGGAATGCATCGGAGATTGCCGAACTCGATCTGGACAAGGGAAGAGTCGGGCGCAGGCTGGCCCTGCTCAAGCCGCAAGACCCGGTAGCTCCCGGCACGCATCCGTGCGCGTTCCAGTTTTCGCCGGACGAGAAAACGCTCTATGTGGCGCTGGCCAACCGCGACGCCGTGGCCGCTATCAATGTGGGCCCGGGCGAGGATCACGGAGAGTTTTCAGTGAAGGGCTATTTCGATACGCGGCTTCCTGGCCAGAGCTACTTTGGCGCCGAGCCTGAGGCGCTTGCGGTGAACGCGGATGGCAGCCGCTTGTACGTTGCCAACGCCATCAGCGATGCCATTGCGGTGATCGACCCCAGAGAAATGACGCGCAAGGCCATAAAACAAGGCATGGTGGAACCCATCGGCTTCATTCCCACCGAGTGGATGCCTATGGCGCTCGAGTTTCTTCCCACACCCAATGGAGGCAAACTCTATGTTGCCACGGCCAAGGGCACGGGCACTGGGCCTAACAATGCTCCCATGCACTACACAGACTCAAATGACAGGCGGCTTCATCGAGCGACAACGTATATCGTCACCTTGCTGCACGGCTCGCTGGCCACGATCGACACGCGCGATGTCGAGATGGATTTGCCGCAATGGACCTCGGTGGTGATGGAGTCCAACCGCATGAAGGAGGCTGAAGAGAAGATAGCCTTTGCCGGCGCGAACCAGAACCCCATCAAGCACGTGATTTACATCATCAAGGAGAATCGGACGTACGACCAGATTTTCGGCGATTTGAAGAAGGGCGGCAAGCCGGTGGGCAACGGCGACCCCAGCCTGACCATGTATGGCGAGGACATCACGCCCAACCTGCACAAGCTGGCCTTGCAGTTTGGAGTGCTCGACAACTTCTACGACTCCGGCGAGGTCTCGGGCGACGGCCACGTGTGGTCGACCGCCGCCATCGGGACGGATTACCTTGAGAAGACCTGGCAGCAATCGTATCGCAGCGAACAGCGCAGCTACGACTACGAAGGCGTGGTGGCCGAGGGGCTTCCGCTGGAGCAAAAGATTCCTGACGTGAATGAGCCGGCCAGCGGCTACCTGTGGGGTAACCTGGCCGCGCACGGCAAGACCTATTACCATTTCGGCGAATTCATTGCCACCACGTTTTGCGACGAGTTGAAGACCGCGAACCCGCAGCAGGGGCCGCTGTTGGCGGGCTCCCACTGCGCGCACAAGGCTGTTGAGCCGGGCGAAGCTCTGCCGGAGGAGTGGGGCGGTGGGGTAAACAAGTGGGCCTGGCCCATCCCCTTGATCGCGACAAACAAAGCCACCAAGCCCGAGCTGGTGGGACACTTCGCCGAGGAGGCACCGGACTTCAACCTGATGGTTCCCGATCAGGTCAGGGCAGAAATCTTTCTGCGTCACTTGCAGGGCTGGGTGGCCGACAAGAAGGAGGGCAATGACACCATGCCCAACTTCGTCATGCTGCGCCTGGGCAACGACCACACAGCAGGCACGCGCCCTGGCGGACCCACGCCCAAATCATCGGTGGCCGATAACGACCTGGCTGTCGGTCGCGCCGTTGACGCCATTTCCCATTCGCCTTACTGGGACTCAACCGCGTTCTTCATTCTCGAAGACGACGCGCAGGACGGCGGCGATCACGTGGACGCGCATCGCAGCCTGGCGCTGGTAGTAAGCAAATACGCGCCGCACACCGCGAACGGCGCATCCTTTGTCGACAGCCGCTTCTATTCAACCGTGAGCGTGGTGCGCACCATGGAGACGTTACTTGGTTTGCCGCCCATGAACAACAACGATGCGCTCTGCTCGCTGATCTCCTCGCTCTTCACCGGGGCCGGCGATCAGCCAGCGTATCAGGCCGATTATATGAACCGCGAAAACGGCCTGATCTTCAAAGCAAATGAAAAGACGGCAGCCGGCGCGAAGGAGAGCATGAAGATGGACTTCCGCCACGCCGACCACGCCGACGCGCAGAAGCTCAACGTGATTTTGTGGAAGGATGCGATGGGCGACAAGCCGGTGCCGGCGATGACCAAAGAGCGGCGCAAGAAGGCTGCCAAAGACGATGACGATTAGAGCCCCGGCTCAGCGGTTCATAAAATACACGTTGTCATCCTGAGCCAAGGTCGCCGCAGCGACCGAAGTCGAAGGATCTGCGGTTGACTTGGCGTTTGCCTTTCCTTGCAGGATGAGAGCGTTTTTGAGGTTTCAATCTTAAGGGTCGAATCAATACACTATCCGCATGACCAGGCGAATCGGTGTGCATCTGGGCACGGCAGGCGGGGCCTCCAACGCCGTCGAGCGGGCGCGGGAAATTGGCGCAAATACATTCCAGTTCTTTTCCTCGAGTCCGCGCATGTGGCGCGCGCCCAAAGTCGATCCCAAGCAAGCCGAGCGCATGAAAGATCTGCGCGCAAAACTCGATGTAGGCCCAATCGTCATCCATACCAGCTACCTGGTCAACGTCTGCAGCCAGACCGATACGGTCCGCGAAAACAGCATAGCTGCGTTTCGCGGGGAGATCGAGCGGGCGCTGACGTTCGGTGCCGACTACCTGGTGCTGCATCCAGGTTCGTGGAAGGGCCTTACTCGCGACAAAGGCCTGAAGCTGGCCGCCGAATCGATCGAGCGCGCCATTGACGGCCTGGCCTGGCAGGGAACTGGTTTCCACATCCTTATTGAAAACACCGCGGGTGCGGAGTTCTCGCTGGGCGGCAGCTTTGAGCAGGTGGCGGAATTGGTAGCGCTGCTCAAAGCGTGTGCCCCGGTCGGCGTGTGTCTTGACACTTGCCACACACACGTTGCCGGCTACGACATGGTCAGTGAAGAAGGCTACGCGAAAACCCTGAAGCAAGTGGGCGCGACGGTCGGCTTTGACGCCGTTCGCGTGTGGCACTGCAATGACGCCAAGGCGCCGTGCGGATCGAAGCTCGATCGCCACGAACATATTGGCCAGGGCACCATGGGCGTGGAGCCTTTTCGCCGCCTGTTGAACGATAAGCGGTTCGTGCATGCTGCTTTCATTGCCGAGACTCCTGTGGATGAGCCCGGTGACGAGGAGCGCAATGTGCGGGTGCTGAAGAGCCTGGTTCAGTCTTCATAGATATCGCTCCGGTGTCCGATTTCCAGCACTAGAACGACGACTCGATCATGCTCCAGGCGGCAGATGAGACGATAGTCTTCTACCCGGTAGCGCCACAGTCCGGCCAGATTGCGCCGCAAGGCCTCCCCGAATCTTCTCGGGTCTTCGCAGCCGGCCACGCGCTCCCTTAGATAGCGAAGAATTTTCTTCTGAATTTTGGGGTCAAGCTTGCGCAGTTCGCGGCGGGCACGATCATCGAATTCGACCGTCCAAAAGTTCCCCTTTTCAGGTTCACTTTTCCCGGTCAAGATCCTTCTCCAACTCTTCTAACGTCCAGCGTTTTGCTGGATGCTCCAGCCGATAGAGAGCCGTGTAGGTGTCTTCGATCTCGTCCAGATGTGCCTGAAGCGCTTCGCGTACATAGAAACTCTTGGGCCTCCCCGTCAAAGCCGCCAACTTTTCGAGACGGGTTTCCATTTCGTCGGGAATTCGGACTGCAAGCATGATAGAACCTCGCTCTTGTATTGCTTGTATGACAAGTATAGCACATGCGGCCCAAGAACTCATGGTTTTTCGGGCAAACGAATTGACTGGCTCCTCGTCCATGAAAGCAGCTATCGTCAAACATCGCTGAGTTTGATTTCAAAGGAGGCCGTCCTATGCGAAATCTGGTCAAGTACCTTCCCCTGATCGTTGTTGCTTCCCTGTGTATCTCCGTTGCCCACTCCCAGGCCGCGCCCAAGCCGAACGCGCTTCCCAAGCCGCCAGACAGCCCGTCGAAAGTGCTGCTGGATAGCTGGAACGACGTAGGCCGCAAACTGATTGCCATGGCGGAAGACTTTCCGGAAGACAAATACGACTTCAAGCCGAATCCAAGCCAGCGTTCGTTTGCGGAACAGCTCTTGCACGCGGCCGGCGGGAATTACTTTTTCATCAACGCGGCGAAGGGTCTTAAGCCGCCCACCGGCGACCCCAAGCGCTCCGACTATGCGACCAAGGCCGCTGTTGTCGCGTTCGTCAAGAAGTCCTTCGGAGAGGGCGCGGCGCTGATCCAAAGCAAGGGCGACAGCGGGATGAGCGACCTGTGCGTGGATCCGTTCGCCAACCAGCAGGATCGATTTTCCGACCTGGCCTGGGGCTTCATCGAGCATTCCGGCGAACACTACGGGCAACTGGTGGTGTATTACCGTGTGGCGGGAATGGTGCCGCCGGAGTCCCGACCGAAGAAGTGACGAGTGAATCTCTATGCAAATCCCGCTTGCTTTGTGTCCGGAGCGGCGTCAGACTGTGTGTGTCGCCGAATCGCACATCGGGGGGGGACTATGCGCGGACGCATTTACGGGCTATTGACGTTGGTCGTGGTTGCCGGTTTTGCATTGTCGTCTGCCAGCCAGATTGCGGATACCAGTGGAAGGGTCGTTTCGCCGGGCAACAGTGGGTCTGGCACGCGCCTGCCCTATACGGCGGAATTCAGAATTACACACGTGCAGACGCTGGCCAATGGCAGCACTATCACCCGCGAAACCACTGAAGTCCATGCGCGCGACTCGCAGGGTAGGACTCTGGTCAGCTCGTCGACGACTCCCGCTACGGACGACCAGGTGGCGCACAGCAATTTCAACATCAACGATCCTGTGGCGCACACCCACACCTGGTGGGTGGTGCCGGGGCAGCGGGTGACGGTGTCGAACATGGCGCAGATTGGCTCAGCGCGCTCTAACTGCGCAGGAAGTAACCTGGCTCCGATTCCTCAGCCGGCGGTCGAGGCGCGTATAAAGCCTTTGACCGAGGACCTGGGAAAGCAGACGTTTCAAGGTGTTGAAGCCCAGGGCCGCAGAACCACCTGGACGATTCCAGCGCGGACCATCGGCAATAGCGATGATCTAGTGCGCACGACGACCCGCAGACCGGCAGGATGACCCGGGAACTCGTGAAATTCACCCAGGGCGAGCCCGATGCGGCGCTCTTCCAGCCGCCATCGGACTACGAAGTTGTGACCCAGGAAACGCACGAAGAGTTTCGCTGCCCGTAATTGGGACGCGTACCGCAATTGTCCCTGCCCGTTTAAACTAAAGCCTTATGGCGGACGAGAAAGAACTGCGCTACGACCCGGCTACGATTGAACCGAAATGGCAGCGGCGATGGGCGGCTGATCCGGCCCTCTACGCGGCGGAGCCTGCCACCTGCGGCAAGCCCAAGTACTACGTGCTGGAGATGCTGCCCTATCCCAGCGGCCAGCTGCACATGGGGCACGTGCGCAACTACTCCATTGGCGATGCGCTGGCGCGGCACATGTGGATGCGCGGCTACAACGTGCTGCACCCCATGGGGTGGGATGCCTTCGGGCTGCCGGCAGAGAATGCCGCGATCAAGAACAACGTACCTCCGCGCGAGTGGACGCTGGCGAACATTGCCGCCATGAAGCGGCAATTCAAGCGCCTGGGCATGGCTTTTGACTGGGCTACGGAAGTGACTACCTGCCTGCCCGACTACTACCGCTGGAACCAGTGGTTCTTTCTGCGCATGTATGAGCGCGGCCTGGCCTATCGCAAGAAAAGCAAGGTCAATTGGTGTCCGGAGTGCGCGACCGTGCTGGCCAACGAGCAGGTCATCGACGGGCGATGCTGGCGGCACGAAGACACCATCGTGGAGCAGCGCGACCTGGTGCAGTGGTTCTTGCGCATCACGGCCTACGCCCAGGAACTTCTCGACGGGCTCGACAAGCTGGATGGATGGCCGGAAAAAGTCCGCACCATGCAGCGCAACTGGATTGGACGCAGTGAGGGGACGGAAGTCGACTTTTTCCTGGCGGAGAATGCCGACGAGGGAGAAGGGAACAGGGAACAGGGAACGGAAAAGACGAGGATACGTGTGTTCACTACGCGTGTTGACACGATCTTTGGAGCCACCAGCGTGCAACTGGCGCCGCAGCATGCGCTGGTGGCTGGATTCACCGCTGCCGATCCCGCTCTCAAGGTGCAGGTAGACGAACTCATTGATCAGCAGAAGAAGGCTCGCGAGGCGGGCGATCTGGGAGCGATTGAGAAGCATGGCGTGCCGACGGGGCATTTTGCAATCAATCCCTACAACGGCGAGCGCGTGCCCATCTGGATTGCCAATTACATCCTGGCCGACTACGGCACGGGCGCCATCATGAGCGTTCCGGCGCACGATGAGCGGGACTTCGAGTTTGCGGCGAAATACGGGCTGCCGATCAAGCAGGTCATTCATCCGGAAAACAAGTCGATGTCCGTGGTGCTTCCCTTTGTCTCGGAAGAGGGCGTTCTCGTTAATTCGGGTGAGTTTGACGGACTCACCTGCGTGCAGGCGGAGAAGCGGCTGCAGCAGATTGCCGCGGCCAAGGGCTTTGGCGAGGCTACGGTCACCTATCGCCTGAAGGACTGGGGCGTGAGCCGGCAGCGCTATTGGGGCACGCCGATTCCCATGGTTTATTGCCAGGCCCACTGCGAGGGCGACGGTCCGCTGCCGGTGCCGGACGAGCAGCTGCCGGTGCTGTTGCCGGAGCAGATCGAGATTACGCAGCAGGGTGGGTCGCCCTTGGCGCGCGTGCCGGAGTTTGTGAATACCACGTGTCCCAAATGCGGCGGGCCGGCAAAGCGCGAAACCGACACGATGGATACGTTTGTCGATTCGAGCTGGTACTTCTATCGCTACACGGACGCGAAAAACTCGAAGGCTCCGTTCGATTCAGCGATTGTGAAGTACTGGTTTCCCATCGACCAGTACATCGGCGGCGTGGAGCATGCGATTCTGCACCTGATCTACTCGCGCTTTTGGACGCGCGTGATGCGCGATCTGGGGCTGGTGGAGAACGGCGAGCCGGTGCGGCGGCTGTTTACCCAGGGCATGGTCATCAAGGACGGCCACAAGATGTCGAAGTCGAAGGGCAATGTGGTGTCGCCCGACGACATGGTGGCTCGCTACGGGGCCGATTCGGCGCGCGCCTACTCGCTGTTTGCCGCGCCGCCGGACCGTGACCTGGACTGGCAGGAAGACGGCGTGGCGGGCGTCAGTCGCTTCCTGGCCCGCGTGTGGCGTTTGACGACCAAATATGCGCCGGTTGCCCGTGCGGGCCGCGCGGATTCCCACCCATTCGGCACAGAACGCCGAATGGATGGGGCACAGGCTGCTGCGCCAAAGGGTATATCTCTCAAGCTGCTGCGCAAGCTGCACCAGACCATTGCCAAAATCACGCTGGACTTCGAGGGCCGCTGGCATTTCAACACCTGCGTCGCGGCCATCATGGAATTGGTCAACGAAATCCTGGCCGCCGATGCGCAGCTTGCGGCCGGCGAGGTGCCCCCGCCGGTGATGTTGGAGCTGCTGCGGTCACTGGTGTTGCTGCTGGCGCCGTTTGCGCCACACCTGGTGGCCGAGCTTTGGGAGGAACTGGGCGAGGAGAGCTCGGTTCTGCGCGCGCCGTGGCCGGAGAGCGATCCCGAACTGGCCAAAGAAGACGAACTCGAAGTCCCGGTGCAGATCAATGGAAAGCTGGTAAGTGTAATCCGAGTGCCGGCGGAGGCCGACTCGAAAACCCTTGAAGCCGCAGCGCTGGCCGACGAAAAGGTTCAGGCGCGCATCGCCGGCAAGACGGTGGTCAAGGTGATTGTGGTGCCGCGCAAGCTGGTGAACCTCGTTGTCAAGTGATGGTGCTCAAGTGAAGATTTCCCGGCCAACGGCTCCCCTGCGCGGAACCCAGTCGCTGGTCGGTCAAATGGGATGGGTCTTCAGCAGGCCTTCGCTGATCGCCATCGAGGTGGGCTGGCGCTGGATCTTCGGCATTCCGTTTCTCCTCGTCTGCTGGACGCAGGCGCAGAAGATTCTCGCCGTGATTCCGCTGGAGGCCAGCGGTCTGAATTCCATCGATCCGCAGAACCCCTGGGTCGCTGCGGTGCAGTTTGCCCGCGCATGGTCGCTCTATCAGCCGCATGTGATTAAGGTGCTGGCCTGGCTTGGGCCGGTTGCAGCGCTGGCCTGGGTGGTTGTTTCCGCACTGGGCCGCAGCCTGGTCTTGAGCCGTCTTGATCCAGCGCGCAGGCTGCCTTTGCGGCCACTCGCCATGATGGTGTTGCAGGCGGCGTGGCTGGCGCTGTTGGGGGCAACCTGTTGGGGATGGTTCCGCACCATGCAATGGGTGACTGCCACGCACATCACCGCCGGGGCGGAACCGGACCTGATCGGCTTCGCCTTCTGGACGATCTTTCTTGCGCTTGGTTTCTTTACCGTCTGGGCGCTGGTGAGCTGGGCGTTCTCCATCGCTCCGCTCACGATGTTGCTCGAAAAGCGATCTGCGCTTTCGGCCCTGGGGCAAAGCCTGAAACTCGGCAAGCCCTTCGCCGGCAAGCTGGCGGAGATCAACCTGGTCATGGGCATCGTGAACCTGGCCCTGATCGTATTGGCCATGGTGCTCTCCGCTGCGCCGCTGCCCTTCAGCGATCAGCTGGGCGGCGACGCCCTGCATTGGATCGATGTTGCCGCCGTGGTGTTTTATCTGGTAGCCAGCGATTACTTCCAGGTGGTTCGGCTGAAGGGATTCCTTGAGTTCTGGAAGATGTTTCGCGGCGTGGGAGTTTCGTGGAATCCCAGGTTTCGAATGCGAGACCTGGGGCACCCGGCTGACTCGCGACGCGGATGAGACACGACTGGACGACGCGCTGAGCAACGCCTCGGATTCCTGCACAGTTCCACAAGTGCGAGCAACGTCTTCCGTTTCGGCGTCGGCCGATGTAACTGCATGATTTGTTGCGGGTTGTTGGCAGAGATTCTGTTCTGCGGAATTAAAATGCGCGCGTCTTTTATTTCGCGGCGCTGGTTTGAGGAAGTCGACGAGGGCCTGGTTTTCCGGTTCAGTCCGTGGGCCCATCGTCTCCAATTCATGCGCGGAGCAGTTGGGCCAGGCAGCCCGGATGCGAGTTCTGCGGTTCTCGAGTTCGGTGGCCGAAACGGTGAAGTTTTTCATGAGCTCCGGGTGACACCAGGTTCTGTGTTTGCTTTCTATGGATTAGTGTGCGCCCAATGGAAGTAATCATGTGCAAACGGCTGGAAGACATTCGCGGGGCGGCAAGTGGTTGATTGTTCGTGGGGATGGGTCTATTTGGAGGCGGGGATTTGGGGCTTGGAGTATTGACAACCCGTTTGGCATGGCGATGGCTCTATAGCAAAGAGGGCTTCGGGGGTTCGTGGCCGCAGATCCTCATTCTTGGGTCCCGAGCGGGCCGCCGCCGGTTGTATATATTGCGAGCACGATCCGTATATATAAATCGAGAGAGGACGCGACGGCAAAGCTCACATTGCATCCATCGGAACCCCGTCAAGCGTGGGCTGGTCGCCAAGCCCGAGGACTGGAAGTGGTCGAGCTACTGCCACGATCAAACGGGTGTGCGCGGAACCGTGGAAATCGAATCGGAATGGATGGGGAATCGGCAGTCCGGGCCTTCCTCCCCGGTCCCCGAAGGCGAGGGACCGG
>Ga0326727_10023029_pt1 | contig 11955 bp, 6 predicted proteins | sample MB2enrmetagenome_FD_207643 | JGI IMG/M metagenome (GOLD analysis project Ga0326727, IMG submission 207643) | Lab enriched peat soil microbial communities from McLean, Ithaca, NY, United States - MB29MY | ecosystem: Environmental > Terrestrial > Soil > Wetlands > Peat | place: USA: New York... | reverse complement strand
TGGCAGCTATGGAGCGGATGAGGGCGACCGGACTTATGGAGTTTTTAATGTGCTGCCCCGCAACGGCTTCGAGCGCAGCCGCGAGGGCGAAGCTTTGCTCTCCGGCGGCAACCTCGGCACCGCGGAATCCCAGCTCTCCCTCGGCGACCATTCGGAGAAGAACGCCTGGTACGCCAGCCTCGCCGGCTCCCGCTCGAATTACGGTCTGGCTCCGCCGATCGCCCAAATCCATCACGACGCGACCAACTCCGAGAGCGGCTTTCTTTCACTGATTCGCAATCAGACCTCCAAGGATCAATTGCGCCTGAATGCCCAATACCGCCAGGATTACTTCGACGTTCCCTATGATCCCAACGCCGGCGACTGGGAGCAGGAACCTCCTGACGGCTACCTCTCCGCCGGTTTCCGCGACGCGCAGACCGAGCGCGACAGCTTTGTAATCGCCAACTGGGTACATACCTATTCGCCCAAAGCGCTCCTCTCCGCCGCGCCCTTCTATCACTTCAACCAGGCCGACTACGATTCGCTCGCCTCCGACACACCGGTCTCCACCACCTGGCACCAGAACTCGAATTATGCGGGCGGGCAGGCCGACGCTCATGCGGAGTTAGGGCCGAATAACTTCTCCGCTGGATTTTATTCGTTCTATCAGGCTGAAAACGACCTCTTCGGCGTCGTCGACAACACCACCACGCCCAGCACCATCTATGGCCCCGATTCCAAAACCGCCAACGCCGGTCTGGTCGAGTTCTATCTTGCGGATCACCTCCGTCTCGGCCAGTACATCACCATCCTCGGCGGTGAGCGCTTCTCTATCTATCGCGCCTGGCTCAACGAATCCGCCATCTATCCCCGCATCGGCGCAACCCTGGAAATCCCTCGCCTGCACTGGGTTCTGCGCGGCTTCTACGGTCACTTCTTTCAGCCAGCTCCCATCCTCACCGTCTCCAGCAGCGTTCTCAACTACGCCAAGCAGCAGCCGGCCGGTGAAAACGACTTCTCCCCTATCCCCTCTGAGCGCGATGAAGAGCACCAGATCGGTATTCAGATTCTTTACAAAGGCTGGCTTCTCGACGTAGCCAACGTCAAGAATCGCGTCAACAACTTCCTCGATCACTCCAACCTCGGCGAATCCAGCATGTATTTCCCTATCGCCGTTGACGGAGCCCTCGTCCGTGCCTGGGAGCTGACCCTGCGCTCGCCGGAGCTGGCGCGTCTCGGTCAATTCCACCTGACCTATTCCAATCAAATCGTCCAGCAGCGCGGCAACATCATCGGAGGCTTTACGTGCAGCGTTGCCAATGACCCGGCCTGCGACCTCGGCCCCAACTACACGCCCGTCGACCACGATCAGCGACAGACGCTCAATACCGGCTTCACGGCCAATCTACCGTTGCACTCCTGGTTCTCGTCGAACGTCTACTACGGCTCCGGCTTCTCCAATGGACTCCAAGGCGCAGCGCAGAGTCCCTACCAGGCCCCCTATCTGCCTGTGCACACCACCTTCGACCTGTCAGGCGGAGATAACATCAGCCAGAATTGGAAGCTCTCCGGGAGCATCCTCAACGTCACCAACCACCGGGTCTTGGAAGATACCTCGCTCACCATAGGCGGCTTCCACTACAACGATCCGCGCCTGATCTCCGTCGAACTCCGCTATCGCTTCCATTTTTAAGCGCAGCCAATGAAGCGGGTGCCCGCCAATCGACTCTCAAGTTTCATCTTGATGCAAGAAAGGTCGGATACCGGAACGCTTCAAAGATATGCGGAACAAATCCTATCGCAGAGCCGTAACTCTGATCGGAGCGGACGCGCGAAGCGTCTTTGCCCGGAATGGAGAAAACATGAAGCGGATCGTAGTTGCCATATTCTTTGGCCTGGTAGCCGGCGCAATGTGCGCATCAGGCGCCTTTATGGCCGGTATTCTCACTTTTTCAGCGGTGAATCTGATTTGGGTTCTGTTGAACCGGGGCGTGATGGGCTTTGCCATCGGCATCTCCGGGTTGAAGCTGCATTGGGCCTGGAATGGCATCGTGGTGGGGTTGGCGGTCGGATCGATCTTCTCCTACTCCCTGTTTATGAACGTAGGATTGAGCGCGCTGCCAGTCGTGAACTTCTTTGTCAATGGCCTCTTTGGGCTGATGATCGAGTTCTTCACGACCAAGGTCTTCAAGCAGCCGTCGCCCGCCGCCGCGCGGGCATAAAGAGATAACCCGGATTTCGCGCCAGAATAAGACCTGCGCATGTGGAGAGACCGATGAAAGCCGCCGCCGAAGAAATCGAAAGACCGGGCGCTCTTGAGGGCATTGACGGCGGCGGTTCCGTCTCTGTCTGGCCTTCCGCAGATCAACGCGGAGACCACGCAGGCTTCTATGACGTTGAAGCCGTGCGCGCGGATTTTCCGATCCTGGGAGAGACCATGCACGGGTATCCGTTGGCATACCTGGATTCAGCTGCCTCGGCGCAAAAGCCCTTCCAGGTTATTGAGGCCGAGCGCGCCTTCTATGCGCGCGATTACGCCAATATTCATCGCGGATTCTACGTTCTGAGTCAGCGCTCGACGGAATGTTACGATCAGGCGCGGTGTGTGGTGAAGGAGTTCCTCAACGCGCGGCATGAGCACGAGATCGTCTTCACGCGCGGGGCGACAGATGCGATTAACCTTGTGGCCGCCAGCTTTGGCGAAGCATTTCTGAACGAAGGCGATGAGGTGCTGCTCACCGTCCTCGAACACCACTCGAATATCGTGCCCTGGCAGCTTCTGCGGGAGAAGAAGGGCATCGTGCTGAAGATGGCTCCGGTCAACGACGCCGGTGAAGTGCCGCTCGATGAGTTTATCCGGCTGCTGGGGCCTCGCACACGTTTGGCTGCCTTTGCGCATGTTTCCAATGTTCTGGGCACCATGCTGCCGATTGCGGAGATGATTCGCGCGGCGCACGAGGCCGGGGCCAAAGTGCTGATCGACGCGGCTCAGTCGGTGACGCATACGAAGATCGATGTGCAGGCGCTGGATTGCGATTTCCTGGTTTTTTCCGGCCACAAGCTGTATGGACCGACGGGGATTGGCGTGCTGTATGGCAAGGAGGAACTGCTGGACGCAATACCTCCGTATCAGGGCGGCGGGGACATGATTGCCAGCGTCAGCCTGGAGAGGACGACCTACGCTCCGCTGCCGGCGAAGTTCGAAGCGGGAACACCCCCGATTGCGCAGGCGGTTGGTCTGGGCGCTGCGATCGATTATGTCACCGCGCTGGGCCTCGACCGCATCGGCGCGCATGAGGCCGGCCTGCTCGCCTATGCCACTGAGCGGCTTTCCGCAATCAAACCGCTGACGATCGTCGGCACGGCTGTACACAAAGCCTCGGTACTCTCGTTTGTGATGGACGGCGTTCACCCGCACGACATTGCGCAGATGCTGGACAGCCGCGGCGTGGCAGTGCGCGCCGGCCACCATTGCGCGCAGCCGCTGATGGCGCGTCTGGGTCTTCCGGCCACGGTGCGGGCCTCCTTTGGGCTGTACAACACAACCGCCGAGGTGGATGCGCTGGCCGAGGCTCTGGAAGAGGTGGAGGTCATGTTTCTCCAATGAGCGATTCTGTCGAAATTTACCCGAAAGCCGTCCTCGATCATGGCCGTCATCCGCGCAACCGGCGCGCGATTGCCGATTGCAGCCACTTTGCGCAAAGTGATAATCCATCCTGTGGGGACGATGTGGCTGTCTCGCTGCGGATCGATCAGGGGAATGTGATTCGCGACGCCGCCTTCGACGGAAGAAGCTGCGTTCTAGCGACGGCTTCGGCTTCGCTGATGACCGAATTGCTGGTTGGCAAGACACCCGCCCAGGCGAAGATGCTCTTTCAGCGCTTTCATGCTCTGGCTACCGGAGACGCAGAGAAATTCAAGGATAGCATGGAGGTTGAAACCGCGCGGATGGCGGTTCTGTCCGGTGTGCATGCCTATCCGGTGCGGATGCGATGCGCGACGCTGGCATGGAAGACAATGCTGGCCGCGCTGGAAAATGAAAGGAGCCAACAATGAATCTCGACCGATCTGTCCTTACTTTTGCCGGGACCATGGTTCTCGTTAGCGTGGCGCTGGGGCATTTTGTTTCGCCGTGGTGGCTGCTGCTCACCGCCTGGGTGGGCATCATGCTCTTCCAATCGGGAATCACCGGCTTCTGCCCGATGGCGTACGTCTTCAAAATCCTTGGAATCAAGCCCGGAAATGCCTTCAAATAATTCTATACAGTGGTGCAGGATTTCCTCATCATGCCAGATAAAGTCCAACCGATCCTTCTCGGCGATGCTGGGCGGATCGCCTGACGGACAAACGATGGCCGTGCGCGACGGGGTTCTCGCCGGAGCGGAGGCGCTGGTTATAATGACATGGTTCGCACTCTGCTTTGGCACGACGACAGAATGCGCAACAATCTATCCGTCAGGCAGGCATTCTCATGAACTTGTTCCGGATCCAGGGCTTTTTCGTCCTCTCAGTCGTGCTGGCAGCCTCGCTGCGGGTCGCGGCCCAGCAGCCTTTGCCTTATATGGACACGGCCGTTCCGGTTGACCGGCGCGTTGACGATCTGATTGGACGCATGACGCTGGAAGAGAAGGTGCAGCAGTTGCGCGACCATGCGCCGGCCATCCCGCGGCTGGGCGTGCCGAAGTACGATTGGTGGAACGAAGGGCTGCATGGCGTCGCCTTTGCCGGCTACGCGACGGAGTTTCCGCAGGTGATCGGCATGGCGGCGACCTGGGATGCGCCGCTCGTGCATCGCATGGGCGAGGTGATCTCGACCGAGGCGCGCGCCAAATATAACGAGGCTATACGCCAGAACCAGCACGAGTCGTTCTTCGGCCTGACATTCTGGGCGCCGAATATCAATATCTTTCGCGATCCGCGCTGGGGACGTGGCCAGGAGACTTACGGGGAAGACCCGTTTTTGACGGGCCGGATGGGCGTCGCCTTCGTTACGGGAATGCAGGGCGACGATCCCGGCCATCCGCGCGTGGTGTCCACGGCGAAGCACTTTGCCGTTCATAGCGGCCCGGAATCGACGCGGCATCAGGCTGACGTCGATGTCTCCGCGCACGACCTTGAGGATACGTATCTGCCCGCGTTTCGGGCGGTGGTTACCGAGGCGCACGTACAATCGGCGATGTGCGCGTACAACAGCATCGACGGCGTGCCGGCGTGCGCCAATACCATGCTGCTGCGCGATCACCTGCGGGAGGCCTGGCACTTCGATGGCTACGTGGTGAGCGACTGCGGCGCGATTGGCGATGTCGGCATGGGGCACCATTACGCGCCGGATATGCCGCACGCCGCGGCTGTGGCGCTGAAGGCCGGGACCGATCTGGAGTGCGTCTATGGCCAGGCGCAGGCCTTTCCCGTGCTCGGCGAAGCGGTACATCAGGGACTGGTGACCGAGGCCGATCTCGACAAGGCTCTGCGGCGCCTCTTCCGCGCGCGCTTTGATCTAGGAATGTTCGATCCGCCGGAGAGCTATGCGTTTGGACGGATTCCGCTGACCGAGAACAACTCGCCGGAACATCGCGCGCTGGCATTGCAGGCGGCTCGCGAGTCCATGGTGCTGCTGAAAAACAAGGATGGGGCCCTGCCGCTGAAGGCTGGCGTAAGGCGCATTGCGGTTGTTGGCCCCACGGCTGAACTGGTGCAGTCGCTGCAAGGCAACTACAACGCGCCGCCGCCGGAGCCGGTCTACCCGATCACAGGGATCGAGAAGCGCTTCTCAGAAGCTTCGGTGAGCTATGCGCAGGGATCGACGCTGGTGGCGGGCTTTGCCATGCCGATCGAACACACCGCTTTCAGCCCGGCGAGCGGCACAGGCCATGGACTACTGGCCGAGTACTTCGCGTCAGCCGACCTCAGCGGAGAGCCGGTGCTGACGCGGACCGACTTGAACGTCAACTTCAATTGGGACAAGGTTGCGCCGGTGGCCGGAGTTGGCCGCAACAACTACTCGGTGCGCTGGAGCGGCAGCTTCACTCCGCCCGCGCCCGGCGACTACAAGCTCGGCGTGCGGATGAATTACTGCTATGCGTGCGAAAACACGGAAGGATTCCGGCTGTTTCTCGATGACAAGCTGTTCGTGGGCAGTGAACACGAGTCCACCGGAGAGCGCGGCGGTGTGATCGAAGCGCCGGTGCACTTTGCCGATGCCAGGCCCCATGCGATTCGGCTTGAGTACCTGCACGGGACGGGGAGCGCGGGCATCGATCTTACCTGGCAGGCTCCGGCCGCGGTGTTGCGCGATGAGGCCGTGAATGCGGCGAAGAATGCCGACGTCACTATTGCGTTTGTCGGCCTTTCGCCTTCGCTTGAAGGGGAAGAGATGCCGGTGAAGCTGGAGGGTTTCAGTGGAGGCGACCGCACCGCGATCAATCTGCCGGCCGCTCAGGAAGAGTTGCTGAAGGCGCTGGCGGGCACGGGCAAGCCGCTGATCGTTGTGCTGCAAAATGGCAGCGCCCTGGCGGTGAACTGGGCCGACGAACATGCCGGCGCGGTGCTCGAAGCATGGTATCCCGGCGAAGAGGGCGGGACGGCGATTGCCGAGACGCTGGCCGGCGACAACAATCCGGCCGGCCGTCTTCCCCTCACGTTCTATCGCTCGCTGGATCAGCTTCCCGCGTTTGACGACTACGCCATGCAGGGCCGCACATATCGCTATTTCGCAGGCAAGCCGCTGTATAGCTTCGGTTATGGCTTGAGCTATACAACGTTCGCTTACCGCAACCTGAAGCTCGTCTCCTCAAGCATTGCCGCCGGAGATTCCCCGCGGGTTGAGGCCGATATCGAAAACACAGGTGCGGTGGCTGGGGATGAAGTCGTTGAAGTTTACCTGACACAGCCCAAGGGCTTTGAAACTCCGCACCACGTTCTTGCCGGATTCACACGCGTGCATCTTGCGCCTCATGCGGCGACCCACGTGAGCCTCACGGTCGATCCGCGCTCGCTGGGCCAGGTGGATGACAAAGGGAACCGCGTGATCGTTCCCGGCGAGTACGTCGTCACCATCAGCAGCACGCAGCCAGAGGACTCTACGCAGGCGCTGACCGCCAGATTCCTGGTAAACGGCACAAAGCAACTCGACAAGTAGAGGCATTGTTTTTTACGCCTGTGGATCTGAAACCCCGCGATCGCTGCGGCGCGGCTGTGGATGGGAACGCTGGTGCTGGGGCTTGGCCGCTCCTTTCCGGCGCTGAGCGACGCCGGCTCGACCGGACTGAAAACCTAGCCCGGTTGGCCGCGAAGAACACCCAAAGCTGTAGAGAAGGCCGAAGTTACCACGCACCTACCTTCCACGTGACACAAAGAAAAACCGCACAGGCAGGCTGGCTGGGATCGCCGATTGTTCTACCCATCCGGATTATTTCTGGGCGCCGTGCTGGTGCAGGATCTGTTCGATCACTTTGTTGTGGTGTTCTTTTGCAAAGTGCAACGGGGTCTCGCCGAACTTATCCTTTGCGTTAACGTCAGCCCCGTTAGCGATAAGCACTTTCGCAGTGTCTGCGTGGTCATCGTCAGCCGCCCTCAGTAACGGGGTCTCGCCGTACTGGTCCCTTGCATTGACATTCGCACCCTTGGCCAAAAGGAATTCCACCACCTTCGTCATGCCGTTCTCTGCCGCGGCGGTCAAAGCCGTTTTCCCTAACCCATCCGTACTCTCAAGCAGGTCGGGATGCTGGTCCAGCATCGCTTGGACTGTTTCCAACGGTCCATACCGAGCGGCACCGAACCAATCGTCGCGCAGTTGGCTGGCCTCATCCGGCTGAGAGTTATTCTTTGCAGAGGCTTTCTCTGCAGAGTCCGGCTCATCGAAATGCACCGAACCAAAATCAAAGGCAAGAACCGAGGTTTGACTAACCGCCACAGATGTCCCGAGAAAGCCCATTCCCATAGCACGTTCTTTAGTCATCTTTCCATTCTGATTCGGCCCTATCGACACGATCCGGGAGCCCTCCACTGCGACCGCTGACAGCATCCCATCAGACGCGTAGGTGATATCGGCATGCTTTCCCGTTTCGAGATTCACCACATAGAGGCCTTTTGGGGTGGGCCGGACATAATAATCTACCTGCAAAGAGTTCGCATGGCATTGCAGGGCCTGGTCCACTTGTGCCTTGTAGTGCTCCGTCTCTCCGGACTCATACCTTGCCAAGTAAACGACGGCTGCTACCGCAATGCCGGCAGTCGCGGAGGCTCCCACGAGTTGAGCTTTGGCGGCAAACCGCTCCTGTTTCATGATCTGCTGCTGCGTCCAAACACGGTTGTAGCCCTGTGAGGCCATTCCTTGAAGTTGCCTTACACTATCGTTCAATTGCCCCTGAAGGTTGCTTCGCATTTGTTCGGAGATGACCCTCATCTGAGAAGAAATTGAATTATCGATTGCACTACTGTCTTTGCTGTCGAGCTCGAGATGTATCCGGAGGGCGTCGGTCGTATGCTTGTAGGTGAAGTCTTCCAATTTGCCTGCCGCATCCGCAAAGAGAATCTTGCCGTCGGATTTCCGCACTGCAAGCACGCCATTTTCCCTGGCTACGATAATGCGCTCGGGGGCAATGCGCAAATGATCCGGCAACTTTTTGTTTGATTGCAGTACCTCGGGTATCGAGGTTCTGAACACCACTGCGCCATCGGCAGAGTTGAAGGCAAACACCTCGTCCGATGATGTCACATAGACGCGATCTTCTTCCGTGAGGATCGGGCTGGCCGAGCCAAAGACGAGTTTGTACTTCCAAAGCTGCTTCCCCGTGGCGCGGTCCAGAGCCGCAACCCAATCGGAAGGATCTTCCCCGCTCTCCCTCGAGAGGACGAAAACGCCGCGCTCATTTGCAGTCAGCGCCAGGAAGGAGCCGTCACTGATTGGCCAATGCCATATCTGTTTTCCCGTAGCCGGATCGGCTTTGGTGATCGCCAAACCGTCTGAGAGATACAGATCCTCTCCTACCGGGACGACCCCGGCCTTGGGTCCGAAGCCCCCTGGGAACGGCATGCGCCAAAGCAGCTTGCCGTCGGAGGAGGAAAATGCAGCAACCTCCGGTCCGCCCAGAATCAAAATGTCGCCCATGGCCGTGAGCACAATCCTCCCGCCCTTGTCCAGCGAGTAGTTTTCGACCGGGGTTCTCCAGACCTCGCTGCCCGTCTTCACATTCAGAGCTGATACGGTCATAGGCGTCGTCTTGCGGGAGACGATGACCATGAGGTCGCGGAAGGGCAGCAGAAGGGAGTCTTCCCCGGCCCGTTCCCGGCTCCAGATGACCGCGCCGTTCTCCGGGTTGAGCGCAGCCATCTTTTTGCTTCCTTGCAGGATGATCACCGGGTCCACAGCCAGGAGTGTCTGGGAAGAACCGTAAGCCCCACGGGGAATCGTCCATATCGTCTCTCCAGATACCGCATTCAGCAACAGGAGTTCATGCGGCACGGGCCGGTTTCCAAGGCCGCTCGTATCGACGCTGCCGACCAGCAGGCGATCCCTGGAGACGAACTCCACAAAATCCGTTTCCTGTACATTCAGGTCTTTTTGCCAGAGCGGTGGAGTAGGCGCAGGCGGCGGCGTTTTTTTCGGCGTGGCGGGAGCCTTCTCAGCGACAGGCGTCGCAGGCGCCTTCTGGGCAGCAATGGCCTGTCTTGCGGCCGTGGCATCATGAATCGACTTCCAGATTTGCTTCGCTTCTTCCGCTGGCGGAAGGAATCTCGACGGGACGATCACTTTGCGGGTGATCAGATCGAGATCGCAACTTCTACCTTTTTCATCCTCGTAGATGAGCCTGGTGAAGCCATATTTACTCAGCTTCGAGGTATAGTCTTCAAGATTATTCTTGCAATCACTCGCATCCACTGGGAGCCCGATGTGGAACCATACGTAGTAGGTTGCATCCGGTCCCTCAACTGTACTCTTGTCGACGGGGTCATTGGGATACATCTCAATAATCGTCTTCTCATATCTACTGTTCTCTGCATCGACAAAGTTCTTTCTGTCCTCGGCCGTAGGTGAGACGGGCGTTGAGGGGGCCGGAGTCGCTTCTGTTTGCACCCGGAGGCTTGCAGCACAGAGAAGGATCGCCGCCGCGATTGCGAACTGCATCGCCCCGATGACACCCACTCGCCATGAAAAATGATTGCCCATCTTCAGACTCCCTGCCGGACTGCCTTGCGCAGGAGCAAACTCCGGTATGGTCACATGGTTTCAATCTGGAAGTGCTTGTCAGTGCGTTTCGTCACAGCTATATGTGATTTCTGATTGACCGCCGATTTTTCTGCATATCGTTGATATCCTGACGGGTAAAAAAGTCACTGCCGCCAGCAGCCCAAAGCGCTCATCGACCTGAACTTCAGCCGCACAACGCCCTTGCTCGCGGGTTCAGTCCCCTGAAACGCTGAAGTCGCCAGGAAGGGTTCTCGATTTCCGCCAAGCCGCCAATGCACTCAGCGACGGACGAAGCAAGCCCAAACCTCCGGGTTCGGGGCCAGGGATGCTGCGGAAAAAGCCCTGTTTTTAAACGAATCAGAGATAAAGCATGCCGCAGAGGCTGAAGCCCGCATTGATTCTATGGGCTTTATCGGCACGACTAAAGTCGTGCCCTGACGCTTCTGGACTCTTTATCGAGTTTTTCCGCAGGCTGTGAAGTCGTGCCCTGATACAAAGCCAGATCAACTGCGAGATTTTCGCGGCCTGTCAAGGCGGGCATTTATTTTGTTAAATTGCGGCACGACTGAGAGCCTATCCGCAAATTGTAGCGCCTGTTTCCAGACCGGCTGTACTGGCGGCTTCAAAACCGCCAGAGACGGTGGGTGCAGGTCTGGAGACCTGCACGACAGCCGCTCTGGAGAGCGGCGCGACAAAATTCGCAAATTACGGACAAACTGTGAAGTTTTGCCCTGACGCTTCTTGCAGCCAAGAATGTTTTTCCGCGGCCTGTAAACCCGCTGGTGGGCCAAACCAAATCTGGTTGCTGCGGAAGCGCTGCGCCATGGGATACTGTTGGCATTGGGTGTGACGCGGCATGGCAGGATGGGCCTAATTCCGGCAGAGCCGCCGCGGCAACTACTGCATCCAACGAATGAGAGAGAGACGCGCATGAACGCAGTCAAGTATGACCTGATTGTCATTGGTTCCGGACCCTCCGGGCAGCGGGCCGCCGTTGCCGCCTCCAAGATGAAGAAGCGCGTCTGCGTGGTCGAGGCGCGGGCCGTCGTCGGCGGCGTCTGCGTCAACACCGGAACCATCCCCTCGAAGACCATGCGCGAAGCCGTTCTGCATCTCTCCGGCTACAACTACCGCTCGGTCTACGGGATGAACTACCGAGTCAAGGACAAGATCACGATGGCCGACCTGGCCTTCCGCGTGCAGGCTGTCATCCGCACCGAAGTGAACGTGACCGAGGCGCAACTCTCGCGCAACGGCATCGACGTGGTGTATGGCATTGCGCGCTTCGTCGATCCTCACCGGGTGCGCGTGGAAGGCCCTCTGGCCGACACCACGCTGGAAGCCGAGCGCATCATTCTGGCCGTGGGCGCCAGGCCGGCCACGTCGGCGAAGGTGCCCTTGAACGGCCGCACCATCGTCAACAGCGATCAGATTCTTGACTTGCCGGAGCTGCCGCGCTCGCTGATCGTGGTGGGCGGCGGCGTGGTGGGCGTGGAATACTCCTGCATGTTCGCGGTTCTCGGCGTACGCGTTACGCTCATCGAAAAACGCGACCGGCTGCTGGAGTTTGCCGACCGGGAGATCATTGAGGCTCTCAGCTATCATCTGCGCGACAGCCGCGTCACGCTGCGCATGGGCGAAGAGGTGCAGAGCGTGGAAGAGCTGCCCGGCGGCACGGTGGTGGCCAACCTGGAGAGCAATAAGCGTGTCTCCGGCGATGCGCTGCTCTATGCGATTGGCCGCCAGGGCGCCGTCGACGATCTTAACCTTGCCGCCGCCGGGCT
>Ga0326727_10023026_pt1 | contig 11957 bp, 6 predicted proteins | sample MB2enrmetagenome_FD_207643 | JGI IMG/M metagenome (GOLD analysis project Ga0326727, IMG submission 207643) | Lab enriched peat soil microbial communities from McLean, Ithaca, NY, United States - MB29MY | ecosystem: Environmental > Terrestrial > Soil > Wetlands > Peat | place: USA: New York... | reverse complement strand
CTGAAAGCTGAGAGCTTTCTTATGCGCACCATCATCGAACCATTCCGCATCAAGAGCGTGGAGCCGTTGCGCTACACCACCTCGCGCGAGCGCGAGCGCTATCTTGAGGAGGCGGGCTACAACCTCTTCCTCATCGCAGCCCGCGATATCCTGATCGACCTTCTCACCGATTCCGGCACCAGCGCCATGTCCACCGGGCAGTGGGCCGCCGTCATGCGCGGCGACGAGTCCTACGCCGGCAGCGAGAGCTTCTTCCGCCTCAAACGGGTAGCCGACGAGCTTACCGGCTTCCGCCACATGATCCCCACCCATCAGGGCCGCGCCGCCGAACGCATCCTCTTCACCGTGATGTGCAAGCCCGGCCACCTGGTCCCTTCCAATACCCACTTCGACACCACCCGCGCCAACATCGAATTCACCGGTGCGCGGGCGGTCGATCTTCCCATTCCGGAAGCCGCCGATACGCAGGCGCGCCTGGATTTCAAAGGCAACCTGGATGTCGCCGCGCTGGAGTCCCTGATCGCCGCCGAGGGCGCCGAGCGCATCCCCCTGGTGATGCTCACCGTCACCAACAATTCCGGCGGCGGCCAGCCCGTCTCCATGGCCAACATCGAAGCCGTAAAGCGGGTCTCGACGCGCCACGGCATTCCCCTCTACCTGGATGCCTGCCGCTTCGCCGAAAATGCCTGGTTCATCCGCCAGCGCGAGCCGGGCTACGCGGACTGGTCGCCCAAGCAGATTGCCCAAAAAATGTTTTCCTTGGCCGACGGCTGCACCTTCTCCGCCAAGAAGGACGCCTTCGCCAACATCGGCGGGTTCCTCTCGAGCAATGACGACCGCGTCGCCCAGCAGGAGACCAACCTGCTGATCCTCACCGAGGGCTTTCCCACCTACGGCGGCCTCGCCGGCCGCGACCTCGACGCCATTGCCGTGGGGCTCGAGGAGATCCTGGAACCCGACTATCTCCGCTACCGCATCGCCTCCACCGGCTACCTGGGCCGCCACATTGCCGACCGCGGCGTTCCCATTGTCGAGCCGCCCGGCGGCCACGCCATCTATATCGATGCCGCGCGCATGCTGCCCCACATCCCTCCGCGCCAGTTTCCCGGCCAGGCGCTGGCCGTGGAGCTTTACCGTCACGCCGGCATCCGCTCGGTCGAAATCGGCTCGCTCATGTTCGGCGATGCCGCCCGGCACGAATTGCTCAGGCTGGCCATCCCGCGCCGCGTCTACACGCAAAGCCATATCGATTACGTGGTGGAAGCCATCCTCGAGGTGAACGACCGCAAACAGGCGATCCGCGGGCTGGAAATCGTCGAGGAGCCGCCGTTCCTGCGCCACTTCAGCGCCCGCTTCCGGCAGCTTTGAAGCAGCGCGATAATCGAGATTGGCCCTCCAGTCGCTCGCCGAATACGAGACCCTGGCCGCCGCGGCCCACGGCCACCTTTGCGCCGGCCAGATCCTGGGCCTGCGCATGGCTTTGTACGGGGTCAGGCTTCTGGGCTTGGACGACCCCGCCGGCGCCGACCGCAAGCGCCTGGTCACCTTCATCGAGATCGACCGTTGCGCCACCGATGCCATCCCCATCGTCACCGGCTGCCGCATGGGGAAGCGCGCGCTCAAGTTTCGCGATTTCGGCAAAGTGGCCGCCACGTTCTGCGATCTGGGCTCGAAGCGCGCGGTGCGTGTGGCCGCCCGGGAGAGCGCCAAGCGGCGCGCGGCCGAACTGCATCCCGAAATCGCCGGCAAGAACCAGCAGCAGATGCGCGCCTACCGCGAGATGGCGGATGAGGAACTGTTCGCCATCCAATGGGTCCGCGTGGCCATCGGTCCCGAAGATCTGCCGGGCTACAAGGCCCCGCGCGTGACCTGCGCGGATTGCGGCGAAGGCATCAGCTTCCGGCGCGAAATCCTCCGCGGCGGCCGCGCACTCTGCCGCGCCTGCGCCGGCGAGCGCTACTACGATCCCCTCTGATGCTGCGCTATTACATCACCGATCGCCACAGCGCCGGAGGCACCGAGGTGCTCCTCGAATTCATCGCGCGCGCCATGCGTGCCGGCGTGGAGCGGATCCAGATCCGCGAGAAAGACCTGTCGGCGCGGGAACTGTGCGCCCTGGTGCGCCGCGCGCTCGCCCTTCCCAACCCGCATGGCGCCCGCATTCTGGTGAACGCGCGCGTAGACGTAGCCCTCGCCTGCGGCGCTCACGGAGTGCATCTTCCGGGAAATTCCGTTTCGCCCAGCGTGCTGCGCACCATCACGCCGCCCGGCTTCCTGATCGGCGTATCCACGCATTCGCTCGCGGAACTGCGCGCCGCGGAGGCGGAAAGCGCCGATTTTGCGGTCTTCGGCCCGGTCTTCTGGACGGCCTCCAAAGCCATCTATGGCTCGCCGCAAGGCGTCGAACGCTTGCGTGACGCGGTGCACAGCGTCGCCATCCCGGTGATCGCCTTGGGCGGAATCACACCTTCCAACGCGGGAGACTGCCTGGCGGCGGGGGCCGCCGGGATCGCCGGCATATCCATGTTCCAAGAATAGCTTTCAGAGAACGTGAGCAAGAATAATAGCCACGGATGCACACGGATTAACACGAATCAAAAAGCAAGGGAGTTATCCGTGTGCATCCGTGTCCATCCGTGGCTCAGCAGTGATTTTTGCTCAGAGCGTGTCTAAAAAGCCCCCGCTTGCTGACGCGCGCGGCTCGGAAACACTGGCAAACTCGCGGGTTTCCTCGCAGAGCTGCGACTGTCAAGGAACGGTGGGGCGGCTTTTTAGACACGCTCTCAGCTTCTGATGCCTTTGATGGCTGATCGCTTCAATAAACCGTCCGGCCGAGCATGCCAGGCCCGGGAGGAATTCCAAACTCCTGGAGAATCGTGGGTGCGATGTCCACGAGCGAGGGTTCGGCCGCACGGATCGGGCGGTTGCTGAGCAGCACTCCCGGGACTTCGCGCGCGGCGAAACAGTGATCGCCAATCCACGGATCCTGGTTGTCCTCCAGGGTCCAGTCCGGGAGGGCCCCGAGCGCGGTTTCCCAGGATGCGCGATAGCCCCTGCCGAAACCGATGATCAGGTCAGGCGCGTATGCCAGGTTGTGGCCTTGGAACACCTGGTCCGGAAAATAGACTCCGTCCACCACGTTCTGGCCCCTGGCCGGATCGCGAAAAGTCAGCAGGCGCTCGGCGATGCGGCGGCGGACCTGCTGCCTCTCGCCGGCGGTGACGATGCCCTGGTTTTCGCGGCCCGCCAGGTTCAGGTACATGGCGTTGAGTCCCAGAGCATAAGCCTGGGTGTGGCTCCAGTCCACATGTGGGAACCCGGGTTCCGGGCCGGTGGCGCCGGGACTGTCGAGCGCCAGAAAGCCCTCGCGCAGGAGCCAGGTGTTGAGGTGCACGGCGCGGTCGAACGCCGCGAAGCCATGGTCGGAGAGGATGAGCAGCGTGGTCCCGGCGCCGGCTTTCCGCATGGCTTCGCCCACCGCGCCGTCAATCGCGCGGTAGAATTCCAGCAGTTCGGCCTCGTATTTGCCCCATAGCATGTGCGAGCTCTGGTCGAGGCTGGAGAAGTAGTAAAACAGCAGGCCGCCGGAGAACCGGTCGAGCTCGTGGCGGAACATGCGCAGGCTGTCGGCCATGACTTCGCGGGCCTGTGCGCGGAACTCGGCGCGGTTGAACACCCCGGCGCGATAGACGGCGGTGTCCTCGGCAATGCCCTGGGTATAGTAGGGCCCTAGCGCGTCCGCCAGCGTACGGCTGTAGGAAGCGGGCGCGGAAATGGGCAGCGCCGGATCGCTGGGATCGAGATTCAACGGGGTAACGTAAATGCGCAGATGCGGCCGCACCTGCTGTAAGTAGATGCGAAAGATGGCGCCGGCGCTCTTGATTCCGGGTATGAGGGGAAAGCGCGCGGCGAGCCAGTCCGACCATTCGCCCTCACGCAGCACGATGCGCCATCCCGGCGCGTCGAAGCGCGCCGCCGCAGCCTGGGGATCGACATTGGCGGTCACTTCCAGTTTCACCACCGCATGATCCTTGCGCAGGGAGTTGGCTGGCCCGGGGATGGGCAGCAGGGCGCGCCCATCGGCGATATCCACGCCGATGATCTGCCCGCCGGGGACCTCCGCCGCGGCCACCGAGGCGTCGTCCGTGAAGAACGTGAAAGTGCCGTAGGTGCCGGCCAGGTCGGGAGTTCCCATGCCGGATAAGGACTCGGCGCCGCACTCGTCGGGCGGGAAATTCACGGGCATGCGAATCACCGTGGCGGGCACGCCGGCCGCGGCGAGGGTGCACCAGAAATCCCGCCCCTGGCGAAATTTGCGCACCCCGCCGCCACCCAGCGGAATGATGTACGGGCCAATCGGCAAGGTGCGCGTGGACGCGACGACTTCGGCCAGCGACGAGAAGGGCGCGCGCGTGGCCGGGTCGCGATGCACGAAATCGAAGATGCCGTGGCCGCCCGGGTCCAGGCCGGTGATAACAGTCGACCAGGCGACCGGGCTTTGCGGCGGGATGGTGGTGGCCAAGCGTTTGAAGTCGCCTTGTTTCCGCAGCCGGTCGAGATTGGGCAGCGACGACCAGTGCGCTTCCAGGAAGGCGGGGTCCATGCCGTCAATGCCGAGCACGATCATGCTCCGGCCGGCTGAAGTTTTGGGGTGATGCGCGCAGGCGGCCAGGGCGAGCGAAAGTGCCGCCAGGCCAAGCGCGCGAATCGCGCGGGAGTAAACCACTGGCTGACCGAGTGTCAGTGTAGCACGCCAGGTGCGCGTGGCCGAATTTACTTTGGCGGATAAGGCTTCAGCGACTCCTCGATTTTGCTCTTGTCACCCACCACCACGTACGTCATCCTGGCGGGATTCAGGTACGTCTCGGTGATGCGCTGAACGTCCTGCCGCGTGACGGCGTTGACCTTCTGCACGTAGGTCCGCAGGAAGTCGTCCTTGAGGCCGTGCAGGTCGACAAACGAGAGCTGACTGATAATTCCCTGGTTCGAGGTGTTCCGGAAAACGAAAATACCCCCCATGAAATTCTGCACGCCCTTGAGCTCGCGGGCGTCGGGAGGCTCTTTCCGCAGCCGGTCGATCTCGTACAGGATTTCGTGAATGGAGTCCCCGGTGACTTTGGTCGTGACATCGGCCGACTCCACCCAGTAGGCCGTGCGGTAACGGTTAGTAACCGCGCTGAAAGGCGAGTAGGTGTACCCTTTCTGCTCGCGGATATTGTTGGTGATGCGCGATGTGAACGACCCGCCGAGAAGGGTATTGGTCACTTGCATCGGAAGGTAGTCCGGGTCGCCGGGCTTCACGCCGATGGGCAATCCGATGTACAGCGTGGACTGCACGGCATCGGGCCGGTCGAGCAGGACGAGCTGCCCCGTGGCTACCGGGGTGGGAGGCGAGCGTTTCACGGGCGGGCCGGCCGGCCAGCCTTCGAAGGCGGCCTCGATGGCTTTCCTCACGCCCGGGTCGAAGCGGCCCACCACGTAGAGATGGGTCCGTTGCGCGCCGACGTTTTCGCCGTAGAATTTGCGGATGCCGGCAAGACTGTACCCCTTGAGCTGGCTTTCGGCCGGAAACATCCGGCCATACGGATGTTCCGGGAATAGCCGGGCGGCAAACGCCTGGGTGGCCTGTGCCCGGGGAGTGGCGAGCTGAACGGCCACCTGGCGCAGCAAATCGTTGCGTACCCGCTCCAGCTCGCTTTCCGGGAATCGGGGATGCTGGAGCACGTCGGCGACCAGCTTCACCCCGTCCGCGGCGAAGTCGCCCAGTATGTCGATCCCCACCGTCGATTGATCGGCGCCGGGGACGACCTGTAACTGGCCGCCCAGGCGCGCGGCTTCGTTGGCCACCTGCGCGGCATTCTTCGATTGGGTGCCTTCGCGCATCAATTGCAGGGTCATGGTCGAGAGCCAGACCTGGTCCGCGCTCTCGTTGGCTTTGCCGAAAGCCACCGACGCCTGGATGCTGACCAGCGGAATGGCGCCATATTCGGCCATCGTCACCTTCATGCCGTTCTTCAAGGTGAACGTCTCGCCCGCCGGCAGCGCGAAGGGCTTGGGCGTGCCGAGAGGCGGCGGCGTTTCGCGCTCCTGAGCGGACAAGGAGGCCGCGAGCATACCCACCACAGCCAGAAATCTCACTTCACACCTCCCGCCGATGCCGGCGCCTTGGGCGCGCCGCCGGCTTCCACCACCAGCACGGTGCGGTTGCTGCGGCGCAAATACTCCTTTGCGGTCTTCTGGATCAGCTCGGGAGTGACCTTCCGCAGATTGTCCTCCAGGCTGTTGATCAGCGCCGGGTTGCCGTCAAAGAGCGCGAAGCTGGCCATCAGGTCGGCCCGGCCGAATCCGCCGAACTGAGTCAGTGACTGGTAGAACTGTGACCGCAGCTTTACCAGGGCGCGGTCGAGCGACTCTTTGGTCACCAGCTTCTCGGCCAGTCCCGAGATAATCGGGTCGGCCGCCGCCAGTATCTGGTCGGGCAGCACGTTGGCATCGTGCACCAGGTTGAAGATGAAAAGCATGGGCCCGTTGTAATCGAACTGGTTGCCCAGCAGGTTGATGCCGCCCTCGACGGCGTTGGTGTAGCCGCGCTTCTTCACCAGTTCCCGAGTCAGCAGGCTGTCGTCGCCTTGGATGAGTATCTGGTCCAGCAGCACCATGGCGTAGTGCTCGGGAGTGAGCCGCGGGGGCATCTGGTAAGCCACTCCCAGCGCCGGCTTGCGCGCCAGTTTGTCGGTCCGGCTGAAGCGCTGCTCGGCCTCCTGGCGAGGTTCGGTGAGATCCGGCTGGGGAGGCAGCTTGGAGGAAGGTATCGAGGCGAAATACTTCTCGATCCATCGTTTCGCCTGGGCCTCGTCGAAATCGCCTACGAGCGCCAGGGCCGCGTTGTTGGGAGCGTAATAGGTCCGGGCGAAGCTCTGGGCGTCGGCCAGGGTGGCCGCCTCGATGTCCTTCAGATCGCCATAGAAGTTATGCGAGTTGAACCAGTTCTTGTTGGCGTACTGCGGCATGTCGAGCCACGGGAAGCCGCCGTAGGGCTGATTGAGCACGTTGACCTTCACCTCGTTGCCGACTACGCCCTGCTGGTTCTTGAGGTTCTCCGCGGTAAGGGCGAGATTCTTCATGCGGTCGGCTTCCCCCCACAGCATGGGTTCCAGGACGTGCGAGGGCACGACTTCGAAATAGTTGGTGAAGTCGAAGCGCGTGCTACCGTTGTTGATGCCGCCGTTGCCTTCGATCAGCTTGTCGAACTCGCCCTTGGGAAGGTTCTTCGAGCCTTGGAACATGAGGTGCTCGAACAGGTGGGCGAACCCCGTGCGATCGCGCGGTTCGATGCGGAATCCGATTTTGTAATAGACCGCCACTACCACCAGCGGCGCCGTGGTGTCGCGGGAAAGCGCCACCTTCAGACCGTTGGGCAGCTTGTAATAGGCAATGGGCACGGTGAATCCGGCGGGCGCCGGTTGCGCGGCCGCGGAACAGACGAACAGGGCGCACGCCGCCCAAAGGCGGACCGCCAGACGCATGAGATGTGACAAGTCAGAACCTCCCCGAGCGTTTCCGGAATCCCAACCAACCCGTTAATCTCTACATCTTACAACTCCCGGAATGAATTCGGGACGGCGGCCTGCTAAACTGCTCGCGATGCGAACCGGTATCCTGATGCTCCTCACGGCGGCGGCGGCCGCGGCCCAGCCCGTGATTCCGGTTGGCCTGGATGCCTACCGCATGTGGGACCGCTGGGCGTATCAGCGCATCGGCGTACGTGCCTACATGCGCAGCACCTACGACCGGCTAGGCGGCAACGAGCGGGCCGACGCCTCCCACTTCCTCTATCAGTTGGCCGACGATTACAACGTCACGCTGGACGTGGAAGGCCCCGGCATCCTTTACTTCGCCCGCTACAACCATTGGCACGGCAGCCCCTGGCACTACGACGTGGACGGGACGGATCACGTGGTGACCGAGACCAGCACGGTGGATCCGCTCCATCCGGCGGCGGATTCGGTGTTTCTGCCCGAGGCCGTGTTTCCCTTCCCCCTGACCTTCACCTGGGCGCGCACCAAGGGCGCGGACCTCATGTGGGTGCCGCTGGGATTCGAGAAGTCGTTCCGCATGGCCTATTCACGCACGTTCTACGGGACCGGCTATTACATCTACCACCAGTTCGTGCGGGGGACCAAGCTCTCGCAGCCGATTACCGCATGGGACGGGAGGACGCCGCCGGCGAAGGATGTGCTCGACCTGATCGGACGCGCGGGAACCGACTTGGCGCCGGCCGCCGGAACGGGAGGGGTGCGCCGCGAATCCGGCGAGATCGCGCTCGCGGCAACGGGCTCGGTTCCCCTGTGGTCGGACACGCACGGCCCTTCGACTATCCGGGCGCTCGAGTTCTCGGTGCCGCGCGATCAGGCGCCGGCATTCTCCCGAGCGCGCCTGCGCGTCACGTGGGATGGGCGCCGGGATCCCTCGATCGACGCGCCCATCGCGCTTTTCTTTGGCGCGGGAATCCTGTATAACCGCGACAACCGCGAATACCTGGTGAAGGCCTTCCCCATGGTGGTGCGGTATGAGCGCGATCGCGTCCGCCTGAGCTGTTACTTCCCGATGCCCTTTTTCCGCTCCGCGCGGATCGAGCTAACCGGCGCCGGCCAAGCCATCGCGAGAGTCGCGTGGAGCGTGCTGCACGCGCCGTACCGCGACCCGCCCAACTACGCCGCCTACTTCCATGCGACTTACCGCGACCATCCGGCGCCCGAGCCGGGCAAGGACCTGGTGCTGCTGGATACCAGGGATGTGGAGCAGGGAGGAGACTGGTCGGGGCAGTTCGTGGGCACGTCGTTCATCTTCTCGCACGACGCGGTGCTCAACACCCTGGAGGGCGATCCGCGATTCTTTTTCGACGACAGCCAGACGCCGCAGGCCTACGGCACGGGCACCGAGGAATGGGGCGGCGGCGGGGATTACTGGGGCGGCGAGAACATGACGCTGCCGTTCGCCGGCCATCCGGCGGGCGCGCGCAATGCCGCGGCGGCAGCCAGCGCGGAGGACAAGATCGAGTCCGCCTATCGTTTCCTGCTGGCCGACCTGATGCCCTTCGGGAAGAACGCTCTCATTCGCCTGGAACATGGCGGCGTCAACGAATCCACCCAGCACTACGAGACGGTCGCGTACTGGTATGGTCTGCCGGCGGCATCGCTGATCCGCACCGACGATCTCGCCATTGGCGACGAGAAGAGCGAGCGCGAGCACCGCTACTCATCGCCGGACGCTTCGGCACCCTACGAAATCGTCTCGCGATACGAGTGGGGGCCGGACACGCTGGACGGAAAGGAGATCTATCCGGCCACCAAAGACCGCGGGCGGACCACCAGGACTGCTTCCGAGTTCACTATGCGGATCGATCCTAAAAACTTAGGCGTGGTGCTCCGCCGCAAGCTGGACTACGCGTTTCCCAACCAGCGCGCCGAAGTATCGGTAAGCGATGGCAAGCAATGGAAGCCGGCGGGCGTGTGGTACCTGGCGGGCTCGAATACCTGCGTGTTTTCGAGCCCGCGGACCGAGTTGGGCGCGACCGAGCACGTGGTGGAGACCTCCAACCGGCGATTTCGCGACGACGAGTTCTTGATTCCGCGAGACCTCACGGCGGGCCGTTCGTCGATCCGCATCCGGGTGAAATTCACGCCGGTGGCGACGCCGCTCTACCCCGGGTATGCGCTGCCCGAGCTGGCGTGGAGCGAGATGCGCTACACGGCGTATAGCTTGGTGATGCCAAAGTTCCGCATGCGCTAACCCCAATGTTGTTCACTTAACGAGCATCCCGGTCGGCCTTCGGTGGGGCCGGCTTCAGCCAGGCTTCAGCCGGCGGCGGACTTCAGTCCGCTTGTCGCAGGTTCCACATCGCTTGTCGGAGGCGGGCTGAAGCCTGGCTGAAGCCCGCCGCAGACTGAAGTCTGCCCCGCACCTAAAGTGAACAGTATTGGCCCTAACCCCACACAGGCAGGAATGCCTGTGCCACGCAGGCTGGAATGCCTGTGCGACTAAGGCACGCTGAACTGCAACACGCCGGCGATATCTTCGGGCGCCTTGGGATCTCCCGCCGCGGGGCCGTGCCAGACGCTGCCGCCGTAGGTGGTGATGTAGATCATCTTGGGGTCGGCGGGATCGGGAATCACGCGGTGGCCCCACTTGAAGTTGTATCCGCGGATGCGCTGCCAGGTCTCGCCGCGGTCGAGCGAGCGCCAGGCGGAGGACTCGAAGCCGCAGGCGTAGGCTACTTTGGGGTCCCGGGGGTCGAGCGTCACGTCGTAGACGTGTTGGTCCTTGGCCAGCACGTTGCGCCACGTCGCGCCTCCATCGGACGAGAGGTATATGCCGCCATCCTTGGCCCCGTCCGGCTCATTGCGGCCCCAGGCCGCCAGGTACAGGCGCCGGGGATCCCGCGGATCGATGGCCAGGCCGTTCGGGCCGTTCACGCCGCGAGGCAGGGTCATGCGGGTCCAGTGCTCGGCGCCATCCGCCGAACGGTACAGAGCACCATCGCCGGGGTTGTCGAAGGTTCCGTCCTCGGTGCGGCGGGCCACCACCAGGTAGAGCACGCCGCCCGCGTCCCGCGCCAAGCGCCACGCCATGGGCTCTTCCTCGGAGATGCCGCTGTTCTTCAGCACCCAGCGATCGCCGCCATCGGTGGACTTGTAGACGCCCTTGCCGAACGCCGCGACGTAGAGCACGCGCGCCGCGGCGGGGCTCTCGGGGTCGAGCAGGATGTGGGTCGGCGCGGTGGCCGGAATCCAATCGCTCGAGCAGTTCCAGTTGCGCGCGCCATCGTCGCTGCGGCAAATGCCGCCGGTATAAGTGCTGAGGGAGCGCCCCCTCCACATCTTGGGCCGGGGCAGATCGTGCACGTAGCTCATCACGCCCCACACGCGCCCTTTCACGGCGGGATCGAAAACCATCCAGTAGGTCGTGTTGCGCCAGGCGCGCGGCACTCCCACCGTGGAGATCAGCCACGTTTTGCCGCCGTCCTCGCTGCGGAATTGGCCGATATCGGTGTAGGTGATGAAGATGCGCCTTTTGTCAAACGGATCGAAGTGCACTCCGTAGCACGTAGTGACATCCAGGCCCGTGCTCACGTAGCCGCCATCCGGCAAGCGCCGCGAATAGACGGCCTCCCACGTGGTCCCGCCATCGGTGGAGCGCAGCATGCGCATGGAGTCCGAGCCGTACACGCGATTGGGGTCCGTCGGCGAAACGCCCACATCCTCCGTGTTGCGGCCCCAGCCCGGGCCGTTGCGTTCTTCCATCCAGGCCTCGTGCTGGTGCGCGGGATCGGTCTTGCTCTGGTCCCACACGATGCTCCAGGTGTGGCCGGTGTCGATGGTTTTGGCGAACCCAAAGACCGCTTGGCCCTGCCCCTGGCGCTGGCCGCTGTCGAAGGAAACGTAAGCCACCTCGGGGTGATAGAAGCTGGCGCCAATGCCGGAGAAATTCACCCGGCCCTCGATTCCAGGCAGGCTGACGCCGCGCCAGGCCTCGCCGCCATCATCGGAGACGAACGAGCCCCGGCGCGAGGTCACGTAGAAGACCGGCTTCGCGCCGCCACGCGGGAACCCTCCGGCGTATTCAATGAAGGAATCGACGCCCGGCGGCGGGTCGAGCTTGTGCCAACTTCCCTCGCGGCGCACGGAGACGGAGTTGGTGCCGATGACGTAAACGGTACGCTCGGATTTGGGCGACGACGGATCGACGAAAATCCGCAGGCTCCCGCCCAGGGCATTGGCGCTGCGGGCCTCGAAGCCCGGCAACTCGCCGCCGGACTGCCACGTCTCACCCCAGTCTTGGGAAGTCGCGAAGGTATGCACTCCGCGATTGAGGATGGTAGCGAACAGGACCTTCGAATTGGCCGGGTCGATGGCCAGGGCGGTGACGGAGCCCGGGGGCGGCCCACTGGTAAGGAT